>ERZ1034680.504-NODE-504-length-19028-cov-38.289095_pt1 | contig 19028 bp, 9 predicted proteins | sample MGYA00520639_ERZ1034680 | MGnify/ENA primary metagenome ERZ1034680 (study PRJEB33766, sample SAMN09781760) | gut metagenome | biome: gut microbiome | host: Homo sapiens | place: Madagascar | study: EMG produced TPA metagenomics assembly of the PRJNA485056 data set...
AGGTTTCCAAGTCTGGTTGGCAAGTGTTGGTGCACCATTTAGAAATGGTTGCTTGTTCTTTACACAACATTTCTGCCAACCACTTGTTTGAGTGCTTGGTTACTGCCAACATTATCCTCAATCTGTTTACATCTTTCTTTGCCATACATTATTGTAAAATAAGTAAATACGCTTGTAAAAGTACCAAAATGCTCTCAGAAAAAAGGAACAATATTCTCAAAATGTTTATGAAACATGCAAGTAATTGAGTATTTCGAAATATTATTCCTTTCATTGATAATCATAATATACGAGCGAAAAAGGTTGTTTCCAATTTTGAAGAAGTAAAAGCACTTATAAAGAAGAAAGAGTAGAAAGACATGTTCGCATCATAAACAACTAAATGTCGCTCTTGGGCTTGTTCTTTAACAGGTAAGCCTTTGGAAAGTCTGTTCAATTTTCCTATTTTTGCATACTATACTTGAGGAACTCTATAGATGCTCAATTAGAGTTAGATATAAACCTATGGATTGTAATTACAGGTATATTGGCACTCGTCATTTTGCATTTTGTACGAAGCTACTGAAGCAACAAGTATCTTGGTTAACAACAACTTTTATTATTGATATGTTATGAGCGTAGATTTGTCATTGATAATACCGAACAATTGCCAGTCATTGCGAGACACACAAAACGCTAGGAAATGTTTTGATGACACGATAGATTCTGTCATCAAGCATTTTCGTGGACGTAAGCAGTTCGTCACAGATATTATTATAAGCACTAATGAAGAGGATCCCAATTATATAAAATATAGTTTTGAGATACCTCTTCTGAGTATAACAGCAGAGATGCATTCTGGCTTTTGGGATATATGGCCGGTGGCAAGTTATAATCATTATTTTATCCCTTTCAATACGGATATTTTAGGGAAACCAAGAATATGGGCCAGAGAGGTTTGTTTTAATACACTGCTGGCATTTGGCCATACCGAAGGTTGGGTTTGCGATGAATTCCATAGCTGGAACTGCGGACTCGATGACTATGACTCGACCTTTGAAGATTGGAAGGCTTATGGGAAAAACGATGAAGACAGCATCATACATGAATTTGATATTATGCGTTTTGCAGATGTTGATCCCCGAAAAGGAATATGGCCGGATTATGATCGAAAGTATCATGATTCTTATAAGGAATGTCATGACGTTTTGAATGCAATCCGTAGCCGTTTCCCTGAGTATGACATACTTTCTATTAGTAATCCACTTCCCAATTGTGCTTTCGCAGCTAAGAATGATGAACTGTTTATATTAAACTATGAAACCGGAAGTTGTCTGACAGGAACCCCCATAGACAACTGTCGAGCGGATTTTTGTGGTGCAGGCATTCAAGTGTTTAAGGGTGAAAAGAGTGCATTCTTCAATATGGAAGGTGAGCAATTGACTGATTTCCGTGTCGGGAATTTCTCTTGGAAATGGGATACTCGTTGTATAAATGCTCTCAGACAGATAATTATTGACGAGGCAACAGGTCGGAAATTTCTATCAGATGGCACTTCGTACGAGGGGTGAAGTGTGTAGGGGTGTTGTTAAACAAGAGATATGAAGCAATATTAAAGTTATGACACTGCCAATAATTTATGGTGTTACATAATGCTGCTCTCTTAACGCAATTCCATTAGAGGTGGTGTTATGGCGCTTGAGTACGTTCGCATGCTTACGTTTTACCAAATCGCAACAAAAAAGTTTACGGGTTAACAAGTAAAACGGGGAAGTACAAAGCAGATATGCTTGTCAACCTGTTAACTTGTTAACCCGTAATTTATAATTTCACCCAAGGGTGAATGGCATGCCAAACTTCGGTTAAATTGAACTTCAGTCAAAGCAAACCTTTGACAAATATAGGTGTCCGATAAAACGCCGAAACGCAACTTCTTCCGTCTTAACCCCTTTATAAATAGAGTTTCATGCTCTTTATTTCAAAAAGTAAGCCCCTTTAGTTAGCTGCACATGGCTGCAGAAGCTATTGTTGGCATAAAAGCAGACATAAAATACGGTAGCAATCACGTTGTCTATGACAGGTTTTAATGCTTTTGCCCTTTCAGGGCGCGACTGCTCCTACATGGGGAGACCCAGGGTGTCGCTTCGCTTGCCCTGGGCTGAGTGCTCTATTGGCCTTTTATTGACATCATCGGCTACGGCTCAGCAATTCAAGCAAGCTTGATTGCATTCGCCTTGCACGATGATTCAGACCGCCCTTGTAAAATCATAGTGGCCATTTCTATGCTCGTGGTTGAGAGGCTATGTTAGAACCAATGCACAGCCTCGTTACTAATTGTAGTGTAGTAGAAGCGTGTGTGCAAGTGCGGGCTGAAGGCCCAATGGAGCACGGAACCCAGGGCAAGCGAAGCGACACCCTGGGTATCACGTGTTGGAGCAGTCGCGCCCTGAAAGGGCAAAAGCATTACAATGTGCTTTAGACTTTTACCAGACAGTTCCCTTTGCCAGAATGGCAAACAAGTTGAGATAATAACAAAGATGATATTTGAACTTTGTTATATAGAAGCAATATTTATTTATAGAATGCCCCTTAAGTAATTGTCAATATTTACGTTTGGGCGCTTTGTGAAAGCGATAACTCAGAGTGAAGAGTAGGTAACGTGGAATGGTGTTATACCACGTTTCAGTGTATCCTTGTGCATTAACCTTTCGTTCTACGTTGCGCCGTTGCGCCAAGAGGTCAACTGCAGAACATTTGAATGATAATGCACTATTTTTTAGCAAACGTTTCTCAATTGAAGCATTCCATATCCATTCGTCAGAGTTCATAGAGTGGTCAGCATAGCCACGTCTGCTGAATAAGGTGATGTCTGAAGCTATCTCTACCTTCCAAGGCAGTTTGGCTAATAGTGTAAAGGTTGAACTGATGTCTTTATTGTTTAAGGTTGTAAAATTGGCACGTTGACTTGTGGCGTGTTGCCAGTCAAGCTGTACTTGCAGTCCTGCATTTAATGGCTTGCTTCTATAGTTGATGCCAACAGATGCGTTAGTGTAAAAGTTGCGCACAGTGCTTAGGCTCATTGACGAAATAGGCACTTTAGTTTTTGCTTCCTGCACAAGGTCATTGCTATGTAGGTATGTGAGTTTGACACTACTTTTTAGTTCCCAACGTTCTTTTTTGTCAAGTTCGTGAGCCAAGTCACCCATCCATTCTGTTTGCCAATTGCCATTTATGTTGGTGGGTTGCATGGTGGTAACTCCCGTCAGTGTGTTATAAAATCTTGCCATGCCAATGTCATTGTGTGTTTGGCTGTAGTCAAGATTTGTTTGTACAATCGTGTGACGACTGAATTTATTGTATTGTAATCTTATGCTATATGTGTCTGCAACTTTTAGAGCAGGGTTACCCTTATTGATGAACAAGGGGGCGCTATTGTTGTACGCATCTAACAAATAATTAGCATTGGGCAGTTGATGACGTACAATAGCTGTAAGTTTGAATTTGTAAAGACTAATGTCTAACCTTGGTGCAACCCATGCGTAGTTTTTGCGCACAATTTGTAGTTGCTGATTGTTGCGCCAGTCGTTCACATTGCGGTGCATGTAGTTCAATTCAGGCGAAAGGATAAATGTGAATTTCTTTCCGTGTTTTAATTGATAGCTGATACGTAGTTGCTGATGCCAATCCTTGGTTGTTGTCATAAAACTGTTAGCCCAGTCAGTACATACACTCAGCGAATCATAGGTAGAGGGTAACAAACCTAATTGTTTTCCGTCAGGAGTGTTCCATCCATTATTCCATTTGTCTAAACGATATAGCACCGATGAATTTTCATTACGTGCATAGCTAATGGTGTAAGAGGTATTCATGTCGTTTGACCAATTGCCCTTTTCTTTGCGAAACAGATTTCGGGTGATGCTTGCATATAGGCTATAGTTGTTTTGTGGCTTTGTTGTGTAACGATTGCGGAAATCATCAGTAGTACTTGTTTGTGGTGAGTGCAACAGATATTGTGAAAATAGGTGTTGTTCTGTTTTGTTATAATCACCTTGAAGGTTGAACGTCCATTTAGACAAACTAAGGTTTAGCATTTCATACAAATGCCAATTTTTTGTTTGCTCTTTTGATAGGTCTCTGTAATAGTTAATGAGGGGCAGTTGAAATGGCTGCACATAGCCTTTAAGGGTGAAAATGCTATCAAGCACAGCGGTAGGATAGGCTTCTGTAATTTGTTGGTATAATGTAATGTTTTGGTTATCGCTATGTGTGTGGGTATTGCCCAATGTAAGTGAGTGATACCACGTTAAAAATGCATTTTTGCCTGCATACTTTCCATCAGCCAACCACTCTGTGGAGCAAATGGTAGCATGGTTTAAGAAGTGTGACCGCCCATACATGTCATTGGTTTCATAGTAGTTAGTTTTGACCGAGCGATTGTCTATGTTGTTGGTGCTGTGTGTTATATTTACAGAAGTGCTGATGCGGTTCTTGTTGTTACGGCCGTTATATGCAAAGTTCGCACCTGCCTTCTGAATGCTCATTTGCCCATTTTGCACCACATTTTTATACCATGTGCCGTCTCCCCAAGGTTGTGTCTTGTCGTTAAGGTTATTAGCACTTCCATACACAAAGAGTTCTGTGCGGTCTGTAAAGCGCATGCCAAATAGTCGGCTTAAGAAGCGGTTGTCAGTGCCGCCACTTGCTTCAGCGTTAGCAATCCATCCTTGGTTATAGTCTTTTTTCAAGTTTACGTCAATCACCCACGGATCATTTATTTGTGCGCTCTTGTCTTGTCGTGTTAAGTAAGCATCATCAGGCGCCTTTTGGTAGGCTTTTACTTTGCTTACAATGTAGGCGGGAAGATTCTCCATGGCCTTTTGCACATCGCCATTAAACAAGTCTTTGCCATTAATGAGCATAGAACTAACTTTGTTGCCATTAATGGTGATGACGCCACCTCTCTCAATCTTTACACCAGGCAATTGCCCTATGAGTTGGTCAAGCATCGATCCCTCGCTAAGTTCAAAGGCGTCGGCATTGTACACAATAGTGTCACCTTTCATCACCATTTTTATTTTTGTGGCATTTACTACTGCTTCATTAAGGTTGCGCAAGGCTACTTCACGTTCAAGAGCTACCTCGTTGAGCTTTATTTCAGTAGTGGCTTCAGCACGTATGATGCGTGTTTTATAGCCTTTACATTCAAACTTGATAAGGTAGTAGGGGTGTGATGACTTGACCTCGCAGGCATAAAATATTTCACGTCCGCCTGTCGCCCCTCCGCTGTAGCCCACATGGCACGTACTTATGAGTGTGCTGTCTTGGGTTAAAACTGATACGTGAGCTTGGCTTAGTTGACGATTTGAAACTTTGTCTACTACATGAATGTAGATGTTGCTTGTCTTTTCTTTTTGTGCAAAGGCATTTGTTGCACTCAGTGTAATAGATACGAGTAGTGCAAGGCTATATAATATGTGTAGGTGTAATGCTTTCATGGCTTGTGTGGTAAAGTAAGGTTATTATGTGGGGCTCAATTTTATTTAAAATTATTGGTGTCCGATAAAACTCAAAAAAGCGCATACTTGTTAGGCTCAATCGCTGATTTTAGGCGGTTGAGTCTAACAAGTATGCGCTTTTTTGAGTTTTATCGGACACCAATATTTGTCAAACTAAAGTTTGGCGCAGAATTACTTCACCATCACCTTGGTACCGTTCACCACATAGATGCCGGCAGGAATGCCGTTGATGGTGGTTACGCCACTGCCCACCTGTGCATTGCGCACGAGCTGTCCGGCAATGTTGTAGATGCGTACCGATTGCGCCTTGCCAGCATTGACGGAGATACTGCCCACACCACCGAGTGCAGCAAAGTAAGCCTCGGCCTTGGCCTCGTTGATAGCTGTCACAGCTGCGTCAAATCCGTACTTTTGGTCGAGCCAGTTTACGCGGCGGCGTATCCAGCTTTCGGCGTATGTGGCACCGCCCTGAATGTCCTTATGGCGCGAATGGTATGCTTTGCTCCACATGTTTTGTTCGCGCTGGTCGGCCAGGCTGGCTTCAAAGAGGCTGGCGTAGTTGGCAAAGCGGTTGGCTATGCTGTCGCCCGAAATGACACCCTTTATGCGCAATTCGGCATAGCGGTCATTCAGGTCTTGCTTCCATTCAGACCTGCTCTTGATGAGATCGAATATGGCAAATTGTCCGTGCTCATAGTTCTTGATATAGGTGTCAAAGTCAAGCGTTACATCTTTGGTGTTTGTAATCACACCGTCCCAGTCCTGTCCAAAGGTGCCGTCCAAATCCCACGGTGCGAGGCTCAGTTTGTCGCCTTCGGGGCCTTGTGTGTCGTAAGCATACCAAAACAAGTTCTTGCCATGGTTGTCGGTGGCGAGCAGCAGGTCGATAAACAGGTAGTAGTCGCGTAGCATGGGGTAGTCAAAGCGGCTCTTCACACTGTCGATGTTCAGAATGAATGATGTTGCCACCATGTTGGCAGCGTCGTGCAGCGGACGCCATTCTACGGCTTCGTCCTCGTAGTCGGGATATTTGAACTCGTATTCACACCATGTTTCCTGGCCCAAGATGTTCTTGTAGTCAGACACCTTTTTGTGAGGGTAGATAACTTGTTTATTATCATTATCGTCGTTGCTCTCGTGTCCCATAAATACTTCGTATGTCCATTGGTTCGACTTGTAGAGTACGCCATGCACCTCGTTCTCACCAGTAGTAGATTGGGCTGCCGGCACAAACTTTTTCAGTTTGAGCTGCTTGCGGTCCATCTTTTCAGTCATGCAGTACAAGCCCCACCATTGTCCGTTGAGTATCACCTCTACAAATTTGCCACGTGTGCCAGTGCGCACCTTCTTTTCGCGGTCGGCATAGTAAGGTTTGCATTCAAAGGCGTTCCACAAGTCGGTGGCCACGCGGTTGCGCATACATGCCAGGTCAATGTACATGGCATCGAGTATCCAGTTGTTGTCTGAGCGGTAGCCAAGCAGCTTGCGGTCAACCGAGTTGCCGTTCTCATCACGCAGCTTAATGGCGTATGAGCGTTTGGGGTAGTTGCTCGACGAGGCACCGCGATACTTGAATGCGGCAATCATCAGCGAGTCGTAGCCCAAAGAGGCCGGGTCGGTTACGCGCAGCGACCCCGTAGTATATGCCTTGCTGTTCACACTGCTGCAGTTAAGTTCGACAATGGGCAAGAAGGTAAACCGTATTTTGGCGCTGAGGTCTACGTTCTCGCTGGCATTGGTCAGCTCGATGGGGTAGAGTGTTTCGCAGTCCACATTATCAAATGTCACATAGCCATCAGCATCGGGTTCTTGTCCGTTCACCTTCAGTGTGTAGCCCTCGGCGTTGGTGGCCTTCAGTTTGTAGGTCACTTTGGCTGTGTAGTCACCCCCATTGCGCATGCCTTCGGGCAGTGTGGCAAAGTAGGCGTTGCCCTTGCCGTCGTACACCAATTGTTTGTCGTTAATGCGCAGTGAATCGAAGGCTTCGGCAAAGGCCTTTGGTGTTACATCAAGTCCAAAGTCGATGCCTTTGTTCTGCAAGTATTTAGCATGGCGCAAGTCGGCTGATGTAAACACAAACGACGAACCAGCATCGTCACCTTCGTAGAGTCCTACTTCGTGCACATTGCTACTGCCTGTGTTATTGTCCAGGCTATAGTCGTTCCATGAGTTATATTTATATTGTGTGGCGTCGGTTGCGCTCAGATTATCAAGTTTAGTGATGGTGTAACCCGAATAGGTGTTGGTAGTCCAACCAAAGCCCCAAAGGTTGCCGTTGGGTGTGCCGTTCACCACACTGAGTCCTGCGCGTTTGTCAGACACGCTGTTGTCGGGCGTGGGATAGTTGGTCGAAACGTACTGACCATCTTTTGTAAATATCTGCACGCCAGTGCCACTTTGCACAAAATAGAATTGCGTACGGTCTGATGCTGAGTACACCTCGGTCAGGCAAGTCGTATTCGTATTCATGCTTGTGCCTACGCCCACATAACGTCCGGTGCGCAAATTGGCAATGCTGTATAGCACAGGGTCTGCCACAGAGGTGGTATATACTATGGGCTGCTTCAGTTGAGTACGTTCCCAATATTCGCCATAGCTTGTTTTGCCGTGTGTGGTTGCGTTAAAATCGTCTGTGCCCTCACCGCCAGTTTCGCCACCGCTGCCACCGCCAGTTTCGCCACCGCTGCCACTGTTGTCGAGCAACACATTGTTGCCCTGTTCGTCATAGATTTTGAACGACTCATTTTCATCGTAGTAGTTCGCACGGTAGGCGCCAAACAAATTTGTGCCGTCAATGCGCACATTAAAGTGGTAGCCCGAACCATTGCCCTCGCTGGCACTGGCAATGCCTGCATAGCCGTCCTCGTTGATGTCGAAAATCCACTGGCTCTCGTTTCCCGACGCGGCGTTGGTCAGGGTGACATACTTGGTTCTGTAGTTTTTGGTCGTAGTAAAGGTCAGATACTGGCCGCTCTTTGCATTGACAATAACATAGCCGTTGCCACTTTTGTTGATGTACCACCAGCTGTCGTCGCTGTAAGAGTTGCCACTGTCGTAATACAATTCAACCAGTTTGCTATGGTTGCTGCCAATAACTACCGAACCATAACTATTGCTGCTGTTAAATTTTTTGCAACTGATGCGGTACTTTGTGTTGGCCTTGAAATTAGGGGCGGCTTGTGCCGTGCCGATAGCCAACAAGGAAAGGAAAAAGAGTAAAAACTTTTTCATGTAGAAAGGGTATGTAGTTGTAACTTATTGTCGTATTTTAATTGCAAAGGGGTAAACCAACCAATTTGACAGGCGAACCCTTTTGGGTATTTGGCCTGCATTGCTGACAAGAGAGAATAAAGTATGCAGGGATTAACGTCAAGCCCGACCCGTTTTAATCTGTCAGTTTGTCAAGTTGTCAGTCAATTCCGCCAATGCGTAAGTATTTTTGTTTTTCAATAAAGCGCGGTAAAGTTACGAATAATTGTCAACTCCTTTTTGCAAAGTGCACTCTTTTTATACCAACAGCCAGTTTTTTTATGTCAATTCGCAATGTGTATAGATGTATCGGTATTTTCGACAATCGTGCAGATTCTCGCGCGCGCACGCGTCCGACATTTTGAACGCGAAGTGTATGCACTCTACACTTTCTGCGTGTAACGCTTTGATTGTCAGTGCGTTAAGTAGTGTAGATAATCTGCTCAAGAACCTACACAACCGTGTGCATTTGTCTGCACACCACACACCGCTTGACTTCCGTTATGTGCAAGCACATTTCGTGTGCCGCCACCCGCGTTTTACGGCAATGGGGGAGCGGAATTTCAGTTGCTCCGACAGGAAAAACGCTCTCCCGTTGTGCGTTTGACGCCCTGCCGCAGGTGCAAAACGAGGCCCCCGTGTAGTCGGAGTGCAGATGGTAGTGCATACGGAATGCAGATGTGTCTACACGCTGCAATATGCTGATAATCAATATGAAAATAAGCATTAGTGCAGAGTGCAGACAGTTTTGTGGAAAAACCTTTTAGTGTGGAAAAACCGCTGCGAGCATGTTGGCTAAAAATCGATATGCGACATACTTCAGCCCTCATGGTGCCAATTTTGACTGTTGGAGGCCAGTTATTCGGCAAAAAATGGCATTCTTCGGCAGATTTGTCGTATCTTCGCTCTAAAATAACGCGTGTGCGGAATTAGCTGACATATTGGCGAGTAGGGGCGGCCGGGTGGTGCTGCCATTTGGCCAGCGTACCTTTCGTTCTGCTTTTACATGACAGAAAAACGGCGTGCTTGCCAACTTGTAACGTCGTCAGCTTATAATTCCGCCAACGGGTTAGAACAATACATGTTTGTACAACAAAATCGAACCATAGCACATGACAGCATTAAAGGACCGATACATACGATTTGACTGGGCCATAAAGCGGCTGCTGCGGCAAAAGGCCAATTTTGATGTGCTCGAGGGCTTCCTCACCGTATTCATTGGCGAGAAGGTGAAAATTGTGGACATACTTGAGAGCGAGGGCAACCAGCAGGCACAGGACGATAAGTTTAACCGCGTCGACATAAAGGCCAAAAACTCCAAAGGCGAGATTATCATAGTTGAAATTCAGAATACAAGCGAACTTTATTACCTTGAACGCATACTCTACGGAGTGGCTAAGGCCATAACCGAGCACATCAACTTGGGTAACACCTATCAGGAGGTGAAGAAAGTCTACTCCATCAGCATACTCTATTTCGACCTCGGAAAAGGGGCTGACTACCTGTATGTGGGGCAGAACGACTTTGTGGGCGTACACACCAAGGACCATCTGAAAATCAGCCGCAAGGAGGAGGGTGCCATTGTGCAGCGTTTCCCCTCGGAGATATTCCCTACTTACTATCTGGTAAGGGTCAACAACTTTAACGAGGTGGCCAAGTCGCCGCTCGAGGAGTGGATAAAGTATCTGAAAGATGGTGTGATAAGTGCCGAAACAACTGCTCCAGGATTGCGTGAGGCACGCCAAAAGTTGCAATATTACTCAATGGACGATGCTGAGCGCCATGCTTACGACGAGCACATCAACGCGGTAATGATACAGAACGATGTGCTTGGCAATGCACGACAAGAAGGACTTGAAGAGGGACTTGCCGAGGGACTTGCCAAGGGACTTGCCAAGGGGCGTGATGAGCGCTCGCTCGAAATAGCCAAGAGTCTGTTGGACATGGGGGTGGCAATAGACAAAATTATGAATGCCACCGGCCTTGATGAAGAGCAGATAAGGAGTTTGAGGTAGACTGAGAGGTGGTTAGGTTATTCGTTAACTTGTCAGTTCATTAACCTGTCAGCCCGTTAATCCAGAAAATAAAAGGCAGCCCGATAAACCAAGGTGCCTTTTTAACCTCCTAACCCCTTAACCTCCTAACCCTCCTAACCCCTTAACCCCCATTCCCCCCCGTCAACTAAACACAATGCTATTAGACTATACTTTTTTTCAGAACGCACTGTTAGGTGCATTGTTAGCGTCTGTGTTGTGCGCCATAGTGGGCACCTATGTTGTGACGCGACGCATGGTGATAGCCGGTGGCGGCATGGCACACGCCTCGTTAGGCGGAGTGGGCATGGCCGCCTATTGGGGCTTTCCGCCATTGATTGGTGCGGCGGTGTTTGCCGTACTGTCCGGATTTGGCATAAAATGGCTCAGCAGCAAGCGCACCGTGCGTGAAGACTCAGCCATAGCCATGCTCTGGACCTTTGGCATGGCGCTCGGCATCATGTTTGCCTATCTTACGCCGGGATTTATGACCGACCTGCCGTCATATCTGTTTGGCGACATATTGAGCATATCACACACCGACATTGTCATGCTCGGCATACTCACGTTTATGGCCGTGCTGTTGTATGTATTGCTGCGGCGCTCCGTGATAAGTGTGGCTTGCGACCGCGATTTTGCCCGCACTCAGGGCTTGCCCGTTAGGGTCATTGAGGGGGCCATGACCCTGCTTATGGCGCTTGCTATTGTGGGGTGCCTGCACATGGTGGGCATTGTCATGGTCATATCGTTGCTCAGTGTGCCACAAATGACGGCCGCGCTCTTTGCATCAACCTATCAGCGCATGGTGTGGCTGTCGGCCGTGTTTGCCTATGCTGGCTGCGTGGGCGGACTGTTGCTGTCGTATTATGCCGATGTGCCGGGCGGCGCCTCCATCATATTGACCAGTATAGGCATTTATGCCGTGTGCCGTATAATAAAAAGCGTGTTGCGCCGTTCTTAAAATGTTAAGCAGACAAGTTGACGGGTTAACGAGTTGACAGGTAAGTAAGTATGTCAAGCTTCTTACCATTCTGACTTTAACATGGTAAGTAGCGTATGGCAAACTTACTTGTACCCCGTCAACTCGTCAACCTGTCAACCAAGAAATCCGCCAACGGGTTATACAGACTAATTTCGAACACCTACTTATATATATACCAAACAAGAGTTCAATGTACATCAAACGCGCACTCTACATACTATTGGCCCTGACGGTTTGCGTCATGGCCTCAGTGTCGTGTTCAACTAAGAAGAACACGGCTGCCTCACGTTTCTGGCAGTCGTTCAACACGCGCTACAACGTGTATTATAACGGGTCGCAAGCATACATCGAAGGCGAGAAGTCAAAGGTACAAGGACATAAGGATAATTACACCGAATTTTTGCCCGTGTTCCTTGTGGGCAACGAAAAGTCGCGCACGTCAGGCAAGAGCAGTTTTGAAACTGCCATTACCAAATGTCAAAAGGCCATTGCATTGCACAGCATCAAACGGCGGCCGGTGGTGAGTGCCAGCAAGCGTAAAACGCCCAAAATGAAAGCTTACTTGCAGCGCAAGGAGTATAACCCTTTTTTGAAGAATGCGTGGCTCATGATGGGACGTGCACAATTTGAAAAGGGAGATTTCCTTGAGGCCGCAGCCACCTTTTCGTACATAGCCCGCCTTTATGCGGCCGAACCCGCCGTGGCAGCCGAGGCCAACCAGTGGCTGGCGCGTTGTTACACACAAGTGAAATGGTATTATGACGCCGAGGACGCCTTGAAACGCATGCGGCGCGACACCATTCAGCGTGCCACATTGCGTGAGGCCGATGCCACGCAGGCCGATTTGCTGCTGCGTCAGGAGCGTTTTGAAGAGGCTCTGCCTTATCTTGAACGTGCGGCACGCTATGCCAAGGGCAGTTTCAGACAAGCACGCTTGTACTATTTGTTAGGACAGGTGCAGCATCATTTAGGACAGTCGCAGCAGGCTTACAAATCGTTGCAGAAGTGCATACGCAAGAGTCCGCCATTTGAACTGTCGTTTAATGCACGCATCTTGCAAACAGAGGTGCTGGCCGACCAGAAGGGCATGGGCAAAAAGATGATTGGCAAATTGCGCCGTATGGCCCGCTCGGATAATAATAAGGAGTACCTGGACCAAGTGTATTATGCCATAGGCAACATATATTTGACACAAGGTGACACCGCTGCCGCTATTGCAGCCTACGAAAAGGGGCGTGCGGGCAGTACACGCAATGGTATAGAAAAGGGGGTGCTCTTGTTACGCTTGGGACAGGTGTATTGGGACCAGCGACGTTTTGACAAAGCACAGCCTTGTTACACCGAGGCTATCGGACTTTTAGACAAGACACGTGAGGATTATGAGGAGATAACGCGCCGCTCAAAGGTGCTCGACAAATTGGTGCCTTACACCTCGGCCGTATATCTTCAGGATAGTTTGCAGGCCCTTTCGCGTATGAGTGAGGCCGACCGCAATGCGGCCATCGACCGTGTGATAGAGGCACTCAAAAAGAAAGAGGCTGAGGAACGCAAGGCGCGCCGTGACTCTGCGGCACAAGCACGGGCAGAGGAGAACGGACAGGCTGCCGGTGGTGGCAATATGAACAAGCCAAACAACAGCAACGCACAGCAGGCTGCTACTGGCAACAAGGCATGGTATTTTTACAATCCCATGGTTGTGACACAAGGCAAGCAGGACTTTGTGCGACTTTGGGGCAAACGTAAGAATGAGGATAATTGGCGGCGCTCAAACCACACGGTGGTGAAAATGGACGATCATGAGGGCTTTGACTATGCTGCCGACGATTCGCTGCAGAACGTAAGTGACTCGCTGCGCAACGCTGAGACAGATGAGTTGCAGACTGAGGCGGCCGATTCGCTGCAAGATGACCCGCATCAGCGTGAATATTACCTTAAGCAAATTCCGTTTACCGATGAGGCCCGGGCTGCGTCTGATGCCATCATTATGGACGGCCTTTACAATGCTGGTGTCATAGAGAAGGACGACCTTGAGGATTTCCCATTGGCAGCAAGCACGCTCGAACGCCTGACCACGCATTATCCAACATACGAGCACATGGCTGATGCCTGGTATCAGTTGTTCTTGCTTTATTCGCGTTGGGGGCGTACTGATAAGGCTGAGGCGGCTAAGGCGTATATGGCACAACACTTTGCTGATGATGAGCGGACTAAGCTGATAAACGATCCCGACTTTGAATACAATGCACGTTATGGCAAGCTCATTGAGGATTCGCTTTATACGGCTACTTACAATGCTTACCGGCAGCGCAATGTGCAAATGGTTGACCACAACTATGCGGTGTCGACCGACAAGTATCCTAACGGCATCAACCGCCCCAAGTTTATGTTTGTACATGTGCTGGCACATCTCAACACGTCTGCCACCAAGGATTTGACTGATGAGTTGCGACAGTTGTTGCAAAAGTACCCTGACAGCGATGTGAGCGAAATGGCTGGTATGATAGTCAAGGGACTGGAGAGCGGGCGTAAGCCTGGCACTGGCACTTTCGACCTTGGTTCGCTTTGGGACCGTCGTACTGCTTCGGCCGACTCTGTGGCTACTGATGCGGCCAAGGCGCGCAAGTTCACGCCAGAACGTAACACGCCGTTTGTGTTTGTGCTGGCTTATCCTACCGACTCGGTGCAGACCAATGCGCTGCTTTACGAAATGGCGCACTTTAACTTTACCACTTTTGTGGTGCGTGGCTTCGACATGGAGGTGAGTCATGAAAAGGGGCTTAGCCAGCTTTGTATATCGGGCTTCAATTCGTTTGACGAGGCGCACGCATACGCCAGCCGTGTGTTTAAGGACAAAAATTTGGTGCCGTATTTGCGTAAGGGACGTGTGATGCTTATTTCAAAGCAGAACCTTGAGCTTATAGGCACAACCTTTAGCATAAACGACTATCAGAAGTTCTACGACAGCACTTTTGCCCCTGTCAAGTTGCCTGTAGATTTGCCTCTCGAAACGGCGCCTGTTGAGCAACACTATGAGGACGAGTATACGCCTGAGCAGCTTGAGCGTATCAACAGTGGCTCGGGCTCTGATGACAATACTACCGACGATGGCGGTGAATGGTATTGATGAGGGTGGTCCTGATAATTCTGATGGGGCGCAATATTATAAACTGTTGTCCGGTAAAACGTAGCCCTGCGAACGGACTCAAGCATCAAACGCAAGCACTAAACGCAAGCACCAAACGCAACCTCTAATGGGGGCGACGCGTCCCGCGTCGGGAAAATATTCTGCTATTATTTAATGCCCCGACGCGAGACGCGTCGCCCCCATTAGAGGTTGCGTTTGGTGCTTGCACCCGTTTGCATGTTTACGTTTTAATGGACAATGATAAATTAGAAACGCTCTTGAAGCTGAACGCAATTAAGGCCTTTAACAGCCGCTGGACGTTGTGCGTCCGCTTGGCTGTCAAAGGCCTTAATTGCGTTAGTTTGTTTGTATGATGCTATGCGCGTGGGGTGTTTACACACGCACGGCTTCGGTCACGTTTTCTATTTGCTTGAGTTGTGCGCACACGTTCTCTACATCTTCGGTGTCGTAGACAGATATGGTGAGCCGTCCCTCAAATATGCCGTCGTCGGTGTCGAGCGTTATGCGTTTGACTATAAAGTGGGTGAGTTTGTGCAGCACATCGGCAATGGCATAAAGCACGCCTTGCGAGTCGACACCGCGAATTTCAAGTTGCACGTCGAACAGCAGCACTTTGTGCGTGTCCCAGCGGCAGGCTATGATGTTGTTGCCATAGCGTGTCTTTAGCTTTACGGCCTCTTCGCAGCTGCGTTTGTGCAGTTGCAGCACGCCATCGTCGGTGATGTATCCCAACACATCGTCGCCAGGTATGGGCGAACAGCATGGCTCGATGGTGCATTTGCGCAACACTTCTTCGTCGAGCACCAGTATCTCCTTGCGGTTGAGGTTCTTAACCCAGTTGGGGTCTGCCACATTTGATGTGCCTTCCTTGGTGTTGGCCGCATCGTCGGCCTTTCCCATGAATGACGGCAGAAATCTGCGCCAGCCCCGGCTTTGGTTGCGTCCTTGCAGGAAGTTGATGGTGTCATCGTTAAGCGTGATTTTGTCGTCGCCAATGTTGAAGAGCAACTCGTCATTTGACAGTGCGTGGTAGTGGCGGCGCAACTTGTCGATGATGCCACCCGAAAGTTTCATGTCGTTGTTGGCCAGGAAGTTGCGCAGCACTTCTTCGCCCCGTTTTTGCTTGTCGCGGCTTTCGCGGCGCAGATAGGCCTGTATCTTGGCACGTGCCTTGGCCGTTGTGGCAAAATTGAGCCATTCGGGCTGTACGTGCTGGTTGCGTGAGGTGAGCACTTCAACTTGGTCGCCACTACGCAGTACGTAGCTAAGCGGTACAAGACGGTGGTTAACCTTGGCACCGAGGCAGTGTGAGCCCAGGAAGGAGTGTATGGAGTATGCAAAGTCGAGCGCGGTGGCACCCTTTGGCATGGTTTTCAAATCGCCCTTGGGGGTGAACACCATGATTTCGGACGCATACAGGTTGAGCTTGATGTTGTCGAGCAGGTCGAGTGTGTCGGGCTGCGGGTCGTCGAGTATTTCTTTAATCGAATCAAGCCACTTGTCGAGCTCATTCTCATCGTAGGCCGCATCTTTGTCCTTATACTTCCAATGTGCAGCAAAGCCCACTTCGGCAATGTCGTCCATGCGGTCGGAGCGTATTTGCACTTCAATCCATTTGCCTTGTTTTGACATGAAGGTGTTGTGCAGTGCCTGATAGCCGTTTGTCTTGGGGTTTGACAGCCAGTCGCGGAAGCGGGTGGGGTGGGGCTTGTATATTTCGGTCAGTGCCGAGTATATGCGGAAGCACTCGTCCTTTTCGTGTGTGCGGTCGGCCGGGGTAAACACTATGCGGATAGCCAGAATGTCGAACACCTCCTCAAATGGTATGTGCTTTTTCTGCATTTTGCACCAAATGGAATAGGGGCTTTTGATGCGTGCCTTGATGGTGTATTTCACGCCCATTCCGTCAAGCTTATCGCGTATGGCGGGGGTGAAATGGGCTATCACATCATCGCGCTCGACGTGGCTTTCGTCAAGTTTCTGCAATATGGTTTTGTAGTCGTCGGGGTGTTCGTATTTGAAACTGAGGTCTTCAAGTTCTGTCTTAATCTTGTTCAGCCCGAGACGGTCGGCAATGGGGGCGAAAATGTAGAGCGTTTCGCCGGCTATTTTGTACTGCTTTGACGGCAACATGCTCGACAGAGTGCGCATGTTGTGCAGGCGGTCGGATATTTTTATGAGAATGACACGTATGTCATCGCTCATCATGAGCAACAACTTTTTGAAGGTTTCGGCCTGCAACGAAGCGCGGTCGCCAAATATGCCCCCCGATATTTTGGTGACGCCCTCGACGATGTTGGCAATTTTGGGCCCGAAGAGGTTGCTGAGGTCCTCGTTGGTATAGTCGGTATCCTCCTCAACATCGTGTAGCAAGGCTGCACAGATTGATGTGGATCCAAGGCCAATTTCGCCACAGGCTATTTGTGCCACTGCTATGGGGTGTAAAATATAGGGTTCACCCGAGCGGCGGCGTACGCCCTTGTGTGCTTCTTTAGCAAAGTTGAATGCTTTGGTTATTAGTTCCACCTTGCGGCGGTGGTTTGATGCCAGATAGGTGTCGAGCAAATGCTGGAAGGCTGCGTTGATCATAGCCTCATCTTGCTGCTCTTGCTGGCTCTTGGCGTTTGTCGTAGGTATATTGGGGGTATTCATAGGTCGTGTCTTATTGGGGGTTAGTCCCCACAAATATACAAATTATTCTGTAGATTGCTCCAGACTTCATCACTTTTTTGTGTTATGGAATAGCGCGTATTGAAATCAAAGAGTTACGTCATTTGATAGGGTGACGCATTGACGAAGTCAGGAGGAGATAAGGCACAAAACGCAAGCGCCAAACGCTACCACCAAACGCTACCACCAAACGCTACCACTAATGGGGGCGACGCGTCTCGCGTCGGGCATCAAGGCAAAGGTTCACAGACTTGAGTGTAATTAGTGCTGTCTGTGAGCCTTTGCTTATAGTGTATGAGCATTGCATTTTCCCCGACGCGAGACGCGTCGCCCCCATTAGAGCTTGCGTTTTGTGCCTGTGCTTAGTGGTAGCGTTTAGTGCTTGCGCTTTGTGCTTGCGTTTTGTGCTTGCGTTTTGTGTTTGCGCGACCTTTATTATACTACAAAAGCTTTACTTACCGAGTATCTTACATCTTACACTAACACGACGCAATTCATTGATTATCAATGCTTTATTTAGTGTAAGATGCTACCAATTTCACCTACACGCCACCTACACACCCCTCACGCTACCACACGGCACAAGCACGGGAGAACAGTATCACGGCATAGGGGAGCAGAAAAGTCTGTTGCTCCGACAGATTGTTCTACGTCCCTATGCCGCATAACCCACCGCATACGTCCAAACCGACTGCGCGGCAGCGAGGTGAGGTGTGTAAGATGTGTGCAGGGGTGTGTAAGATACTTTGGAATCATCTTACACTCTTGAAATGTCTGTGTATCAACTTGTTACGTGCAAAAAGTGTAAGATGGCAGTAAAAGCACATACACTCTTTTACATGTAGGCTGACGTGGAATGGGCAAATATTTGTGTACAAATTGTACACTTTTTTTGTGGGGTACAATGCCTTGGTGTTACCTTTGCAGCACTTTTGTACAAAACCGAATTGTATTGACTACCATGAAACGAATGCTTAACAGAATGTTGCGCTATGCCGATGCCATTGTGAAACGTGGCGTTGACAAATTGATAGACGCTATCGGACAACCCCCGGAACCACAAACTAAAAACGCTGAAAAGCCCCAACCGCAAAAACGCATGGGCAACGACACTGACTGTGCACCGCAAACGACTGGAAACACTGCGAACTGCGGTCTGACAGAACAAGCCATCACCCTGATGGACGAACTGTGCAACATGCGCTATAATGTGCTTGACCGCACGCCCGAAGTGCAATGGCGCGACCAGACGGACAAAGGAGAAGTTCACTGCCGTGGTTCTGGGGCGTGAACTGGTGCAGCAGCAAGTGCCGCGCCGACGTAGCAGCAAGGCTACATAGTACTGCGTGAGGTGCAAACATGACGAGGGGTGCTGAAGAATGTGGTGTTCAATGAGATTTGCCGCTAACGCGGAGAACATAAGGACAAAAGAACATAAGAACAAAAGAGCTTCA
>ERZ1034680.505-NODE-505-length-19028-cov-14.236494_pt1 | contig 19028 bp, 25 predicted proteins | sample MGYA00520639_ERZ1034680 | MGnify/ENA primary metagenome ERZ1034680 (study PRJEB33766, sample SAMN09781760) | gut metagenome | biome: gut microbiome | host: Homo sapiens | place: Madagascar | study: EMG produced TPA metagenomics assembly of the PRJNA485056 data...
AGGAAGCTCCTAAGGCAGAGGCTGCACAGACAGAGGAGACAGCTGAGTAATTTTTTACAGCAAACCAAATAAAAAGGAGGAAAGCAGCAATGCTCTCCTCCTTCTTTTTTATTGTTATTTCTTGATTATTTACCGAAATAACGCTTGTACAATCCCATGAAGCCAGCGCAATGACGAGCCTCGTCCTTTGCCATCTCATGAACCGTATCGTGTGTTGCATCCATACCGGCAGCCTTAGCGTTCTTTGCTATACGGAACTTGTCCTCACATGCACCACGCTCAGCAGCAATACGTGCCTCAAGATTACTCTTTGTATCCTTCAATACATCGCCCAGCAATTCAGCAAACTTGCTTGCATGTTCTGCCTCCTCAAAAGCATAACGTTTGAATGCCTCAGCAATTTCAGGATATCCCTCGCGGTCAGCCTGACGACTCATAGCCAGATACATACCAACCTCACCACACTCACCATTGAAGTGGGTCTCAAGATCCTTAATCATCTCAGCAGTTGCATCTTCATTGCGTGCAGCACCAAGAGTGTGAACAGTTGCGAAAGCCGGACCGTCTGTCGGGTCTTCCAATTCCTTGAACTTGCTTGCCGGAGCCTTGCATACCGGACACTTCTCAGGAGCTTCTGTACCTTCATAGATATAACCACATACTGTGCAAATAAATTTCTTCTTCATAATGTTATTGTTTTAAAAGTTTATAATTCAGTTTTCATTCTTTTCCTTCATACATTCGCTACACACACCCTTGTAATACAGCTGTACATCGTCAACCGAATGTCCGCCCACCGTCTTGCACGACAGCAATGGCGAAACCTCATCGAATATATCGTACACCATTCTACATTGCTTGCAATAGAAGTGAGCATGCGCATTGACATTTCCGTCATAGCACACTCTATGCTCATCTATCGTGATCATCTGAGCCGCATTGTTCTCCGACAGCAGACGTAGAGTGTTATAAACTGTAGTGCGACTAAGAGTAGGCATCTTGCCACACAAGCCACGATAGACATCGTCGACCGTGGGATGGGTATAGTGCGTTAGCAAATAATGCATTATCGCTATACGCTGTACAGAGGGCTTTACACCGCACTCTGTCAAACGGGCTATTGCTTCTTTTGAATTCATATTCTTGTTTTCTACATTTGCAAAGATACAACATTATCTGGGACAAGCAAAGAAAAATTGTAATTTTTACAACTTTTAATTCATTGTAATAGAAATGCACTTTCTTGTATAGTTCTTCTCAAATAAAACAACTGTTTATACCAATTTGCATAAACTTATGCACTATATGATACACGTGTTTATCACATTTGGTGCGCATTCTCATATAAATATATATTAAGAATACGTCAATTCAAAATGCTATTGTTTTTTGGTAATTACTTAAACAAAAATTACTATCTTTGCAGTATAAGAATTATACAACAATGGCAAAAATAGAAATTGAAACACCGAAAGGCAACATCGTAGTACGCCTTTACGACGACACCCCAAAACATCGTGACAACATGCTGAAACTGATTGACGAAGGATTCTACAACGGAACCCTTTTTCATCGTGTAATAAAGGACTTCATGATACAAGCCGGAGATCCGGACTCTAAGGGTGCACCAGCAGGCAAGCATCTCGGAGCAGGCGGTCCGGACTATACAATCGAAGCCGAAATAAAGTCAAATCTCTTTCACAAACGAGGAGCATTGTGTGCAGCACGTCTTGGCGACGAGGTGAATCCTAACAAGGAATCGAGTGGCAGCCAGTTCTACATTGTATGGGGCGATGTATACAATACTGCCCAACTGAAGCAGATGGAGAAGCAAATGAAGCAGAATCAGGAAATTACCACATTCAACGATCTTGTGACATATCACAAAGACAAGATTATGGAAATGCGACGCAACCGCGACCGTGTCGGACTGCAGGAACTGCAAGACTGTCTGCAGAAGGAGGCCAAAGAGATTTGCCGACAGCAACCTGTAGGCTTTACCGAGGAGCAATTCAACACTTATACTACAATAGGCGGAACACCTTTCCTCGACAGAGAGTACACTGTATTCGGCGAGGTAGAAAGCGGACTGGATATCGTAGAGCAAATAATAAATGTAGATACCGATTCTGCCGACCGTCCTAAAGAAGACATCGCAATCAACAATATTGAAGTTGTTGAGCAATAATAAACAGATAACATAAGAGATGATTTCTAAAGACAGTATTGAATCGGCGTATTGTTTCTTTCATCAAAAATGGCGTGTGTACTCTTATAGCAACAACTTGCGTCAGAAAGACGACATTGAGTACTCCATAGCCTCTTATGTTGAGTCGATGAACCGTCAGCTATACGAAACTATAGCTGACGGCAAATCAGACTTTCTAACTGACCACACATCTTTTTCGATAGATATGCAAGCAGCCATAAGTAGACTTGACATTATGGCCGCCGAAACAGACAAACAATAACGGAAATAATAATCAGCTCATGAATACCGTACATAAGGCACTTACCATATACAAAGCCAGTGCAGGAAGTGGTAAAACTTTCACACTATCCATTGAATATATAAAACTGCTAATAAACGACCCTACGAACTATCGCTCTACACTTGCCGTAACCTTCACAAACAAAGCAACTGAGGAGATGAAGATTCGTATACTAAGTCAGTTGTACGGTATATGGAAACTACTGCCTGACTCAAAAAGCTATATTGAGAAGATAAAGGCAGACATGGACGTAACAGAAGAATTCATGGCTGAACGTGCAGGTATGGCCCTACACAACATAGTGAACAACTATAGCTATTTCCGAATAGAAACAATAGACTCTTTCTTTCAAAGTGTTCTGCGCAATTTGGCACGCGAGCTTGACCTCACAGCCAATCTGCGCATAGAACTGAACGACTTTCAAATAGAGCGTAATGCAGTAGACACTCTGATAGACAATCTCTCGGAGAACGACCAGCTATTGGCATGGATTATGGAATACATCCAAGAGAACATACAAGACGACAAGAACTGGAACGTAATAGGACAGATAAAGAAATTCGGCGAGAACATTTTCCGTGAATTCTATAAGACCAATAGCAAGCAACTGAATGCAAAGTTGCTTGAAGAGGGATTCTTCAAACAATACACAGCGAAATTGCGCAAATTGCGCAATGAGGCAGAAGCAGAAATAGTTAATGAAGCAGAATTGTTCTTTGATATTCTAAACAGCCATGGCATAGATATACAGGATCTGAGCTATGGCAAAAGTGGCCCTGCCGGATATTTCATAAAGATACGATCGGGAATATACGACGAGAGCTTGATAACCGGTCGTGTAAAGACTGCTATGGACAATGGTAACGGAGAGGGATGGGTGAAGAAATCAGCCACTCCAGAACTCAAAGCCATTGCCGAATCGAAACTTGCTCCAACATTGATAAATGCCGAAGACGTAAGAAGCCGCAACTGGCCAATCTATCAATCGGCAGTACTCACCTTGCGCCACCTAAACCAGTTGCGCTTGCTCAACAGCATAGAGAACAAAGTGAGAGACATGAATCAGGAAGCCAACCGATTCCTATTGAGCGACACCCACACCCTACTCCATTCGCTGATAAAAGACAGTGATTCGCCATTCATATTTGAGAAAATCGGCACTCGACTCAACAATATCATGATTGACGAGTTTCAGGACACGAGTACTGTACAATGGCAGAACTTCAAGGTTCTGCTTGAGGAATGCATGAGCCATGGCACCGAACAAGGCAACCTTATTGTAGGCGACGTGAAGCAGAGCATATACAGATGGCGATCTGGCGACTGGCGCATGCTCAACAACATAGAGCGTGAATTCCCTACAATGAGAAGTATGCTCAATGTACAGAGTCTTGACACCAACTACCGTTCGTCAAGACGTGTAATCAACTTCAACAATGCCTTCTTCACACAGGCAGCAGAGATAGAATACAAAGACTTGAAGATCGGCAACGAGTCGCAAGACGAAAAATCAGACATTTCGGCCGAACAGTTGAAGAAGGCTTATGCAGACGTTCAACAGAATGTACCTGAATTCAAAAAAGACACGGGATATGTAAATGTTGAATTACTTCCTCAAGAGGATTATCTTGCACAGACTTTGCAAAAGACAGCCGATGCGGCAAGAGAATTGCTCAATGCCGGGGCTGAAAGTTCGGACATTGCTATTATAGTACGTTCAAACAGCACCATACAACAATTGGCAGAATATTTTGCTGAAGAAATGCCAGAGGTGAGAATCGTGTCGGACGAGGCTTTCAGACTCGACAATGCCGACTCGGTGAACATCATAGTCAATGCCATGCACTGCCTGACCCATCCCGACGACCTAATAGCGAAAACATACATAGCCAAAGCTTACCAAACGAGAGTGTTGGGCAAGGATTATGTAGATGTAGACAAGATGCTTACAACAGAAGAAGGCACCACTGAGGCACTGCCAAAACAATTTGTCGACAATGCTCCTGACCTTATGGCCATGCCTCTGTATGAATTGGCAGAAAGGCTGTATAACATATTCGGGCTTAAGAATATCAACGGTGAAGACGCTTACATATATGCCTTCTACGATTGCCTGACCGACTATCTGAAAAACAACACTGCCGACATTGACAAGTTTATAGAAGAATGGGGCGACAGCATCAGCTCCAAGACAATACAGGTGAATGCTACACAAGGCATCAGACTCATAACAATACACAAGAGTAAGGGATTGGAGTTTGAAAATGTCATCATACCATTCTGCGACTGGAGCATAGAGAAGACTAACACCATATGGTGCTCGCCTAAGGTGGCACCTTTCAACGAACTGCCCCTAATACCTATAGACTTCAATGCCAAGCAGATGAAGGGCACCATATTCGAAGATGACTATAACGACGAGCATCTGCAGAACTGTGTAGACAACCTGAACCTGCTATATGTAGCATTCACACGCGCTTCGTCAAGCCTACATGTAATAGCACGCAGAGGCAATGCCAACCAACGCTCGTACACTATAGAGCAAGCCTTGTCGAATATGGAATTGGAAGACGGAATTCTTGAAGGCGACATTAACGACAAGAAGAGCTTTTTGAGATACACTTACGGCACATTGGAGACTGCCGATAAAAAGAAAGCAAAACACTCTGACAACATCTTCATGCCACAAATAAGCAACAAACAAGTAAAGATGGAGACGTATGATAACCATACGGACTTCAGACAGAGTAATAGAAGCCGTGAGTTTGTATGTGACGAAGACGACAGCAACAGCGAAGAGAAACAACGACTGGCGTATATAAAAACGGGTAGAGTGCTGCACCACCTGTTTGCCACAATCAATACTACCAAGGATATAGAACCGAGTCTGCAACAGCTGGAGATTGACGGACTGATAGAAGACAGCGACGTAAATAGCGAAAGTCTGCGCAAGATGCTGTACAAGCGACTTGAAAACAAGCAGGTGGCAGACTGGTTCTCCGGACGATGGACGCTGTTCAACGAGTGTACCATTCTCGACTACGATACAGCCACCGACGCGGTGAAAGAGCATCGCCCCGACCGTGTGATGAAGGACGGCAACAAAGTAGTGATAGTGGACTTCAAATTCGGAGCCTACCGTCCGGAATACACCGAACAGGTAAGACGCTACATAGCACTCACCAAAGCTATGGGCTACAATGACGTAAGGGGATATCTATGGTTTGTATATACAAATAATATTGAAGAAGTGAAATAATAGCATCATGAGTACGACAAGAACATTTTTGGAATATGTAGCCGAAGACATGATAAGCAAATGGGGCACAGACATGTCACGCATAGTGGTAGTATTCCCTAACAAACGTGCAGCATTGTTCCTGAACGAATATCTTGCACGCATAGCAGACAAGCCCATGTGGAGTCCGGCATACACAACTATCAGCGAGCTGTTTGGCAAGCACTCGGAATTTGCAGTAGGCGACTCCATAAAACTGGTGTGCGACCTGCATAAATCATTTGTAAAATGTACGGGCATAGATGAGACACTCGACCACTTCTATGGTTGGGGACAGCTGCTATTGACAGATTTCGACGATATTGACAAGAATATGGCCGATGCCGACAAGATATTCTGCAATCTGAAAGACATACACGAACTTGACGACCTGTCGTATCTTACCGAAGAGCAGCGCGAGATGCTCAAACGCTTCTTTGCCAACTTCAGTGACGACCATGAGACAGAGTTGAAGAAACGCTTCCTTAGTCTATGGAGCCACTTTGGCGACATATATCACGACTACAACAAGCGTCTAAGAAGCCAAGGCATAGGATACGAGGGAGCAATCTACAGAGATGTAGTAACAAAGCAAGACATTGAATTTGAATACGACACATACATATTCATTGGTTTCAACTTGCTTCAGAAGGTAGAACAAGAACTGTTTGCCAATCTGAAGAAGGCTGGCAAGGCCCATTTCTACTGGGACTTTGACACCTACTACATGCCTCGCAACAACAGCGCATTCAACAACGAGGCAGGTAAATACATTGCCATGTATCTGAAGGATTTCCCCAACGAACTCGACGTCCGCTCAGCTGAAATCTACTCGAATATGCGACAACCCAAGAACGTATCGTTCGTAATGGCATCAACCGAGAACATTCAGGCAAGATATGCCGCTCAATGGTTGCGCGACGGCAACAGATATTCAGACGGCAGACAAACTGCCATTGTAATGTGCGACGAAGCCATTCTGCCTCCAGTAATACAAAGTCTGCCTCCAGAGGCTGACAAAGTGAACATTACAAGTGGTTTTCCGCTTGGCATGACACCGATAGCATCGTTAGTATCACTACTATTCGACATGTACACATCGGGCATTACGAGCAAGGGTGCATACTATCGTGCACAATATGCAAGCAAAGTATTGACACATGCCTACACACACTATATATCAGAAAAAGCAAAGGACGTATACGCCACAATAAAAGAGCGACATCTGATGTATCCCGACCACAACACACTTACTCTTGAAGGTGTAGACGAAGGCTTGTGCCTGCTCTTCCCTACCGGCAACATCGCTCTGCTAAAGCATGTAGCTACTATAATCAAGCAGATTGGCGTCAATGCCAAGGACACCGAGGATGCCTTCCTGCAAGAGTCGGTATTCAGGATGTACACCATCATAAACCGTCTAGAACAGCTCGCTGCCAATGGCGACCTGAATGTAGACACAACCACATTGCGTCGACTCATCAAACAATTAATATCATCAACCACTATACCTTTTCATGGCGAACCGGTAGTGGGAATACAGATAATGGGAGTGCTCGAAACACGTAATCTTGACTTCAAGCATCTGCTGTTGCTGTCGTGCAATGAAGGCAATATGCCTAAGGGTGTCAACGACTCGTCGTTCATACCTTACGCCATACGCAAGGCACACGGACTGACTACCATCGACAACAAGGTAGCTATATACTCATACTATTTCCACCGTCTGCTGCAACGTGCCGACGACATAACGATAATATACAACAACACTACAGATAATGGACATACGGGCGAAATGAGCCGCTTTATGCTGCAATTGATGGTAGACGGCAAGCAGCAAATAAGCCACTACAATCTGCTTGCCGACAACTCACCTGTAACTCACGTAGCCCAAAGCATAAAAAAAGAGGACAGCATCAAGGACACACTCGACAGCATGTACAGTCTGTCGCCATCGGCAATAAACACATATATAAGGTGTCCGCTACAGTTCTTCTATCAATATGTGGCACACATAAAGGAACCCGACTGCGATGACGATGTAGTAGACAACCGTATGTTCGGCAATATATTCCACAAATCGGCACAACTGATATACGACGACATTGCACAGCACAACAATGGCAAGATTGAAAAAGCTGCAATACAGAAATATCTTAACACAAAGGGTCTGTTGGAGAATGTTGTTGACCGTGCATTCAATGAAGAACTGTTTAAGGTGAAGGACACAAAGCGCAGCCCTTACTACAACGGACTGCATCTGATCAACCGCAAAGTGCTGTTGGAATATCTGCGCCAATTGCTTCATGGCGACCAAAAAATCGCTCCTTTTGAGATACTCGCACTGGAGGATGCCGTCTACACCCAAATGACATTTGAAGCTGAAGACAACAACGAGCGGAATATAAGAATTGGCGGAATTATCGACCGTCTGGACAGGGTGACTGATGCACGAACGGGCATACCAACAATACGTGTAGTAGACTATAAGACGGGACTGCAGGCTACAAAGAAGATTAAGGAAATTGAGGAAATATTCTCGGACACCAACATCAGCCAAAAGCACTCCGACTATTATCTGCAAGCCTTACTCTACTCGCTGATTGTAGACGACTCTACAAAATACAATCAGCAGAGGGATTGTGTAAGTCCGGCATTGCTATTTATAAAGCAGGCATCTAAGGATAATTACGACCCTGTACTTGAGATTGACTCACAAAAAATTTCAAACGTAAGAATATATAAAGAGGAGTTTGAGAAACATCTGAAGGAAGTGCTGCAAGAAATATTCAACTCCACCATACCTTTCACACCTACACAGGACAAAATGCGTTGCGAAAAATGCTCGTATAGGAGAATCTGCAGAGTTAATTCAGTTGAGAGTTGAGAATTGAGAGTTATGATATGCTTTGTTTGGTAAATATAATTATAATATGGTAATCATAACTCTCAACTCTTAACTCTCAACTATCAACCATGGTAATCATAACTTTCAATTCTCAACTCTCAACTATCAACCATGGTAATATAACTTTCAATTCTCAACTCTAAACTCTTAATTAACCACTAAAACGGTGCTGGTGAAGATGGTTCACCAAATGGTGCATCGTCGGGCATACCTGCCAAATCAGGAGGCAGCGACATGCCTGGTCCGCCATTCATCTTGCTGCCGATAATCTCCGAACCAAAAGGAGCATCGCCAATAGGAGCCGACTGCTTCTCGGGATCCTGGAATCGAGTGAACTCGCCACGGAACGTGAGCAGCACATCTCCTGTAGCGCCCTTACGGTGCTTGGCAATGATAATCTGCGCCATGCCACGAAGGTCGTTGCCCTTCTCATCGTGCAGAATATGATAATACTCCGGACGATGCACAAACAGCACCATATCGGCATCCTGCTCGATGGCTCCCGACTCACGAAGGTCGCTCAGCTGCGGACGCTTGCCTTCAAGACCCTCACGATTCTCCACAGTACGATTCAACTGCGACAAAGCGAGTATGGGGATGTCAAGTTCCTTGGCAAGCCCCTTGAGCGACTGCGAAATCTTCGACACCTCCTCCTGACGGCTGCCGAAACGCATACCATTTGCATTCATAAGCTGAAGGTAGTCTATCATGATAATCTTTACACCCTTCTCGCGCACCAGACGACGTGCCTTAGTACGCAACTCGAATATGGAGAGTCCCGGAGTATCGTCAATATACAATGGCGAGCCTTGCAACAGACGAATATTCTTGTCCAATCGCTCCCATTCATCGGGAGCCAACTGTCCGTTAAGCATCTTGTTGCCTGGTATCTCACACACATTTGAAATGAGACGGTTGACAAGCTGCACATTGTTCATCTCAAGTGAGAAAAAGGCAATAGGAGTGTTGTAGTCGACAGCTATGTTCTTGGCAAGCGACAGGGCAAACGAAGTCTTACCCATCGCTGGACGTCCGGCAATGATTACAAGGTCCGAACTCTGCCATCCACTCGTCTTCTTGTCCAATTCCTCATATCCAGTAGGCACACCGGTCAATCCGCCTGCATTAGCCTGCGCCTTCTGCAGAATGTCGATAGCCTTGGTTATGACAGGGTCCACCTGCGTATAGTCCTTCTTCATGTTGCGCTGCGACAACTCGAAGAGCGAACCCTCAGCTTCCTGCATCAGTTCGTCTACATCCTGCGTCTCGTCGAAAGCCTTGGTCTCCACAATGCTTGCGTAAGAGATAAGCTGACGTGCCAGATACTTCTGAGCAAGAATCTTAGCATGATACTCGATATGAGCCGACGATGCCACATGCGAGCTAAGCTCCACAATGTACGGCGCACCGCCCACATCATCAATAGTACCCTCACGCTTCAGCTCGTCGACAACAGTCATGATGTCCACCGGATTCTCGTTCATCGACAATGTCTGTATGGCATTGTATATCTTCTGATGGCGAGGCTCGTAGAAGGTTTCGGGGCGCAGCGTCTCCGACACCATCGAGAAGGCATCCTTGTCAATCATCAGCGCACCTAGCACCACCTTCTCTATATCCACAGCCTGTGGCTGCAGATGGCCGTAGTTCTTGTCAAACGCCTTGCCCTGCGACTGTTTGCCAGGCTTTCTTTCTGTACTTGTATTTGGCATAAAAGAAATAAAGCGATTGCGTTTCTACTTGACAACCTTGTTGTTTTCGGGGAACACCACCGTGGGGCGGAACTTCTTGGCCTCCTCAAAATCCATCAAAGCATAGGATATAATTATCACGGTGTCACCGATTGCCACCTTACGTGCAGCGGCACCGTTAAGGCAGATGCATCCGCTGCCACGCTCACCCTTTATAATATATGTCTCGAAACGCTCACCATTGTTGTTGTTGACAATCTGCACCTTCTCGCCCTCAATCATATTGGCGGCATCCATAAGATCCTGATCGATAGTGATGCTACCCATATAGTTGAGATTGGCCTGTGTCACCTGCACACAGTGCAGTTTCGATTTCAATACTTCTATCATCATAACGGTAAAAAGAATACTTTCTAAATGTTTGTTGTTGTTGACTATTCCTTGAATGTGATATGGTCGATAAGTCGTATCGGGGTCTTGCCGCAATACACGGTTATGCAACCTGCAATGTACTGGCTGTCATCCCACGACTCCACCTCCTGCAAGGTATTGCCGTCGACAATAGAGAAATATTCCACCTCAAGACCCTCAACGGCATTGATGTCGGCCACCACCTTGTCGTGTGTCTCCTTGAGCGTATGGGTGGCGCCATATTCCTTGCCAGCCTTGAGCGCGCTGTAAATCTTAGGGGCTATAGCACGCTCGTCGGCAGCAAGCAGAGTATTGCGCGAACTCTTTGCCAAGCCATCAGCCTCGCGCACTGTGTCGCACTCTACAATCTGCAGCTTCAATCCGAGATAGCGCACCAAAGCCTTGACAACAGCTATCTGCTGCCAGTCCTTCTCACCAAAATAAGCTCTGTCGGGACGTACTATATAGAAAAGGCGTGACACCACTTGACACACGCCATTGAAGTGACCGGGACGATGGGCGCCCTCCATCACCGTAGTGACAGGAGGAAATTCAAAATGCCTGTTATCCTTAGTGGGATACATCTCTTCTACAGACGGTGCAAACACATAGTCGGCACCACATTGCTCTAACAAAGCGCAATCGGCATCAAGCGTGCGCGGATAACGCTCCAAATCGCCCTGGTCGTTGAACTGGGTCGGATTGAGGAATACTGACACTACAGTCACATCGTTCTCAGCCACACTGCGGCTTACAAGCGACGCATGGCCCTCATGAAGAGCGCCCATAGTGGGAACCAGACCTACTGACTTTCCTTCCTTCCGAACTTCGAACAACTCATTCTGAAGTTCAACAATACTTCTGAACAGTTTCATCATCATTTTAATTTTATTGCCATAAGCCAGTTGCCGATTTTATCACACGAAAAAATCCTGGCAACAGCTTAAAGCGTTTATCCTTTTGAAAATTCAATGCAAAATAACAACATTTTTCTTAAATAAGTGCATACAAAAGAAAGAAACATTGTAATATCACTAAAAAAAGCTATCTTTGCAATAGTATTTACTTATGAACGATTGTCAAACCAATGCGATTATGCACATTCTTTATCGCAAAACGTGCAAAAAGCGTGCAAAAAATAAAGGAGATACATTTTATGATTAAAGTATCAATAAAGTTGGACAAACGAAGAAAATTGAAAAACGGCAAGTACCCCTTAAAATATAAAATAGCCCGTAAGGACAGCGCTGTATATATTTCTACTGGGTATGAATTAAAAGCTGAGGAATGGGATGAAAGCAACGAGAAAGTCAAAAACCACGCAGACAGGCGTATTATAAACATTAAATTGGGCAAACAGATAGCTTTGCTCAACGACAAGATTATGGAGCTGCAAAATGAAGGCAAATTGCGCTTTTACTCCAACAAAAAACTTGTGCAATATTTAACCAATCAAGAATCAGAAGAAGAAAACATACAAAAATTGTTGAAAACGCAATACGAAAGTTTTATTGCTACAAAAAGCAATCAAACTACTATAAATCTTTATAGAATCACAATGAACAGAATAAAAGAATACTGTGATTTTGATAGTCTTAGTGTTGAAGAAATAGACATTGATTGGTTGAATGGATATGTAGAGAAATTAAGGAGAGAACATAACCGTACAAACTCTATAGCAATACATCTTAGGTGTATAAGAGCGGTATTGAATTATGCTCGCAAAAGAGGTGTTACAAAAGAGTATGTTTTCAGTATGTATAGTATTAAAACCGAAGAGACAATAAAGAGGTCTTTAACTGTTGAACAGTTGCGTACTTTATATCACGCCAAATTAACAAAAATCAGAAGCAAGCATCGAGATTTGTTTTTTCTGATGTTTTTTCTGATGGGTATAAACATGATAGACCTTTCGCGATTGACTAAGATAGAAAACGGGAGAATTACATATCGAAGAGCAAAAACAGGTACTTTGTATGATATAAAAGTAGAACCAGAAGCGATGTTTATTATCGAAAAATACAGAGGTAAAGAGCATTTACTGAAAGTCTTCGACAATATCGTGTCTTATAGGTATTACGAAGTCGCACTTAACGATAATTTAACAAAGATATGTGCAGATATAGGGTTACCTAACATAAGCTCATATTGGGCAAGACATACATTTGCAACAATAGCCTATGAAATAGGAATACCAACAGATACTATTGCTGATTGCTTAGGACACAAATCAGCACATCGTATCACGGAAATATATATAAAGAAAGATTTAAACAAGGTTGATGAAGCTAATCGTAAAGTAATAGATTATGTCTTATATAATATAAAATAAGGTGTGTTAGTCCACACCTTATTTTATTAGTTATACTAAATACTTTTGAGTAAGTTCATGTTTAGTTATGATATTGCTTACTCCTCTCGTTTGCTCTCGATAGTCACCATACTTCTGTTGCATTTATGTCTCAAAAACACCTCCATCTTCAATCGCTCTTCCGCTATACGCTTTCTGCTCTCGATGCTCAAGTTCTCCTCGCTACCTTTGTGCCACCCGTCACATTTTGTACCCGTCAGCGACACACAGGTGTCAAGTATGCCATGCATACTTGTCGGGCAGCGGTATAATACCCAACAGCTTGCGTTGAGTATGACGTGTCACATGCCCTTCAAGCACTGCCAAACTAAAGGTATATACCGACGAATGCCATTCCGGATTCAGACTCACATCCTTTACTTCTTGTACAGTACCATATTCAACTAATACGATAGTCTTACTACCTGGGCGTTCATCATCTGGAGAGTAAGGAACACCGAAACATGTGTAGGGAACTCCATCTGACAAGTAACGTAGAAAGGTACCATTGTTCTCGTTTAAAACCTCATCGGTTATGATTCTGTCTATCTCTTGAAAATCCTTATACTCTTTTCGTGTAAGATGAAAGTTGATTCCCAAAGGATAATGCCCTACACAGCCATCTGTACCAAAGTATATTATGCGATTGGGCTGCTTATTATGCTTTATTGGCTTCATTTTCTTTATTTGTTTATTTTAGTAATACTATCGGTAATAACCTGTTCACTACGTTTGTGGAGTGTGCCATCTTTCTTTTGGCGATACGCGAAAATCGTCGGGGATATAGATGATGTGTCCCAAAAAAGCAATCTGTCAACCCAACAAAACTTGCCTTCTTTATCCACACACATATCGCCTGGTTGTATCGGGTAATTGAAAAGAAATTCATCTTGCAACTTTTTTATTTCTTGCTTAATTGCATTTTTCTTGTCCACTAATGCTCTTAAACGTTCTTTAAATTCTTCTTGTTTCATTTTTCTTCCTCCAATTCTTTAAGATAAATATACACATCTGTAAATGTAAAGTTTGTCAGTTTTTTATATCTATTTACTATATCTTCTACAAGATACCATTTGTCTTTAATGATAACTTTCTCACCTATACGAGGAATATTATTGTAACGGCATGTTTCATATTCCAATATGGAATCTTCCTCATCCTCTTTTTTATAAAAAAATACATTCATAACAATCCCTTCAATTTTAAAGTCATTTCCTCAACCAAGTTTTCAACTTTTCCCCAGTCGTGAGGGTCAAATCCTTCATTAAATAAAGCACGCTCAGCTATTTGTATTTGACTTAAGAGATTAAGTTTAGAATTTACTTAGGCTCATACAACTCACAATACTTTCTTTGCTCTCCAATTCTTATATGCCTTTTCTTACAATAGAATAAGAACTTTTTTATATTCTTCTTTCTGTAAATACAAGTCTTACATTTAAGTGCCATATTTTCTTCTTTTTTCAACCTCTCTCCCTGCTGTCACCAGGGAGAGTAGTTAATTACTCTGTTACACCGTAGACTTCGGGCAACTTGCGAATTATATCACCTCCGTAGCTGTCCTTTGTCAAGTTGATAAACTCACGGACTGTTGTGCTACCTTCGAGGTCAATTCCCTTATCCTTACAAAAGCTTTCTCGTCCCATGCGACATGAGCCTGTAAGCACGTGATGATAGGCGAAGAGGTCACGATTAGGGTAAGGTGTATCATAGTCGGGAAATTTATTGTGGAATGCCTCGATGCGCTCTTCTTCGGTGCTGCCGTCATAGAGCTTCTCTTGCAGGGAAGAAAAAGCGTCATGTAGGGTGCTGCCGTGGGCGAACTTATTCTGCTCCTTGACAATATAGCATGGCTTCTGAGTCAAATCACGTTGCAAGATATAACCCTGTGCAATGTTGCCACGAACGGACTTGATGATTGTCGGCACATCGTCTACCATATAAACAGTATTGCCGTTTATTTCTTTTACGCCATCGCCATAGCCAGAGCCATCGCCAGAGCCATAGCCAGAGCCATAGCCAGAGCCATCGCCATCGCCATAGCCAGAGCCATCGCCATAGCCAGAGCCATCGCCAGAGCCATCGCCAGAGCCATAGCCATCGCTAAGGCTTAAAAAAGCCTTGATGCGGTCTTCTAACATTTCCATTCTCTTACCTCCTCTATTGACTTGATTGCCTTGTCTGTGCAAGGAATAATCTCGATTGTGTCGAGTATCGTGATACTACCAACCGTAACAGTAAACTTGCAGTTTCCAGGGTCTGACGTGCCATCCTTGGCTAACTGAGAGAGCGAATCTGCTCCGTCCCAATACCAAATGCGACGAGCATTGTGCAATGTCACTTCTCTGCCATTCTGTGCTACAAGTGTTCCGAACTCTACTCCGCTGCGGTCGCCACGGATGATTACTTTCTTACCAATGTTTGTTTCCATTTTGATGTCTTATTTTATTGTTGTGTATTAATATTTTCTTTTGTTCTCCTTTGCAAGTCTTCTTTCGTATGCTCTACGCTGTTGACGTGTCATTTGAGCATAGTCGAAGGTACTGTTTGGTTGAGGGGCTTGTGGTGGTTCGGGTACAACTGCTTCTTGGCTGTATAGATTCTCTTGGAATTTCTCGAACTGCTCCATTGAAATAATATGCTGTTCTGCGTATTCTGCGTATTCATTGCGGAGCTGCTTTAATCTTTCTAAATCCATAGCTTTGTTATTTTATTAGTTCGAACTCGTAGACAAAGACGTAGGGGTTGCGCTTCCATGTGCCTTTGCCAGAAATTTTATCTATTAGAGCTGCGTAGGCTTTTTTAGCCGTTCGGTACGGAGAGTTTGCTAAGCTTGTGTACCAATACGTCACACCTTTAAGCCCTATGTTGTGCGCCTCCCAAATACCCTCAGCCAAACAGTCATCTTCACAAATATCTTGTAGCCGCTCGGCACGTATATCGGTGATGCGGATGCGGTGTGGCATAAGGTCGGCCTTTACAAACATTTTGTTAGTCCAACCTTTGGAGATTCTTAATTTGTTGATTTCTGCTTCGTTGAAGCCAGCTTCACTTACAAATTCGTTGTATGCTTGTGCTACGGCGACTTCCTCGCCAACGCAATAACGTGAATGGGCTATATTAACAGTACTGTAAGAGAAGGAAGCTCTTCCGAAATTTTTCGGTTCTACGCAAATACCAAAATCAAGATATGGGAGACTGCCAGTGTAGGCAATACGTCTTGTCTGCGTCTTGCGACCTTCAAGTACAGCCTGCGTGAGACCGTACTTGTCATTGAGCATAATCTTTTTCATACGCAGTTATTCTAAGTTTACCACTTCTTTACCTCGCCACCACTCGTCTTCGATAAAATGAATGTCTTGTCCGTTGATGAGTACGTCGGTGTCGCCTATGCGCTTTTGCAAGGATTGTAAAGACGTGATTAGTTGTGATATTGTCATATTCTTATCTACTTATGCTGCCGCTCATTGTTCTGACAGAGCCGACGTCGCCATCGACTGTGACATCGGCGCTCGCGGTGGAGAGGGTGTTGACGGAGCCTGTGATTTCGATTTTAATGATTGGACGGTCGGCTTGGTTGTACTCTTCGATTGGCTTGCCGTCGATGAGAACCTTGCCGTCGGTCATCTCGAAACGAGAGCCATAGGGGACGTTGATGGTCTTGCCGTTGTAGGTTATCTTGCCACTGATGCCACCGATGGTGGTGCAGACGGATTGATTGTTGATTATTTTCATATTGTTTATTGTGTAAATTAATTTTCGTTGATTTCCTCAATTTCCTTAAACTGTTCTTTGAATGGACAATCTTTAGCAACACTCTCGATGTGTTCACTCTGTCCTTGCAACTTGCATGAATACATGTCTCCAAAACCAAATGACCAAACAATGAAGTGTTTGCAATTGCATCTCTTACAGGTTTTTTCTATCTTATTCATATTCTATTTTTAAACCTTTAGATTTGCGTCCAAGCCCAGTGCCCAAAGGATATGCTGTAGCTCGTGAACGTACTTTATCCTATGTAGAGTGTCACCTTTAAGAGTGACATCTACACATTCACTATTAGGAGTGCAGATAACTTCGATGTTGTGAGCGTCGTGACCATAAATGTATGACACCAGTTCATCTCGCTCCCACCCGTTCTTTTCGAGGAGTTCGGGAGTGAGAAGTACGCCTTCAATGTCATCACACCACACTTCCCATGGTTCGTGGTTATCTTTGTTAGGAATTAGAATGGCGATTCCTTTTTTTTTCCAGAAGGTTATTTTAGGTCTTATGTCTGAAACGGTGCACACAGTTCCTTTGCGAATTACGAGACCTCGGCTGACTCTTACAATGTCGCCAATTCTCAAGTCTTCTGCTTTAATCATAATTATTGTTATTTACTTGAATAATCAATACGCACATAAAAAACGAAAAACAACCATATAAATCCTATTGTCAGGAGATTTCGATGGTAGTCACCGCCAATTGTAGGCAATAACATAAACTGCCAATCTTTCTTGCCGAGATAGTAGCAAGCTTTGACTTCAATCTTTTTTTTCATTCCTCACCTCCTTTCTCTTTCTTTAGTTCTTCGATTAAAAAGTCTGCTATCTTTACAGCTTTCCTTGCAATATCATCCATTGGTGGATTAGGGTCTATACCCTCTACAACAGGTGCAGCAAGTAAACCATTCACTGCTTCCTTAGCTATCTCATATCTACGTTGTTCCCAATCAATATTGTCTTCTCTATTAATCATAGTATTACCTCCTTCCTTGTCTGATAAAACAAGCTCTTGGTATGGTTCAAATGTGCCTGTCATTTGAGGATAGATATCACGCAATGAAATTTCCTTTACAGGTTTGTCATTAAAATAAACTTCTATGTAGCCCATCCCATCATCAACATAATCAATTAACGTATGTAGCAAATCACTAACAGTAAATGCTGAACCTATAGATTCTGCTACACCATTCCCTGTAACCTTTAATTTATTAACTTCATCAATAATTTGGTTGAATGTGTCTATTGACAACTTCTTACCCATTCTAACTTCTTCTCTACAAGACTTCAACCAATTTATGATTGATTCTATATTCTCTCTTCTGTTCATTTCTCACCTCCTTTCGGTAATAAATCTTCGACGTAGCACCATTTGGTTATTTTGCAAATTTCTACCCAGTTATCCCACGTTATAGGAGGAGCGAGAATATCAGTCCCGTATTCGACATTCCCTTTATAGTCAACAAATCGTATGAGAATACATTTGTCTGACTCTGGTTCTTCGCTTGCGTCATGCCAGATGGCCTTCTTAAACCATTCCACTCCAGCACGGAAAGCATCACGTCTCATATATGTTTCTATACCCTCGTCAATCTCTTTAGGATAACCGATGTATGCGTCTGATGCTTCTGTGATTTTCTTTTCGTCTATCATATTATTCTGCTTTAGTTATGTTGAGTTCCACTTGCACGCTATTTGACATTTCTTCGTCCATTGTGCCTTTAACCAAGGAATAGAGATACCTACCGAGACGTTGGTAAAGATTATCTTTGCCTTTACCGTCTGCATTGTGAGTGTCCTCCATCACCTCTACATATTCGTCCGATTTCAGCATGATGCCGTTGTCGGCTTGATGAATTGTGAATACGTCTTTCATTGCTGTGCTTCCTTTTCTATTTCCTTAAGCTTTTGTTCGTAAGTTTGGATTATTACTTCCTGCTTGCTAATAAGCTTAACAGCATCGTTAAAATGCTCCATGAGACGGTCGTAAGCCCTCAGTCTGCCAACTTTAAAGAAAGTATAGAAGAGTGCTATGGTGATAGAGAGGCTGGCGATGATTTTCAATATTTCTATTATTAGCATAACTTAGAATTTTTCTCTGATTTTCTGATATTGTGCAATAAATGTCTTTTCCGT
>ERZ1034680.506-NODE-506-length-18959-cov-173.120451_pt1 | contig 18959 bp, 10 predicted proteins | sample MGYA00520639_ERZ1034680 | MGnify/ENA primary metagenome ERZ1034680 (study PRJEB33766, sample SAMN09781760) | gut metagenome | biome: gut microbiome | host: Homo sapiens | place: Madagascar | study: EMG produced TPA metagenomics assembly of the PRJNA485056 data...
CAGTACAGGATTGCTGCCGTCTTTATGAGCAGCGCATCAAGACCTTCGGAGGTCTTGACGTAGCTCTTATCGGTATCGGCCGTTCTGGTAACATCGCAGCCAATGAGCCAGGTTCTGGTATCCAGTCTGTTACCCGCCTTATCTTGATTGGCAACACATCACGTGAGGAGATGGAAGCTAGCGAGCAGACCAAGGAAACCATTCCTCCATGTTCACTTACCATGGGTATTGCCACCCTTCTTTCTGCCAAGACGGTTTATCTTACAGCTTGGGGCGAGGAAAAGGCAGAAATCATGCAGAAGGTAGTAGAGAACTCTATTACTGATACATTGCCTGCATCGTTCCTTCAGACACATCCTGATGCTCATGTAGTTCTCGACCTGAGCGCAGCAGCTCACCTTACTCGTATAGAGCATCCTTGGCTCGTAACTTCTTGCCAGTGGACTGATAAGTTGGTTCGCTCTGCATTGGTATGGCTCTGCCAGAAGATTGGTAAGCCTATTCTGAAGTTAACCAATAAGGATTATAACGAGAACGGTTTGAGCGAACTCTTGGCTCTCTATGGTTCTGCTTATAATGCAAACATCAAGATTTTCAATGATTTGCAGCATACAATTACAGGCTGGCCAGGCGGTAAGCCAAACGCAGACGATACCTATCGTCCAGAGCGTTCTAAGCCATATCCAAAGCGTGTCATCGTATTCTCACCTCACCCAGATGATGACGTTATCTCTATGGGCGGTACTATCCGTCGTCTGGTTCAGCAGAAGCATGACGTACATGTTGCTTACGAGACATCAGGTAATATCGCAGTAGGTGATGAGGAAGTAACAAGATTCATGCACTTCATCAACGGTTTCAACCAGATTTTCGCTGATTCTAAGGACAGCGTAATCTCTGACAAGTATAAGGAGATCAAGACATTCTTCGCCAAGAAGAAGGAGAGCGACTTCGATACAAGAGACATCCTGACCATCAAGGGCTTGATTCGCCGTGGTGAGGCTCGTACAGCTTGTACCTATAATGAGATTCCTCTCGATCACGTTCACTTCCTTGATTTGCCGTTCTATGAGAGTGGAAAGATTGAGAAGTTGCCTATGACAGAGAAGGACGTTGAGATAGTTAGAGCTTTGTTGCAGGAGGTTAAACCTCATCAGATTTACGTAGCAGGTGACCTTGCTGACCCTCACGGAACTCACAAGAAGTGTACCGATGCAGTTCTTGCCGCTATTGACGAGGAGAAGAAGGCAGGTGCAGAGTGGTTGAAGGACTGCCGTATCTGGATGTACCGTGGTGCATGGGCAGAGTGGGAGATTGAGAACATCGAAATGTGTGTTCCTTTGAGCCCAGAAGAGTTGAGAGCTAAGCGCAACTCTATCCTCAAGCATCAGTCTCAGATGGAGAGTGCTCCATTCTTGGGTAATGACGAGCGTCTGTTCTGGCAGAGAGCTGAAGACCGCAACCGCGGTACAGCTTGCCTCTACGACCAGTTGGGCTTGGCTTGCTACGAGGCTATGGAGGCATTCGTAGAGTATAAGCCTCTCTAATTTCTACATCTAATAATATTATTTAATATAAATGAAAAAAATCAATCAACTTTTAGGTTCTTTGATGGCTTGCGCTGCGATGTTGGGAGCTTTCCCAACATCGTCAGCAGCAGCTGATATTAACATTATTCCTATTCCTGTCAAGACCCAGATCCAGAAGGGTGAGTTTGTTTTGCCACAGAAGGTGGTGATTTCTTACCAGACCGCAGACGGTAAGAATATCGCTCAGTACATGGCAGACAAGCTGAAGGCTTCTACCGGCTACGATGTAACCGTTGGTGGCAAGAAGGGCAATATCTCTATTCAGATTTCTCCATCCCTCAAGATGGCAGAAGAGGGCTACCGTCTCACTGTTACTTCCAAGGGTGTAGTCATCAAGGCTAAGACAGGCAATGGTGCTTTCTATGGTATGCAGAGTTTCATGCAGCTGTTGCCTGCGCAGGTAGAGAGTGCAACCAAGGTGAATGGTGTCAAGTGGGTGGCTCAGTGCTGTGACATCCAGGATGCTCCACGTTTCGGTTATCGTGGATTCCATCTTGATCCATGCCGTCACTTCATCACTGTAGAGAACGTAAAGAAGCAGCTCGACCTGATGTCTATGTTCAAGGTGAATACCATGCACTTTCACCTGACCGAGGATCAGGGCTGGCGTATCGAAATCAAGAAATATCCTAAGTTGACCTCTATCGGTGGTTATCGCCTTCAGGGTGACGGCTCTACCTATGGCGGTTTCTATACACAGGATGAAATCAAGGACATCGTAGCTTATGCCGCTAAGCGTTACATCACCGTGATTCCTGAAATCGACCTTCCTGGCCACATGATGGCAGCCATTGCTGCTTATCCTTATCTCTCTTGCAAGGGCGAGCAGTGGACTCCTAGAATGGTATGGGGTGTTGAGGATATCGTAATGTGTCCTGGTAAGGAAGATATGTTCAACTTCCTGGAGGATATTGTTCGCGAAGTGGTACCTTTGTTCCCTGGCAAGTATTTCCACATTGGTGGTGACGAGTGTCCTAAGACCAGCTGGAAGAATTGCCCTACCTGCCAGAAACGCATTCAGGCTGAAGGCTTGCAGGCTGACGGTAAGCACTCTGCAGAGGAAAGATTGCAGAGCTACGTCATCAAGCGCATGGAGAAGATGCTGGCTAAGTACGACAGAAAGATCATCGGATGGGATGAAATCCTGGAAGGTGGCTTGAGCCCTGATGCTACAGTCATGTCTTGGCGCGGAACATCAGGTGGTATTTCTGCAGCTCTCCAGAAGCATGATGTCATCATGACTCCAGGTAGCGGTGGTCTGTACCTCGACCATTATCAGGGTGATTATAAGATAGAGCCAGTTACTATTCCTAGTGCTCCGGCTTATCTTTCAAGAACCTATAATTATGAGCCTGTGCCAGATACCATCAAGTCATTGGGCTTGGAGAAGCATATTCTCGGTGTTCAGTGCAACAACTGGTCTGAGTATATGTACACTAATGCCAAGATGGAGTATCAGATGTATCCTCGTTCTCTGGCTCTTGCTGAGATTGCATGGTCTCCAGCCAAAAAGAAGAACTTCACAGACTTCGCACGTCGTGTAGATGCCAACAGTGTCCGCCTGGATGAGCGTCATGTACGTTATCACATCCCATTGCCAGAGCAGCCATACGGTTCTTGTGACAAGGTTGTGATTACCAAGGATACTGTAGTTACATTCCAGACATCACGTCCTATGAAGATGGTTTATACCTTGGACGGTTCTATTCCAACTCCATCTTCTGCCGTCTATACAGAGCCTATCAAGGTGAGCGGCAATACTACTATCAAGATTGCTACAGTTCTGCCTTCTGGCAAGATGAGTAAGGTGAGAACCATTGATGTAGAAAAGCAGACCTATGCTCCTGCAGTGAAACTCAACGATGTAAAGGCTGGTTTGCAGTTGCGCCGTATGAAGGGTAACTATCTGAAGGTTAATCAGCTGGAATTGGCTGATGCTGAGTGGCAGGACTGCGGTACTGTAGAGAATCTGAACAAGATGAAGGTAAGTCAGCCTGATGATGCTGCTACTTTGCGTGGTGCCAATAATTATGCAGCCATTGCAGAAGGTTACATCAATATTCCTGAGGATGGAGTTTACTATCTCTCTTCCCGTATGGAGCAGGTTTGGATTGACAACAAGCTCGTCATCAACAACGAGGGTGCTGTGAAGGCTGGTACCAACTCAGACAACTCTGTTGCATTGGCTAAAGGCTTGCATCCTGTTAAGTTCGTTTATCTGTGCAATATCGTAGGCGGTTGGCCATCATGGTGGAGCAACCTTACTCTCGAAATGCGCAAGGACAACCAGAAGAAGTTTACCGGCGTAGCTGGAACTCAGTATTTCCATTAATATCGGATAATAAATCATGAAAATCAGAACCATCGCAAATGTATCACTTTGCCTTGCCATGCTTTCTATCAGCAGCGGCGTAGCGGCTCAGAGCGAGTCGCGCTGGCAGAACGTGAATATCAATCAGCAAAACAGGGAGCCTCGTCGTGCTTCTTTCTTTGCTTACGAGAACCTTGATAAGGCGCAGAACTTTGACAAGAAGAAGTCGACCAACTACCTTTCCATGGAAGGTATGTGGAAGTTCAACTTCGTGAAGGATCACAACAAGCGTCCTGCCAACTTCTTTGCTGTCAAGTATGATGATTCGCAGTGGAAGGACTTCCCCGTACCGGGATTGTTCGAATTCAATGGCTATGGCGACCGTACCTATAAGAACATCGGTTATGCATGGGCTACCCAGTTTGATCCAAATCCTCCTTACATCAGCGAACTCAACAACTACACCGGCTCTTATCGCCGCACCTTCGAACTTCCAGCAGACTGGAAGGGCAAGGATGTTTATTTCCATGTAGGTTCAGCCACCAGTAACCTGACTCTCTGGGTGAACGGCAAGTACGTGGGATATAGCGAGGACAGCAAGGTGGCTGCCGAGTTTAATATCTCCAAGTATCTCAAGCCTGGTAAGAACCTCATTGCCATGCAGGTGATGCGCTGGTGCGATGGTTCTTATTTTGAAGACCAGGACTACTGGCGATTCACGGGTATTGCCCGTGAGGTATATCTCTATGCACGTCCTAAGCTTCATGCAGCTGATGTCCGCCTGAATGCCGGATTGGAGAATAACTTCAAGGATGGTGTCCTGGATTATCAGATCTCTCTTCAGGGAGGCAAGAGCGATGTTTCCATCACCTTGTGTGACAAGGATGGCAAGCAGATTGCTCAGGCAACAGGTGCTAAGGGTACTATCAAGGTGCCGAATGTAAAGCCTTGGACTGCAGAGACTCCTAATTTGTATAAGGTATTTATCACCTTGAAGAATAAGCAGGGCGTATCTGAGGTCATTCCTCAGAAGGTAGGTTTCCGCAATGTGGAAATCAAGAATGCCCAGCTCCTGGTGAATGGCCAGCCTATACTGGTCAAGGGTGCCGACCGTCATGAGATTGATCCTGATGGTGGATATGTAGTGAGCGTAGAGCGCATGATTCAGGACATCAAGATAATGAAGCAGCTCAACATCAACGCTGTCCGTACATGTCATTATCCTGATGATCCTCGCTGGTACGACCTCTGCGATGAATACGGATTGTATATCACTGCCGAGGCAAACCTGGAATCTCATGGTATGGGATATGATGAGAAGTCTCTCGCTAAGTTCCCTGAGTACATCGTGCCTCATATCGAGCGCAACGAGGGTAATGTCAAACCGCTCATCAATCATCCTTCCATCATCGTATGGAGCTTGGGTAATGAGTGTGGTTATGGCGTCAACTTTGAAAAGGCTTACGATTGGGTCAAGGCTTACGACAAGACCCGCCCTGTGCAGTATGAGCGTGGCGGATATGACAGCAAGACTGATATCCACTGTCCTATGTACATCGGTTACGAGGAGAGTGAAAGCTACTGCAAGAGCAATGGCATCAAGCCATATATCCAGTGTGAGTATGCCCACGCCATGGGTAACTCTATGGGTGGATTCAAGGAGTACTGGGATCTGATCCGCAAGTATCCTAAGTATCAGGGTGGTTATATCTGGGACTTCGTTGACCAGGGGGTTCGTGACAAGAGCCCTATCACCGGCAAGGAAATCTTTACCTATGGTGGTGACTATGGACGTTATCCTGCCAGCGACTACAACTTCAACTGTAACGGTATCATTTCTCCAGACCGTCGCTTGAATCCTCATGCTTATGAGGTTCAGTACTATCTCCAGAATGTATGGATCAAGGATCTGGATGCAGCCAATGGTACTTTCAATGTCTATAATGAGCATTTCTTCAAGAACATTGACGACCTGAAGCTTACTGCAGCAGTCTATGCCAACGGCGTTCTCCTGTCTACAGTAGAGATTCCTGGAACCAAGGGCATTGCTCCTCAGACCACCAAGTTGGTGAAGAGTGATGCTTTGCAGGAGGCTGTTGCCAAGGCAGAAGCAGAGCATGCTAGAGAGGAAATCACCGTCAACTTTGCCTTTGCCAGTGATGGTTCAGAGCCTTTGGTTGACAAGGGACAGGTGATGGCCCGCCAGCAGTTTGTCATCAACGGTTATGAGTTTGACAATGTTGATACACCTATCGCTGAAGCAGCTCCTGCCAAGAAGGGTAAGGCTAAGGTTCAGACCGCCAGCAACCTGGAGGTAGAAGAGACCAATTCCTATGTAAAGGTTACAGCCAAGCGCATGTCGGTTACTGTAGGTAAGCTGACCGGTATGATTGATTATCTCGATGTAGATGGTGAACCAATGTTGAAGTTCCGTGAGAGCATGACTCCAGAGTTCTGGCGTGCTCCTACCGACAACGACTATGGCGCATCCTTGCAGAAGGAGATGAGAGTATGGAAGAACCCTCAGATGACTCTGAAGTCATTCGATAAGAGTGAGAGCCAGGATAGCGTGGTTCTTACTGCAATCTTCGATATGCCTGAGGTTAAGGCACAACTGGAACTCCGTTACCGCATCAATTCTGAGGGTGAAGTAGCTGTTACCGAGAAGATGACAACAGATAAGGAAGCTAAGGTAGCCGACTTGTTCCGTTACGGTATGCAGTTGCAGATGCCAGCAGCCTTCTCTAAGTTGGAGTACTACGGTAGAGGTCCTGAGGAGAACTACATCGACCGTCATTCTTCATCATTCATCGGAAAGTACGAGGCTGACGTAAAGGATGAGTATTATCCATACATTCGTCCACAGGAGAGCGGCAACCATATCGACATCCGTTACTTCTCAATCTTCAATCCTACAACCGGAAAGGGAATCACCTTCGAGGGCTATGCTCCTATGGAGTGCAGTGCCATCCCTTACCTGGTAGAGGATCTAGATGCAGGCATCGAGAAAAATCATGCCTGGGGGCAGCACAGTGGTGACCTGGTAGAAAAAGGTCTGGTGCAGTTGCATATTCAGCAGCGTCAGTATGGTTTAGGCTGTATCGACAGCTGGGGTGCAAAGCCAATGAAGAAGTATCGCATGCACTATCAAGACAGAAGCTTCAGCTTTGTTATCAAGGCTAAGAAATTATAGGTATAAATAAATGATTAAATCCTGGGCAGCAGATAGTTGCTCAGGATTTTTTGTCAGATGCATTTCTTTTCCTTTTATATTTCACTTCTTACCGTTTCAAGTTCAAGAAAGGGCTGAAGGCCCAAAAGCTCCAGAAGCAGCACACCCTATCTTTCAGGGCGTGTGGAACTTACATGCGAAACTTGAATAAATAAGACTAACGTTTTGTGAAGAAAAAGTGGCAATATTACCAAAAATCTTTGTAAAGATAGAAAATGCTGATAAAAAGAAACTTCTATTTATAGCAACTCATAGATGGAAAATAAAATGGGTTTTTAATAATAATAACAGGTATTAGGCGTATTGGCAAATCGTATTTGCTTTTTACCATCTTTCGGCAGCACTTGATAGCGACAGGTGTTGAGGATAATCATATTATTCGGATAGCACTGGATGATATTGAAAATGTAGAATTGCGTGCTCCTCTTGTGCTTTACAAGAACATTAAGGTTAGGATGATGGATAGCGATTTGTATTATATTCTTTTGGACGAGGTGGAGTTCGTTCCTCGTTATGAAGAGATACTGATGTTGAGAATTTATAATGCAGATGTCTATATAACAGCGTTTTGTAGATAAAGATGGTAAATAGTAGCGCAAATAACTAGAGGTTGACTTTGGATTCATTCTTGAAGATTATTGTGGTGAAAGCTGACATCAAACCATGGAAAGATGAGAATGGAATTCTAACCATAGGTTTACTAGATTTCTTGATGGATGAAAATAGTTTGACGAAATTGTATAGATTTGCGCTTATGTGGTAGTAAGCTTGTTTGACAGGTAAGTTGATGTGTTTATACGATATGTATAAGGTGAAGTTAAAGTAACTAGCTACTATTATTTGTGCTAATTTTTTGAGTGAAAATTTGGTGTTGTTTAGGATTTTGATTAATTTTGCCGATAGTGTTAGTTAATTTGATGTTTAACAATAAAATTATAGATTTAAGAAACAGACAGAAATAGCGACGGAATACTTAGTAAGAGTTGGGTGTCGGCTCTCAGAGCCTAGCCTTTGATAATTTATTATTAACCCAAAAGGTGTTTCGTTTTTGACTTGAAATAAGATATTTAAAATATTGAGCTTTTAGCTCTTGTTCTCCTCAACAGAATACCGCCAATATTCACACAACGAGGACAAGCAGCAGGGTAAGGTTCATGCCTCTTTAGGCGTGAGCCGTTCTGTGCTTGTGTTGTGTAAGGCCACTTGGCGGTAGCCGTGTTGAGACAAGCCACGAACGGTTCCGCCTTTTTTTATTGACTTTATTTTATGAATAGTTTTACTAATTTATGTCGAAGTATACTATTGGCGTTGCTAATGGTGTGGCTTCCTAATGTCGTGATGGCAGATAGTGGTAAGTTGCAATCACTTCTTGATAATCTAAGCAAAAGTCAAACACGAGCAACTACCATTTATGATATTGATTTGTCAACGATGTCGGATGCTGATAAGATGTTGACAACGACTCTTGAGGTAAGAAATGGTTTGCATGTCAGATTTATTAATGGTACTTTGACTAGAACGTCTGATGCTACAGGTCCAATGGTGAGAGTGACAAATAATAGTGCTCTTGAAATTGGTAAGGGTGCCATATTCTTTAATAATGGAACAGACCATACTCCATCGTCCAATATACATACACCGAATACATCTCCTATTGTTAATTTGCTTAAAGGTGGTATAATAGTATCTTCTAATGGACAGATTTTAATGTCATCTGATTCGAAGACTAAAGGTGTGTCAATGCATACATCAATTATGGTGACAAAAGAGGTAGATCATCCTATCGCAATAGGTGATGATGGCTGTTTTGTAAAAATGGAAAGTACTGCTAAGATAGAAGGAAATATATTATCATCATGTGCTTCTTCTAAAATATATATTAGCTCAGGTACAATCGAAACAATAACAGTTAAAGGTCAAAAGTCGGAAGTTTTTATAGATGGAGGTAAAGTAGCGTCTATAACTTCGTCTTCACCAATAAGTATTTCTGGAGGGGAAGTTGATAGAGTGCATTCTACTGAAGTCTTGTTGTCAGGAAAAGCTCAAGTATCTGATTTTTACAACTGTAAGATAAGACTTACCTCTTCATTGGAACATAATATTGTTTTTCATTCTGGTTATATTACTAACCACGTTGTTGCAGTTGGCGAAAATTATCAAATAACAGAAGCTGATTTTAAGAAAATGTCCTTGCAGCAAATTCCTGATAATGGTGTTTACAACATGGCTTTTAATGCTTTACATTTGGTTTTGGAAAATAATGAAGTAAGTATCAAGCGTAAAACTTATTCTTTATCAGATAAAATACAAGTAAAGTTGGATGAGATTGCAGCTAAAGGAACCTCTACTAAGAATCAACCAGAAAAAATCAGTTTAGGCATACCTGTTATAGGTAGTTCAGAAGCAATAATAGATAAAATGATTACTGTTCCAGCAAATTGCTATGCAGTTATTGTACAAGGACCTACATTTAAGGTTAGTAAATCAATTCCAGAAGATATCATTTTTGATGTACAATCAAATGCTGGTATTTCGTTTGAGAACATCACTTTCGATGGTTCAGACATTATTAAAGGGGGCACATGGTTCCGATTGAAAGATAAAACATCTTCGGCAATAATAGGCTCTGGCTGTAAATTCAATATAGCAGGATGTAGAACTGATGTTTATACTCATGAGAGTAATATGAATCTCTGTGTAGGAAATGGAAGTTTTACTTATCAGTCTGGTGTTTTTAGTTCTCTTCAACCAGCTATCAAAGGTAATGGAACCATCTATATACAAGGTGGTGATATTTATAGTAAGAGTACAGTTATTACTGCCAACTCACTTTATATTGGAGATGGTAGTATCCATGGCGGTTATGGTTCATCCGACTATATTGTTGATGTAAACAATTTAGTAATGAAAGGTGGCGAATTGCATTCTTTGATTAGAAGCAACATGATATTTGCTGATTTTGAAACAGCAGAGATTTATGGTGATGTTAAATTTACAGGTACAAATGGAATGGTTAGGGTAAGTAAAAAACTTTCTTTGGATGGTGGTTCTTATATAATCCCTACTATCTATATGCAGAAGGATGCAAATCTATATTTAGGACAAAATGCAGATTTGACATATACACTTGAAGGGGATTGGAAAAACTACACATTGAACAATCCTTTCATTACACATGTAGGTGGAGGTCTAAAGCAATTGAACTTTGTAAAGCTTCCTGATGATATAGAACCAAATTTCAATGCAAATACATGGGAAGTGATGCTGTGGAATAAAAAACAGAAACTTCAAGATTGGCTTGATAACCTTCCACCAAAAGGCTCTGATACAACTGGCCCTATAGATTATCCAATACCTTCTGGTGGCATTGATGCTGATGGTGAAGGCTCTTTTGGTGAAGGTTTGCAAGGAATCCTTGATGGCTTAGGTCAAGATGGATGTAATTTGCCTTTCTATGTTGGAGAAAAAACAATTGTAAAAATTCCTCCTTATTCAATAATTACTATGCGTAATCTTGACTTCAAACTCAAAGAAGGTGCAAATAGTAATGGCTATATCTACGTAAGCGGAACACTCATCATCGACGTAAATATCAACATTACCCGAATCTACCATCTTATCCGTGTACTCCCTGGTGGTCGAGTAATCTGGAAAGATGGTAATGGAACAGGCACAGACATTACTAAGGAGTTCATTTATGTAGAGACAGGTGGAACCTTGGAGTACCACGGTGGAACAATCCGTGGAGGTGAATTAGGTTTTCATGGTTATGGCACAACATTTATCTATGGTGGCAATATCGGTGGCACTAAGTATGGTGGCTATACATATCCATCTGGTACCACAACTATTAGCGGCGGTACAATCTCTGGTGGTTATTACAATGGTGGTAAGACCATTATCTCTGGTGGTACATTCATCGGAGGCGGCTCTGGCATCGGTGATTATGTCTATTGGAATGGCAAGGGTGGTACGACAACTATTACTGGCGGTACATTTGGCACAAGTGGCAATGGAACCATCTATAATGGTGGTAACCTCTATCTTGGTGGCAATGGCTACACCTACGATTATATCTACAATGGTGCAAGCGGTAGAATCTATATCATTGGCAAGTTGAATATCATCATTCGCATTCATATCAATATTACGGACATCGTTCTTGATACTCCAATTATCTTGGGTGGAAGTGATTATGTTTTGACAGCCGAGGACATCAAGAAAATTCAGATTATCTTGCCTGATGGCTATACTTGGCGATATGATGCTAGTCGTGGTGGCATCATCATCACTTCTACAACAGGCATCAAGGATGTGACAGTTGATGCAGACAATGAAGCACAGTACTTTGATGCAAGTGGTCGAAAGATAGAAAAATTACAAAAGGGCTTGAATATCGTGAAAACAAGCGATGGTAAGACCAAGAAGGTTATGATCAAATAATGTAGTTTTGAAATTTTGATATAAATTAAAAGAGGGTGTGTCAAAGTCCTTGACACACCCTCTTGTTTTCAGCTGCATTTATGCTTATGCATTTCTTTTCCTTTTATATTTCACAGAACTTCTTACCGTTTGTTCAAACGTAAATTACGTTTTACTCTTCACTCTTCACAAAAGTGATGTATTTCAGTGAATACTAGCGAGTTAAGCGTGTGAAGAGTTGGCTGCACTCTTCACCACTCTTCACCCAAACAGAATTTCGGCTGCTTGGAAGGAGGCTTTCATAAATATTGGAATCGGAATAAAGCCCAAGTAAACTTTAACAAGGGCTTAAGTAAACTTTATCTAAGCCTCACGTAAACTTTATCTAAGGCTTAAATCATGCTCAAGTAAAACTTATTCCAAAGACAAATAAGGCTTAACCCAAGCTTAATAGAAGCCTAGTTCTTGTCTTAATAGAAGGCAAAGACTAGCCATAATAGATGCTGAGGACAAGCCTTCAAGGAAGCCGAAGCTAAATATAAAAAGGAGCCAGTTTCCTACCAAATGTGAAGAGTGGGTGAAGAGTGGTGAAGAGTGAAGGTCAACTCTTCACGCGCTTAACGTGCTAATATTCAGATTAATACCTTACTTTTGTGAAGAGTGAAGAGTAAAAGGCAATTTGGCGGTCAAACTACTTGTTCTTCCAGTTGTTTAATCATCTACATCCCGACGTAATGAAATGTGCCTTGGGATGGCAAAATATTGCTCCAGTAAGGGCAACTTTTTGCCATTCCAAGGCACGAACGGTTACATCGTATTGCGTATTTTTATTCTACTAAGATAAAATCATATTTCAGTTGTATTTTATTTTCTGCCACTTTCTGCCTCTTCCGGTATTGGCCAGTTTTCTGATGGAGTACGCATTTCCTTCATCACCTTGTCAAAACCGATTACCATTTCCGGATATTTCTTGGCGAGATTATGCTTCTCTTCCGGATCCTCTCGCAGATTGTAGAGTTCCAGCGGTTTGTTTGGCTTGATGTTTAATATTTTACTTTATCATCAAACTCCACATGTACTTCCAGGTTGAACTCACGGACATATATGAGGTCGTATAATGAGAAGTAACAATGATCGTATAGATTATGAAAGGGCTGTATAAGATGCAGGTCTTTCGACCATTCTCTATCCAGTCCCTCATTCCAATTGTCGTTCTCAATCTCCATCCCCAACCAATTCTCCAAAGTCTCATTGATATTTTGCTCAGGAGGACGCTCACTACTGAATCGGAGCGGCCATGCGCAACCCTCATCATAGAGTGCATTGAAACCTCCACATGTGAGAGCATCCCACACCTGTTTTGCCGTTTCTGTCTGAATGGGGTGATGTGCAGGATATTCGTAACCAAGGAATATCTTTCCTTCCACCTCAAAATCTCCAGAAATGTCCTTACGATTCTGGTATTCTTGATAAACTGCCATCGTCCGGTGATAAAGCTGCGTACATGCCTTTCGAAGTGCGTCATTGAAACCGATGAGGAGTTGCTTCGTCTCATCGTCATATACATTCAATTGCCATAGTACGTTGCAACGCTTTTCGAGCAAGTGCTTCATCACAAACTTTTCTTTATCAGAGTATTGGCAATACTCGTTTATTCTTGCAATGTCTTTCTCCAGCATGACAATGCGAGAGTCTTCAAATACATGTTTTATGTTCATATCTTGATCCCATAAATTACGGTTATACTTATAGAAAAACTTAAATCCTTTATCCGTTAAGAATCTTAATTGCTCTGTTGGCCAAATCCGCAGTAATGCCATCATACGGATTGGTCAGGATGAAGTGTGGCAGTTGCGAATCCTGTATCACGTATTCATCATCGATAATAACATACCGACCTTCATCTTGGAGATTGTCAGCTATCCATGATGCGATTTCCACGATGATTCTATTACAATATCAGCATTGGTCTCTTCTACTATTCTCTTTAGTTCAGCCACTGTCTCCAGGTCGAAGAAAGCTCCATACTTGTCTTTCCAGGATTTCCCATGATACATAAGCAAGTTCTGGTTGTACTCAGTATTCAGTACACCGTCAAAATCGAGAAAAATTATTTTCTTCATACACATTATTTATTGGATAATGAGAGATGTACCACTACAAGAGAGTGCTACACGGTATGAACCCGTGAAAGCAACTCCCTTGTAGTGGTCGGTATTGAATAGCCAAGAAGTCATCTCATTTTGAAAGCTTTCTCAATATTAATATTCTCATAAATAACCTTAATTAAAACCGGACAGGTCTTCAAATACTCTAAGAAATATACTATATCAAAAAACTTTATCCTTCAACATATTCTTCTGAATCGTTTATCTCTTCGGCAAAATCGATGATTTCTACATTATACTCTTTAAGTATCTTCTGCCAATCCTGCGATAGGGTTATTCTATTCTTTGAGTCAAAGTAACGTTTCGCTTTCCAGATTCTATCCTGTCCCAAGAAGATTTCACTTTTTGATTCTGCATCATCATTCATGTAAAATGCAACATTGGCATGATCGTCATCCCAAATACTTCCATTAACAGAAAGCAAATCATATAGGATGGCCAGTTTCCTGTGACTCCATTGCTTTCCGTTTCTGTCCAAAGTCTTGTTTTCAAAAAAGAACTCGCATCTTTTTTGTTGAAGTAGTTCCTGGATATTCAGACCTTTGTTAAAGAAATCTTTGTAGAAGCTAATGAAATGCTTTGTTCGGACAATCCTCTTCCATTCGCTGGTTTCATAATTGCTATAATACCATGGCGATTGCTGTTCCCAAAATGCCTTGTTGTCCACAACATAAAATAGAAGTATTTTCTTAATGTCTATGTGTGACGTATTTGTAGGCTCTGTGCCAAGAAGACTGACAATTTTATCCTTGAATGATGTTATGCTATCGAGAATCATGTTTCTGGCAATAATCTCTTTATCCTGGAAAAACTCAAGAATGGTATTACCTCCTACACCCTTACCATCCAGGAAGTAGGGAAGCTCCTGAATTTCCCAGATACAGGATTCTATCTTGCTCGTGTTGGCTTCATCAGAGAAGTAGAGACTTGATAAAAGTACTTCTTCTTCACTGAAGGTCTTACTGTTGATGTTATCCTCCTCTTCTTCGTCTTTCGTAGCAATATCAATTTCGTGGATACGTCCACTTTTGTTAATGAACGCATTGACTATTGTTTCGATAGATGTTGCAGAACGTTTGTAGCACCGGAATCTGATATAATAAAAATGCAGTAATCTCACCAAAAGCTGGTCATCTCTTTCTGCGCATTTGCACTTTTTGAAATATGTCATCCATGGCCAAAAGAGCATAGACTTGTTTCTGGCGATAGACTTATTCTTGTAGTCATTCCTTACTTCCTGGTTACCACCTCTTGGATCACTAATGTCCCATTTGCCATCATAAGTGTTTATCTCATTCCAAAGACAGTTGATAAATGAGTCGAACCAACCTGTGTAAAGACCATTGTAAAGAGACTGCAGTTCATTTCTGAATTGTTGGCTGCAGATATGCATCAGACCTGTCATATAGGTTTTTATGACATCGACCTTAATATTGTTTTCCTTTTTGGATGGATCATTGAAATATTCCAAGCCTTCAATACAGGCAAGAAAATTGTTAAATCCCTTGTCTGCATTCACATTTTTGGCATTTCCTTTTGTCCTATTTCTCCAAAAGAAAGTTTGCCATTCCTCCCACTCACGACCGTATTTTAAGAGTTCTGAGCTAGGCAAGACTCTTGATTTCTGCATTTCATTATCAGATAACTGCTCACCACGAGAATTCATTGTTATGTACAGTTCCTCGCCCTGAGAAGTTGCTTCTGTTTTGAAGTGCCAGAAATGAATATTTGTGAGAAGATAATCAAAGTAAAAATTTGATGCGTTACCAAAAATTTTCTTGATTGATTTGAGTGCAGAAATCATGGACATCACTGTCGGGTCACTTTTGTAATCATCAAGGAACCAGTGAGGAGAATTGTTTAAATCCATGATGAAATCAAAAGCGCTGCAGCCTTCTTCTCTAGCATGTCTTATCAATTGAACTAGGAACTGCTGGGTCAGGCTTCTGACTTTGTAGGTGAAGCCCATATGCAAATCATCCTCATCTGCTCTACATATTGTCAAGAAGTCATCAATTCTCTCTTCAATGGTTGCTCTATAGAGAAGAAGCAAAAAAAGAGTAGTGATTCTCTGTTGACCATCAATGAGAAACTCATCAAGGATTCTCTCACTTTCGTACTTTACATATGAGGGTTTGTAGGAATAGAGAAATCCTACGTTTATGTTCTTGTTTGTGTGAACATGGTGGCATTCTTGACAAGGAGAACCTTTTTTCTCCAACTCCTGAAGAAATTTTTCCAACACATCACTATTGTTACCCCATACATATTCTCTCTGTATCTCCGGAACAATCATATTGTTCAGAGAAAACAGAGTTAGAAGGTTTTCATCTTTAAGATATGCGTTATGCTTGCTCATTTGATGTATTTAAGAAGTTACTTATTCGTTTAATTATATATTCTCGTCTTGCAAGGATATCAGACCTATCCCATCGGTTCATCATTTTCATATCGATGGATTCGTCATGGCGCTCTAGAAAAATCTTGTTGAAAGCATCATATACATGAGGTCTGATAAAAAAATCTTCTTGAGACTTACGCATGATATCTATTCGTTTCTCCAAGAAAAAGTCATTTCCATAGCCTCTGTTGACAGATTCATGAAGTACACACATATTTCCAAGAGAATTGACCGGTATGACTTTCTCAATTCTATTATTGATACGAGACTTAATATCATCTTTCCAGTTTTGATTTTCCCAATCTATATCGCAGTCATTAATATAGATCTTTTCTTCTTCACTGAGCGATTGGTTTATGATATCAATATATTCTTTGAGAATCTGTGTTTGCTTAATCTTGTCCTTGATTCTGTCTCCAACGGGTGTCTGCGGGAATATATGTTCTAAGTCTTCCTTGTAGGCCTTGAAGTGTCTGGCAGGAAGACATGTACTATTCGAAGAGAGGATGCTGATGATGTCGAGTAATACCGATACCGTAATCAGCTTATTATCATACCAGTTTTCTAAGAACGCGGTTTTTTCATTTTCCTCTTTGCATCTTTCCGATTGATTGATTAAATCATTAAAAACTTCGGTGCTTGCAATTCTTTTCTTTAGGAAGCGAATGAAGTCTTTCCTATAAAGCTTCTTCCATTGGTGTAAAAGCTCTTTGAAGCTGAGAACAGGCTCTTCTTTTATCTTTTCTCTAGCATAGATGCTTGTGAAGAGTATGAGATGGTATAGTTCTTTATCATTGTACCAGTTCTCCATTGTTCTTTGTAGCAATTGTAACTCATCTAAAAAACCATCTTCTATTACTTTCTTCTCGAAGAATTCCATATCTAGCACACCTTCTTCGTATGTCAGAACATACAGTTTATAGAGATGGTTTATAGGGTATGTTACATCATTGAATGAAATGGACTCCTCATCTGGGACTTTGGATTCTTTAGTGAATTGATGAAAGTAGTTTTTCTTGTTTTCGTCAGCCCACCAATGGTTAATGCGGTCAAGCATAAGTCCTATCTTTACTCTTCGCTCGTTAATCAATACGTTCTGTTTTATGCTGTCATCAATATCTCCAATCTCTTTTTTTGCAACTCTAGTAATGATTAATGCACGGATAAGGTCGGCTCCATCCAAAGGGACTCTTTTTCCGTTCAAATTTTCAAACAACTCCTGCTCCTCAATATTCTTAGGGAGATTCACGATTAGCTTGACATGGTTGAGAATCTTGTCTTTCATCGCTGTAACTGAATTAGGATAGGTTTCAAACCAAGTCTGGATAGCCTTGTAAGCATTGAACAAATAGAATACGTCCTGATAGTCGTAGTCCTTCCCTTCAATGCTTGTAATCTCCAGAAATTGCTCCCAATTCTGTATGTTTTTGAGTTCGTTAGGTTTGAAAATATATTCCTTGAGAAACTCTTCTGTTTCCTTTCTTACATTATATTGCAACTTCTCGTTGATTAACTCATATTCGTTGAGATATGAAAGAATGACAGTAAGGGTTGTCAGCCTTTGCTGTCCATCCACAACGTTGAATGTCTTAGAATCCTGACTCTCAACAAGAGTGATGTTCTGAAGACAGTAAAATAGATTAAGGTCCTCATTGGGCGAGAACTCATTGATGTCTTTTAGCAAACGCTCGATGTCTTTTGTATCCCATTTGTATCCTCTTTGATAAGGAGGAATGGAATATGTCTTCCCTTGCAAATAGGAGTCGAACAGTTCTTTAGAACTATAAAGTAATTTGTCGCATGCTATCATATTATATATTTTGTTAAAATTTGTTCTTTGTAATTTTATGCATCATAATATACAAAGGCTATACATCTTTGTTTCATAGCTTTGATTCTGTGCCATTTTTATATATTACATTTGTTATTGATAACGTTTCGACTGCAAAGATATTGCCATGGTGTGCCTTTTTGGGTTCATACAACCATAAATTTTATCAGAACTACAGATTTCTGATAGGCTTCCAACAGGAAATGGCATTTGTTTTACTTTTGCCGATGATGTTTCTATACTCCATGCGGCAAGATCCATTTTAGACACAATATTACACTTTTGCTGCAGTAGTTATAGTAGTTCCCTGGCAATCCAAGCACAAGCCTCTGCGTCAGCGAGTGCATTATGGTGTTGGGTTAGGTCGTACTCGCAATAAGCAGCTACAGTTTGTAGTTGGTGGTTGGGTAGGAGAGATCCCAACTTTTTTCTGGAGGCTCGGCATGTGCAATGGAACTCATAATCGGGATAGTCCATCTGGTACATTTGGAACACAGACTTCAGGCATCCCTCGTCAAAGGGTGAGTTGTGAGCCACCAATGGCAATCCCTCAATCTTTGGCTCAATCTCAGCCCATACCTCTGGAAATACCCTGGCGTTCATGGTATCCTCCATGGTAAGTCCATGCACCCTAGTATTCCAATAGGAATAATACTCAGGCTCTGGCTTGATGAGACTGTAGTAGCTATCCACAATCTCACCATCCCTTACTATCACAATGCCTACGGAGCAAACGCTGGTTCGTTGCTGGTTGGCAGTCTCAAAATCTATCGCTGCAAAATTTTTCATGAGTGCAAAGTTAATGCAAATCGCGGAAAAACGGACAAAAATACTGAAAATTCTTTGGAAGAACTGGCAAAATGACTCCGTTTTATATTAGAAAAGAGGACTTAGATATGCTTAAACGTAAGATAGACAGATATTTAGCTGATTGGTCTAATGAGCAAGATAGAAACTCGGATTTAAATATTGCTTGTCGAAAAAGAAACCGAGGGTGTGTCATAA
>ERZ1034680.511-NODE-511-length-18798-cov-43.260204_pt1 | contig 18798 bp, 18 predicted proteins | sample MGYA00520639_ERZ1034680 | MGnify/ENA primary metagenome ERZ1034680 (study PRJEB33766, sample SAMN09781760) | gut metagenome | biome: gut microbiome | host: Homo sapiens | place: Madagascar | study: EMG produced TPA metagenomics assembly of the PRJNA485056 data...
TCACAATGCCTTGTTGTATGCTCAAGAGCGACTTGGTAAGACTTATTGCTTTGTCGACAATGAAGGTGAGTTCTCTGAAATCGTTGCATTCTTCTCCGGTTTATACCAGGCTCATGTTCTTGGATTTGTTGCATACTCAGATATTGGAATATCCTAATGTAATTAAGTAAAATTGTTTGGTTAATATATTCTGATGAACTTCTTCTTGCTTTTAATATGGTTGTTCTCTTCACTATCCTAGACCGAATCACCGGTCTTGTGGGGATATTGATATCTTCCTGATGGATAAGGAGGGAAGGCATGACGAGGAGATAGTGAAGGCTATCGATGACGTGGTTGCGTTCTTAATGTATCGCCAGTGATGCGACTCCTATTGTGGAGCATACGGCATGTCATTACGATATCAAGGCCGTGGATCTGGACATCAGCAAACTGAGCAAGGGTGGTTTTGATCACTTTATGCTGAAGGAGATTTATAACCAGCCTAACTGTCTGAAGGATTGTATGAGTGGTCGCCTCTTTGCTGACTATTATCAGATGATAGAGGAACTTTCTGAGATTCCGCAGAAAATGGAGAAGGTATTGGAGCAGGCTCCGATAATCAAGGATATCTCCCGAATGTTTACCTATGCGCACAACTTCCTGTATCTGGGGCGTGGTGTGAACTATCCTGTGGCGATGGAGGGTGCCTTGAAGCTGAAGGAAATCAGTTATATCCATGCTGAGGGTTATCCTGCTGCCGAGATGAAGCATGGTCCTATTGCTCTGGTAGATCAGGATATGCCAATCGTTTTCCTTGCTACGCATCATCAGTTGTATGAAAAGATTATCTCGAACATGCAGGAGGTGAAGTCGAGAAACGGCCGCATCCTTGCCGTGGTGACTGAGGGTGACCAGCAGGTGAAGGAAATAGCGGATAATGTATTGGAGATTCCAAGAACCCTGAATGCACTGGTTCCGCTGCTGAGCGTGGTTCCGCTGCAGCTGCTTGCTTACTATGTGGCTGTGGATAAGGGACTGGATGTGGATATGCCGAGAAATCTGGCGAAGAGTGTGACGGTGGAATAAGGTTCATCTGTTACCCAGAGGCTGATGGTGGAATCTCGATACTGGATGATTCTCTCGGTATCGATTGGCGCATTCCTACGGAACACGCTAATCTTTCGGAAAAGAATACGAAACATGAGGCGCTGAAGGACTTTGATTTCTAAAATCATCTATTTTTTTTCTAATTGGAAGGAAGTGGTAAAGTTGTATTGAAATGGAAATGAAAACTGTACTTAAGAACAACTGGCTTATTTTTGTCTTATCTTTGATATTCGTAGTTCTGAGCTTCTTGATATGCAGATGTTCTTGGTCTGTTATTGAACGTCTGACAAGTGAGACACCAAAACAGAATACTCATGTTGAGGCGATAAATATACAGATAAAGTTGTCTGATACATTGAATGAAAAGATATTTGATAGCTTGAAGAGTATTCAAAAGAATCTTCAAGAGATGAAATCTGATTCTGTAATAGTAATTGTTGATAAAGTACATAAATGATAGTTGCCTTATGGGTATGAGTTGGGACTTTACAAATTATACTTTCAGCTTCTTGGTATCGTTAATAGGTACTATACTTGGTATTTGCTATCCTTTGTTCTTGGAGAATATAAGGAAGATTGACGATCAATACCAATCAACGGTACTGGCAAAACGATTCCAAGAAGCACCAGTGTTCAAGCTGTATCGACTTTTATTGATAACGGCTATAATCATTTCATTTTTAGCTCCTTTTATTATGCTGTTTTCTGACAATAGCATTGTAAATATAGGGGTAGAAACAATACATTGCTTATTTGTTTTAGCATTAGTATTTGTTATGCTTTATATGTTTCGAGTTATTCAAACATATTATAATCCAGATGATTTGAGTAGGCTTCTATTTGAATGCCCTAATTCACAGCATCTTCCTGTTGATAGAGAATTGCTGATGGCTTCTGTGGATTTGATGAGGTATTCATGTGAAAGAAACAACATGGATGTTTATAGGATTAGCAAGGGGTATTTAGTAAATGCGGCAACATTAGAGCAGATACCTGTGGGGTATGAATACTATAATCTGTCTTCACTTTTGCAAGATACTTTTATACGGATTACAGACTTGTCTACCGATGAAACATTGAAGCCATTATGCTATGACAACATCTTGGTACAAGTGTACTATAATATATTTTGCAAGGGCTTTAATGGCGAAAACAACTATGCTACAATTTGGCATTCACTAAATAAAATAATGGAATCTGAGAATACGGAATGGTTTCAGCAATATTGGTCTGCTGCTATCTCATATTGCGGTCTTATTGTCAAAAATCTGCGAAGTGATGCTTCGGAACATGTATTTGAAAATCAAGCTCGTTTTTTGGAATTTCATCATGCTTTGGGTGCCATGCTGGTGTATCAGCGAAAAAATGAATGGCTACATTATATATCAACGACTGATAATGTTAGTCCAAGGAAATTTGATTTGATACCTGGATCTTTAAATCAAATATTCTTCTATGTGGTTAGATTTGAGCATCTATCCGACAGACCTTGGGAACTTACTGGTAAATATCAAATGAATGGAATATCCAATGATGTTAATTCTGACCAAACAATATTGCTACAATTGTATCGCTATTTTACCTTGTTGATTATGCGTCTTTTCAGTTATAATGACTATAATATCGGCTATTGCGATCCTATGCAATTGCCAAATATCGATGGTTATGACTTAAGAAAATTAAAGGATTTAAAAGGAACTGTGGAACGGATTCTTCATACTGTAAATTATTGGTATGATAACAATCGTATATCGGAGATCCATCTTCCTGTAACTCCAGAAAAAAGCGAAGTGATAAAACTCTTAGATGGATTGATAGAAAAGATAAATGCAGGGATACAGTTCCATATTAACAATCCAGAATTAGATACCGATAAGTTTGAAGAATTGAAGTCTCTGCTGGCAGAAGCTGACAATAAAAGCAATGTTTTGGCAGATACGCCTAATGAAGAGGAAAAGAGAAACTGGGGAGCTACAAGTATCGAAATGACAATTGAACATCAGTTGGACGCAGATATAAGCAGCAAGGATGGATATAAAGGATGGAGTAATTTCCCTGAAGTCATATTGCAAGCCTTGAATACGAAAGTTGCAAGATACATTGATAGTTGCTATTCATTTATAGAGCCTCTTGTAGATTTACGCATCAGTGAAAAGAATCTGTTTGCCGCCTTGGATAAACTGCAAATTCCGAAGGAATGCCTTATCTTATCCATGGGTGTTTACTTGGGTGGCATAGATGTGAAGTATAATAAGAAATCAATTTTGACGTATGATTATACTAACAATACGTGTTCTTATGGTAAAATACCTGTGATAGAAAACAATTCTGCTTATTCTGCTGTTTTTATCATAAAGAAATCAGACTTGTTGAAAATGGAAACATTAGAAGTGGGTGTTGAGGATGAAAAATTCAACGGAATGGGATCGTTAGAAGGTTCAAAATTTCACCTTTATACAAATATTGATGAGATTATTCAAAGCGGAAGTCCTGCGCCTATTTTGAAATTGGGCAAGAAAATTTGTGTCTATACAAAACAGAATATAGAAATCATCCGCATCAGAGTGGCAAGAGATGGAGACGATTCTATGGAAATAGCAAGACTGAAACAATGGAAAGAATATTTGAAAACAAATAGCTGATATAAATGGAAACAGAGAAAATTAAAATCAAGCAACTTATGTCATATATAAATAAAGATTTATCCTCCAAAGTCCTTTTCTTGGGAGTATCTAAGAAGACAAAGGGAGGTATGACGGCTGTTCTCGTGTCGTATGATAAGTATATAGAGAATATGCGATTTATACCTACTTGGAAGTTGGGAAATAAAGCGGTGAAATCATGGTATGCCTTGCAAGCTTTGGTAAGAACTTGGTTCTTGCTGACGTTTGACAAGAGAATCAAAAAATTTGGAAAGTAATGGGTATATTACTCTAATACTACTCTACATATCTTTTCTAGTTCAAAAGATTTGTTGTTGACATAGATAAGTTTTTAAGTAAGATAATTAAGGACAACATAAATGTGCACTTCGATAAAAACTTTGATTTGCTATGGCAAGAAGGTTTCGTAAAAAGGTATGATGGTATCTATCTAATTACCTCCCTTCTTTACCTGAAGAGCCTTGAAGATATAGAGAGTGTCGATGTTGGAGTGAAAAGATAAAAAATTATGGATACGATAAATATTTCTCAAATTATTAAGGACTTCAAGCAGGTGTTTGAAAAAGAGAGTAGAATCATTTTCTCTGCTAGGTTTGGAGATGGTAAGTCTTACTTTCTGAATGAGTTCATAAATAGCTATGATGAAAAGAAGAATGATTACTATTTCATCACTCTCCATCCAGTAAACTACGTGGTTGAGGAGAATCGGGATGTCATTGAATATATCAAGCGTGATATTCTGTTTCAACTCATAAAGGATAATCGTATCTATGACTTTAAAGAGGGGTATGATAAGATATTTGATGCGGTATGCAATGTTGAGTCTTTGTTTAAGCTGGCAGACTTTGCTGCTTCAATCATTCCTGTAAAAGGTTTGAAAGAAGGGTATAAGGCTTTGAAGGGGCTTGTTTCTACGATTGATGAAAAACGTAAAGAACAGGATGTTCTTCATGTAGTAGATGACTACCTCAATGGATTTTATGGGAAGTCGGGTAGTATCAGCGAATGTGATGCTTTTACTTATCTTATCCAGAAGTCTTTGGAGCAGATGATGGCAAAGTCCGTTTTGATTATTGAAGATTTGGACAGAATAGATCCAGCTCATCTATTCCGCATCATGAATGTCTTATCCTCCCAGGTAGATAATCCCTATTATTCGGAGGTTCCTAATGGTAACAAGTTCGGTTTTGATAAGATAATCCTTGTAATGGATTACGAGATTGCCAAGCATCTCTTCCACCATTTCTATGGTAAAGAGGCGAATTATGAGGGGTATATGAATAAGTTTCTGAATACACTTCCTTTTTGTTATTCAATAAGGGAAGTTGCACAGACCGTTGTAAGTAATGAACTCACTGATGTTTTCGAAACCAAAGAAATTCTTGGATTTTGTGGAGTATATAATGGAGAAAAATTCTCTTTATTGGAGTCTATAAAAAAGTTTTCTGTAAGAAGATGTAAGGAATTTCTTGAATTTGACATACAGGCTCATGTAAAATCAGCATGGATATATGAACCTATTGCTGTACCCGTATTGAATGATATGGTAAAATTATTATGTTACTTTAGGTTTTTTGTAGATTTACCATTAGATAAAATGTTTGATATGCTTATGGATAACTTGGAAGGACTACTAGCTATTAAAGCTTTTTTCCCATTATACTGTATGAGTACAAGAAAAACATTTGTAACTTTGCGTATATCGGATACATTTTTTGAATGCTATTTTGATGAGAAATCTCGAACTATTACTGTGGAGCAAACTTCTAGCTGGAATGAAAATTCCATGATAGATTTTGAAAAATTGAAGGGTGCTGCTAAAAGTATGAAGCCTGCAGTTCTTAATTTAATTATAGGATAATAAGATTTTGACTTGCTTATATTCTAATTTAGTCTTATTCAAAAGATAAATTATCCTAAAAAGAAAGGACTTTTAACTAGTTATTGAATTAAATATATTATATTTGCACCATGATGGATAAGAATGAAATTTCACTAAGAATTATTGGCAAGAATGGGGATGAGCCGCTTTCTCCTGCCAATTTTGACATCGGGCAAATTCGTTTTCTGCTCGATGAAGTGGAGAATTTGTTGTATCCAGACAAGAAAAAACGAAAGGATCGCCCGACTATTTCCTATGAAATGAAGGCCGGTTCTGTCGTAAATATCTTTAGAACTTCCATGCAAAATGTACTCTTGGTCTCTTCTATGCTAGGTGTAATAGAAGAGGGAAATGGGTATATTGATAAGTTGGAGGTGGCAAGTGCGCAAGCTATAGAAAACTTACAGTCTTTTGCTTTGCGCTATAATTATAATATAGAGATTGGAACTTCCGACAAGCCAGATCGCATTTTTAAAATAACTCCTACTACTCATTATGTTCGTCGTGAGAATATCATGGTGGATATAGAGTGCTATTATTATGGGACTTTGACTGATGCAGGTGGAAAGGATAAGGCTAACATTCATTTGGATACTAAGGAGGCTGGTTCTTTGACCATTCGTACAGATAAGGAATATTTGGCTGGTTACCAGGGAAATCCTCTTTATAAGAAGTTTGGCGTGCGTGTTCGTGCCAAAAAGAATATTCTTACGGGCGACATAGATAAATCTACTTTATCTTTGGTGGAGTTATTGGATTATCAGCCGAAGTTTGATGAAGATTATCTTATGGGCTTGATTCATAAGGCCACTCCAAGATGGAGGGGTATCAATGCTGATGAATGGTTGAATGATGTAAGGGGAGGAATTGCCTAATGGAACAGAATTGTGTACTTTTGGATACAAGCTTCTTTATTCGGTTACTGAATGAGGAAGATCCTTTACATCATAATGCCTTGGGATATTTTAGATATTTTCTAGAGCATGATTTCATTATCAAAATCAGTACGATAGCTATTGCTGAATATTGTGTGAGAGGGGAAGTGAATGAACTTCCTCTTAAAAACATGCTTATTGTTCCCTTTAACTTTGACCATGCTCAGAGAGCTGGAAAGATGATTGCTGAGGTTTATGCGGAAAAGAAAAGGCGTGGTGCTACCATTACTCCTAGGGCTGTTGTTCCTAATGATACAAAAATGTTCGCGCAGGCTGATGTAGAGTCTGATATCAATTTCTATGGTACAGCAGATGTGGAGTGTAAGAAAGTTTATGATATGATAAAGAATGCTGAAGGTAATTTGTCTTTCAGCTTTATAGACATAACTATACCTCACTATCAATTCTTTGGAGAATTACCCTTCGAAGACTAGAAAACAACAAGTAATCTTGTTTCATAAAATTAGTATTTAAATTGTAGCTATATCCTCCATTAGCATTCGCTGATGGTGGGCTAATACTTATTACCATTGTTTTCCCTTTTTCCTTTAGCTAATACTGCCAAAGACACAATTATTAACCATATAGATATTTCTATAAATAATCAACTCGATTATGAAAATTTTACATATTGCAGAATTTGCAGGAGGTGTGGTGCGTTATCTCCAGATGCTCTTGCCAAGACTGGAGGCTAGAGGAATGACGCAGTTTTTTATTTGCTCACGCAATTATGACGAATGCATCTATCGCAAAATGGTGGATGAAGTGAAGCAAAAGGGTTTGACACAGTCGTTCTCCCTTTGTGTATTATCAAAAAGGTGTTGTATAATGTACAGAGCAGTATATGTAATTTTTTAATAGGATAGGTCTTGTTAAAACTTTTATGGTTAGAAAAAAACTTTAGTAAAAATCAAAATAAAGACATTCGATATGAGAACTATATACACTAAGTCATTAATAGATAAAGATACAGAGGCATCCCTATGGGATTCAGCAATAATTGTCTTTGATACCTGTGCTTTATTGGATTTCTATTACATGACAAAAGAGAATCAGGAGATAATTGCTGATATATTGAAAAACCTGTCTGCTCGGATTTGGTTGCCTGCACAGGTCTTTTATGAATTTAAAAAGAATCAGAATAATGCTAGAATGAAACCTATCTCTGAAAGCTATTCAGATAAGGACTTACAAAGCAATAAACTAATTGATGATTTAAAATCTTATATTAGTCAATGGGAGCGTAAATACTACCACCCTTTTATCTCAGACCATAATTTGGCACAGGTAAAAGCATTTGTAGAAGAGATTAGCCCTAAAGTTGCTGATATAAAAAAACTTGTTGCGGAAGAATACCAGAAACGAAAGAATGAAATAAAGGAGATTGCTACTGATGATAAGTTGGGTACATGCATCAATAATCTTCCAAAGGGCACTCCCTTTTCTTTTTCCGAGATAAAGCAAATTGTTTCAGAAGGAGCTTATCGCTACAAAAACGAGATACCTCCTGGCTACAAGGATGCATTTACAAAGTCTGGTATCCGGCAATATGGAGATTTGATTATATGGAAGGAAATTATACGTTTCGCTAGAGAAAATGATAAGGATATAATATTTATAAGTAATGACGTAAAAGCTGATTGGATTATAGTTGATGAATCTGATAAGTGTAAAGAACAGGAAAAGCCTCTTAAAGAGGAACTTGGTAATCCAAGAAGAGAACTGCTGGCAGAGTTTGAGGAAGATACAGGACATAAGATATGGTTCTATCAAACATCAAAGTTTATAGAGTATATTGAAAAGTCTTATCAGCCAGACGAACCTGTTTTGGAATTCGAAGGAAAATTGAGTGCGGCAAAGGATGTTCTTCTGCGAAAGGTTCAAGAGCGACAAATGAAAAGAGATCACTCGGGAGATACGCTTTTAATTCGTTGTGATTCATGTGGAGAAATGTTTGAAGTAGATCCTGATGATTTTAATTTTGATTGGGAAAGTTCATACGCAGATGATCGCGGTATGGGGTATGAAATCGAATATGAATCATATGAGACTTGTGAATGTCCTAATCCTAATTGTGGCAGACAGATAGACCTCACGTTGCAAATATGGGAGTATCCAATGGGGTTTATAAACAACCAAAATATCGAAATTGATGGCGGAGAGATAGAATGTACTGTTGATTTATCACCCTATTTCGAAGTAGATGGAACTGGTACTTGTGCCCATTGTGGTGAATATGCCGTTTTGAATGATTCTGGATTATGTCCTAATTGTGAAGAGGAGTATAGTACATAGGTCGATTCTGAGTAATAGTTATTAAATCATTAAAAGATTATTTTCAAAAAAATAGCGTTTAAAATTTTAATTTTGCGTTATGGATGCAGCAATAGCTTCAATGGCTAAACCATTTATAGAGGGATTAGTGAAAGATGTCGTTATCCCCAAAGTAACTAATTTTTATTCGAATTTGAAGCAAGGATTCAAGGTTGATTATGTTCCCAAAACGGAACATTTTAGAGAGTACTTGTTCAGATCGTATAAAAGTTACAGTGTAATTAATACGTTAGTACAGAATAATAGTATGATGGAACTTAAAGAAATATATGTTCCTTTGACTCTGAGATCTGTTAATTCTGCATATCCTAAGGATTCAATCACAATCGATGGGTTCCCTATGGATTTTTTTGATACCAATCACCATGTTCTTATAACGGATATGGCTGGTATGGGAAAATCAACTATAACAAAAAGAATGTTTCTTGATGTTGTGGATAGTAAATATGGTATCCCAATTTATATAGAACTTCGTCGCTTGGGAGTAGAACATGACATAGTCAGTGAAATCATCATGCAGTTGAACTCATTGGCGAAAGATGTAGATAAGTCGTTGATGTTAAATTTACTTCAAACTGGTGGCTTTGTGTTTTTCTTAGATGGCTATGATGAAATACCTATATCTCAGTTGACTTTCGTAACAAGAAATATACAAGATTTTGTATCTAAGGCTGGCGATGAAAATATATACGTATTGACCTCAAGACCAGATAATTCTTTGTCATGCTTTGGTAATTTTAAAACGATGAGAATTAATTCTTTGACCAAGAAGCAATCATATGAACTGATACGTAAATTAGATTGTGATGGGGAAACTTCAAAAATCTTGGTTGAAAAATTAAAAAAGCCTGATTACCAAAGTGTCAATGAGTTTTTGAAAAATCCCTTATTGGTATCTCTTTTGTTTGCTGCTTTTGATTTTAAGCCATCAATTCCTGTTAAGAAGCATACCTTTTATCGACAAGTATTTGATGCTTTTTTTGAAAGACATGATTTGACGAAAGGAGATGGTTTTATGCATGAGAAAAAGTCAAAATTAGCAATAGATGATTTTGTTACTGTTATGAGATATTTGGGTTTTGATTGTCAAAAGAATCAAAAAGTTGAGTTTGAGAAAGATGAGCTTCTTAAGATGATTAGAAGCACGCAAGAGAGGCTGCCACGTATATGTTTTCAAGAATCTGATCTGTTGTCTGATTTACTAAAGGCTGTGCCTCTTTTTTGTAAAGATGGTCTCTTTTATAAATGGACACATAAATCCTTACAAGAATATTTTGCGGCAGAATTTATCTATAAGGATGCTAAAGACAACCAGGATGCTGTTTTATCGGCAATTTATAGAAGTAAAAATTTAGATCGCTACTTGAATCTTTTAGATTTATATTTCGATATAGATTTTGTAGGTTTTCAGAAAAATATTCTGACTCCTTTTTTGAAAGATTTTGTTGAGTATTACGAGTCTTGTACCATAAAGCTACAGAATATTTCACAAACATTGCTTGATGAGCGAATAGGGCTACTATTTAATAAGAAGATGTTTGTTATAAATTATAAGAATGAAGATGAAAATATTGAGGGGATAGTTGAAAAATATATGGGAAATACAATTAAATTTGGAAGTAGATGCATTAATCTTTTAGGTGACGGACAACTAGTAGTTGAAGATAAAAAAATACAAGATTGTTTGATAAAATTACTATCAATTAAAATCCCTGATTTGTTCGGAAAAATCAATCCGCATGAGATAAATGCTGAAAATGAAAAATTTGAAGTGACGTTAAGTACCTTTAGTGAAAGTAAGAAACAGTATGAATTATTGAATCAGTATATAGCTTTTGCTTTGTATCCTGCATATTTGAAATATGATGCTGTTAAGAATTATTTAAGCTATATAGAACGAATTAATGACAATATAGCTACGCGTGAAGACTTATTAAGCGGTCTTTGATGAAATGTGATAACGATAAATATATCAAAGATAGTACTATTAATCAGAAGAATATGGAAGAGACGAAAATACCGAAGCGTTTACTAATTATTGGTAATGGCTTTGATCTTGATTTAGGTAGAAATACGAGATATTCAGATTTTGCTAAAAGCGGTTTTTGGCCAAAAAACTTGAAAAGCCAGTTGTATAGATACTTAAGCCAAAAATCTCAAATAGAGAAATGGTTTGATTTAGAGGGTGAACTTGCTAATTATGTTCAAAAGATTGGCAATACAGTTTCATCTTATAGAGCGTTGATACCTGCAACGGCGCAGGAAGATGCTCAAGATTTTAAAATTATAGTTGCCTCAATGATTTCGTACCTACAGTCTGTTCAGAGAAAAAACGTAAAGATTGAGACTTTAGCTGCTAAAGTTTTTTCTTTGGCTTGTAAAAACTCTTCATTTAGTAAGATTTACTCTTTTAATTATACTGATTTAAATAGAGTAGCACGACAGTTCCTGTTACCGGAAATGTCTAATATTGAGTATGTGCATGGTTGTTTATCTGATAACTCTGCGATATTGGGAATAAACGATCAGGTTGATACCATAGATGGAGCATACGATTTTATGAGGAAAAGTTTTAATATACATTATTCAAGTCATCCTGTAGGGTTTGATTTAAGAGATGCTGACGAGGTTGTATTCTTCGGTCATTCACTTGGTGACAACGATTATCATTATTTTCAATCGTTTTTTAAACATCAATGTGAAGAGAACTTAGAGAAAAGTGAGCAACGAATGATAACGATTTTTACTTATAATGAGGCTTCTAGAATGGAAATTATGCGTACTCTTCATAAGATGAACAATGGTCGGACTTCCATGTTGTTTCAGAATAATGAGTTGAATATATTTTGTACTCATGATGAGGAGCATAAGATGAGTGATACATTTCTTAATTGGTATCAATATAGGAAAAATGAAATTCTGCAGATTCAGACGAAAGAGTTCTTTACTGATGTTTGATTATTAATATGGTGGTTTGATGTAGCATATTGACAATGTTTAAAATATGACGATTATGGAGCAAAATGATAAAATATTAATCCCGTTTCTTTAGAAAGTTTATAGTGCTTTAAAACATTTGGATAATTTCTCTGTTTCCAAATGCGTATTCTCGTAATCCTGGGGATATTGATGTACGGGTGAATGCAAGCAGAGAAGAAATAACAGAATATGCTAAGCGTCATTTAAATCTAGAGGATGATATAAGTGTGCCTGTGGAGTTGCATTTTTTTCCTTGCTCTATGAATAATCCTATCTATCATGCTAGATTGCAGAAGTGGTTCAAGCGGAATGCGGATTTGCAATGCTCAAATGTTGTTAGCCTGCCCGATGGGGCAGGGGATATTGCTATACCAACGACGGCATTCAATGTGATTTACCAGCTGACGCATTTATATCATCATTTCTTCGATGAAGGGATTGGAATGAGGCAAATCATTGACTACTACTACGTTGTTTGCGACTTTTATAAAGTCTATCAAAATTCTTCTAAAATCACCCCGTCCCTCTTTTTTGATAAAGCAAGCTGCACTCGGAAATTTGAAAGCGAGCTTTCATTGCACTCATTGGCATCGCTTTTTCCCATTAAAGAGGGCTCCACCTCTCACCCCGACCCTCTCACCCTCAGGGAAGAGGGAGGAAACCGCCCTACTCGGTGCTGTGATCTTGATTTTTAAGTATCAGATTTGAGACAAAGGTTATAGTTATGTCCGTTTCATCAACAGTTTTTGGTTATCATGTTCAATATCTCTATACGTTGTATAGAATGATAGAGTCTGCTGATTCTAAAGAAGTATTCGTGCCCGAAGGAAGAGAAGATTTAGACATATATTTGAATGACCAAATTATCGAAACCATACAGGTGAAGTGTTATTCTGGGACAATCGTGTATTCTGATCTGTTTTCCAAGGGCAAATCTACTTCTTTGTTTTCTCGTGGTAAAGATAGTTTAGATGAAAATTCAAATGTAAAAATATCATTCGTGGCGGTTGGACATGGCAATGATAAAGGAGTGATTTCTGATAGATTGACGAAGGTGTCCTCTCTTGTAAAGTCGCTCAAAAAAGAGGAAACTCTTCATTTGGATTATGCTTCTTCTAAGGAACTTGCTGCAAAAATATTATGGCAGTCTAAATCTCAAGTAGAGTTGGAAAATTATGTAGAATCTGTTTTAAAGAATCGATTTCCATCTATTGATCCTTTAATAGTAAAGGATTACTTGGTACAGTGGATTTGTTATCTTGTGATAAATGAAATGTCCGCTACTTATGATGATTTATGTTGTCAGGTAGGGCAGATTATTGAGTTTTCTGTGCGCCAAAAGGAATTCTTTACTCAATTTGGACTAACAGTAATTCCACTTTTTCAGTCAGTTTGTCAGGAAGACGTTAATTCTGGAATATCTTATTATCAAGGTATATCTGCTAAGGAAATACATATTGCCAAAAATTATGATGTTGTCAGAGAAGAAAAGTTGCAACAACTCTATGAGAAGCTGAAAGACAATAATCTTGTTTTCATAACGGGTGTCTCAGGTTCTGGCAAAAGTAGTTTAGCATATCGTTATTTGAAGATTTGTGGTACTCCTTTACGATACGAGATTAAATATGTAAATCGAAATAACATATCGCAAATCATTGCCACCATCAAAGATATTTCGAAAGGCTTGAAGAGTGAAGCTTTTGTTTATTTAGATGTGCTGCCATACGATACTTCATGGATTCAAGTGGTAAATGAAATAGAGGATACTCCTTTTGTTAAATGCTTAGTAACAATCCGGCAGGATGATTGGAATAGGTGTAAAAACAAGGTTAATGAGAAACTTCATTATTCTACTCTTGCTTTAGATTTAACCGAATCTGAGGCAAAGGATATCTTTGATCATCTATGCGATAGAGGATTGTGCCATATTGATATATTTGAAGAGGCTTGGAATGAATCCGGACATCCTCAAACATTGCTTGAATATGTGTATTTCTTGACACATGGTGTTCCTCTAAGGGCAAGAATCTCTGAACAGATAGGAAGACTTGATCATGTAAATGCTTCCTTTCTTCAGTATATATCTGTCTCGAATGTCTTGCAGGGAAATATCTCTGTGAATGCCATTCGGAACTTGTGTCATCTTTCTCCAATGGACCTGTCTCGATGTATAGACCAAATGAAAGGTGAATTCTTTGAGTATAATGGTGAAGGATTTTCTGATGTTCACCCCATTAGAACTCATATCATAGTTGAAGAGATATTTAGGAATTATAGAAATGGATTAGGAGAAATCGGTATGGAATTATTCGAGCATATTAATGAAAACACAAGTCCTCTGTTTCTTATGGCCCTTATAGATGAAGGAAAATATACGCCTGATTCTCTTTTGCGTGAATTGGAGGGTAAGAAGATAAACTCTATGCAAGCGTATATGGTGGCAAGAACATTGGTGTGGTGTGGAGTTAAACATTATATTGATAATAATCAAGCAGCGTTTGATTGGTTAAGGCAAACTGCGCCTCTTTGTTGGCAATACTTAGTGCCTGTTAACTTTACGGAAATCGAACTTGAGGAATCTGTTGATAAATTGTTTGGAAGCCATATAGGTATTACTATGGATGATGTAAGAAAAAGATTTTCTTTGCAGACTGAGGTCTATTTCTATTTATGTAAATGGCTTGATAGTTCTATCTCTTTGGAAAAGCCTAAAGAGTGGCGTGACTATTTTTGGTTAGCAAAATTCTTAACGATATGTAATTTGCAGCTTTCTTATAAGCCTGAGTTCTCTGAATTTAGGATAGAGGCTAATTTTCCTGATGATTTGGATGAGATGGCAGATGTTCTTCTTGGACTGAAATTGGCTGGTTACGATTCTACCACATTTAGTCAACTGGAAGAAAACTTCGTTAAGCAATTTCGTATCCAAAATAATATCTTGGAGTTTGATATTTGTGAAAATGAGGTTAAATGTCTTACTTTCTTAGACTATTTTACTGCAGGGAAACAATTTGAAAATGGAGATGGAGATATAATGCATCGCATTAATATGCATCATATTGATTTGCTGAGAAAAGCATTTCCAAATGCAGATGTATATCATTCAGAGATCATAAAAGATGAGATTTTTGAAGATATAGATTTGACTTTTGAAAAGCATATAAGTAGAGAAAAGTTACCGCTTGACGATATGCAAGAGCCCCGCACAATGATGGTGCATTTGTATGAAAAAAGCTATGTTCTACCTTCCAGAAAGGCTTATTGTGATCAATTGATAACTTTGCGTAAGCTATTTGTTGATGTAATAAAAGAATATTGGCAAGGCATTGATGACATTCATCGAGTAGGAAAGGCGCACAATGCCAAAATGGATCAAGTTTCTTATGATGTGTGTGATAAGATTTTAAATACTCACATAGAGTTGCCTGCAACTGAAATAAATAGATTCGGATTAGGTTATGTAATTAACAAAGAGGAGAATGAAGACCAAAGTGCAAAAGATAATTTGAAGGAATTAAACTCCTTGTATTCTCATTATTCTACTGATTTGACAATCTTCTTCAGACAGTGTTACCAGCCTTCAGGTGGCTTCATCAATGATGTTCAAAGAATGACGATGATATTGCTGGATGCACAGGATAAGTTGAAAAAATTGCAAAGCTTATTTCATCAGGTTTTTGATGGTTATGTTGATGTCGTTGAGATCAAGCAACTTGATGAGAGAGAAAAACAGCAGATGACGTGCCTTATTGCAGTTTATAATTGGTTGGCTCAAAACCAGCCTTATATGTCTTGCAGGCAGTTATTAAAGCAGATAAAACCAAAGAAACTGACGGCTACTCAAACATTTGAAGTCAACGATGAGGTTATAGATAATCCGTCTCAAACAATAGTTGACTCTATTGAAGATTTGGAAAATCTTCGGAATATGCAATTGAGAGATATTTATAATAGATGCTCTCATCTTGATGACTTATCTATCCAAATCGTAGATAAGTATATAAAACGCTATGATGATACTATAGAGGGTAGGAGAAATTGTGTTTTATAGTTAACTGTATTTTGCTGCTATCGTCAAAATAGATAACGATAGGTTGGCAAGAAAAATAAAGTCCTTACTTAACTCTCTGCTATTGAAGAGAATGAAGCAGTTGGAAAACAATCAAAAGACAATATGAGGTTATCTTGTGATCCCAACAGTGGAGTTTAATATTATCTTCCAATTGACTCATATCTACTCGCATCTGATGAATGAGGGGATTGGGTTAAGGCAACTGGTGGATTATTACTATGTTCTTTGTGACTTTTATAAAGTCTATCAAAATTTTTCGAAAACCCACCCGTCCTCCCTTACCCTTAAGGGAGGCTCCACCGCTTTCCCCAAGCCCCTTTCCAATGGTCTTTACACCCCCTTCGGTTCCCCCGTTTCCGGGGGACAGAAACCTCAGGGGACAGGGGATGTAACCGCTCCTCCTCGTCGCTCGGAACCGCTACACTCTAAGGTTGGCGGACCAAAGCGGTCTTCGCCATATTTTGCGGGATGGGACCGCCTGGCTAAAGGTGGATAGGATTATTGAAGTGCTGGTTTTGTAGTAATTCGCTGATGAGTTGCAGATTTCTTTTGATTTTCTTGGTGGTTTCGAGGAAAAAGCGTATTTTTGCGGCAGAGTTATATAAACTAAATAATAGGAGATAAGATTATGGCAATAGATATAAAGGTTATTCCGACTCTTCATGGTGATGAAGCTATTCGCTTTATCAACAATGCTGATGAGGTTATGAAAAGTAAAGAGCGTGTTGATTTTTCAGAGAAAATAGCTATAGCTCGTGCTATATTAAAAAAAGCAGGAATGTAATTATGGGATTTTTATTAGATAAGTGTAAACTTAAAAAGATGGACGACGAGATTCTTTCGACTTGCCATCCTTTTACTTGTGGAGATGAGGATTTGGATGATTTCTTTCTACATGATGCAATGCGTTATAAAGCAGAATTGCTTGGTAAAACTTATTGCTTCGTGCTGGATGATGATCCTAAAACCATTGTTTGTATGTTTACTTTGTCTAATGATAGTATTAGAGTAGATGTCATACCTAATAGTCGTGGTCGTAAACTGTCTCATGATATTCCTAGAGAGAAACGAATGCGTAGGTATCCTGCTGTACTTATAGGAAGGCTTGGAATTAATGTTGACTTTCGTCATCAAGGTATAGGGTCAGAATTATTGGATTTCATAAAATCTTGGTTTGTCGATGAAGATAATAAAACAGGATGTCGTTTTTTGATAGTTGATGCCTATAACTGTATGGTTCCATTGGATTTTTATCAAAAGAATGAATTCTTGTTTTTGTTTTCGACGGAACAGCAAGAAGCTGAGAATCTTGGTTATGACATGACCAAGTCGTTGCATACGCGCCTCATGTATTATGATTTGAAGAAGTTAACTTCAAATTGAAAAACGTATTAATACAATGCGCCATTTGTATTATCAGTAGTTAGACAAGAACCAGAGTTTTTCTGTCTAGAGTTTTTGAGGTGTCCTTCCGATTTATGTGTTGAAGTGGAAGTATCATGCCTTGATGACAGAAGCACTTTTAGTTAAAGCTGCTTTAAAAATCGAAAAAGTCTAATTTCTTAAAATACTCTGTATCCCCAGTAAACACTGGGGATGGAGTGCTATTGCCTTAGGGATTGGATGCTTACATAGTGATCGTAAATATATAGGTATATCACCATTACAGCGTAAGGCTTTAACACATTAAGTATTTACCTTTGCATCCGAATTCTTAAAATCAGAATTATGGAAACAAAGGAATACTTCGAAAAGGTGATGCGTAAGTACAAACGCTTCTCCAAGGGTAAGAAGTTTGGCAGAGCGTATGAATGGCTTGTAGAATATGCGGCACATAACAGAAATGAGTTTTCACACTGGGTGAAGGGATTTGTACCCTATCCCCGTCTAGGTTAATAAAGAATATAAACTAAGAAACAAAAGAGTTAAGTACGAAGAGCCGTGTGATGGGAGATTGTCAAGCACGGTTCCGAGAGAAGGGAGGATGAAATTCCCTCCACTTACTCGACTATATAAATACACAAAGTATGGAAGGTTATAATAATAAGCCTGAGATGCTATTTGTTCTCAGGATGAATGCAGAAGGGAATGATGTTTTCATAGAAGAATATGAACTTTCAGAGTTTCCTAAGTTGGAGGAATGGTTTAATAAACCCAAAGGAATTTTCGATTATAATGCGATATTTGAGGAAATGAAACTCGTGGGACAATGTCTAGGAGCAGAAAGAATCGTCAACTACGATAGAAGAAAGTTTGTTTTAGAACTTGAGCTGAAGGATATGAAACAGAGCTTGAAAGATTATACGGAAAGTGTATTGAAAGTTGAAAAGGCTTTGGAAAACATAGGAGTGGAAGACATCAGGCATAACAAAAGTATGGAGAAAATAGACTTGTGCAGTTTCTCTAATACTTTCTATATATATGACAAGCCTTTCTTAAAACTTGAATACCGCTTAGGGCACCGTTTTAGAACAGATTCATTTATAGAAGGGTATGATATACCTTGCTGGAAGATACAATTCATGCATCAAGGTGGTCTGTCTGTATATAATAGAAATGATTTACTGAAATCAGACAAAACGTTCGATGAATGGATGCAAGTGATATTCCAGTTGCCTGAAGATGTCGATTTGAAAAGGGAGAAAATATGTGAACTGATTCATACTATATATGGTTTTGAGATTCAAATAACAGATATTCTCTATGATCCAGCTTCTAAATGCTTCGTCTTGAAGGAGGAAGTAGAGCAGAATATGCTGAAGGACATTAAGCCAGAAAGGACAGTGGAACCTGATGAAATAGCCAAATATACCACATTAGATACGCTTGTTGCTGTATTGCAGT
>ERZ1034680.526-NODE-526-length-18438-cov-17.524126_pt1 | contig 18438 bp, 10 predicted proteins | sample MGYA00520639_ERZ1034680 | MGnify/ENA primary metagenome ERZ1034680 (study PRJEB33766, sample SAMN09781760) | gut metagenome | biome: gut microbiome | host: Homo sapiens | place: Madagascar | study: EMG produced TPA metagenomics assembly of the PRJNA485056 data...
AGTATAATGGCGAATCCGCGATGCTACAAATGTGAGGTCACTTCATATTATCTGCTGATAAAAATCCTCTCGCAGGGATACATACCCTGCAAATTTCAGGGCCTGGTGGCGGATTGGTGTGTCTCTTTATGCCACTGCTCCTGCGAGAGTCGGAGAAAATCGGGAAAAAATTCGAAAAATATGATATAAGTGGCGAACAGTAACTTAATTTGAACGGTATTTATGATAAAATATTTTGGATTAACTTTTATCAAGTGTTCTTTGAAATTTGAGTTGCGGAACGAATACGCTGGAGATCCTGTCAGATATGGGCAAAAAATACCTGGGAATCGATATAGAAGACCGCTTTTTGAAGCTGGTTGTCATGAAGGACGGCAAGGTGCTGAAAACCTGTCTTGAGGTTATGCCGGACAACATAGTGATGGGCGGGAGAATTGCGGCCTTTCATGCGCTTTCGGATTATCTTCGTGACACGGTGCGCAGGAATAAAATCCGCGTGAAGGATGTCGCTTTTGCGCTTCCGTCAGAGACATATTATATTCGCCGGGTGAAGCTTCCGAAGATGACGGCGGCGCAGCTGCAGATCAATCTTCCGTATGAATTTCATGACTATCTGCAGGATGATACGGATCAGTATGTTTTTGATTATTCTGTGCTTTCCGTGGACGAGAAGAGCATGGAGCTTCTGATTGCTGCTCTCTCGAAGCGCCAGGTGGAACAGTATAAAGAAATGTGCAAGCGGGCAGGGCTTCGTCTCTGCAAGCTTGTGCCGGATGTTCTGGCGATCCAGGAGATTGTGCTTCCTTCGGAAAATCCTGCTGCCTACCGGAAACGCCTGGCAGCACAGGAGAAAAGCCGGAGCGAAGAGGAGAAGAGGGAGAATCGGAGCGAAGCCAGAGAGAAGAAACAGCATCTCAGGGATCGGAAGCGAAACGGTCTCTCTGTGGAGGAGCTTTCCGCCAGAGCAGCAGAAGAAGCGAGAGCAAACGGGATGCAGCCTGCCGATGCTGTAAGCGCGACTCCCGGGAATGCAGCTGCCCCCGCAAATGGAATGACTCCCGGGAATACAGCTGCCTCCGCAAACGAAATGACTTCCGGGAATGCAGCTGCCTCCGCAAACGGAATGACTCCCGGGAATGCAGCTGCCTCTGCAAACGGAATGGCTCCCTTAAACGCAGCGCCCTCTGGATCCATAGCAGCTACGGAAGAGAAGCGGAAGGATTATGCGGTTCTCAGTCTGGAATATAGCAGGGATCGTCTGCATTTCTTTTCCAACGGAGCCTATGAGATTACCAGAAATCTTGGAATCACCGAGAAGCAGATCTGCGAAGTCATTGCCCAGAATGAAGGCGTAGATATTCACATCGCTCAGCTCATGCTTGATCGGAACCAGAATCATGTCCTGGAACAGGAGCAGGTTTCGGATCTTCTGCAGTCGGTCGCAACGGAAGTAATGCGAGTCATGAATTTCTACAATTACAACAATCCGCGCAATACCATTGATGCCATTTATTACTATGGCCGTGAGGTGGATTCTGCATTCCTGGAGCGGATTCAATCGATGACGGAGCTTCCGATTCGCCCGCTGACCGATCTTCTGGAGGAGTCATCGGGAACTGCAGGGGCAGGGAATGAGCTTCTGATGATGCTGCAGGGGTACGGAGCGGTTCTGGAATAAAATGTCCGAACGAACGGATGGTACCTTGCCGGTGATGCAGTTCAGAGCAGACCGGGATATCCGGAACGGACAGATCCCACATGAAGGACAACAGACATGGGTAAGAAGACACAAACGAAAGCAGGGAAGGCAAGCGCACCCGCGAAGGTTCCCATAAAGAATTCCATTAATCTATTTATCGAAGAGAAGCATACCGGGAAAAATGTGGCGGAGATCGCAATTTTTGCTGTATTTATGGTGGGAGTTGCGCTGTTCAGCAAATTTTGCGTGCAGGGAAAGCTTGATGAGATGAGCCGCCTGGAGAGCAATTATCACCAGATGGAGCAGCAGGTTGCAGAGGCAGAGGCGTCTGTGGAGAATTACGAGGATCTTCGCGTCGAGTATTCACACTATGGAAACGGATATCTGAGCGCTGATGAGCTTGCCATGCAGGACCGGATGGCAATGCTGGATCTGATCGAGGACGAGCTCCTGAAAAAGGGAGCACTTCTTAACTTCAGTCTTTCCGAAAATGTGGCCACACTGACCATCAATTCTGCCAAGCTTGCCAGCGTCTCAGAGGTCGTGCAGGATCTGGAGGCAAGTGATATCGTGACCTATGCCTTTGTTTCCACGGCTGCCACCAAGGATCAGAACCTGAATCAGAATGCGGAGAGCGGCAAGCCGGAGAAGGTCATTTCCACACTGACCATCTATTTCAAGTCGCCGGAGGGGGCGGAGCCTTCTGCGGAGGCAGCCGGTGAGAACTCTGTGAATCCGCTTACGCAGGCAATGGAGAATGTGGCACAGGGAGCGGCATCGGATCTGGCGCAGACAAACGTGGAGGGAAATGAGGAATGAGAAATCTGAAAAAATCTGAGGAAATCATTCTCCTCATCCTGACCGCGGCACTGATCGGGCTGTTTTATTTTCAGTTTGTGTACAAGGGCGTGATCGAGGCAAGAAGCCGGTATGACACAAGCCTGCTGGAGACGCAGCTTACGATTTATCAGGCAAAACTGGCATCCATGAAGAGCATGGAGCAGGAAATCGAATCCGGGAAAAATGCCGCAACCGGAATGGTTGCGACCTACAACAACCAGAAGCAGGAAATCATTGCGCTCAACAACATCTTCGCAGAGGCGGAGACCTTTGATTTTAATTTTGCGGCACCCCAGGCGGTAGAAGGGGATACCACGGTCCGGCGGGAGGTATCTGCAACCTTTTCGGCAGCAAGCTATGAGAAAGCAAGACAGATGCTGAACGATCTGTATCATTGCGAGTACCGATGCCTGATCGGCGACATTTCGATGAATCCCTCCGGAAACAGCCGGGACGAGGACAGCAACCTTGCGAACGGACCGGTACAGGTGAGCTTCACCGTTACTTTCTTCGAAACGCTGTACGGCGCTGAATCGCAGGATGGAATCAATTTCCTGGATGCTGACAACGGATAAGAAAACCGATCACGGCAGAAACGAACCAGGAAGACGCCGACAACGGAAAAGGATAAGAAAACAGAAGGCGCGGAAGCAGTGAACAGGAAGAGCAAAGAGAGGATCAGGAATAAGATCAGGTCAGAAAGCGGAGCATCCCTTGCGGCGGCTCTGCTCTTCTTCATTGTGTGCGCTGTGGTTGGCTCAATCATCATTGCAGCCGCTATGAGTTCGGCGGGACGGATGAGCGGAATAACCTCTGCCGACAACCAGCGTTACGCGCTGGAATCGGCGAGGAGTCTGATCGAAGAGACGATGCTGTCAGATCCGGAGGATTCCGAAACCGATCCGATGAAGCGGAGCTACTACGAGAATGTCAGTGATGTCGACTCGGACAGTCCGACAAAAATCCCGAATCTGGAGACCGCGCAGATTACTTCCCTGAACCAGATGAAGCTTCAGATGGCGGAAAGCCTGTACAAAGAGTACTGGCTCGAAGTAAAAGCCACCTGGAATGAGAACGGTACGCAATCCTCTGTTTCCGGTGATAATTCCGGCGACAAGGGCGTGGGAGAAAAGGTTGTCGGCTGGACACCGTCAGGAAAGGCTGTCGGCTGGACACCGTCAGGAAAGGCGGCGCCGCAAACGAAAACGGTAACCTTTGACAAGCTGACAACAGGAGCGGGAAACAAAGCAGCGGGCTTTGTTCCGGTCACCGCGACCTTTACCATGAGGCCGGATTTCTCCATTCTAGTAGAGCTGCAGGCCGCGGCCTCTGCACAGAGCGGAGAAGGAACTTCTTCTGCAGGCACAGCAAATGCTTATGTAATGACAGATAGCTTTCTGCTCTATCCGCAGATCACGGTGGATTATGAATCCGTGCTTCCGGAAAATACTGCAGCCGGAACGCCTGGCAGCATTGGGACTGGTACTGCCGGGAATCAGAGGCGGATTACTTGCAAAATAGAGTGGCTGACGGAAGGATAGAAATCAATGTTGGAGAAATTGCGGAGTGAGCGGGGCGAGTCCATTGGCGAAGCTCTTGCGGCGATGCTGATTGTCGCGCTTGCGGCACTGATGCTGGCTGGCATGACGACAGCGGCAACCCGAATCGTTGAGAAATCAGAAAAGGCCTATAACGTCTACCTGGATCAGAGAAATTATCTGGAATCCGGAGGTGCATCCGAAATTCCGAAAAATGATCCGGATGGGCAGAGCAGTATTGCGACGCCGGTGCCGGTTCCAGGAACCTTATATATGAGCGGGACCGGTATCGCAGCATCCGAACCGGTGACTGCGACCATCCTGAAATCCGGTGACAGGAATGTGAGGATCACCTATCGGTATAAGGCAGGATAACAATTCAGGAGCAGGGCAACCATTCGGGAGCAGAATAACAACTCAGGCGCAGCAGGATAAGGCAATGCAGAGACAACGAATACACCGCAGACTGCGGGACAAAATTCATAGCGAAGAGGGCTTCACCCTGTCGGAAACCTTGATGACGGTTGTTCTGATCGGACTCATCACGATGGCAATGGCGGGCGGCATTGTTGCAGCGAAGAATGTCTACCAGAGAATCAGCCTGCGCGCAGATGCACAGACGCTCCTTGCAACGACTGTCAGTGCGGTTACGGAGGACTTGTCTTCGGTGAGCTCTTGCGATGCGCTGCAGTCCTCGGGAAGCAGCCAGCAGACAGTAACCCTGATTCAGGATGATGGAAACCCGGTCGAATCGAATGCTTTTTTCTATGCAGAAAGCCGCGGCTACCGGATGCAGTACCGGAACGGAAGTTACGGGACCGGAGCCTCTGGGAATGGAACCTCCGGAAGTGGAGCTTCTGAGAATGGAGCCTCCGGGATGGGAGCCTCTGGCGGAAATACCGGTACGGAAGCTCAGAAGGGAATCCAGGTTGTACCGAAGGACAATGAGGGGGGATCGATCCCTCTTTTGCCGGACAAAGTACAGACACGGGGTCTGTATGCCTATATCGAGTCACTTTCTGTGACAAAGCCGCAGTCGAAAGGGGACGGCGGCTATTTTACGTTAAAGATCCAGATAAAAAATGGCAGAAAAGACGATCAGGTGGTGGAGGAAGCTACCGTCTGCGTACATAACAAACTGAAATTCACATCATGGAGTGTCAGATGAGAAGATATCACAAGAACAGCAATGGATTTACGATGGCGGAAATGCTGATCACGGTGGCAATCATTGTGATCCTGTGTGGATTTGGCTTCGTTGCGGTGATTGCTCACCAGCGAAATTTAAAACGCATGGAAATGGACGAAACCGCGCAGGAAATTTTCATTGCGGCGCAGAATCATCTGACAGCAGCAAGGGCCAGCGGGCAGTGGAGCAGCTTTCTGGAGAAAACAGCAGCCGAAGGAAAGGAGGAAAGCCGCGGAACGGTGATGTCCTATAAGCCTTCGGACTACGACAAGGTATCCGATGCGGACGCAGAAAGCCGGAAATTTTATTATTTTACAACGGAAAGTGCAGAGGCGGTAAAGAATGGAGCCGAGGCGCTTATCCTTCCGGAGGGTTCCATCGATGAGACGCTTCGCGGACATCATTTTTACGTCGAATATGATGCGGCGAGCGGAACGGTGTTCGGCGTATTTTACACCGATTCCGATCATCCAATTACGGAAGGTGACGCGTCGAAGGCGGTCAGCCGCACGGACCCGGATGCAAGAAGGGATTATAAGGCGGATGGAAAGCGCACCATTATCGGCTATTACGGCGGCGCGCTGGGAGAGCTGAACAGCCCGGGAGATCTGTATGCTCCCTCGGTTGCCGTGCGCAACGCAGAATCTCTGGTTCTGTATGTCGTGGACAAGAATTATTACCGGCCTGTTTCCTCCAAGACGGGAGCGCCGAACTTCAAGACGAAACTGAAGCTTACGTTTGAGGGCGTGACCAGCGGGGAAAAGGCGGTAAAGGAAGTGGATCCTTCGAACTCTTCCTCTCAGACGGATGCATTCAGCAGCGCGGTGCTTGCGGAAGAAAGCGAGGGGACCTTTAATGTTGTCATCCCGTCTTCCGGAGCCTCTGCGCAGCAGACAAAGGCGGTCAAAGCGGAATACTATGCCATCGTTCTGGACAGCATTGTCCGGAAGGACGGTCATTTTGCGGACCTCTTCCCGGAGTTTATTCCCGGCGAGGACATCCGGATCACGGTCACGCTTACCAGTGACAAAGCCGGTGAGGATGTATCCCAGACGGTCACAGTAAACAGCCTGTTCAATTCGGTGAAAACAGAAAAGAATCTCTCCGGCATAGCTTCGAAGACCGTGGTTACGGTGTCCAATCCAAGACACCTGGAGAATCTGTCTTCGGAGGTTTCCGGCGTTGACTTTGCAGTTGCAGGAAAGCAGATCGTAAAGGATACAACCGTGGACACGGTGTCCGTTGTGCGCAATCTGTTCTGGGATGAGGATGCAGAGGCGGAGAAGGGAGAGGCTGCGAATGAAAAGGTGACAGCCTTCATCCCGGCGATTGTTTCTGCAACCGGAATGAAGAGCGAGTACGGATACAACGCAGGCGGTGCCAGGGATGCTGCCGCCATAACCAAAGAGAATCTTCAGGTATATTCTTATTCTGCTTCCGGAACGGAGAACGCAGCCAATTCTTCCGGGAATTCGGCGCCGACTTCGGCAGGAGAAGGGGAGAATCTGATTACAAAGGGCTCCTGCTATGGCATCACCAATACTGCGATCAAGTCCTTTGAAGGAAACAATCATATTCTGGCGGCCTTCCGCTTTGAAGGAAAGCAGGAGGCAGCTCTGATCAACGAAGCGGCGGCTGGACTTACTGTTTCCGATCTCCTGATTGCAGACGTTTCTGCCGTGGTGACGGGAGAAAGCGCAGATGGAAGCGGAGCGGAGGAGACTCCGGCAGCGGCTGTTTTGCTTGCGAAGGCAAAAAGCGGCAGCATTGAAAACATCGCAGTCCGCTGGTACGAGGGCGGAGCCAATCAGAGTGTAACGCTTCCTGCAGACCGGAATGTGGCAACAGGAATGCAGGGATGCCGTGTTTACGCGGAAAAAGGAATTGCCTCAGCCCTGATCGGCAGTGTGGATGCGAAGCAGGCAGGCAGCACAGCCGGAAGTCTTGAAATTTCCAACGTATCCCTTTGCACCATGGTAAAGACTGCATCTCACGATGGAAAGAAGGTTACGGCACATCTTGGCATAGAGGGGGAGACCACCGCTGTCATTCTTGGCGAAATCAAGAGCGGAGCCGTGAAACTGGACAACAGCAATCAGACAGAGGAAGACAGGAAAAGCTATGTCTGCATTGAGGGAACGCTTTTCCTGAAGTCGGACAAGGGTCAGGAGGACTCACAGGCTTCCGGCGGTCTCATCGGAAGAATTTCCGGCGGAGAAGATGCTCTCGTGAAGCAGCTTGATTTCACGGCAAGCCGTATGGAGATGGAGACGAAAGGCGGCGCGGCCGGAGGGCTTGCCGGCATTATTTCCGGTGGTCAGAAGGTAAATCTGGAAGAAGTCAGTCTTTCTGCCAATTCTCTGGATGTTACCGGCAAAACAGCGGCAGGCGGCGCAGTCGGAAATGCGTCGGCGGGCGAGCTGTCCCTGAATAAGATCAATATCCTTACGACAAAGGAAAACAAACGGGACTGTGGAGAAGCAGGGCAAGAGACCAATGGAACGGAAAAACCATATGGGATCCGTGTAACTGCTGAGAATGGAACAGCAGGAGGCCTCCTTGGCACTGCGTCTTCTTCTGTAACGAAGCTTACAATCACAGAGGCTGCGGTTTCGGGTTCAGGAACGGCGGACCAGGTGAAGGCCGGCAGCTCAGCGGGCGGTCTGATCGGAGATACCAAGGCTTCGAACACCACAATTATGAGCAGCGCAGCCTCACTGTATATCAGATCAGAAGGAAATGGAGGAAATGTCGGCGGCTCCAGCAGCACAGATGGAGCTGGCGGCCTCATTGGCAGTGCCTCCGGAAATGTAACGATCACAAGCAGCTATTCCGGCGGCCGTACAAGCAGCTATTCCGGCGGCCGTACGACCAATGCGTCCGATCCGGATGAAGAGAAGCCGGATGCTTCCGCTAAGCAGGCACGCTACGTGAATGCGGAGGAAGGTCAGGGACGCTATAACGTATATCTTGCCTCCGGAAGCGGTGCGGCAGGCGGTCTTCTCGGGAAATTTAACGGAACTACAGGAAGTTTGAAAATCGAGAACTCCTATTCCACAAGCTCCGTTGCGATCCCCTATTCTTCAGGATCCACGGGAGCAGCGGCAGGCGGCCTTGTCGGCGATGCCGGGACAACTACGCTCACTGCAAACAACACCTATTGCACGGGACGCGTCTACGCAAACGGGGCACAGAACGGAACCTCTGTCGGAACTGCCACCGGTGGCACAACAGGCAGCACAGCGGGAACCTCTACCCCGAACTATGGGACCTATGCAGGAAAGCTTGGAAGCATTAACGGATCGGGAAACTATTATCTGAAGGGAATGAACGGAATTCCCTCCGATGCTGTCGGCACGTTGGGCGGCAAAACCCCTGACATTACCATTGCGGAGAACGTCCTTGCGGGTGCGGATTACTATGACGATAACTGCGCACTGAAGAAGGGAGTAGATACCGCTCAGAAGTCCTATTATTTCGACACCGCGCTTGCTGCAACCAAGTATCCCTTCCAGACCGCAACCACGGCAATTGCACGGCCTGTCTGCGATCCGGATACCGGCATCAGGAACCCGAATGCGGAAGATGACACGAACAAATTCGCTCAGATCGGCGATTGGGAAATTCCGAAGAAGGAAGCTTCTGCGGAAGGAGCCTATGGCCTGATTTACTATGAGCGAATCTGGGACGGAACGACAAACAAACTGGATCCGACCTTCTATTACCATGGATATATGTTGGAGAGCGGGGAAACAGCGGAGACAGCTACCTACAGAGAGGTTCATAGTAAGGCTGCCTTTGTGACGGATAAAGAAAAGTATGTGTCAGAAAGTGGTTATCTTCTTCTGGTAAGAAAGGAACAGGAGAAAAATGACTATGTTTGCATTGCCGCGAATACTGGAAATATAGATGAATGGGGGCAGATCAGTGAGAAGGTAACATCACTCCCGAGTTATCCGCTGGAATCGCTGGATGCGCAAACAAAAAAGCTTTTTGCAGGCTATTCTGCTTATAATGTAAGCCTTTCTGTTGATCAATACAGAGATAAAACCTGGTTATTTACACCGAAGGGCGCAGACCAGTTTGGCGGCTTGATTGCGATTCGTGAAAAAGATGAGTATAACAACTGGAAGAAATCGAAAGTGGCATTTACCTATGCTCCCTTTTTTGCAGATGCATTGAAGGCGGCAGAGTTGGGGAAACTGCAGTCGGTTTCAAAGTCTTCGGGAGAAGGTGAACCGCAGGCAGTGATCCGAAGTGCGGATCAGATGCAATACTTCTTTGCATTCGAGAATGCACTTCCGAATACAGGATATTTGGTACAGTCCAATGTGAGTCGAGTGATTGAACAACAACTGGATATCACATTTAATCATTTAAAAGTAACATTTACGCAAAATGGACAACCTGCAACAGATGGAGCATATCAATCGCCGACACTGAAACAAATTGGGTGGGCGAATGCAACATACAGAAGTAAGTTGCGCCCGAATGCGGAGAATGATAAGGATTTTTATGTTCTCGACGGACTTCGTGCGGAATTGGTTACTACGGTGTATGGAGAGCTTTGTGATTTACAGATTACAGATATAAAGGCACCGTATTTCATTCAAAAAATCGAGTTGGGGGCTGCGAAAGTTCATACGATTACCATTACAGATGCTTGCTTTGCCAAGGGAGAAAATTACGATCAGGCGACAAGTGCTGGATTCGTGGAGAAGTTATCAGATGGTACTATAGAAGACTGCCATATCATTAACGCAGATATTTATGGAAACGGATTTATCAATAGTTCAACCAATCAGGCAAAAGTTAATAACTGCACAATTGTTAATGCAATCATATGGAAGAATGGTTTTATTCAATCAAATGGAGGATCTATAACAAAGTGTGGCATATATGCGGATCCATTTTTATATTCTAAGGACATAGTTTCAAATTATCGACCGTATGGAAATTCTAATGGAACTTATGATTATGTTTCAATTGGAATTGCACCGGGAGGAACAAGGAGTATAGATCCGGTAGCTGGATTTATGCAGGAGCAAACAGTAGGAAATCAGATAATTCAGAGTTGCTATGTCGCAGGAACAGTTTATGGAGCTGCTGATGTATCGGGATTTATTGGGAAGGCCCAATCTGATCTGACGGTAGAAAACTGTTATGCGAATGTGCTGATTGATGCTGGTGGAAATGTTGGAGGATTTGCATCAGAAATATTTAATACCAGTACCAAGCTCACGAATTGTCATGCGCTGGGTGTAATTAAAAATGCAAAAAAGGCAAGTGGCTTTGTAAGACAGATCCATGATGGTGCGGTAAATGGATGCTATGAGGCTTTTTGGAATGTACACGCAGATGAGTGGTATCCGTTCTATGAAATAAAAAGCAGCAGCCAAACCATCCAGAACAATTATTACCTGACAGATTATGCACTTTCTGTGGAAAATGAAGAACTTGTTGATTATTCCACGCATGCAAAAGGATTGACCTATCAGCAACTCCATGATTTTAGTCTGGAAGGTCAGAATGATCAGGCGTACACGACAGTTGGTTATTATCAGTATATGAACAAGGATGATGACCATAAGATCTACCCTTACCCGATGCCCGCTGGAATGACCGCATATGGCGACTGGTCTTACGAGGATCCGGATAGATATACTTTGCTTTATTATGAGAAGGTGAATGGAGAATACTATTTCCATGGATACTCTACGGAAGATGGGGAGTCCTACACAGAATTAGCAACTTCCGGGGATAACGTGCAACTCGGTTTGGTGGCTGCAGCAGATCAGAGAGCTGAAGACGATGGCTATATTTTGATCGCTGGAACTAACAGTTCTTGGAGCACCTTCGGACGCGTAGACAACAGTGGGACTGTTTCATCTCCGGTTAATAATGCAAATACGCAGGTTTTCAAACCTGTTGCGTCTTCTGATACGGAGCTTTTAAAAGCTCTGGAGAATTTGCGGGCTTTGAAGAAAAAGAATACAGATAAGATCTATATCTTCCAGCCAGAACAGTATTTGAACTATGCAGATGCTACGAAGAATTTTGCCGCATGGAGGACATTGACACAGGAGAGCGAAGGAATCGGAATCTCTGTTTATTCGACTAAAGGAGCGATTCCAATGGCAAAATTTTCATTCCAGCCGTTTTTTGCGGACACAGTGAAGCAACCAAATGTGGTGTCGCAGGGAACATCGAATAGAAGTGAAATATCTTTTGTCACAACAAAGGATGAAGATCCCGATTACGATTATCGGATTCGTTCTCTTCGTCAACTTCAGGCATTGTCTGATTGGGATGCAGGTATTTGGAATAAAAAGGAAAACGTTGCAGATGCCCAAACTCTGAAACAAGAGTTTGACCAGAAAACCAGGCGCTATAGCTATTTAAGTACATCAAGTGAGAACTATGAGAACCATCTGAAGATTCGCCAGGATCTCGACATCAATGTAGGTGGAGCAAATATTAGCTTTGCCCGAATAGATGGGACCTATGTCGGGAAAAAGTACGATAACCGATCTGTCATGCTACAGGAACTTAGGTATGATTTTGCTAAACAGATAGCTTCCACTGGAAAAATCTGTTCGTTGGTGATTGATCAGGCTAAACTGGATGGGTTGGCAACTACATCGGAAACAAGTGGAGATATTGCACATGGCGGGCAGAAAGAATTTGTAGAGTACAACTACGGAAGTATTTCAGATATTACCGTTCAGAATTCTAAGCTCGGAAGTGCAGGTCTGGTTTACCAGAATGGAAATGCTTCGAAAGATGCCTTAAAGAAGGAAATCTATGAACCTCAGGAGGGAGCATGGGGAACATATGTTGAAAACCTGCATTTAGGAAATGAGTACAAAAATGCATATCGGTATGAGATCACGATTCACTATTTAGAGGACACGAATGCGGAAATAGGCTCAATACAGAATTGCATAATTACAAATTCTAAAATATCGGGAGCAGGCATTGTATGGAAAAATATAGGGGGGAGTATTACTGATTCATGTGTACAGAACTGCGTGAGCGATAATGGCATTGGTCATGCTGGGTTTGTGGAATACAATCAGGCAACAGTTATCAATAACGTACCGGAAACACGTACGGAGTATGTGTATTTATTGAATGAGCGTTGGAACAAAGAAAATCAACAAAAAGTTCCAGAAGAGATTGTTCAACAGAGACAGCAAGCAAATCAAAATGGTTGGTTTATGAATAGCGATAGTCAGAAACAAATCAGTGTTTTTGGGAATGCAACAATCAAGAATTGCTTTGTTTCAGATTGCAATATTCGGGGAAACGGATTTGTAGGAGAGAACTCCATTTATACACAGGGAAACAATAGTGGCGGACAGGCAAAGATTTCAAATTGCCAGGTATATGGAACCAGCAGTTATTCTGATATGAAGATTGGCAGTCCTTCCGGAGCCTCTGATGTGAATAAAGTGGCAGGTTTTGTTGGAAACAACGGAAAGGGCGCGGAGATTGAGAACTGCAGTGTTACCGGACAGGTTGGCGGACGGAAGAATGTGGCAGGCTTTGTGCTGACAAATGCCGGTACCATTACAGGAAGCTATGCGAATACAAAGATCGCTTGTGAAGAAAATCAGGGAACGATGCTTTCTGGCTTTGTGCTGACGAACACTGGAACGATTGACCGGTCGCATAGCTTGGGAGAAGAATCCTGCAAGCAGGTTAGCTCTGGAGCAGACAATCAGGCGGCAGGCTTTGTTGTCAACAATCAGAAAACGAGTGATTCATCCACTAATGCTGTGATCAGGAATTCCTATGCGGCGATGTGGAAACTGGAGTTGAATGGAACGGAATACGTGCCGTTTGGCAGTAAAGACAGCTCTTCTGGCGCGGGCTCCTACGATAATTGTTATGCAATGAAGCTCTCTGCGGGCGATGGATATTCAGGAACCTATCTTGCTGCAAGTGCGCCGGGAATCACTTATGTTTCCGGGGAAGATTTACAGAAGAAATGTAATGATGATCTGGGGAATGCAGCGGAAGATGGCAAGACAACGGCTTATCAGGCAGAGCTGAAGAGTACGAAGTATCCCTTCCCGTGTGGATCCATGATCATGAACTACGGTGACTGGAAGCTGACGGACGGAAATTCTGCGGCGACACATACAATTACACTGGCTGCAGGCTGTAAGGCTGTTTTCCCGGAGGATGTGGTGCGTTCCCTGTCAGCTGATGCAGCCGTTATGGCAGCATCAGACGATGGAAACACGGAAAATGCGGATGAAGCGGCGATAACCGGAACAGAAAATGCTTACGGGCAGGATTCGATTCCAGAAGAGGATCGCCATGAAGTCCAGCTGGAGCTGGGCGAAGAAGAGGAAACTCTGGATCTGGCGGAGCTTGTGCCGGTCCGCAAGGGCTGGAAGCTTCTGGGCTGGCTCATCACGGCACCGTCGGAGCTGACGGCTTCCACGGAGAAAACCACGGTTTCGGATATCGTGACGAAGGTCACCAAGGTGTCGGATGGAAGCGCAGAGGCAGAGGATGCGGATGCGCAGAATACGGAGAATGCAGCGGCCGGTGCCGGAGACAGTGAAGAAACGGAGGTGCCGAAGGCGATATACCAGCTGGAGATGGGAAACAAGTCGTATCATTTTGCACCGGATGCCGTGATTACCGTGACAGAAGACATGACGCTTTCTGCGGTCTGGGTGCCGGACGATGATACCGTCGAAAAGGCGAAGGACGGAACGCTCCGGATGGATGAGAATGGACACATTCTGGACGGAGAAGAGCAGGTGACCAACGATGTTACGAATGAAATAACGGAGACGGATTCGGATGCATCAGCGGCTGACACATCGAGCGCAGTAACCGGCGATGATACAGATGGAATGACCGAGGAGAATCAGGACGCGTCAACGGATCAAACAGCGGACGCATCGGGAACTTTGCCGGCTCAGAATACGAAGGACGACATGTCCGAGATGAGTGATTTGACCGACGAATCCGATCCTGAGATGGAGACATCGCCGGAGACGACAGGAGAGGAAGGCGATCCTGCAGGAGAGTAGTAAGAGGATGAAAGAGAAACAAAGCGAGAGTGGATTTACGCTGGCAGAGCTTTTGATTGTAGTGGCTATCATTGGAGTACTTGTAGCAATCAGCATTCCGATTTTTACATCACAGCTTGAAAGAAGCCGGGAAGCAACGGATGCTGCGAATATCCGCGCTCAGTATGCACAGGTGATGACAGAAGCTATCGCAACCGGGCAGAACGTCAATGGGAAAACGCTGTATGGAGCGATCCCGCTGAAACAGCAGAACAGCAGATGGAACGATGAGAACATGGGAAATAATCTGCAGAGCATTTTCGGCAAAATTGATGGGGTACCTTCCAAAGGAGGGACTGCCTGGGTGGAGTATGATGCAGCAGGAGAGATGTCCATTCTTCATTTTGACGGCGGGACCGCTTCGGACGGGAATTCCGGTGGAACGACAGGTGGAGATGCCGGAGGAACAAGCGGGGAAACCGCTACCGCAGATAGTACGAAACAGTATTTTGCAGATAAGGGAACGGCGTATCCACAATATAATATGAGTCAAAAGCAATATTTACAGCCGTACACACTGTACAAATATCAGAACGATAACCGGACAGAGTACTATATTCTGAGAGGAACCGCCTCCAAAGAATTAAAACAAGGACCACCTTCTGAAAAAACTCAGGAAGACTTGGTTCATATCGATGTGGAAAATGTAAAAACGGGAGAATCGAAGAACAGTCTTTACGGGCAGACCGCTTCGAAAGGCCAACTGTTTTATATGCAAGACGAAAAGAAATACTTCGTTTACGTGGACACCAACAGTACGATTTCGAAGAACAGCAAATGGGTGGAAATCCCGTCTGATTCCAAATAGGAATTTGTTGACAAAGCGGGAGAATGAGGTGATGAAATATATCAGACGAAGTCTGGAAGATGTCATAGAAGCCTCGGCGAAGTCGTTCAAGGCGGTTCTGATCACCGGGGCTCGTCAGACGGGAAAACTCACGCTTCTGCAGGAGCTTTTTCCAAAGCGGAAGACAATTACGTTTGAAGATCAGTTTCTGGAGGATCAGGTGAGAGAAAATCCGGATATGTTTTTGATTCTGAATGCACCGCCGGTTACGATGGATGAGGTGCAGCGGGTGCCGGAGCTTTTCCGATATATCAAGATGTCCTGTGACCGGAGTGAGGAAAAAGGACAGTTTCTTTTGTCCGGGTCGCAGCCGTTTCGCCTGATGGAACTTGTCTCCGATTCTCTTGCCGGGAGAGTTTCTGTCATTGAGCTGGCACCACTTTCCCTTCGTGAGATTATGGGGGATCCGAGTACGCTGCCCTTTGTGCCGACCTTGGAATATGTAAAAGAGCGGGCAAAAACGGCAAAGGCTCCGGCGAATATCTGGGAGATCATTCACCGCGGCGGCTATCCGCAGCTGCAGGATCCGGAAATGGACTGGCAGATTTATTTTGCAAGCTATGTGAAAACCTATCTGGAAAGAGATGTGCGTGAGCTTTCTGCTGTGCAGGATCTGGATACCTTCCGTCGGTTTATGATTGCCTGTGCAGCACGGACCGGAGAAATGTTGAATTACAGCAACATTGCCGAGGAGATCGGAAAAGATGCCGATACCGTGAAGAAATGGATTTCCATTCTGGAGGCGTCCGGAATCATTTATATACTGGAGCCGTATACGGCATCGGTTCTGAAAAGGGCGATCCGCACACCGAAATTGTATTTTCGTGATACAGGACTTGCGGCTTATCTGACAAGGTGGCTGACTCCGGAAACGCTGGCGAATGGGGCGATGAGCGGGGCTTTCTGGGAGACCTTTGTGATTTCAGAGATTTTGAAATCGTATTCAAACCGGGGACTGGATTATCGGTATTTTGTCTCTTATTACCGGGGCAAGGACCGGAAGGCAGGACAGGAAGACGAGATTGATTTTATTATTGAAGAGAATGGAATTCTGCACCCGATCGAGATTAAGAAAAATAGTCGCGTAAAGGCGGAGATGACCTCTGCGTTTCAGGCGCTGGACGCTATTCCGGATAAGAAGCGCGGAATGGGGGCATTGATCTGTATGTGTCCGCAGCCGGGAATGGTGCGGGATAATATTCTGCAGCTTCCGGCCTGGTATATCTAGACTACATCAATACATTTTCCTGCTCCGTGAAGCTGAGAAGAACAGAAAAATATCAGGAGCTGTGACGAGGGAGAATCATGAAGAGCAAACGACTGGGAGACATTCTGATTTCAGATGGACTGCTGACGCAGGAACAGCTGGAAGAGGCACTGGCACAACAGAAGCAGACACACGAGCGTCTGGGCGCGGTGCTGATTGAATACGGCTACATCACGGAGAAGGAGCTGATTGATGCACTGCGAAATCAGCTTGGCATTGATTTCATTGATCTGACGAAAACAACGATCGATCCGTCCATGTCGCGCTACATTCCGAAGGCGCTTGCGCAGGAATATGAGATCGTTCCGATTCAGGTGGTTCGTGACAATCTGTTCATTGCGATGTCGGATCCTCTGAACTTCATGGCGATCGAAAGAGCGCGGAATACGAGCCGGAAAAATATCGTTCCGATGATCGCAAGCAGCGCTGCGGTAAAGCATGCGATCAACATTCTGTATGAGAATGTGAATGCTGCGGAGGCCATGGCGGCGATGCGCGCCGAGGCCGGAATCCGCGAGGATGCGGTGGTGGAGAGCGAGCAGGATGCGGCAGAAGAGGGACCGACCATCCGTCTTGTGAACTCCATCATCGAGCGCGCCATGGTGGAATCCTGCTCGGATATTCATATTGAGCCGACCGAAGGCGACATGCAGATCCGCATGCGAATTGACGGGCGGCTGCATAAGGTTCTGACGATACCGGCAGATCTCAAGGACTCCGTCATCTCCCGTATCAAGGTTATGTCGCACATGAACATCGTGGAGCGAAGAATTCCTCAGGACGGCCGCATCAATATGAAGGTCAAGGGGCGGGATGTGGACATGCGTGTCAACACGCTGCCTACGATTTTCGGCGAAAAAATCGTAATCCGTATCCTCGGCAAGGACGAGAAGATGCTGACCAGACAGGGAATCGGCATGGTTTTTGCGGAGGATAATACTAAGGTGGATCGCCTCCTTGCGAACACAAGCGGCGTCATCATGATCGTGGGACCTACCGGCTCCGGTAAAACATCGACGATGTTCACCCTGATTCGCGAGATGCTGAATGAAAGCACGAATCTGGTGACCCTGGAGGACCCGGTGGAGTACAACATTCCGGGCGCGACGCAGGTTCAGATCAATGAGAAGGTAGGACTCACCTTTGCGAGCGGCCTCCGTGCTATTTTGCGTCAGGATCCGGACATCATCTGCGTCGGAGAAATCCGTGACGGCGAGACCGCGCAGATCGCGATGCGTGCGGCAATTACCGGCCACCTGGTGATTACAACCATTCATACCGAGGATGCCGTGACGGCAATCGACCGCCTGAAGGACATGGGAGTGGAGCCCTACCTGATTTCGGCAGGTCTTCGCGGCATTATTTCGCAGCGGCTTCTTCGGAGAGTCTGCCCGCACTGCAGGTCGGAATACGTACCGGATCAGAAAATCCTGGAAATCAGCCCGATCAAAATGCTTCCCGGCCAGAAGTTTTACCACGGCAAGGGCTGCGATCAGTGCTTCCACACGGGATATCGCGGACGAATCGGCGCCTTTGAAATCCTTCTTATGAATGATGAGCTCCGCCGCGCGATCACCTCCAATGCGGACAAGCAGGCCTTCCGCGAAACAGCGGCAAGGACAAGCGGCTATGTGACCATGATGCAGAACGCGGAAAAGCTTGTAGAGGAAGGAATCACAACCGTAGAGGAAGTGGAACGGACGATATTGGTTACGGACTAGCGCAAGTTCTGCCATCTGATGATGGCAGAACATTGCTCGAGCAGAACGGTGTTCTGCTCGGCGCGTCGGAGAAACCGCCTGCGCGGATTTCTCCTTGCGCAGGAGTGGAGCCGGAACCGGGAATTGCTCGAGCAGAACGGTGTTCTGCTCGGCGCGTCGGAGAAATCGCTTGCGCGGATTTCTCCTCGCGCAGGAGTGGAGCCGGAACCGGGAATTGCTCGAGCAGAACGGTGTTCTGCTCG
>ERZ1034680.528-NODE-528-length-18420-cov-48.417533_pt1 | contig 18420 bp, 10 predicted proteins | sample MGYA00520639_ERZ1034680 | MGnify/ENA primary metagenome ERZ1034680 (study PRJEB33766, sample SAMN09781760) | gut metagenome | biome: gut microbiome | host: Homo sapiens | place: Madagascar | study: EMG produced TPA metagenomics assembly of the PRJNA485056 data...
TAAAAGATGAGACTGAGAACATATAACTCATATCAGTAACGTTAGAAACATCCCATGAGCTGATATCCTGATTAAAAGATGAGTCTGAGAACATACTGCTCATATTTTCAACGTTAGAAACATCCCATGAGCTGATATCCTGATTAAAAGATGAGACTGAGAACATATAACTCATATCAGTAACGTTAGAAACATCCCAAGCACCAATATCCTGGTTAAACTCAACTAACCAAGCGAACATAGCGCACATATTAGTAACGTTGGAAACATCCCATGAACTGATGTTTTGATTAAAATCTGAGTTTTGGAACATAGCTCCCATATTTTTAACGTTAGATACATTCCACAATTCAATACCAGAGAAATCTCTGCCATGAATTTCTTCAAAAAGATTACTCATATCCGTGATTTTAGATGTATCGATATCACCAAGATAGACACTTTCATCTCTGCAGAGTTTTAACAGCTCTTCTTTTGTCTCAGGATAGTATTTGAATTTTCTTTTAACATTTTCTTTTACAGTAGCAACTTTCTCTTTTACTGAAGATTCCTTTGGAGCTGTAATATCATGAGCTTTCAAACTTTGTTTCGAGTTCTTTTCTTCATTCTCTTCTATAGAACTCTTATTTAAAGAGCCATTTGAATCAGTAATCCCCAGTTCACTTAAACGCTGGTTTACACGTTTTTCTATGATTTTATCCAGAAGTTTACTTACAGTGTCTTCAAGCAGTACAGCTTCACTTTGATCTGCATTATTAGTATCAGCAGTAGATTTTGGGGCATTGTTAACCTTTTTATTACCAAGTTTAACAAGTACATCTAACACATTATTAGGAATGCTTTTATCTGAAGAAGGTGTAATAGAGGAATCTGACGGATCAAAACATAAGTCATCAGGTGATTTGTTGTTTAGCTCTGTTTTGTCTAATCCATCAATTGTATTTCTGTTTTGTTTAACCATCGTTTGTTCCTCTATGCAAAAATATAAAAAAATGTCAGCTCTGGAAAATAGTTATTCATGGTCTCTGAATATGTTTTTAAGTCTTGGCAATATCTTTCTTAAAAGAGATTTATTTTTTCTTAAGAGATATTTATATGATTTGTTCGATGAATCACTAAACATTCTCCTCATATCTACGACGTTAGAAACATTCCATGCTCTGATATCTTTTTTAAAAGATGAACCATTGAACATACAATTCATATTGTTAACATTTGAGACATTCCAGGAGTAGATGTCCATGTTAAAAGATGAGCCGGCAAACATCCCACTCATATCCTTTACGTTGGAAACATCCCATGAGCTGATATCCAAGTTAAATGAAGAGTTAGAGAACATATAACTCATATCTGTAACATTAGAAACATTCCATGATTCAATGCCAGAGAAGTCTCTGCTATAGCAAATAAAATCACCTTCGAACAGACAACTCATATCCGTGATTTTTGAGGTGTCAATATCTCCAAGATAGACAGTTTCATCTCTGCAGAGTTGTTCCAGCTCTTCTTTTGTCACAGGCAGGTATTTGGATTTTCTTTTAACATTTTCTTTTGTAGTTGAAATTTTCTTCTGTAATGAAGAGTCCTTTGGAGCAATAAGAACAGGCTCTTTCAAACTCTGCTCTAACTTTTCTTCAACTTCTTCTTTTGCAGGGGGCGTTTTCTCTTCTAATGAAGGAGCTTTTGAAGTTGTAAACTCATGATCTTTTAATCGCAACTCCAGATGCCTTTCTACAATATCTTCTATAAACTCAGTATTTAAGGAACCATTTAAAACAGTAATTCCAAGTTCATTTAAACGCTGGTTTACACGCTTTTCTATGATTTTATCCAGAAGGCTACTTACAGCGTCTTCAATCAGGATAGCTTCACTTTGATCTGCATTATTAGTATTAGCAGTAGATTTAGGAGCATTGTTAACCTTTTTATCACCAAGTTTAACTAATACATCCAACACATTATTAGGAATGCTTTTATCTGAAGAAGAAGTAATAGAGGCATCTGACGGATCAAAACATAAGTCTTCAGGAGAATTGTTATTAGCTTCAGTTTTTTCGAATCCATCAATTGTATTTCTGTTCTGATTAGCCATCATTTGTACCTGCTATTTTAAAGAAACCTTTATCAATTTGATCCTGCAGGAGTTTACTTTGTTTTAAACTCAAATAGTAATGAAATTATCACAGAAAGGTTAATTCATACTAATTTTGCCAGCAGTCCATATCTATAAAGCTCTGGTAGTATAATAATTGAAGTGAATTCACATATTTGTTGTGTGCGTTTACTTTATAATGACAGGTAAAGCATAATTCTAAAGATTACCAGTTAAAACAATATACAAGTTATGAACCTGAAGAAGTATCTGACATCGTTTTTCATTGTAAGTTTATTTCTATCATCAGCATCTGCTGAGGCTGCAAAACAGTCAACAGCTCCTGCAGATTTAAGTCCAAAAGTATTCAATCCTAAACCAATGCCGGATGATTTGGTGTTACCTCTGCCTTGTAACAGCAAAGACTACTTTATTGTTTTTAGAAAGGTTTATACAAATGATGCTAAGGATACTGATATAACACACAGCTGCACTTTTACAGAAGGTTCATCTGACGATAGCAGAGCCCTGATGCAGTCAGAGCGTCAGTGTGCTGTCAGAGGTGGTTTTAAGGATGAAAAAGGTTATTTCTTCTACATCCAGAAGTATGAGATGACACAAGGTCAGGCAGATGCAATTAAGGCTGGCAAATGTAAGTCAACCCCTTCAAAGACCGATGCTCTGCCAAAGGTTAACATAAGTTTTGCCGATGCTCAAAAGGTTGCAGAATCTTTCTCAGATTATCTGCAGTCTATCCCTGAAACACCTTCAATGGGTAAGGAGAAAGCCAACGCCACACTGCCTGTAGAATGTTTCTGGTCTTTTGCTCAAAGAGGAGGACTTGCTGTAAGTAAAAAGGATCTGGAAGCTCAAAGACCTGTACTGCCAGGAAAACTGCAGATGAATGATTATGCCTGGTTCTACGGAGCTGACAGCTCAAACGGAAGGTTACAGCTTATTGGTCGTAAAAGTCCTAATGCACTGGGACTGTTTGATATGCTTGGCAATGCACAGGAGTATATGCTCGAAGCCTTCCAGGCAACAGGTATTGAGGGGCTGGCAGGACAGAGAGGCGGCAGTACCGTAAGAGGCGGTAGCTATCTTACAAATGAAAGTGAGCTTACAAGCTCTCTTAGAAGCGAAAAGAAAAGATATACCAACAACAAACCTACTGTATCAAAAGACACAGGTTTTAGACTGATGTTAAATGTGTCAGTAACTCAGGATATGGCTCACCAGAAGGAAGCTACTCAGACTCTTCTTCAAAAGAGGGCAATCTTCCTTTCAAGAAAAGATAAACTGACAAAAATGAAAAATGAATCCTCTGATCCTAAGCTTACAGCAAAGTACGAGGAGGAAATAAAAAAGCTTGAGCAGGAACTTCTTGAGCTTGAGACAGCTTCAAAGGACAGCGGTGCTGTAATAGAAAAGCTCAAAAATGAGAATAAATCACTGAACAGGCGAAATCTTGAGAGTAAGACAAAGAGCACTCCTGCTCAGATCTTTTTATATTCTTCATTAAGTGTGGTTACACTTGTAGCTTTAGTACTGCTACTGCTTTTTATAATCTCAAAAAGATCAAAAGCACTTCAGAACAGAAGTAAACTGCTGCTAGAAAACGAGGAAAAGGCATATGCAGACTATGAAAGCTCCAATGTCCAAAAGAAACCAAAGAGCAGATTCAGTAAAGGCTTTGTAGACAAGCAGTAAAATGGATAAGAATACTCAAAAGGCGTTAGCTGCAATTAAAAACATATCTTCAGCCCGCTCTCTTAGAGACTTCAGAAAGAAGATCTATGCCAAAACCGATCTGTCTTACGGTGAGGCTATTCTTGCACAGCATGAACTGATAGCTGATAAAGAGCTTATAAAAAAAGACAGTAACGGTAAAAGATACAGAGTTGCAAGACCTGATGGCAGTCATTATTCATTCAAAGACTTTTTATTATCAATCACAAATGAAAGTATCTGTTCTGACGAGATTAGAGAAATTCTGTTAAATGCAGGCTTATTTAATGAAAACGATTCCTACAGATATTTAAAGGAGCTGGTTTTTCATTTAAAGCACGATTTACTTATCAGAGTAAGTAACTTTACCCTGAATAAAAAAGAGTTTTCAGAAAGTCTTTTTAAAGGACACTTCACTCCTTTATTCGTTCGTTCAACACAAAAAAACAGCTTCTTTGCCTATCAGGCAAAAATTCCTGCTGAGGCGTTAAATGTCACATCCTGTGTTGATAAAAACGCAACTAGAGCACTTTTGTTCGGTTATCCTGTCTATACAGACGGTTACGGCAGCTTTACACCTGTCTTTTGCAGTGCCATTGACAATGTGGATACTGACAATGCTGACTGTTATCTTAGAAAACTAAAAAATGACAGGTATCTTGTCAACAGCTGCTTTATAAAAGCGATAGCAAAAAACAGTGGCGAGCAGGTTGCAAATGACTTACTGTTAAATCTCAAACTCTCTCCTGTAAGTGACTTTGACAGCATTGATAATTTTGAACTTTCAAAGGCAGATATGCCTTTTGAGAATGCTCTTTTATTAATCTCCAACCTTTTTGAATGTGAAGCAGATCCTCTAAATCCGCAGGTCCTATCAGACAGACCTCTTAACGAGGAAATAAAAAATCACAAAGAGCTTATCCTTAACAGAGCTGTAATAGTCCCTGTTGATGAGAGAGAGCCGTCTATCCTGTACAAAATGGCTCAGTTAGAAACTGTTTTAAGACTTGATGAAAAGGCACTTGATAATACAGCATTATCCTGTTTCAGCCGCAGACAGGTATGCAATGACTCAAGCGATATAACTCTTTTTGAAGATCTTGTAATCGGCAGGGACTGTGACAGTGACAGACTGCAGGGAGCAGGGCAGATTGTTCTTTGCAACGTACTGTCAAAAGAAAACTCTCTGATGTACGTAACCGAGAATTTTGACTATTCCTCCTTATGCAAATATGCAGCAAAAAATCTGATGCTGTCAAGCAGCATTGGTGCAGTCATCTCTTATGGAAATAATGAGGATAACTTAAATAGAACAGCCTCACTCTTTAAAAAGGATGATGACTACAACCTTAATAATGATAGTGATTCTCTTTGCAGAAGACTTAAGAGTAAGGTTCATAAATTTAAAGAGGATGACGATTTCCCTTTAGATGATTTTATAAAGTGCTTAAGAGCACTCAGAAAATGCTGTGACATTGCCTTTAATCAGGCTTTAAACGATGAAGAGTTACAGCTTTTGCACTCTCTTTTAAAGGAAAAGGTGTCAGGCAGAGCTCTTGATAATAAAGAGCTTCTCTTATCAGAATATACAAAGCTTCGTGAGCTCTGTCAGAAGATCCTGTCAAAATATTATATCGGATATCAGGAGAATAAGTTAACAGGCTTTGATGTTGCAAAGTTCAACTTTGCAAATTCACTTTTTATAGGCAACAAAGTAATCAGACTTTGCAGACTCAAAAGGCCTGCTTCAGTAGAATCTTTAAAGGATTTTATAAAGACAGTAAGGCTGTTTGACAGATATCTGAAACTTACTTACGAAAAGGCAAAGCTCAAAAGCATTGAGGAAAAACTTCTGCACAGTGCCAGTAAGGCAGATTGCAAAGAGCTCAAAAACAGTACAGATGAACTGTTTGCATCCTTACTAAAACGCCTTGAAGATCCAGAGCCTTCTCTGCTTTTTAAAATCAGGCATGACTTTTTTGATTATGAGGATATTAAACAGAAAGGTGATCTTAAAGCTATGCTTTCACTTGTCTCTCCGGTATGTGAATTCTCAACAGTAAGTGAAATGGCAAAATCCCTGTTTATTCCAGGTATCTTTGATAAGACTCTGATGATGGTGGACAAAAATACCGGTATAGCTGATTTGATCCTGACTTTTGTAAAATCAAAATCTGTTTCCATTATTGTTAGAAAAAATGATGATACTGATGAAGACAGTGAAACAGGAAAGATGTCATCTGATAAATCTGATGATATCACAGCCTATTCTTTAATTGACCGTTTATCCGTTGATGATGACGGACTTGTCTCAATGCGTTTTAATCAGATGTACTCTTCAGATGAATCTTACGAAAAATCAGAGTCAGCATCCTCAATTGAGTGCTTTATCCCTTACCTTGAAGCGCAGAAACTTGCAGTTAGGAAAAAGTGTATTGATGATCTTGATCTTTCATATCTGATAATCGATGGCATATCAGAGCCTGACAGTCATAGCATGGTTAAGACAGATGGGACAGCAGCAGAGAAAACAGTGATGATCTTAAGTCAGACAGACACGGATCGTCTGATAAATGCAGAGTCTTTTGAAAACGGCAACAGCAAGTTTGTGCCTGAATTTTTTGACGAAAGCCTGTTTAAGCTCAATGCCAGAGCTTATGCAAAAGAATTTGCTGACAGATACAAAGGGTTACTATAAAAACAAATAAGGCTTTAACTATGGATGATAAAAAAGAAAAGAATGCTGTTGGAATTACTCATTTCTGCCTCAAGCATCTGGTTGCACTGATGGTGACGGCTCTTTTTTTGCTTGTGGTCATTATGGTTTATTCCATTGGAGTCTGGGCTCATGTAGAACAGGAAAAGCAGCAGATTGATGTTGAACTCAGTCAGCTGATTGCAGAGCGCGAATATTATGAGACTATAAAACGCGATCTTCCGAATATGAAAAAGGAATATCTCAAGTCTGAGAGTGAACTGAAAGCTCTTAAGAATGATCTCAATGATATCAGTGGCCAGATCAGAACTGTCAGCGAAAAACTCAGTGCAGAAAACAAAAAACATGACAGTCTTGTTGAAGAAAACAGAAAGCTCAATGATCTGATTTCAAAAAGGGACGACTTTCAGAATGAACTGTCAAAGGCAAAGCAGGAACTTACTGCAGTGAAGTCGTCCGTAAAGAGTGCAAATGCCGAACTAGCTAAAGCAAACGACAGTCTTGCAGAAGTTAAAAAGCAGAATGACAGTGCAGTTGCCACTTATAACGATAATCAGACAAAATTAAAACAGCAGAGTGCTCAAAATGACAAACTTATAAATGACAGAGACTTACTTAAACAGGAGACTGATACTCTTACTGCCAGAAAGGATGTGCTGACAGAGGAGATAGCAAAACTGTCAGATTTGGATTCTCCTGTAAAGAAACTTGAAGATCTGATTGCAAAGGAGTCGACAGCTTACGCTTCAATTGAAAAAGAGCTTTCAGATATTACTCAGAAACTGAACAGCTCATACAGCAGTGTTGATAAAGAGCTTGCATCAAGTATTGAATCCATAAAAAACTCTGTAGACTCAATTAAAGCCCTGACCTCAAGAAAGGATATCTTTGACAGTCTTGAGCGTGGATCAGCGTCTTTAAATCAGGCTCTTGAGAGTATCCTTGCCACACAAAAACGTGTAAATGACGAGTTGAGCAAACGCGACAGAGGTGCTCTTCTTAATGATATGAACGCAAAACTTCAGGATACCTCAGGAAAAGTGGAGCAGTTATCAGATTCAGTTGCCTCCGTTCAGAGCAATATGATGGAACTTATGAACAGGGTTTTGAAGGAACAGCAGGAATTAAAAGAAAAACTAGATAATCAGGAAAAAAGCAAAAAGTAATGATGAACATCAGCCAAGATTAAAAGATAGAGAAGATTAAAAATGACAGACTTTATCAATGCAAATATCATTTACCTCGTTCCAATCGGTGTGGTAACCCTTTTACTGATCCTTGTCCTGATTGGTGTTACTCTTGCCAAAACAGCAGGCTACTTTGTAGAACGTTTCCCTAAAGAGGAGCTCAATCAGTCAGAGTACTTTTCATACAAGGCCAAGGCTGAGCAGTTCAAAGCCGAGGCTAAAGCTTATGAAGAGGCTATTGAAAGATTAAGACATGAGTATGAGCTGGCAATCAAGGATGCAAAGGAGCATCTTGATGACGGACTTATCAAAGACAATCTGCAGGCTCAGTTAGAGCAGGTTGAAAGCAATCTTGAGGCTGTACAGAGTGAACTTTCAACCAATCGCAATGAGAATTACAAGATAAGATCAGAGATCAGCTTCTTAAATAACGTGCTTGAAACACAGAAGAATAAGAAGAATAAGGCTGAGCAGGAACTTAAAGATCTGGAAAATAAGATTGCCAACCTCAAGAACTCATCAGAGGAACTTGAAAAATTCAGAAAGGAACTGGATTCTATTCAGGAGCGTAGCGACAAGTTAAATCGTGATTATTCCCAGACCAAGTTCTCATATGATGAGATGTTAAAGAAAAAAGACGAACTTGATAAAGAAGAGGCTAATAACAGCAAACGTCGCAGTGAGGTTGAAAAGCTTAAGACTGATATCGAGAAAAAACAGGAAGAATTTAACTCTCTGTGCAAAGATATTGCCAAATCAGAAATTAAGAACAATCTGTTACGCTCTAATGCAACTGAGCTTGAATCTAAAATCGAGAAATTAAAGCATGAGCATCAGAAGACCTCAGAAGACTTTATTGAAGGCTACAGAAATCTGATGGATCCTCCAGATGGTCTTAAAATTTTTGCAAAAGGCACTAAGGGAAATAATCAATTCTCTGAAAAAGAGGTTGAGGAACTCAATAAGTTTGAGCAGTATCTGGAGCTACAAAACTATCATTTTTCAAATCGTGTCATCAAAGCTTTTCATACAGCCCTCAAGAGCCAGTCAGTTAATCCGCTTACTGTGCTTGCAGGTATCTCCGGTACCGGTAAAACTCTGCTGCCTACAAAGTATGGCGCCTTCTTCGGTATTTACACTGTGGTGATACCTGTAGAACCAAGATGGGATTCTCCTCAGGATCTTATAGGCTTTTACAATTATCTAGAAAAGAAATTCCAGGCAACTGAACTATCAAAAACACTGGTGGCTTTTGACAATAAAAATGAATTTACAAAAGAGCCTTATATCCGTTCTCCTGAAGCTCAAAAAACAGCTGATATTCTGAAAGACCGTATGGTACTGGTACTTCTTGATGAAATGAATCTTGCAAGAACCGAGTATTATTTTGCAAACTTCCTGTCACGTCTTGAACTTAGAAGAACTGTGGTTAATGTCAATGACAAGAGTCAGCGAATGAAGGCTGAAATTACCATTGATGATAACTTTGGCAGTATCTGGGTTCCTGATAACGTGCTGTTTGTAGGTACCATGAACGAGGACGAATCAACTCAGACCTTGTCAGATAAGGTTTTGGACCGAGCCAATTTGCTGCGTTTTGGCAAGCCTTCAAATAAGACAATGAGCAAGGAAAACTCAAAACACAGTGGAGTGGCTATCGTGCCTCACAGCGCAATGAGCTATAACCTGTACAAAAAATGGATAGTGTCCAAGGAGAAAGTCGATGCTTCTTTAGGAGAGCATCTTGACTTTGTAAATGACTGTGTCTCTTCACTTAACGATGCCATGTCATGCATCGGTAAACCATTCGGTTTCCGTGTAAATGATGCAATTAAATCCTATGTTGCAAACTATCCAAAAGAAAATGTGGATACTGATATAAAACTTGCTGTAGCAGATCAGATTGAGCAGAAGATCATGCCAAAAGTAAGAGGCATAGATTTATCTCTGGACTCAAGTATCAGATGTCTTGACACTATTGAGCGTGTAATTGACACTCTTAATGATGATGCTCTCAAAGAGGCCTTTGACAATGTCAAGAATGACGAGTTCAACACTGGCATGTTCATGTGGCAGGGTATTTCAAGATAGTCAGGCTGTAACTTATGAGCAATATAGTGCTGCGTGTCCGCAACTATCCGTGGCAGTGGTCAGAGGATTTTGCAAAAGCTTATACTCTTGAGGAATTAAAGGATCCTGTAAAACTCAAATATACAGGAGGTTCTTTAATTGAGATCCATCAGGAGTTCTATATCAATGCTATAAAAAAGCAGGTAAAGGACTTCTTTTATCCGCTTGCTAAAAATGTAAGGAATGATCCTTTTAACTATGCTTTATACAGCTATACCTATACTCTGCCTAAAAATCATAAGGGTGAATATCTTGAGGTAAAAGGATCTGATACTTTACCAGAACTGCAGTTAGGTCTTGAAAATACACTTACATCAGGTGAGGTAAACAAAAAGCTTCTAGAGCTTTATCTTTCCTATTTTGATGAGCTTGCCAATTACGAAAGAGAAAAACGCAGATCAGATAAGGTTTTTGAAACCTTACTGCTGCTTCTTGGCAACGGAGAGGAAAGACCACGCTATTCCTTTATTGCAAGTATCAGTGATGAACTCTTAAAACTGCTCCCTTCTTTATGCAGAAGTATGCGAAAGATACTCTCAGGAAAGCGCATGATGCTGCCTTTGAGCAGAGTTAAAGAGCTCGATCAGTCATGTATAAGATTTTTAATCAAACAGCCAGGTGATACTCTTAAACAGAAGGTTGCTACCAACGACTTTAAGATGATGGGTATAGCAAGAGTTGAGAAATATGATCTGCTAGAAAACAGAGTTCTCAAGGATTTTCTGTATAGAGCTCAAAGAGAATGCGAAAAATACCTCTCTGAGTTCTCTCACGACTCTAAAGTTTACAATTCTGAACGTGTTAAAAAGGTGATCCTGCTTGAAAGGCAGATTGCCATAATTTTAAAAAATCCTGTCTGGAATGAAATAACCAGACAGAATACTCTGCCAGGCCCAAACTACGTTTTACAGAATGAAAAAAGATATAAGGTTATCTGGAAATATTATCTGACTTTAATCCGTCAGGAAAGACAGCTCGATCTCTCCTTTAAATATCAGGACAATACCTTCTGTGATCTGACAGGATTGCTCCTGCAGTCAGCCTTCTGTTCTCTTGTATCGTCAGACAGATTAAAGTCAAAAGGTTTAAAGCTCGACTGTATGGGAGATTCCTATATTGAGATTTATAAAGAGCAGCACTTTGGCAAAAAATTAAGCTCCTATCCTGTAGGTCCATTTATTCTGAGTACAAAGGATAATTGCTATTATGAAATCCAGCTCTGGAGTCACGCTTTCAAGCATGAAGCACAGTATCCTAAAAACGCTGTATTAAAGTATCTTGGTACACAGCGTTTTATCAAGATCATTTCAATGGATGGAGACAATAAAAACAGTAACAACTTCATCATACCGGTCTATTCAGTCAATATCGTTCAGTCAAAACAGTCTGATTCAATAGAAGATATCTTTAAAAATGCGACATTGGAAATAAGTAAGGCCAACAGTGAAAAGACAAAGGGCAAATATCATATTGGTGCTTTAATTTTTGCAAATATCAAAAATGGAATCGAGTTTAAAAAAACTGAAAACGGAATTGGCATGTACTGCATTTCGTCAAATCCTAATGACTGGGGACTGAATGCAATTGGAATAGTAGACTTTTTGGCAGATTATATTGGAAATATTCTATGAGTGCATACGTAATTGAAGCCTACGGCATGAATGATAAGGTCCATGAGGCTGATTCTGACAGGCAGTATGTTAACGGCGACAGAATGAATGTGGTCCTGGTCAGGGGATATCACGATTTTATTGCAGGATCTGATGCCAACAGAAACCGTATCTCCCAGGGCTTTAGTTTTCCGTTTGAATCGAGAGTTGACGATTTTGATGCTGTTGACAGATTTCCTGTCTGCATGCTCTGGAATAAGTTTATATCTTCTAAGGATTTCTCAAGAACAAAACTGAATGTAAAGCTCAGAGATAACTTTTCAGACAGTAAAAACGTAAGAAATATTGATGTCAGTGTAGATGAATTACTAGTGAGCTATGTACAGGCTCTGGTTAATGAATTTAAACAGAAGTATGGCATTGAAACTAAAAAAAATCAGAAAGATCACTACATCATTCCAATACCCAATGAGCTTACGGAATATTCCCAAGAATATCTGATCCGTTCTTTTAGCTCTAAAAACGTTGAGGTCACCTTGATCTGGCGTGAAGTTGCCGCCTTAATGAAATTTATTGAGGAGAACAAGAGCAGAATTTCTTTTAAGGAAGGTCAGAGAATTAAAGTTGCCTATCTTGGGGAAGATTCTTTAGAAAGTGCGGTTTTTGAACTCCGTCGTTTAAAAAATGAATTTGTACCTGTAAGAACCAGACCTAAAATACAGAAGAGGGTATTCTCAGGCTTTGATTATTTATGTCAGTGTCTCAGGCAGAAATTATCAGGGCAGAAAGAGTGCTCAGATAAAACTCTGTGGGAGATTTTTAATACCAGATCGGATTATGTAAGATCAGCTTTGGGAAAAACTTATCAGGAAGAGCCTTTACCTCTTGAAACTGGCGACTCCCATCTCAAAACTATCGTAAAGAGTATTGTCCTTGAGCCTGATGCGGAAAATAGATTTATTCAGTCTGATCTTCTGCACAGAGTGGTGCAGCTAGAGCATGGAGCTGGTGAATCATTATCCCTGTATGACTTTGTTTTGGGAAATAGTGAAGAAAAGTATGATGCCATCCTCTTGAGTGGAGATATTGCAACAGAGGCAATATCCGCACAGCTTCAGAAAAAACTGTCCTCACAAAACATACAGGTATGGACCTCTGATACCGATCTGATTGTAGAAGGTTCAAGACTGTATTATGAGAATTTAAAAAACGACAGACCGACTTACCTTGATTGTCTTCCAAAGCTTGAAATTGCCTATTATTCTGAAGAGACTGAAGACTGGAGCTGGATGAGTCTGGTAAAAGAAGGGCAGTATGTAGAGGGCGGAAAAGAGTACAATTCTCTGGAGCCTTTTAAAGAGCTTGGCATTCAGAAAGGTCATAATTCACTTCCTATTTATCTTCGAGTGGAAAGTACGGGTGAAGGCGATGACGGTATACGCTTTGAAAAGCGTATTTTTGAGAAAGTGGCTCCTGAAGATCTGCGTTTATACATCACCGTCTCAATGAAAGCTGCCTTTGGACTTGCCAGAATAAAAATAAAGGATGAACTTAATTTCTACTCTGACAATGGCTTTATCTTTGATTATTCGAAGATGAAGAAAAAGAGTCTTGCAAATTTAAAAACAGGATTGCCTTATCCTTCAATATTAACCTTTGGTCCTGTTTTCCCTGCTGATGAAAAGAACCAGAATCTGATTGAAATTTGTCAGTACCTTGAAAACTACATCAGGACAGAGCCTTTCTTCAGACTTGATGATGAGAATATTAAGGAGCTTTTAAGGAGACTGCCTTATTCAAGACATAACGACAACCGTTCGTATAAAACTTATGATCTGGAGTTTAATACTAGAAGTGAGATAAATAATTTATATCTCAACAGGATCCTGAAAATCGTGTGCAGCCATGCATATGAGCTGACTCATAAAAGCGAACAGGGATACAGTGCAATTCAGGCAACATTAAAAGCTTTAACAAAATTAAAAGTATTCTACAGGTTTGCACCTGTCACTTTAAAGAAGGTTTGCTTGCAGCATTTGGCATGTCAGAGCCGTTTTATAAGTCCACAAATATTCTTTGGAACTTCATGCAAAGTTCTTTATGACAGTGAAGATGCAATCAGACTGATTTACTGGTATATAAATAACCTTCAGCGTGGATGGCGAAAGAAAATATATTATGCACAGGGATTAGTATGGCTTTTAAATTATATTCCGGAAGCAAAAAATATTCTGGACAGGACTACTGCTGACAACATGGTTCAGATGAGTTATGACATGCTTGAAGAACAGCTTGTGCAGAATAATTTTAAATCAAAGTTCTATACAGCAACGTTACTTCTTCTGGTGTCTTTAAAATACAGAGCAAAAGATCCGGATTTTCTGACTCCAAATGATTCTAATCCCATGAATCTTGAGTATCTTAATAAAATATATGAAGCAATCGATAGTTGTATTAGTAAACTGTCTAATGCAAGAGGCTATCAGCAGAGATATTATGAAAAGATAGTACATATGCATGAAGAGGTAAGAAACTTCATTGAAAAGAAAGGAAATCAGGAATTTTTAGTGGCTCTTAATGATCTGAGCGAAAAGGATGACTGATTATTTTTTAGATACTGTTCTTTAACAAAAAAGTCCGCACAGCGGACTTTTTTATGTAAAGAATAATTCCTTTTATCTAGTCTTTAGGCACTGCTGTGATCTTATTGGCAGCAGCTGTGAATACAACATCTGATGAGCTGTTTAGAGCTGTCTCAGTTGAATCCTGAATTACGCCTATAATAAATCCAATACCTACAACCTGCATTGCAATATCATTTGAAATACCAAAGATTGAGCAAGCTAATGGAATTAGCATCAAAGAGCCACCTGCGATACCTGAAGTACCACAAGCACAAACTACAGCAGCAACACACATTAAGAATGAAGTACCAAAGTTAACTTCAATACCTAAGGTATTAACAGCAGCCATTGTCATAACAACGATGGTAACTGCAGCACCAGACATATTGATGGTGCAGCCTAATGGAATTGAAATTGAGTATGACTCACGTGGTACACCTAATCTTTCACATAAAGCGATGTTTACAGGAATGTTAGCTGCAGATGATCTTGTGAAGAATGCTGTAATACCTGAATGTAAGATTGAGGTGATAACAAGAGGGTAAGGATTCTTAAAGGTGGTTAAGAATACTAATAATGGGTTGATTACAAGAGCAATGATAAGCATGGTTGCAACTAACACACCAACTACATGAACATAGCTTAATAAGTTTGAAAAACCACCTTCTTGGGTGCATGATGAGTAAACTAAGCCTAAAACACCTAATGGAGCGAATCTGATTACGATTCTTACAACACCACTTACAATTGAAGCAAAGTCTGAAAGAACAGCTTTAGTTGCATCATTTGCTTTACGGAAAAGAATACCAAATAGGATACCCCATAATAAGATTGCCAGATAGTTACCTGAGATTAAAGCATTAACAGGATTATCTACAGCTTTCTTAATGCATCCTACTAACACAGTTGATACATCTTGAGGAGCATCAGCTACAGCTTGAGATGCTAATACAGAGAAGGTGCTAGGGAAAATTTTTGTCATGATTAAAGCAGTAGCAGCAGAGAGTGCCATTGCTAAAACATAAAGCACTAAGATTGGCTTTAATTTAGCATCAGCGCCTTGCTTGTGACGGGCAATAGATGCAGAAACCAGCACAAAAACCAGTAAAGGTGCAATTGCCTTTAAGCCTGATACAAAGAGATCACCTAACATGGTGATAAAGCTTTGTCCCTGTGGAATTAAGTAAGCCAGGATGATACCTAAAATCATACCTAGAACAATCTGCATAATGAAAGGGATCCTGTTGAAGAATTTAAAGAAACTTCCATGTGGATCAACAGCGTGGATCATAATGAGCTCCAGTATATATGTTGTTATATATAAGTAAGGTTATCTGCAGCTGTTATTTGTAGTAGCGGTTTAAACAGCTTCAATTAACAGATTGAAAACAAAGTAGTTTAGAAGACTGTATAGAAAACTGTATAAATAGTTACTCAAATAATAGTTGCAAAATAACGTTTCGAAAATTTCGTCCATTATAAGTGATCGAAATTTTTATTCACACATGCACCAAAAAAATGTGATGCAGAACAAATTTTGTTTTTTACAAAATTCCTGTTGAATTTTAATGATAGTTAGCATATAGTTACGAACGTTAAATAATGATAACTTGGTTTAGTTGTATGCAATTTGAATAATTCAACAGTAACCAATTTTAATCATTGATAATTCCGATTACTTAAAGCTAATAGATGTTAGCTAAGTATTACGGTTAGCGAGAAAAATTTATAAACCTTTAACTACATAATAGTGAAGAATATGTCCACACTAGATAACATCAAAGTGGGTCAGACTGTTGAAGTTGTAAAAGTTCACGGTGAAGGCTCATCTTTACGAAGAAGACTGCTTGATATGGGTATCACCCCAAATACCAAGGTAACTTTTGTTAGAAGCGCTCCTTTAGGTGATCCAATTGAGCTTAACGTAAGAGGTTATTCTCTTACCTTACGCAAGAGCGATGCCGCATTAGTGGAGGTTATGTAATGTCTAAGAAAACATTTGCCTTAATTGGTAATCAGAACTGCGGTAAGACAACCTTATTTAACGTTCTAACAGGTTCAAATCAGTACGTAGGTAACTGGCCTGGCGTAACTGTTGATAAAGTTATCGGTAAAGTTTCATCAAAAGACTGGGATATCGTTGATCTTCCAGGTCTTTACTCATTATCACCATATTCACCTGAAGAAATCGTTTCACGTAATTTCTTATTATCAGATGACTATGATGTAATTCTAAACATCGTTGATGCTTCACACTTAGACAGATCACTGTCATTAACTTTAGAAGTTGCAGCATTCAACAAGCCTATGATCGTAGCTTTAAACATGATGGATATCGTAAAGAAAACCGGTATCACCATCGATGTTGATAAGCTGTCTGAAAAGTTAGGCGTAAAAGTTGTTGATATTTCAGCATCAAACAAACAGGGTATTGATAAGTTAATTCAGGCTCTAGAGAGCGCAGAAGCTCCTAAAGTTAAGTCTTTCTTTGAAGATGTTTCAAATGTTGCAGTTAACAATGTAGCTTCAAAGTTAGATTCATCTTTAAATGAAGGTGCACGTACCTTTATTGCTACTGCTTTATTACAGAGCGACGAGATTTATTTAGAAGATTACAAAGATAAGCAGGACGTTTTATCTGAGGTGGCTCGTGGTTCTGCTGAAATTGAGCAGGCTTACAATACAGATGCTCAGGCTTACTTTCCTAAGCGCCGTTACCAGGTAATCGAAGAGATCTTAAACAGCTGCAAGAAAGAAGTTAAATCAGCTTCAGCAATTACCGCTGCAATTGATAAGTTAGTTCTAAACAAGATTTTAGCTCTACCTATCTTCTTAATCGTTGTAAGTTTAGTTTACTTCGGTGCTATGTACTTCACCTCATATCTAGAGTTAATTCCATTTACTAACGATGATGGTGAAACAGAGTTTGCAACTATCACTGACTGGGTTAACGATAACCTGTTCGGCGGTTACGTAACCGATGCTGTTACTGCATTATGCGAGAGTGCAGGTGCTCCTGACTGGTTACAGTCATTAGCTGTTGACGGTGTTGTAGGTGGTGTAGGTGCTGTTTTAGGCTTCTTACCTCAGATTGCATTCTTATTCCTGTTCTTGTCATTCTTAGAGCAGTCAGGTTACATGACCCGTGTAGCATTCGTTCTGGACAGAATCTTCCGTCACTTTGGTCTGTCAGGTCGAAACTTCATTCCAATGGTTATCGCAACAGGTTGCGGTGTTCCAGCTTTGATGGCTAACAAGACCATTGATAACATCAATGAAAGACGTATTGGTCTGATCACTACTACCTTCATCCCATGTTCAGCAAAGTTACCTATCATGACTATGATCTTTGCTTCATGCTTTGATGGTGCCTGGTGGTTTGCTCCATTCGTATATGCAATCTCAATCTTCTCAATTGTTTGCACTGGTATCATCTTAAAGAAGAATAGTGCATTCAAAGAAGAGGTTTCTCCATTCGTTATGGAAATTCCTGATTACCACATGCCAACCATCGGTAATATCTTAAAGGCCGTTTACGAGCGTTGCAGAGCATTCGTAGTAAAGGCTGGTACAATCATCTTCACCGTTGTAGTAGTTGTATGGTTCTTAGCAAACTTCGGTTTCACTGACGGCTTTGGTATGGTTGAGAACGTAGACGACTCAATCTTAGCTGCTATCGGTGGAGCAATCTGCTTCTTATTTGTACCAGTAGGTTTCGGTTCATGGCAGGCTACAGTTGCTGTATTCAACGGCTTACTAGCTAAAGAGAATGTTGTAGGTACCTTAGCTGTTGTTCTTGGCTTAGATGGTGAGTTCGAAGGTGGTGAGTCAGATTTAACTGCTGCTTTAACTAACTACTTCTCACAGGTTTCAGGATTAACTCCAAGCCCAATGTTAATGAGCTTAGTTGGTTTAAGTTTCTTAAGCTTCAACCTGTGGTCAACTCCATGTGCTGCTGCATTAGGTGCTATGAAGAGACAGTTAGGTTCAACCAAGTGGTGGATCTTTGCAATCACTTATATGACTGTTTGGGCATACTGCTTAGCATTAGTAATCTTCCAGATCGGTGGTTTGATTACTGGTTTAGTTCCATTCAGCGTATTTACTGTTGCTGCTTTCATCGTTCTAGCTGCATTCTTATACATGCTGTTCAGACCTGATTCAAAGCCACAGACAGCTTTAAAGATTGCTTCAAAGACAATCTAATTAAGACGATTTAAAAAGAAAAGATAATCTCTAAAAAAGACAAGCGCTAAGCCTTAAAAAACTTAGCGCTTTTTTTATATTTATGGCAATTTTTGTCACTTAATACCTTATTTAGAAAAACTAATAC
>ERZ1034680.530-NODE-530-length-18339-cov-43.326460_pt1 | contig 18339 bp, 30 predicted proteins | sample MGYA00520639_ERZ1034680 | MGnify/ENA primary metagenome ERZ1034680 (study PRJEB33766, sample SAMN09781760) | gut metagenome | biome: gut microbiome | host: Homo sapiens | place: Madagascar | study: EMG produced TPA metagenomics assembly of the PRJNA485056 data...
GCTAGGGGCTTCTGCCCTTTCAGGGCGTGTGGGACAAAACTTGCGAAAGTTCAGTCTTTTTGTTTCTTTTGTTTTCTCTTGTTAATTCTCTTATTTTCTATTTATTCTTCTTTACTCCTCTCACTGCTTCGCTTTCCAGCGGATTATCTGGCCAATAATGCTTGGGGTATCGGCGCTTGAGCTCCTTACGTACTTCGAAGTAGGTTCCTTCCCAGAAACTGTGGAGATCCTGCGTCAACTGCACCGGCTTAAAGCCCGGTGAGAGTAATTCCATCAGCAGCGGCTGCTTGCCATCATTGACCGTAGGAGTTTCTGTCATTCCGAAACATTCCTGCAGACGCACACTTAGAATAGGGGCTTCAGCGCCTTGGCGGTAGTCGATGCGGATGTTGCTGCCCGAAGGTACACGAAGGTGGGTAGGGGCGAGGCGTTCTATCTCCTGCTGCTTGTCGTATGGGATGAGTGCCCATAAGGCTTCCTCAAGATTGATTTTCTTCATTTCGCTGATACTTGTCATCACTCGCCCTGCATCCTCCAGGTAGAAGGGGAGCCAGTCAGCAGCAGCTGACAGAAGCTTTTCTGTAGAAAAATCGGGTATCTCCAGTTCGGGATGCCATTCGCTCACTTTCGCTACACGTCGCTGAAGGCGCTGTATATTTTCGTTCCAGTCGAACATACTGAGTCCGTCTTTTCTGGCTGCGGTGCAGATAATATCAATGAGCCGTTGCTTATCTGCATTCTGAATCGGCTTGCTGTCTATCACCAGCTTACCTATGCGGTGTTCCATCTGCATCTTTACCATTCCTGCTTTACTGTCCCAGGAGATGTTTTCTACCTCTGTAAATGGCAGGTCTCTGACTGCGACAGGTGCGCAGAGGAAAACCTTTCCTTTGCTGCCGGTATCGCTGCTGGAAGCAGATTTAGTGGAAACAGATTTGCCGGATGCAGATTCGTTGCAGCTGGCAGAATTGAGCGATGCGATGGCTATCCATTCCTGTGCAGACATCGCATCAGACTTGTCGATGAAGACCGTATTGCCGTTTGCCATGCGGAAATTGCCAATATTATCCAACGCCCTGGCGATGCGCTCCGGATAAGCCTGAGCTATCAGACTGCCCACTTCCTCAGCATCTACCTCTCCGTTATCTTCCTTGATTCTGAGCATTCTGCGGTATTCCTGCGCTATCTGTGCGATGCGGTTCCATCTTCCCAGATTTGATTTCCTGCGTAGAGAACGGAGGATGGATATTTGTAATGCAATATCCGTATCTGAAGATTCGCTCATCGGGTCTTTCTCTTCCAATAGAGCTGCAATGTCGCAAGCCAATGCTACGGAATTTCTGTTCAGCATCATGCGGGCAATGCGGGGATGACAGGGTAGGTTTGCCATTTTCTTGCCCAGAGTTGTGATGTTTCCATCTTCATGAATGGCTTTTAGAGAAACGAGTAAATTCTTTGCAGACAGCAGATTAGCGGTAGGTGGAAGCGTGAACCAGGGTAGGCATTCTGGCTTGTTTTCTCCAAAAGCAGCAATATCCAAAACCATTGAAGAGAGATCAGCATCTTCTATTTCTGGACGTCGCTGATCTTCCATCAGATGTTCTGAGGTCTGCGTCCAGAGACGGTAGCAGATGCCTTCAGCTACTCGTCCGGCGCGACCTTTTCGCTGGGTGGCCATATCCTTGCTGATGCGTACAGTCTTCAGCTGACTGAGTCCCGTTCTGTTGTCATAGACAAGCTTTCTGCAGAGTCCGGAATCAACCACGATTCTCACGCCCTCGATAGTAAGTGAAGTTTCAGCGATAGGGGTTGCAAGAACGATTTTGCGTCTTCCTTCCTGTGAGGGAGCAATGGCGCTTCGCTGTTTCTCCGGAGAGAGAGTGCCGTAAAGCGGATAGACGGTTGTGGCTGCCCACTTATTGTCGGTTGAAGATTCACACGCCTTGTCTATTATTTCGTTCAATAACTTTTCGCATTTTAGAATTTCTCCCTGGCCAGGAAGAAACGCCAGAATATCGCCTTGATGATCGTGATGGGCCCTGACAATCGTGGCAACCATCTCCTGAACCATATCGTATGCGTTGACATCATCGGCTGCATAGACGGTTTCTACCGGAAACATCTTACCTTGGCTTTCTATGAGTGGTGCTCGGAGCGTTTGGCAGATGGTAGTTGTATCAATCGTTGCAGACATGATAACTATCTTTAAATCCGGTCGGATAATCTCCTGAGCTTGTCGGGCTAATGCAAGCGCAAGGTCAGAATTGATGCTTCGTTCATGAAATTCGTCAAAGATGATGATGCTGACGCCATCCAGTGTGGGGTCATTCACCAGCATACGCGTGAGGATTCCTTCGGTGAGAACTTCGATGCGAGTATCAGCAGACGTCTTGTTTTCAAAGCGTATGCGATAGCCAACCGTCTTACCGACAGACTCGCCCAAAATGCTTGCCATTCGTTCGGCAATTTGACGGGCTGCCAATCGGCGCGGTTCCAGCATGAGAATCTTGCCTTTGCATCCGTTGAGAATGGTAAGTGGCAGCAAGGTTGATTTACCGGCACCAGGGGGCGCTGTAATGACAAGATTAGATGATTCTGTCAATTTCTGATTTACAGAATCGGCAATTTGGTATGCGGGTAAATGTTTTGTCTGACAGAAAAGTCTATCTGTATTCATATAGTTTTAAATATTCTTACTTCTTGATAATTCCTTAAATTTTATTTTTAACGGTGTTCGATATGTTTTGAAATAGCGTTTGATGCTATTCTTGAACAATGTGTTTGCAAAGGTACAAAGAAATCTGCAAATACTTATAATGTCTGGCTTTTTTTACGCTGTAATTAATCATAGTCGTTTGTGTTAAAAGGTCGGTTTTCAAGGAGTTACGGCGCTTTATGTCGTAGACCAGTCGATGACCAGTAAATATCAGCCTATTCCTTGCATCAAGAACGCCCAAAACGAAAAATACGGAGATAAGTACTTGATTATAAGTAACTTATATCCGTATTTTTTTAGATAAAAATCTATTTCTTGCAATATTTGATAACGACTTAGTGATTCCGTTGGGGTCACATTGAAAATTATCTTACAGTCTAATTATCAGTCACTTATTTTACTACTGCAAAGATAATGATAACTTTTTTATAACACAAGATTTTTGGTATTTTTCTTTGATATTTATACGGTTTTAAAATAAGAAAAGTATTATAAGCAATTTAGTATCAAGCAGTTATGAGCTTTCTTTAGTTTTTGTTGGTTAAAGAGTGTATAAATGCTTGGATATGTGTACATGAAGTTGTAATTTTGCATCCGTCAATGTGACGATTGATGTTGAGAACTTCGATATATAAACCTGCTTCAATAGGTTCAATATATACAATCACGAAATCCCTAGGTCGGCGTCACACGACTTGGGGATTTTTATTTTCCCCGAGTTTTTTGGCAAAACATACGAGGTTTCATCAGTATCGTCCTCTTCGGTTTACCTGCCGATATATAAAACGACCCTAACTTAGGAAGATATATCCCTCTAGTCCTGCTCTGAGCGACCAACCTCAACAGGCAACGCACGAACCGAAAGGTTTCCACTGGGACGAAGAAGGCTTGCGGAATGGCTTTTCTATATCTAGGTAAGATTTTGATATTTGGTACTCTTTGAGTAGGTAAATATATAATTATATAAAACCAAATTTCAAGTCGGTCAGTCCTCGCTCCATAGTGGTGTGCGGAAAAGGTTGGGGTGTACCCTTAAATGAAAGTCGAACTAAAAAAGATAGCTTATGAAGAAAATTAAATGGAAAGTGATGTTGTTTGTAGCGTGGCTACTCTCAACGCTTATGATTCTTAACCTAAGCCTTAGGGCAGTAAGCAAGGCAGACACCATCTTAAACCTTGTGGGAGTGCTAGGTTTTGTTCTTTGGATATTGTTCTCAATAGCAACAAATTGTTTAACGTTTAAAAATAAGAAAGACAATGAAAAGAAAGATTAATCAGTTGTGTTTGTTTATGCTGCTCGGTTCAGCATTGTTTTCAACTACCTCTTGTAGCGAGCGTGTAGATGCTGGCTCTGAGGGTATCTTGGTCAACCTCTATGGTTCTGAGAAGGGTGTGGATGATGTGAGTCTTGTCACTGGTCGTGTGTGGTACAATCCTTTCACTGAGGAGGTGTACGAGTACCCTACCTATGTTCAGACTATCGACTATCCTGCATTCACCATCAACGCCAAGGATGGCTCGGAGTTCACCGTGGATCCTACCGTATCACTGAAGATGGTTGACGGCAATGCCCCAAGAGTATTCAAGAAGTACCGCAAGGGGCTGGACGATATTGTGAATGGTACTCTGTTCAACTATGTGAAGGATGCCTTCCGCATTCAGCTGAACAAATACACAACCGACCAAATCGTCAGCAATCGTGATTTGGTGGAGAAAGCCATCGAAGCTCAGCTCAGCAAGGCTCTATCCAAGGAACACTTCCATCTAGAGCAGCTTACTTCCGGCTTGAAATACCCAAGCTCGATAGTTGAAGCTGTCAATCAGAAAAACAAAGCCATTCAGGAAGCACAGCGAGCGCTCAACGAGGTTGCTGTGAAGAAAGCAGAAGCAGAGAAGATGCTTGTGCAAGCCAAGGCAGAGCGTGAAGCAAATGAGTTGAAGTCTGCTTCTCTTACTCCTTCTATCTTGCAGAAGATGTGGATTGAGAAGTGGAATGGTGAAATTCCACAAGTTATAACTAGTGGTAATAGTAGTACATTTTTGGATATTAGCAAGCTAAAGTAGAATGAAGAATAGAGCGATAGAAATAGATGGAGAAACTATAGCCTTGGTTATTCGATACTTTGGAAGAAGCGATTTCTGTAGCCGACAGAGAAAGAGCAAAGATGTTTCCAAAGAGCAATTTGCTTAATCAAAAAATACAATTATAAATAATTGCCCTCTCTTCGGAGGGGGCTTTTTAATTATAGCGTATGAAAGAAGAAGTTTCAAAGAAAGCTATTGAGTTGAAGAATAAACTTGATAGCGAAAGAGAACTTTTGCAGTTTGTAAATAGCAATTATTGGGATTTAAGAGTTAGCCTTGAAGAAAGGTGCGACCGCGGACGTGTTCTTAACATAGATTACCTTCTCGGTGATAATATTATCGAAGGGCTGAAAGCGATGGCTATCGCCAAATTCGAGAGGAGAATTAATGACTTACAAGAAGAATTAGAAAAATTGTAGGCTTATGGGAAGTTTTATTTTAGAGCGTCTTATTTTTGCATACTGCTGGACGCATTCAACAGGTAGATGTAAGGATTGTACTTGTTGTTACACCTTCAGTAAATGTAAGAATTTCGTAAATTCTTTTTGGAAGATACACCGCTATAGGCATTATCACAAGACAAAAGCGAAATATCCAACTACGTTTGCTGAGTTCAGAAAAAGAGTTAATCGTAAAAAATTATAGCTTATGGAAAAAGTATTTCAACTGATAGAAAAGGCAATCCTTATTGCTCAAGTTTTGCGTTCAGAAGGAAAGATAGGTTGTATTACGTATGACTTATTTCGTCAGAATATTCGACAAATAGAAGTTGAATTGCGCAAGTACACATTCCGTGAGGGACCTGATGAAAAATCATTCAGCAATGTAGAGAAGTATGTGAACGAGCATATAAACTATGCTGATACCGATTCCCTCATTATGGAATTAGAAAGAAGAAACTTTGTCGTAAAAAAGATTGAGGAGGAGAACGTATGACTCAAGTAAATGAAGAGCTTGGAGCATACAACAGCTACAAGCGACACATGAGAGTGTTCGGAAAGAGCAAGGAAATCTTGCCTTTCGAAGAGTGGAAAAAGAAATTTGAAAAGAAGTAGTATATGGCAATAGTAAACGTAGATTTATCTGAGTACGGCAAGTGTATAACTTTAACCGAGCCGCAAGTAATAGCCCTAAAACTAGTTCGTAATATTAAAGATATGGCTAAGCTTCAAGAACGTAAAAGATTGGCGTATCTGAAAGCAAGACAGTGGGGATATCAAAACATGGACATACTAACAAAGGTAATGGATAAGTATTTGTCCGAAGCCAAATTGAATTGGGCACAGAAAGAACTTCTACAGAAATTGCAAGATGCAGCTGAGCGCCATAAAAGATTGGTGCTGCTGAAAGGCAGAAGGTTTAATTAGTAAAACTATTGCGTATGAAAAAGGAAATCAAGAATGTACCGGAACGCATTTTCTTGGTTCTCGGTGATGGTATCTTTGATGGCAGCGAAGACTTCGATGAACTCTCAGAAGTTACATGGAGCAAAGAACGTGTCTACTCAAATGATATTGAATTTGTAAGAAAGAAGTAGCGTATGACCAGTATTAGAAAATACAAGAAGTGGTGGAAGTCGTTCATGGTAAGAGGATGGCATGATGTTCGATTCCCCAAAAAGCTCAAAACTATACGTCAGTCCAATAGGTTTCGTATTTACATTTGGCATAGCCGTGATACAAGTATGTATCTCACTCTAACAATATTCACCAAGTCAAGAAGAAAGCGAGGTTGGCATGAGAAGAAGATTCTTTAGAGATTTTAAGGTTCGCATTCCTCGCAAGCTAAAGAAGGCTGCTAGGTATGGTATTGAAAGACGTATATATCCCACGACAGAAGAGAAGGAAACTGCCTTTGGTCATTCATTTATCTATAACGAAAGGGTTGAGTATGTAATAGTAGGAAGGCATACTAAATGGAAAGCAAGGGCACGTTTTGCTGTCATTAAAGAAGATAAGAGACGCCTTGCTTATATGTGGCATAGACAATACGACCGAATGATAACATGTTAACGAAAAAGCAGAGCCTAATGCCCTGCTTTTTTCGTATCAGTAGGTATCAGCCGACAACGCTCTTTCTATCATCCGGAATCATGCCACCGTTCTTCTCCAGGAGCATGTCACGGAGTTCTTTTACTACACCTTCCTTCACCAGCAGCTTAACCTTGGTCTCTGTTAGTTCCTTCAACAAGGCTTCATCTGTAGGTTTATCTTCCTTGAACATTGAACCTTCACCTCGAAGAAGCCATTCTGTAGAAATGTCTACATAAGTAGACAATATTCTGTCAACAAACTCTAGAGAAGGTTCCTTTGTACCGTTCAGATAGTTGTTTGTGGCAGCAGGTTTACCACCTATAGCTTCCGCAAACCCTCTGTTAGACAGTCTGTAATAGTCTTTTATTTCATTGATTCTAGCCCTTAATCCTTCCATATCTCTTAGTGTTTATAAATGTATAAATAGATAAATAAAATATAAAATAATGCCTACACTCTTGGTTTGTCTACAATTGTGTATCTTTGCACTCGTGATTTGGACAACGAATCTTCGTTCCCTTATCATCGAATAGTTTACGTGTGCAAAGATAATAAAAAAGTATGGATAAAATAGTTTTTAAGCCGAAAATTTTGATAAGAAAATCAAAAATATGTAAAATAGCAAAGACGGTAGGCTGCTGCAATGCGGCAGTTTATGCTGCAATAGCATTCAAAACGAACAGCGAGTTGGCAGTTAATATACGTGATGTTGCAACCAACCGGTATGGGGGAATCCTCGTAAAGAAGTACCCCGAACTGGTAGAAGAGCAATGATGACAGCCGTTAGGCTTTTAGATAAAAATTCTAAGCGTTATTTTCCTTCACTCTGCGTGAGCAGGGTGGAGGTTTTGAAAGAGTGGGTTCAAAGCATAATATACAATTTTATTTCATTCTTAAAAAATGTATTTTAGTTATTACACTTCACTCTGGTTCGTGAGAATAGGAGTGTTCTTGGCGTCTTAGCTCAGTGGTAGAGCGCTGCAAGTAGGTTTGCAGAGGTCGGCGGTTCGATTCCGCTTGGCGCCTCCATAGTTTTGAAATATTGTTATTATATTAAATCCGAATGAAACGGTGACAAAAGAGCGGTAAAGACCAGTGGCGAAATATAGTTGTTTGCGTTGATACTTTTCAGGCGCCACGAACCATAAGGAAATGTTATGGTCGAGCATTCTACCAACACCTTCATTTTAAATATGTAACAGATTCTCAAACAATCCCATTGCCAGTTTGTGGGCATTTGTTCTTTGACATATTGGGAAAAGGCGAATATATTTAAGTTCTTATATAGGAAATGCAACGCACGTGTGTGATGTTGATTAGCCATAATTGATAGTTGAAACAAATTTTGTTGCATTTCTAGCGGTGAGCATGGCTCTTAAATTCATGGTAGCGCATGATGCCGCAACTTTGCAGAATAGCTCAGTTGGTTAGAGCAAGCACGTAACAGATGTGTAAATCCTTAGCATATTCTTATCAAACCGTGCAACTAGTCGTGGGTTCGAGTCCCACTTCTGCAACTATATTTTATTTTTCATAAAATCTGAAAATTGTTGCAGCGGCAACTATTATTGTACATAATCAAAAGTTTTACGTCTCCTGCTGGTCCGTGAGGATAGGCAGGTTTATCTTAACTTCAAAAACAATAGCGTATGCTGAAATTATTCTCAACCCAGTCCTATCAAGATCGGGTGAACGAAATATATAAAGAACTGGAGCACAATCCGTGGTGCCCACTAAGGCACTTCGAGCTGTGTCTACGAAAAATCAATATGCTTAACTCTCGAATCAAGAATCTCTCAGCAGATATGGGAAGAGAGGAAGGCGAGTATGATACATTATAAATAATAAGGTATGGTTCTGAAAAGAAAAACTCCTCTCAAGAGGACACCTATAAAGAAAACTCCTTGGGATAAGCTCAAGAAGAAACAGGAAAGGAAGAAGGCAAAAGCCGGACTTAGCAAAAGTAAGTTGAGAGATAAGCTTGATGCCATCTTCTCTAAATATATCCGATTGAAATACTCTGATAAGAACGGTTATTGCCGGTGCATCAGTTGCGGCAAGGTTTTTCCTTGGAAGGAAATTCAGAACGGGCATTACATGTCTAGACGTTACATGTCAACCCGATTCAGTGAAGATAACTGCCGACCGCAATGCGTAGCCTGCAATATCTTCAATCAAGGCAACATTCAGATGTATCGTAGGGCGCTTATCAAACAGATTGGCGAACAGAGAGTTGACTTGATAGAGGTTCGGGCAAAGCGGGAATCCAAGAACTGGTCTTTGTTCGAGTATCAGACAATGATAGATTTCTATCAGAAAGAGGTAAACAAGCTTCTTGAAGAGAAGCACTTAACAATATAATTTTTATGAGTAAATTAGGCACAAGAATTAATGTGGATGCAGAACTTAACTGCTTCCCGACAAAAGCGCATCCTACAGATGCAGCTTATGATCTCTTTGTTCGACAGAGTGTTGAGGTCTATCCTCACAGCCGTTTCTTTGTTCCGCTTGGTTTCAGAATACAGCTTCCTTCCAACATGAAAATGCTGATTCAACCAAGAAGCGGACAGTCGGGCAAGGGAATGCTACTGGAAGTATATTTCCCGAAATGGCTAGGGCATGATTACTTAGGCAAGGTAAGAGAAAACCTTGATGTAATTCTCGGTTTGATTGATTGCGGCTATGGCGAAGAAGCCCATGCTATTGTCAAGTCGGGCAGATGGAAATTGAAGCACCGCATCATGCGACTGCTTGGCTTTAAGTTCTATATTGCTTCTGGCTCACGCATCTGCCAAGGCGCTTTCACGTATGTCCCTGACATAAACCTGGAAGCAGGACCAGTCAACGGAACTCGCAGCGGTCTAGGCTCTACCGATTAGCTTATGGACGAGCAGTATATCATCGGTAAAATCGGAGAAATGATGCCCGATGAACACCACAAGCCCAGCGGAGTGCTTTATACAAGGTTGAAGCTGGCAATACAGCAGGACGTGTCTTCTATTCTTTCCCGTCTGTTCAAGGCAGGAAAGATAAAGTACAACAGAACGCTAAATGATATTTTAATAAACATAAACGACAATGAGCAACAAGAACATCAGACAGAATCACTTCAACAGAATCAAGAAGGAACTTGATGAGGTTGATAAGGCAGGAGATAACTCCAAGCACTTCCGGTGCATCGTCTTGATGGGTGACAGAAACGTTCAGAAGGCTTACTCCTTCCTTCATGCGTCACCCGAAGACCTGAAAAACCTTATCTTGAATGCTATGCGCAACAGCGACCAGTTCACCTACGCTACTGCAAGAGCATTCGAACAGTATGATAAGGAGTTGAGAGAAAAAGAAACTTTAAAAGAAAATAAAGATGAAGAAAATCCAGTTCAAGAAGCTTAGACTTCTCAACTTTTGCGGAATCAGCAATGCGGAATATGAGTTCGGTGAAGACATCACCGTCATATCTGGCAAAAACGGATTAGGAAAGAGTACGATAGTCAACGCTATCATGTATGCGCTCTTCGGCAAGGACATCAGCGGCAATTCGCTCGACATCAAGACATTCGACAAGGACCACAACATCATCAAGGAGATTCCTCATGAGGTGGAGCTTACGGTTAGAGTCCACTGCACTGAAAGCGAAGGAGCTTCAAATCAAGTAATCATCTTGAAGCGTACACTCACGGATTCATGGAATGGCGACGAGTGCAGAAACACCTTCAAGTATTATGTGAATGATGAAGTTGTTACTGCTGGCGAGTATAAGAAAGCGGTGGATGCTATCTGTCCGGAAGACGTTTTCCGTCTCTGCTCGTCAACAAAGGATTTCGTTTACCGCACATGGCAGGAGCAGCGCAATAAGTTGCAGGCACTTGTAGGCGATATTACCACCGAGGATATTACGGAAGGCAACAGCAAATATGATTTTGTTGTTGAAGCCTTGAAGAAGCAGGATATTGACAAGCTGGTCCACCACATCAAGTACAAGCGAAAGGAGGTGCAGGAGCAGTTGGATGCCGTGCCTATCCGCTTGGAAGAGCTAAATAAGTCACTTCCCGAAGCGCAGGATTGGGAAGCCCTATCCACCGAGAAGACACAACTCAACGAAAAGCTGGTGGACCTTGGTAACAAGATTCAGGACATTCGCACTGGCGGTGCTGACAAGGTAAGACTTGATGGAATCCGTAAGAAGATAGAATTTGCCGAGAAGCGCAAGCACAATATGGAGCAGGGCGCCATGAATCTCGCCACCGAGCAGGCAACCAAGCATCAGAGTGACGTGATCACATCGGACGTTGCCGTCAAGAAGGCTCAGAGCACAGTGGACGAGCTGAAACAGAAGATGAGCGGTTACAGCGAGACCGATATACACGCCAAGCAGCAGAAGGAAGAATGCGAGAAGAAGGCAGATGAAATCAACGACAAGATAGATGAAGCTACAAAACGCTCATGGGTTTGGAACGCAGAAGACGGAATCTGTCCTCATTGCGGTCAGGCTCTCCCTGCTGAAGACGTTGAGAGAATCAAGAATGAATCAGAGAAGCGCTTCAATGACAGAAAGGCTGACGATTTGAAGGCTCTTGATGAAGACTTCACCAAGCTTCAGCACACCTATACGGAGTTGAAGAATCTGCTGGAGAAGACCGACGAGGAGCGCAAGATAACTACCAATCAGTTAGTGGAAGCTCACAAGGTTCTCAAAGAAGCTGAATATCACAAGCTGGAGGTTGACGCAGAGATTCCGGATACCTACGAGCAGATTCTAGCCAAGAAGGAAGAATATCAGCAAGTCTTGAAGGAACTTGCAGACTTGCAGGTTGAACTCGACAAGCCATCCGAGACCAGTTCGGAAGAAACCGCAAAGATGCTAGCCGAACTCGAAAAGGAGCGTGAACCTATCGGAATCCGATACAATGACGTGTTGGAACTCCTTGCAACAAAGGAAACGTTTGACCGTATCAGCACCCGCATTGAGGATATAAACAAGGACAAGGAGACCTATCAGACCCAGCTTGACGCACTCGATGAGGAACTTGACATCGCAAACGAATACAATCAGAAATCTTGTCAGTTGCTCGAAGACCGGGTAAACGGACATTTCGCTTATGTGAAGTGGAGTCTGTTCAAGACTACGCTTGATGGTGAGAAGAAGCCGTTCTGCGAGTGCTACCATGTTGGTGTACCTTACAGCCGACTCAACACCGCTGCAAAGGTAAACTCTGGTATCGACATCGCCTACACCTTCGCAAGATACAATGAAATCTCAGTTCCAATGCTGCTCGACGAATGCGAGAGCGTGAACAGACCACTGTATCATGGCGGTCAGCAGATTCGGTTGAACGTGACAACAGACGACGAGTTAAAGTTTGAATATCCATCCCTTGCGGTTATGGAATAATACTTTAGTAAATAATGTGTAATACTTTAGTAAATAAAAAATAAATTTACAATCATGGCAGATAAAATTAAGTTGATAGTAGAGGTCGATAAATACCTTGTAAAGGGTTTGCTCGCATTGGGCGGTGGTCTGAAAGACGGCACATCATCAGATGTTGTAAAAGAGTGGATTAACGAGCATGATAACGTTGAGCTTTCTGCTAGCGTAATTAACGACATTCCGGAAATAGGAGCAGCAATGGCAACGCTTGTTCTTTTAGGAATTTCAAAGGATATTAAAAAAGATAAGGAGAAGTAATCATGGCAGAAACAGCAGTAGCAAAGCAGCCTTCACAGAAGGCGCTGGCAGTAAAGAACTTTCAGGCGGTAATGAACAACAGCTATTACCAGACCTTGTTGCAGAATACATTGAAGGAGAATAAGGGAACTTTCACAACAAGCTTGATGGAGCTTACCACATCGGACGAAAGCCTTCTCCAGTGCAACCCGAATGCTTTGATGGCAGAAGCTCTGAAAGCAGCATCCCTGCATCTTCCGCTCAACAAGCAGTTGGGACAGTGTTATATCCTGCCTTTCAAGAATCATGGAGTATTGACTCCTACGCTGGTAGTGGGTACCAAGGGTTATCTCCAGCTGGCAATGCGTACCGGCAAGTACGAGACCATAAACTCTGATGTGGTGTATGAGGGCGAGCTGAAAGGCTATGACAAGGTGACCGGTAATCTCGACTTGTCGGGTATTCGCACATCAAATGTGCCAATCGGTTACTTTGCATACATGAAGATGAAGAACGGATTTTCCAAGCTTCTCTACATGTCGCTCGATGAAGTTTGCCTTTACGCCAAGCAGTATAGCCCTACCGTCAAGTTTAAGGACAGTGTTACATCGGAAACCTTGAAGAATTTGGCATTAAAGCAGGCTGCATCTGGAGTAAGCGATGGAGTGGGCTGGTATTCCAACTTCGAGAGTATGGCATTGAAGACCGTGCTGAGAAGACTCCTCTCCAAGTGGGGTGAGCTTTCCATTGAGAACAATGATATTCTCAACATTGACGAAGCTCCATCTGCTGAGCAGCAGCGAGACGAGGAGTTTGCCGAGGATAAGAAGGTAATCGCGGTTGATGCTGAGACTGGTGAGATTAATCAGCCTGCAAATGATGCCAGTGCTGCACCTGCAGAACCTCAGCCTGCTACCCCTCGTAAAAAGTTAGTCTAGTATGAAGCTAATCATTATCGGTTCTTCATCGCAAGGCAATTCGTATGCCCTTCAATCAGATTCGGGAGAAATCCTGCTGATTGAAGCAGGCGTACCCTTGAGAGAGGTGAAAAAGGCTATCGGGTACAAGACGAGCAAGGTGGTAGGGTGCATTATAAGCCACGTTCATGGCGATCATGCCAAGCGCATTCCCGAATATCTGAGGGCAGGAATCAATGTTTCTTCAAACGATGAAGTGGCAGAGAAATATCCGGGTGTTGATACGATGTATGAGAACATCACTTTCCGTTTTGGAAAGTTTGGTGTAACCCCATTCCCAGTAGAGCATGATGCCAAGAACTTCGGGTATCTGATTCATGAATCATCCTATGGCACCATCTTCTTCGCTACGGATTGCTACAATCTGCATTTTGTTATCCGAGGTTGCAAAACCTATCTTGCAGAGTGCAACTATTCGGACAGTATGCTAGACAAGGCTACAGCAGAAGGCTTAACTCCAAGAAGACAAGCGGACCGCATTCGGTTATCCCACATGAGCATGGAGCACGCCATTTCTTGGCTGCATGACTGTGACGTAGAGCACTGTGCCCGCAAAATCATTCTCATCCACGGTTCTGCCCGACACCTCATCCCGAATGCAGCAGTAAGTAAATTCCAGCAAGTTCTAGGCGTACCTACATATTACGCCAAGGCAGGACTTGTAGTAAATCTAACGTAATTATTAGAATAAATATGAGTGTATACAATCTCAACAATCCAAACGACTATCTGCGTTTCTTCAAGGATATTGAAAGATACAAGGACAACAAGCATGTTATCGAAGTAAAGAAGTTCCATCCTCAGCAATCTGACAAACAAGCCCGATACATTCACTTCATGATCAGCTATTGGGCATGGAAGAATGGGGAAACCTTCTATGATACTTTGCACAAGATTCAGCTTCACATAGCGCCAGTACCTTTCTATACCGGAGAGAAAGACAAGCAGGGCAACGATGTCTTCAAGCCGCTTTCTGCCCTTACTACAGCAGAAGCAAGCAGCGTTATCCGCAACTTTCTCGACTTTGCCGGCATGAACGGAACACCTATTCCAGAGATAGATGATAAGGTTGGCTTGGCTTACTGCAAGAAGGAACTGGAAAGTGCAGATGGTTGGGTATAAAAATTTAAACTTGAAAGCTTATGAAAACATTAAAGGAAATCTATGCCGAGGCAAACAGATATGCCCCCGACAACGAAGCCTTGCGTGAAGCATTCGTGAATGGCGCAAGATTCATGGCAACCGGCAAGTATTACAATGAGAAGCCGATGTTCCCGAAAGAGAACGAGGTGGAGACCGTGGACTTGCAGATAACGGTTCCAATAGAAGATAGCATCATCGTTCCAACCTTCCAAGACTTTTGGGACGCCTATGCCTACAAGAAGGGGCGCAAAAAAGCCGAAGAGAAGTGGAATAAGCTAAAGCCGAAAGAGAAGGTAGCCTGCGTGAGAGCCGTTCCTGCTTATGTGGCAAACACGGTTATTCCAGGTTCCACATCAGATGGAACCAGAAAACAATACAGAATGCACCCACTTACTTATCTCAACGGAGCAAGATGGGAAGATGAAATTTATCCAGTACAGAATCATGAACAACAACGAGCTATCAACCTCACAGCCAAGGCAGCAAGAATCCTTGGTTCCGATTATTAAGGATAAGCCGGGTTACGTTCGCCCAGTCTCCTACACAGATGCTATCACCAAGAGTAAAACCACCTTGCTCGACATTCAGAAGCAGGGTGGGCTACGCTCTCTGGTCGGATGGGTCAAGGGCAGACTGATAGAACTCTTCACCTTCCTTGGAGTATTCGACATCGTTACTGAATTCCAAATACAGATGCTTGCCACAAGAATCTGTGTAAAGTACCACTATTGGACCACCACTGAACTTGACTACGCTTTCGTTCAGTTCATGGAAGGTAAGTTCGGTAAGCTCTATCAGCACAAGCATGATGAGGGCAATACTACAATCAATCCGCAAGAGATACTGGTTGCCCTCGACTCTTACGAAAAGGAGCTGCTTGCAGAGCGTGGTAGGGTGGAGGACGAACTAAAGAAGCAGGAAGAAGCCCGAAAAGCAGCCGAAGATGCAAAGAAGCCCCTAGGCGTGGAAGGCTTCAAGGCTTATTGCGCCAAGAATGGCTTGGACCCTGCAACTCATCGTATAGCATCGGTCAATATAAAGGAGCATGACATCAATCAGATTCTCTACAAGACCGAGGCAGAAAGGGAAATAGCGGAAAGAAAGTTCTACCGGCAAGATAGACAATAGTAAATCATCTAAAAACGAAGAAATCATGAATGCAAATAACATCACAGTTATCACGCTGGCAGTCTTGTGGCTGGCAGCAATAGCAGTCGTAGTCTACGACCGCATCAAGTATAATAAATATTATTCAAGCCAAGGTAAGCTGATCGTCCTTCGCTTCAATGACTCTACCGCAAGAAAGGCATTGGAAGAGCAAGGCTTTAATCTGTGCCAGTGTGCCTACTTCAACACAAACCGTTATCTCTTCACCACTGAAGGTGACCGTATTTGCGGCTTCACGGAGGAATGCACTCATCTTATCGAGGATGCCCGTAAGCATCACATGAAAGTGATAGAGTGCGATAATGTCGGCATGTTTATCAGCGAAGTTAAGAAACTCAAGCAGGAGTATGAAACCAAAGAGGAGGAGTAATTATGATAGACACAAAGGTTTTAGAAAAGTTAGCACGACTTGATGATGCAACAATACTACGACGGTTGCCAGATAGTGAAAGAACCTTCTTTGAGTATGGTTTTCAGCGTGGGTATAATCGGGTTTTGAAGGACTTGTGGCATCCTGCTGAGGAAGAACCTAATCACGAATCGATAAGAACCTATATCTTGGGGGAAACAAAAGCAAGTGAGTCAGGTGTACTTCCTATGCTATTAAGACCAAACACAAATTGGAAAGAGTTTGTTGTGTCTCATGGTGTTACTCACTGGTTTTACGTTGACGATTTGTTTCCAAAGGAAGGAGGTGAGCAATGAAAGAGCTTAAAGATTTGGTTGTTGGTGATGCTGTACTAGTTGTAGGTGTGTCTTGCAGACGTATCGCCAAAATTGATAAAGTAACAAAGACTCAAATTGTTGTTGATAACGTTAGATATAGAAGAAATTCGGGCTGGCAATGCGGTGGCGATAGGTGGAATGTGAAAAGTATATCTGTTCCTACAGAAAAGGAAATATCAGATATTAAAGAAGAGAATCTTCGTGAGACTCTCATCTACGCTATCAGTACTTTTGATTTCAAACGCTTATCAACAGATGAGTTAAAACAAGTGTACAATATTTTAAAAGGCAAAGAAAATGAAAGAGCTTAAAGTTGGAGAAAGAGTAACTTTTGAGGCGCAAGAAGCACCTCAAAATAGTAACAGTTGTAAAGGATGCTGCTTTGATTTAGACAGATTTGAATGCGACATTTCAACTGATATTTTTGGTGAATGTAAAGCTAATTGTCGTTCAGATAGAAAAAACATAATCTTTAAAGAAGTTAAGGAGTAAAGGCGTATGAATGAGATAGAGAAAATATGTAAGGAAATCCAATGCCCACACTTTATTGTATGGAGCTTCGGATATGGTGATTGTGTATCTTGTAAGCTGCAAGGGGAAAGCTACAATATAGAGTCTGTATCCGATAATTGCCCTTACAAGAATAAGTTCAATAAACTTAAAAAGTAAAGCGTATGTGTCCACATAGTTCATGTATTCATAAAATACCAGGAAAAGGAGAAGTGCATAGTCATTGTGCTATTGGTAGAAATCCAAATGAGTGCCCTATCTGTATAAAATGGAAAAAGAAAGTTAGTAGGAACTCCAAGAGATACAGAAAAGGTTTCTTTAAACGATATTGATTAACGCCTTCGGGCATAAATTTTAAAGATATGACAAAAGAAGAATTAGAAGCAAAGGTTACTAAGAAACAAAATCTTATTAATGCTATAAATGACGAGATTCTTTTTTACGTAACGGAATACATTAAGGACTTACCATACAAGATTGGCGATAAAGTGAGCTGCTCTAGATGTGATGTTTGTTGGATTGAGAGCATCACCCCAGAACAATATAATAGTTACTATACTGGCGATATTGTAATAAGAATCAACCCAGCCAAGAAAGATGGCACTCGCTCGAATAGATTGTTTATACTATTTGGCATGGAAGTCGATAGTATCAAGAAGATTGATTAACCATCCTGCAAAGGATATAAATAGATATAACATGAGTAAAAATGTGATTAAATCGTACAAGGGATTCGACAAGAATATGCAATGCCGTGGATTCCAGTACGAAGTTGGAAAAGAGTATGAAATGGACGGAGAAATCAAGTGTTGTAACCGAGGTTTCCACGCTTGCAAGTCTCCAATAGAAGTGTGGAACTACTACGATATGCTTGACTCTCGCTATGCAGAGGTAGAACAGTCTGGTAAGATTGAAGAAGAAGAAAATTCAACAAAGGTATGCTCTTCTCACATCAAGATTAAGGCTGAGTTGAAGCTGGCTGACATCATTAATATCGGTGTCGAGTGGCTGAAAGATATAACATCACCATCTAAAGTTAAGAAAAATAGTGTGTTAAACGACAACGGAGACAGAAGAAAACAGATTGGCTCATCGGGCGACTCTGCTCAGATTGGCTCATCGGGCGACTCTGCTCAGATTGGCTCATCGGGCTACTCTGCTAAGATTGGCTCATCGGGCGACTATGCTAAGATTGGCTCATCGGGCGACTATGCTAAGATTGGCTCATCGGGCGACTCTGCTCAGATTGGCTCATCGGGCTACTCTGCTCAGATTGGCTCATCGGGCGACTCTGCTAAGATTGGCTCATCGGGC
>ERZ1034680.533-NODE-533-length-18293-cov-4.648591_pt1 | contig 18293 bp, 11 predicted proteins | sample MGYA00520639_ERZ1034680 | MGnify/ENA primary metagenome ERZ1034680 (study PRJEB33766, sample SAMN09781760) | gut metagenome | biome: gut microbiome | host: Homo sapiens | place: Madagascar | study: EMG produced TPA metagenomics assembly of the PRJNA485056 data set...
CGCTTGGCATGTCGCCGGGTCCTCAATGAAGTCCTGAGCTTGAATGCTCAGGAATCTGCGGTGCCGCGTCTGCATACGCGTTCGCCCGCTCCTCAATGAAGTCCTGAGCTTGAATGCTCAGGAATCTGGTGCCGCACCGAGAAGCTGCACAAGGGGCTCAGTCCTCAATGAAGTCCTGAGCTTGAATGCTCAGGAATCTCGGCGATCCACTGCAACGGGTATCCGAGCTGCTTTCCTCAATGAAGTCCTGAGCTTGAATGCTCAGGAATTGTTCCGGTCCTGTGCGGGCCTGTTCTTTTTCCGACGTCCTCAATGAAGTCCTGAGCTTGAATGCTCAGGAATTCCACGTGGACGCGCCAAGCGTCTTCCAGCGACTTGACTCCTCAATGAAGTCCTGAGCTTGAATGCTCAGGAATATCCTCGAAACCGTACCGCCGGAAAACATTGTCGTTTCCTCAATGAAGTCCTGAGCTTGAATGCTCAGGAATGTCTGTGATGCCGGTGATCTGCGTGACCTTGGCCGTCCTCAATGAAGTCCTGAGCTTGAATGCTCAGGAATCCCACTTGAAGCCACGACGCTTCACAAAAGTCACATCCTCAATGAAGTCCTGAGCTTGAATGCTCAGGAATTGAAGTCAATCACGACACGCACCGCATATTCCCTGCATCCTCAATGAAGTCCTGAGCTTGAATGCTCAGGAATGCAGGCGGCGTTCCAATCGGGCGCGTCTGCGGTCGATTCCTCAATGAAGTCCTGAGCTTGAATGCTCAGGAATCGCCCCACGACAGCACCTTGCTGCCATCCACCAGCACTCCTCAATGAAGTCCTGAGCTTGAATGCTCAGGAATATAATACGCCACTGTCTGGCATCTCATATTGAGACTCCTCAATGAAGTCCTGAGCTTGAATGCTCAGGAATACGATACGCCTATGTGACGCCTTGCATGTCGCTAACCCGCTCCTCAATGAAGTCCTGAGCTTGAATGCTCAGGAATGTCATAGGAGTACTCATTCTCGAAAAGTTCGGAGATCCTCAATGAAGTCCTGAGCTTGAATGCTCAGGAATACGTCGTCCCGTCATGGGGAGAGCGGCACATCGCCGGTCCTCAATGAAGTCCTGAGCTTGAATGCTCAGGAATTAGTGGTTGGGCGTCTTGGTCTGACGGTCTGGCCGTCCTCAATGAAGTCCTGAGCTTGAATGCTCAGGAATCTAATTCCACGGCCATCATCCACGTATTGCCCTCTCCTCAATGAAGTCCTGAGCTTGAATGCTCAGGAATTGCGCACATGACGATGCGCGAGCTGACGGACACGATCCTCAATGAAGTCCTGAGCTTGAATGCTCAGGAATATGGAAGTCTGTCCATCAGAGAAGAACGAACGGGTCGTTCCTCAATGAAGTCCTGAGCTTGAATGCTCAGGAATTGAGCTTGCCGCGTCGGCCGGCGTGCGGTACCTGCTCCTCAATGAAGTCCTGAGCTTGAATGCTCAGGAATGCAAAGGAGACCACGCATGGCCTACACGATCCGCCATCCTCAATGAAGTCCTGAGCTTGAATGCTCAGGAATATCTGCGTCTATGAAACCTTCCTCGAAGAGATACCTTCCTCAATGAAGTCCTGAGCTTGAATGCTCAGGAATGGTCAGTGGGCGGCTGAGGTTCGCGTGTTTGTACCATCCTCAATGAAGTCCTGAGCTTGAATGCTCAGGAATCATCGGACATGATGATGTTTCCTTCCTTTTACTGGATTCCTCAATGAAGTCCTGAGCTTGAATGCTCAGGAATTACTGGGCGAACAGCGCGCGAGTAGCTTGGGCGTCAGTCCTCAATGAAGTCCTGAGCTTGAATGCTCAGGAATTAACCGGCCTGATGCCACTTGATGATCATGTTTTCGATCCTCAATGAAGTCCTGAGCTTGAATGCTCAGGAATGTGGCAGAGCTGCGCCTTGTCCGTGCCCGAGCCGGACGCTCCTCAATGAAGTCCTGAGCTTGAATGCTCAGGAATGTCCAAGGCCAAGCTGTACATCACGTTGAAAACCAATCCTCAATGAAGTCCTGAGCTTGAATGCTCAGGAATGTATGGAACGAAGACAATGTGTCCCGAAACTATTCTCCTCAATGAAGTCCTGAGCTTGAATGCTCAGGAATCACCTCATGGCCGAACTGCGAGGCGAGGGCATTGACTCCTCAATGAAGTCCTGAGCTTGAATGCTCAGGAATATACCTACCGCATAGTCTGTGGTAACAATGTAGGTCCTCAATGAAGTCCTGAGCTTGAATGCTCAGGAATTCCGTGGGGCTCGCATTATCGCTCCGTTCTCCGTCCTCCTCAATGAAGTCCTGAGCTTGAATGCTCAGGAATGATGTTCGAGACGCCGACCGCCTCGATGACCTTCTTCCTCAATGAAGTCCTGAGCTTGAATGCTCAGGAATATGGAGCATTACGCGTGAGCAGATTGTGCAGATCTCCTCAATGAAGTCCTGAGCTTGAATGCTCAGGAATCGCCGACAAATCAACGTGGTACCTCGTATACGCGTGACTCCTCAATGAAGTCCTGAGCTTGAATGCTCAGGAATTTCTCGATGATACCGACTTGCGCCGTGATACTCGGCTCCTCAATGAAGTCCTGAGCTTGAATGCTCAGGAATGAACATCACACCGTCCCTGTGGGGTATGAACACTGTCTCCTCAATGAAGTCCTGAGCTTGAATGCTCAGGAATGGTCTGCCATGCGAGTATCGCGTTGCGGCTGTCGGACGCTCCTCAATGAAGTCCTGAGCTTGAATGCTCAGGAATGGCTGTAATGTTGTGATATTGCTTGTTTTATTTGCGGATCCTCAATGAAGTCCTGAGCTTGAATGCTCAGGAATGTCGCCGGCACGGCACCAGCACGACCCGTCATGGCCCGCTCCTCAATGAAGTCCTGAGCTTGAATGCTCAGGAATCGGTGGGCACTATCGAGGATGACACGCGTACCATTCCTCAATGAAGTCCTGAGCTTGAATGCTCAGGAATTGCAGCTAGCCCGCAGGACATAGCGATTTTGAACCTGATCCTCAATGAAGTCCTGAGCTTGAATGCTCAGGAATTTACGCCGCCTTCAAGGTTGGGAATTGCGTTTTCTGGGTCCTCAATGAAGTCCTGAGCTTGAATGCTCAGGAATCTTTTGATTACAAAGTCAACACGCTGACGATTTTCCTCAATGAAGTCCTGAGCTTGAATGCTCAGGAATTTCATATCCATCAAAGGTGTGGTCAGGCATTATTCCTCAATGAAGTCCTGAGCTTGAATGCTCAGGAATTTACGTCCATTGGAATCTCAAGCAAGTAGTCGAAATCCTCAATGAAGTCCTGAGCTTGAATGCTCAGGAATGTTATGCTTCTGCGTCAGGCTATCAGTAAGGGCGGCATCCTCAATGAAGTCCTGAGCTTGAATGCTCAGGAATCGCTTTGGGAGCTGACACCGCCGCTCATGCGACAGCAATCCTCAATGAAGTCCTGAGCTTGAATGCTCAGGAATCCCCGCATTGGTCACCACGGCCTGAGCGTCCGCACTCTCCTCAATGAAGTCCTGAGCTTGAATGCTCAGGAATGAGGGCATGGAGTCGTCGTCCATGCAGCTGACGAGTCCTCAATGAAGTCCTGAGCTTGAATGCTCAGGAATTTCGCGGCTTAAGGACACTTGGATGCGTGCCCGTGTCTCCTCAATGAAGTCCTGAGCTTGAATGCTCAGGAATAAGCGCCCGCGACCGAATCGTAGGAAGTGGCCGCTCCTCAATGAAGTCCTGAGCTTGAATGCTCAGGAATAAGTCAAGCGTATACACGCTAGTTGCCGTCTGCGCATCCTCAATGAAGTCCTGAGCTTGAATGCTCAGGAATCCGCGTCGGCGGCATCGGCTCAGGCGCCGAGCACTCCTCAATGAAGTCCTGAGCTTGAATGCTCAGGAATCCATCCTGCTGGAAAGACGCGTGATGCTCCTATATTCCTCAATGAAGTCCTGAGCTTGAATGCTCAGGAATACAGGAGCTGAATCTCCTCCTGAAGCTTCAGATTTCCTCAATGAAGTCCTGAGCTTGAATGCTCAGGAATTGGGATGCCTTACGCGCGTTGTTGCGTTTGCTCTCCTCAATGAAGTCCTGAGCTTGAATGCTCAGGAATTTACCAGTACCGTTCGCTCAAGCGTCGCAATACAATCCTCAATGAAGTCCTGAGCTTGAATGCTCAGGAATAGTTGGTTGAACGCTTGATTATCGCGTGTACGTCCGTCCTCAATGAAGTCCTGAGCTTGAATGCTCAGGAATTTGCCGTCATGGGCGCGGGCGCGGAATACCCTTGGTCCTCAATGAAGTCCTGAGCTTGAATGCTCAGGAATCTCCCTTTTTCCGTTTGCTTCACAAGTTCAGGTCGTCCTCAATGAAGTCCTGAGCTTGAATGCTCAGGAATGGAGATAACACAATGTCCAATATTCGACCACTGGCCGTCCTCAATGAAGTCCTGAGCTTGAATGCTCAGGAATCCGTATCGCCATCCACATGGAAGGACGAATGTGTGTCCTCAATGAAGTCCTGAGCTTGAATGCTCAGGAATTGATCCACCACAGTTTGCACCGCCGTATGTTTCTCATCCTCAATGAAGTCCTGAGCTTGAATGCTCAGGAATGCGAGGATTTGACTCTGGTGAAACGACAGGACCCTCCTCAATGAAGTCCTGAGCTTGAATGCTCAGGAATTCGTATCGCCGCTGGCTTTCCGGCAACGGCGAAAATCCTCAATGAAGTCCTGAGCTTGAATGCTCAGGAATCACCGAAGGGACAAGTGAATTCCTTCGGTCACTATAATCCTCAATGAAGTCCTGAGCTTGAATGCTCAGGAATTTGAGGATTGGGCGGAAAGCCTCATCATAGAGCTGTCCTCAATGAAGTCCTGAGCTTGAATGCTCAGGAATCCAGTCGCCATAAGTCCAAACTTAGGGTTCGCATAATCCTCAATGAAGTCCTGAGCTTGAATGCTCAGGAATTCCGGGCCGAGCACGTATTTCGCGTTGTCATCGGGCCATCCTCAATGAAGTCCTGAGCTTGAATGCTCAGGAATTTTGGTTAGATGCCCGGGCTCCACCCCGGGCATCTGCTCCTCAATGAAGTCCTGAGCTTGAATGCTCAGGAATCGGGTAATAGTCGGCGCTAAGATGCAGCTTGTCGTCGTCCTCAATGAAGTCCTGAGCTTGAATGCTCAGGAATCTGGGTCGCATAGATCTTATCGGCATCAGCCTTGGTCTGTCCTCAATGAAGTCCTGAGCTTGAATGCTCAGGAATATCCGTGGCGCGAGTCCAACGACAACCACTACACACTCCTCAATGAAGTCCTGAGCTTGAATGCTCAGGAATTCGGCCGGATCGTCGTCCCCGTAGAGATTCAGCCCTCCTCAATGAAGTCCTGAGCTTGAATGCTCAGGAATTCGAGCCAGTTGTGGGGCATTTCGAACGCTGGCGACTTCCTCAATGAAGTCCTGAGCTTGAATGCTCAGGAATTTCCCGACCAAGTGGAAACCGTCGAACTCTGGAATCCTCAATGAAGTCCTGAGCTTGAATGCTCAGGAATGTCGTCCGCGTCGTCAACCGTGACCGTTTCGACGCTCCTCAATGAAGTCCTGAGCTTGAATGCTCAGGAATGCAGTCTTTCCAACATGACATCCAGCTTGGCAACGCTCCTCAATGAAGTCCTGAGCTTGAATGCTCAGGAATGCGCAGTGCATACGCCACGCCTTGAGGTTCCCGTCCTCCTCAATGAAGTCCTGAGCTTGAATGCTCAGGAATGAGACTCAAACTCGCGCCCGAAACTCAAACTCGCGTTCCTCAATGAAGTCCTGAGCTTGAATGCTCAGGAATAGTCATAGTCTAAGACCTTACAATGACACATATTCTAAAGGCTTTTGCGAGCGACTCTTTCATTTCTATCGCAATACAGAAGCAATATAAGTTCACTGGCTCCAAAACAACTATTTTTCAAGTGCGAGCGCTCACCGTGTGTCGCAGCAATGATGCATCTCTCGCACTTGAAAAACAGCAAAACACTCTTTACTTATCAAACAACATCGCCATTAGGCTAAAACTTCAAATCACTGTCGGTATCTCTAAATCGACGTATCCACGGCGCCCCAAGAAATCCAAGCCCTCTTCCGTTTGAGAAATGGTTCCAAGAGAACAGAACACAACAGAATCGATTGAGTCATCTATTTCCTTCTCTATCTGCATACGGACATCCAACATCATCGAAGGACGTACCCGCAGTAAGAAGACGCTATATTGCAATCGCTCTCCATAGTGTTGAAGAATTTTCGCAACATGTGAGCGGCAGCAATCATCGCTGATATCATATGCCACCAGATAGCCACGTTTCTGATTCGTCATGCCCCACTCCTTAACGAATTCTGATTCCGCGATATTCAGTTTGCGTCCCATCAAGATATCCCAAAATCATTCTGGCCTGAATTTCGATAGTCCTTCGCCAAGAAGCTTTGTATTTGAATACCGGATGGATGATTTCCGTAGCCATTCTTCGTTCGTATGCTTTGATCACCGTTTTCCGAGTCTCATCTGTCATGCGCACGGAGCCAAGCGCATCCGAGAATCCAGATGCATTGATTTCACCGTTATTAATCACTGTTTGCACTACCGAATCTGCAATCGGAGCCCTGAATTCCTCCATCAAATCCAGAGCCAATGCCGGTTTATTCCGTTTGCTGCTATGCAAGAAACCAGCATGCGGATCAAGACCGCAGGAAATCAAAGCTCGCACACAATCCGACAACAATAATGTGTATGTAAAATCAAGCAGTGCATTCAACGCGTCTGGAGCGGGTCTACGCATACGGGCAATCCAAGGCCACTCAGCTTGACGATCAGTTTTAATAAGATGCTCGAATTGAGAGAAATACAACGCTGCAGACTCTCCTTCGAGACCAAGTATGTCCTGCCAACGGTTCGCATTTCCAACCTGTTTCTCAATATGTCGCAGTTGCGGCAATACTGGATTGTCCGATTCTGACCGTCGCAGCAAAACAGATTGATTGTGTATTTTTGCGACGATAAATTCACGTGCAAGACCAAGCCGTCCTTCATGGGAAGCTACATGTTGGTCAACACGTTGCTCCCCGTTTGGTCCATAAGAGGGAATGGACCATCCGTACATTCGTCCTGTTCCACTGCACCAAACTATGGGAATATCACGCCACATCAACTCACGGATTAGCCCACTTGACAAATCGGTATTGCCGTAAATCTGCAAACCCTGCATGGTATCAATTGGAATAGAAGCAAGTTCTTCGCCATTTTTCTGAACAATCATTCTTCCGGATCTTGTAAAGGCTTTTGCTCCAGGAGTAGCAAGATGCGTTACTTGATTATCTGGAGACGAAACCATCACTCGATGCGCGACAGCACATAACTTGCGTTCTTCCGGCAGACAAATCCCTACATGTGAGCATCGCATACAACGAGCGCTGTCCTCTAATGGCTCAGGAGCTTGTTCCGAATTAATTAACGTTCGAGTTTCTTCCACCGCTTTATGCGCGTTTTCATAATCTTCTTCGTCAAGGTCAACTTCAACCCGCCGATGGTGCGTGGTGAAAAATATTTCAGTACCAGCTACATGAAAACCCATATTTTCAAGACATGCAGCCTGTAAAGCAAGCTGTGTACGCATTGCGGGCGTAACTATCATCGCCCGCTTCACAGGCGTCGCTTTATATTCACGAATAACGATTCCGCTATCCGTCATTTTTGCAGCATCCAGCTTGCCGCTGACGCCCCATTCCTCATGCCTGATATTCACGGCTTGATACGAATCCGCATCAGGAGCGCCATCAGTACGGTCAACCTTGCGATGATCATATGTTCCTCGCATGATTTGATCCGAATCGACTTTTTCTCCTACCGCTTCCAACCACGCTCTGCGCGGGCAGAACATGTAATTGGCAACCAAGCTAATCGGAATAGGGTCGTCATCCATAGCTTTCTCCTTGTTATTCCATTTGTTTTACTGGGATGATTTCACCAGGCTCCAGCCATCGTTCCGGAGCACTTTTGTTATCAGACATGAACTGATTGAAAAGGCAACAGGCAGGAACACCTTTTTCTTCAAGCCAGTCAGATGCCGCACTCATTACTTGGTCTCCCCTGAAACGAGCCTGCTGAATACCGAATTGCGCAAGCGCTTCGCTACGTATAACGGAACGGTATTTCGCAGTTGTCCAGTATTGATCGAACAACGGAAGAATCGCGAAACGAATTGGGCCTTTAATCTGGAACATTGCCGCGCTACTGTCACGAGACATTTCGCTTCCAATAGTCGTAACACGCGTCGGAAAGGCGGAAACGCCAATCAATGCGCACCATGCACGCGCATTGTCGGTTTTCGATGGAGCGTGAAGGCCCGTGGCAGCACGGCTAAATGCTTTATTGCCACCAACCTCATCCTCAATTGTCGTACCAAGCAATCCATCCCGAACTTTTTCGATGGGTCGTGCTGCAACCTTTTGGGCCAAAGGAAACAAACGACCTCCGATGAATTCTTGCCCTTTGTTTCGCGTCACCATTTCCCAACGAGAAGCCCCGAAATCAGAACGTAAACTATGATTAGTTTGCTCACCTGACCAGTATGAAGGCTGCCCCAGTGCGCCGAAGTAACGGTAATCGCCGAATGTTTCCATGGCGTCAACCGCAGCTTCTCGATTTCTTTGAAGTTTTTCCCAGCCATAAGGAACACCCAAATTGCTTAGCCTCGGTGACATTGTGGCATGGAACGCCCCACTTGGCTTGTCGGATTCATTTGAAACCGTATAGTCGTCTTGAGAAGTCAACGGCAAAGATTGAGACCACCGCTTAGCATGTTCACTCACAACCTTCGATATTTGATCGATATCCAAATCATCATTCGTCTTTATCTCAAAAGCCTGCAAATCATCCAGCCATCGAAATAGGCAAACACGATCAGGATTAGCATCTTCAAGAATGGATGCAAGACCGACCATAAGCAAATGCGAGAATGCGTCGGTCGCATCCGCAGAAATGACAACACTCATCACAGCCCCTCCTTCGAACATGTAATATCCGCAGCGCGAAGCAAAGCTTCAAGGTAAGAAACTCCCCAGAAACCATACCTTTGATTGGTATGGTCGATGAGGGTCTCCCACTCACCGGTTTCGAACAATCGGTCGGAAAGCACATTCAATTCCGGATTCATTTCGCGGGAAGAACCACCCTCCACAGGAAGCAGATATTCAGTCCCATACTGGAAAGATGCACGTCCGTGGCCATGTGATGTGCCTATGAGTCGTGCGACAAGCTGCTTGTCGGTTTCTTCCATATCTCGCAACCGTTCATTCGTTTTGCTGGCTTGAAGGAATTCCGCAACGGAACGTTGCTCATGACGCCAACCATGCAGTCGATATTCGTTACGAAGTCCCCGCTCTTTGGCATGCGAAATAAAGTACCGGCTCTTTGCCCAAAGTTCCGTTTCCTGCACCTCGCGATCATTACGAAGCAGTCTCTGGAAACGCCTGTCTTTCTTGCCCTCATCATGATATTCACCGGCAATACGCAAATCATTGGTCAAAGTATCATCAAGCCCGACAGCTTTACCAAGCGCTTGTGCACGCCAAGCTACATGATCTTGATGGCCTTCTTTCCTGCGAAGATTGGAATCATTCGATATTCCTCCTAGAAAAAGAGTCTTTTTCCTAGAGACTATGATTTCCTGATCAGATTCAGAATCTGGCGCATTTTCAGAAGCACTGCTTACGATCCATCTGACTTCACGGATAATCTCATTGCCATCAACATCAAAACAAGAATGTTCTCGTTCAAAACAAAGCAAGGAGCACTCCACCGAACTTGTCGACTCCGCTGCCGCAGCTGCACGAATCAGTCTTAACGACTCTTGCATGTCGTTTTGCACTTTGTCAGAAAGGACTTCAGCATTGTGCTCGCCAGAGATTTCTTCAATATTTTGAATATGCTGAAATGCTTCAATCTCTTTCGGCTTAAGCGAAATGTCATTGATGACCATGATAGAGGAGCCGCATTTGTTAAAAACATCCTCTACCGTAGAAGAACCTTCTGGATCAAAAATCGCAACATTCTCAGTGAATGTAGAGAAAACTCTTTCAAAATCATCAAGGATAAGTATGTCGCCAGATTTGATCACAGCATGCTCGGCATCTTGCACATGCATGCATATCACACGATGACCTTCAGGTTCCGAGGCGCGATATCTGAATACTCTATGTGGAAAATCGATTTTATCTTTTCCACCATGCTCATTGTTAGCCTCGACCCGAGCACCTCTCCTTCGCGACTTATTGTCTTCCTTCTCCAAACATTTAAAGAACTCTTGAAGTCCACGCCATTTTCTAACGGGGAATAACTCGTCATTCTCAGGCTGCGCCATTTCCAGAATTCGAATAGCCGACATGTCATTCCATGGCAAATTTCTCACCACGATATTAATGTCAGGACCACTGGAATTAAGATCATCCCGTAACCATAGATTGAGGTCCGCACGTCCCTGTTGAAGATCAACCCCACACAGGTTGGCACATAAATTCTCATCTGTGACAGATAGATTCTCAACATCCCATGGTTCCAAACGCTGGATTAAAAGTCTGTCGGGATCTTCCCGAGGTACCATGGTTTTTCCTACGGACCATGCGCTGATGCTCGGCTTTCCAGTTTCTGCATCTTCCAAGGAATTTAGCCAAGTCTGCGCCTTTATAATATCTTCAGGCTTGTAAGGAACAGTCTCGTCAGATTGCTTCTTTTCAGAAAGCTTCTGCAAATCAACGCCAAATATGTAGATAAGGCCTTCAGCTCTCAAGCCACGACGATTCACACGGCCGGCACGTTGAACCAACGCAGATCCAGGAGCAATCTCAGTCACCATATTTGCAAAATCGATATCAACACCGACTTCCAAAGTCTGTGTGCCGATAATGCAGCAAGGAGCCTCATCCGGTTTTAGCTCAGAAAGAGAATGCAGCTTATCGGCCACTTTTCTTTTGTCGTATGCACGCATTGGACCGATATAAACGTCAATAGGCTTTTTGATGCCATTCTTTTTGCATAGTTTTTCGAGTTTGTCAGCAACGAGGTTGGCTTTTTTAACTGTGTTGAGAATGCATCCAAGAACATGGGGACCTGAATCGCTGTATTCATCAGCCTCGATATTGGAGTGAATCAGAGAAAGGCACTGCTCAACAATTGCATCTATCTCATCTTTCGACTTCTCAAAATCACAAGTTACAACAACTGGTTTTGACTGGTTAAGACGCTTTTCGAGCATAACGTCAGTTGTGAAATCAGATTCAAGGACAGAAATCGCATTATCAGTATCTTCAGAAACTGGGGTTGCAGTCGTTTCTACAACTTGTAAAGGAGATACTTGTCGAGCAATCGGAGCATCAGCCATGTTTTCGATACGTGCCACTTGCTGTGCGGTTTTTAATAATTGCTGGCTCAGATGAGCTTCATCAACAATCAACACTGTGTCGTATGCAAGCAATCCAGCTTCCATAGAACGCATGGTACGACTAGTGCCGTAGCCACGAAACAGCAAGCGGCTTCCGAACATGTCAGGAGTAGCACAAATCACAGCACAGGTCTGCGGATAATAGCGCCACTCTCGGTCCGGACTGATACTGCCTCGCAATTCAACAGCAATCATCCACGGAATCGCAGAATCGCTTTTAGTTCCATCATTAATAGCTGCACGAAGTTTTAAACCGTCTCGATATACGTCAAGCCCGTCATTGGCGACATGCTCAATCTGCATTTTGTCCTGTAACGCACAAGCTTCATCAAATTGATCATCAACCAATGAACGACGATTTACCGTAAGAGCCAAACGACGAGGAATGTTTCGCAATGGTAAATCGAAGAGACCGTTTCCTTCCACGAGAGAAAGGCCTGCCATAGCATTAAGGAACACATGGATATCTATCACACTGGTTTTCCCAGAAGCGGTTGGAGCGCCAATACTTCGAGGCCAATACCCATGCTCTGCAACATACAGCATCAATCTAATCTGCCATTGATAAGGTGTACGAACAGGCACATTCGATTCATGACTTGAATGAACCGCAGCGATGAATTCTTTGAACTTAGCAGTCAGGTATTGCCGCTGCTCCAGACTCATTTCAGCCATGTTGGAATCCCCTTTTCGAAATCATCATCCGATTGACACACGCTTACGGCAAAATCCGCCGGCACAAGGAAACCTCCACCCAAATGGCGACTCTGACCGATTGCCATAGCCGCACAATCCAGAGACTCACCAGCATCAGAAATCGCAATCAACGCATTCATACCATGCAAAATGTTGGAACCGTTCGCACGATGCACATAATCCGTCATGTTGGCACGATGAACGGTACGATAATTGTAAATACGGAAATGCGAGGTCTTCGCGCTCACCGCATCAACAATGTTCCAATAGCGTTCCTCTCGACTTCCTTCCGACGATTGCGGATATTGCGAACGCCAAACATGCCCAATCGACAAACAAAGAGCCTCATAAACTCCCCATTTGCGATGCAACTTTATGTCAGGAATAGGGCGTGTCTCAGCGATGGCCATCGGTCTGACCGCCCAATATCGACACATTCCCGGCGCTACTGGCTTCCAGAAATGCTCGGCATCAACCGTTGTGACTTTCCCGATACGCAAAGTCGACTTTTCCGGAGCATAGTACAACGATTTGCCTTCAGCTCCGGCACAGACATCGCGCAACTTGCCAATGTCGCCTTTAGACATATCTGAAGGAATCAAAATAAGAAAACCAGGATTCAACTTCACAACATCGTCTCGGATTTGTTGACTATACCGCTGCTTGAAATCGGCATCAATAATCTGAATGGACACGTTATTGGCCGGTCTGGCTATGCCTGGAGCATATTTACCCACCAAAGCCGGCGATGGATCAATTCCCCACTCCTTTACTAGAAAACGATGCAGTGCCACAGCCCAATTGACAAATTCGGATTCCTGAGGTTTCCATTCAGATGAATTTTTAATGTCACCATTGCATGCAATTGCATTGATTTCCAAATATAAAGCCATCACCCAAGGAGCTTTAAGCACTTCCCTCTGCTTCCGAGCAGCCGAAGAAAGATACCTAGCTTTGCCTTCCGTTTGAGCAAGTGGATACTCATTAAGGAAATTCTGCTCGTCCTCTTTGTCGCTAACAGTAAGGTTTTTCTTACCCTTCGGTTTGGGATTCGCTGCCACAAAAGCCTGCTTCAAATCATCAAGACGCCCCTTTTTAGGGTAAGCAACAGGCTTTCCCCTCTTTCGAATATTCGTTAATGCCGAATCGGGGGAAAGTGTCCATAACTGTTCATCGACGCCAGAAGGAAGAACATAATCCTCATAAGTATTCAGCTCCACCGGAGAACAAGCTTCGCCTAGATAAGGAACTTCATTGCAAAGCCAGCTCAACACCATTCTCGCTGTAGATGAGGGGCATTCATGCCATATCCAAGTCAGCAATCTTCCAGATTCAGGATGCTGCTCATATGCAGTGGCTATGTGGGCTGTAGTAGATGAAACTTTATCTTTCGGTTTTTTTCTATTCTGGACATTGCCTTTATTTCTATAGGCAACAGCCCTGCTATCAGCTTTAACAGCGTGTGGGAGCAGCATTCCCTGAGGTGGATTATCCTCAAGCCAGTTCAAAGCCTCTCGAATCTGATCGTCCGTCAGATTACGATTGGCGTCAACCTGTTCAAAACCGAAAGTCAAGTATGCCACCGAAACAAGCGCAGAATACAAGCGGCAAAGTGAAGGAAACTCTTCCGGTCTGCCACCAGAATCACTGCCCTGATAAAAACCAAGCGGAAAATAAGCCGATATCGCGAAAGCCATATCAGTTTCCCTTTTCATCATCTTCAGCAGAAGCATTGGCAAGCACCGCAGGATTACCTTCCACAAGGAATTCCTGCCCCTCCCAAGTGATTCCCGCCTTTTCATGAGCCTGCGCGTAAGCCTCTTCCAAAAGTTTTTCAGCCATTCCAGCAGTAAGAGGTTCCAATTCCTCCTTCTCGCCATAGCGCTTGTTCAACATGACAGTCGGCTTGCCGGTCTCCGCAAGGAAGCAATTCGCACGGATGAAAGGATTCTCATCATAACCGGCAATATCACGCAGAAGTACAGCGAGAATTAATGCACGAATCGCAGCATCCCCTTCAACACCCTTGCCGAAATGGAATGTACGCACGGTAGCGAAGCTCAGCACACGGGTGGAGATGACTTTCCGGACAGAAACACCGTCTAGAACGTCTTTTTTAGCACTTGGTGGAATGGCACCCAAACCGATGGTCGAACCCTTGCCCGATTTCTTGAAACTCGTTTTAGTCTTGTCGCTTAGGTCAATACTGTCACCAACGATCTTCTGACGGTCAGCTTCGGTAGATACAATCACGCTCGCCCCAACTGGATCAATGCGTCCGCCCGCACGATGGATTACAGGGTCTTCTTCTTGTTCGGCCAGAATGGCATATGTTTCGCCAACCATAACAGAAGGAATCCTCAGCTGATTCTTACTGCGAGTGGAGTCCCATCCACCGAAAATGACCGTCTCCGGAGAAAGTTCGAAAATCGGCAGCAGATTATCCAAAGTCGAATTACGCGCCTTCACATATTCCTCCGCCTTGGAAGTAGATTCACCCTTATAACTTCCGACACGAATATGGCCATCGAAGCCACGATGTGGAAGCTGATTATCATAGACAACTTCCTTTCCGGCATCGGTATCATACTGAACCGCAATGCGAGGCATTTTTGAAAGAACGCCCTCACCATTCCGCATGGCTTCCGTTGTCGTTTCCTCAGCACGATTAGCAAAAGAACCCTTGGAATCAATCATCACCGTCTTCACCGGCTTTTCTTGATCTTCCTCATAGCGTTTTGCAAAAATATATGTCGCATTACCTCGGTCATCGACATACTTCGCAGGTGCGATCACACCATCCGGACCACTTGCAGGTTCCAGCTCCTGCCGCATCGTCAAACTGCCAGCTCCGCCAACATGAGCAGCCGCATTCAAATCTTCAATAGTAAGCGCACGCATTCTAGCGTCCTTCCTTTCCCATACGAACAACCGTGTCCATATTGTTAAATATCAGTGTAGGGTGTGTTGGTGCACATGACGGATACGCCACGCGCACCAACACAGAAAAGAAGTCTTTTCCGCCAAGGGAAAAGAATTGCTTGAATCTAAATCCGAAGCAAATAAAAACAATTCCTCAATGAAGTCCTTATTCATGGGTGGAAAACACATCTATGCCCTTCACCCACACTAACGCCATGCATGTTCTATTTATTCACAAGAACAAGCACGACGATAGCAAGAATAAGCGTTATCGCATTACCCATATGCCTCCTTTCGTTTTATCCAATACAGAAGTTTCGTCAATACTAGGCTTAACGAAATTCCCGCACAACATGCACCCTACCACAATTCACAAATATTGCAAGTTCAGGAAATACCTTAAAATCCAAATCATATAAATACTATATAAGAAGTTATATGCTAACTACACTTATATGAGTGTAAAAGCAGCAAAATCGTACACAATATACAGAAAAGAAAAAAGCCGGGAACGGGAACGACGGTTGAAACCGACGAACCCGACTCCCGGCATCGCGACTGCTTCTCAAAGATGTGTGCTTGACTCACATGGATGGTACTGAGAACCATTCGCTTGCGATCTGCTTCCGCGCACGTGCCGGCACGACGTAAATACGTCGCAGGCACACGGCAGACACAAATCAAGTCTGTATAAATCTTCCAGCCGGTGTAAAAGCCAGCCGAAAAGCCACAGGCTACTCTAGTCGCACGGTCGAATAATCACAAATCGATCGCAAAACCATGGAACAGCATACGCATCCATGTTTTGTTACCCGGACATGGAGGTTACGGTAACAAAATGCGGAAAAGCGAGCCAGAAGCCGAAGGTTAGGACTGAAGGAATACAGACTGAAGGATATAGGGTGGGACAACGACGTGAAAGGGGTCCTGCCGTTTAAACGGCAGGACCCCTTCGCATCAAGACGAAATCAGCCCAATCAAGCCAAATCCGCACAACCCGGTCAATTCAGCCAAACCAACCCAATCCCAACCGGATCGCACCAACCAATTCGGCCAATCCGGTCGACTTAGTTGAATCGACCAAGCGGAATCAGCCCAACTGATTCACCCCAACCAAAATCAGGCCTTGGCAACCTCGATGGCGAGCTCGGAGCCTTCGGCGCCGGCAACAACGTCAAGCGAGTCGGCGAGCGTGTCGGCGGACACGAGATCGCGGAACTGCTCGACCTTCGCCACGTCGCCGGCCGGGACGGTCAGCTTCAGCGCGATATGGTCGGAGACCTCGAGACCGGCGGCCTTACGGGCGTCCTGCACGGAGCGGATCACGTCGCGGGCGTAGCCTTCGGCAACCAGATCGTCGTTCAGCTCGGTGTCGAGGATCACGAAACCGCCGGTCGGCAGGGCCGCGGACACGGAGTTGGCGGCCTCTTCGGCGTTCTGTTCCTCCACGCTGTTGATCAGCTCGTACTCGCCCTCTTCCAGCGTAATGTCGCCGTTCGGGGTCTCGCACACCGGAGCGCCGGAAGCGTCCACATGCCATGCGCCGGACTTGGAGGCCTTGATGGCGAACTGCACGTCCTTGCGCAGGCGCTTGCCTGCAACGCGGGCGTTCACGCGCAGCTCGTGGATGATCTTCAGGCCCTGGGAGCCCGCATCCTCAAGCGTGCACAGCTCCACGTTCTTGACGTTGAGCTCGGACTTCAGAATCTCGTCGTACGCGGCCACGGCGGCGGTATCCTCCACCACCACGGTGAGCTTGCTCAGCGGCTGGCGCACGCGGATCTGCTTCGCCTTACGCATGGACAGGGTGCTGGAGACGACCTCGCGCACCTTTTCCATGGCGTTCACCAAAGCCGGATCGTCGACGAGCACGCGGCCAAGTTCGGTGGCTTCGCCGGTCTTCTCGTCGGCCAGGAACGGCCAGTCGGCCAGATGCACGGATTCGCCTCCGGTCAGGCCGCGCCACACGGATTCGGCTTCCATCGGGGCAAGCGGCGCAAGGACGCGCATGAACACCTCAAGCACGGTGTACAAGGTGTTGAACGCGTTGGCGTCCTCGTTCCAGAAGCGGTCGCGGTTGTTGCGGATGTACCAGTTGGTGATCATGTCGATGAAGTCGGACACGGCGTCGCATGCATCGGAGATCAGGAACTGGTCCAGCGAGGACTGGGTCTTTTCGACCAGTCGGTGGGTACGGGCCAGCAGGTAACGGTCCATTTCCGGCAGCGATGCAACTTCGTCGGCGCGAAGCTTGCGCGCGTCGTACCCGGCCGCGTTCGCGTACAGCGTGAAGAAGTAGTAGGAGCTCCACACCGGCAGCATGACCTGGCGCACGGTGTCGCGGATGCCATCGGCGGTGACGATGAGGTTGCCGCCACGCAGGATCGGCGAGCTCATCAGGAACCAACGCATGGCGTCGGAGCCAAAGTCGTTGAACACGCCGTTCACGTCCGGGTAGTTGCGCAGGTGCTTCGACATCTTCTGTCCGTCGGAGCCGAGCACGATACCGTGGCAGATCACGTTCTTGAACGCCGGCCTGTCGAACAGGGCGGTCGCCATGACGTGCTGCACGTAGAACCAGCCACGGGTCTGGCCGATGTATTCCACGATGTAGTCGCACGGGAAGTGCTGTTCGAAGGTTTCCTTGTTCTCGAACGGGTAATGGTACTGGGCGAAGCTCATCGAACCGGATTCGAACCAGCAGTCCATCACGTCGCTGATGCGGTGCATGTGGCTCTTGCCGGTCGGATCGTCCGGGTTGACGCGGGTCAGCTCGTCGATGTACGGGCGGTGCATGTTGATGTTGCCCTCATGATCGCGCGGGTAGTCACCGAAATCGGCCTTGAGCTCGTCAAGCGAGCCGTACACGTCCACGCGCGGGTACTTCGGATCGTCGGAAACCCACACCGGAATCGGGGAACCCCAGAAACGGTTGCGGGAGATCGACCAATCGCGTGCGTTCGCCAGCCACTTGCCGAACTGGCCGTCCTTCACATTGCCCGGAATCCAGTTGATCTGCTGGTTGAGTTCGAGCAGGCGGTCCTTGATCTTGGTGACGGCCACGAACCAGGAGCTCACCGGCTTGTAGATCAGCGGGGTGGCGCAACGCCAGCAGTGCGGATAGGAGTGCACGTAGCTCTTCTCCTGGAA
>ERZ1034680.538-NODE-538-length-18194-cov-8.897459_pt1 | contig 18194 bp, 10 predicted proteins | sample MGYA00520639_ERZ1034680 | MGnify/ENA primary metagenome ERZ1034680 (study PRJEB33766, sample SAMN09781760) | gut metagenome | biome: gut microbiome | host: Homo sapiens | place: Madagascar | study: EMG produced TPA metagenomics assembly of the PRJNA485056 data set...
ACTGGTGACTAAGCCTTTCTGAGCCCTCCCCGATGGGGAGGGTTGGGAGGGGCTTACAGCACTCTCACGCTCTTGTGCATGTTGCGGCCCTTCTTCTGTAGGTTGAGGTCCATCTGGTAGCCGATGAATATCTCGTGGCTTCCGTTGCCGGGATTGATGGCAGAGGTGTATATCTCGTAGGAATAGCCGAGGACGATGCCGTGGAACTTGCCTCCGATGAGCACCGTCGTAGATATTGTAGGGGCGTAGCTTACGCCGGCGTACATCATCTTCTTCTCGTTGGTGTAGACGAGGCGTCCGGTGATGTCGCCGCGGTAGCCCGAGAGGTCGCTGCGCACGAGGAACGAGGGCTGTATGGTGAGGAACGGGTTGCGCAGACGGATTGTTGCGCCTCCAGTGAGATAGTAGGTGGCGTCTACCTGCAGCTCATTGGTCTCGCCGAGCTTCACGTAGGGCGAGTTGAGATGCTGCGCCGAGACGCCTACGTACCAGTTGCGGTGCGAGTAGTAGAGTCCGGCGGCAAGGTCTACTGAGTTGCCGTCCACTTTTGATGATGAGAATGCGGGGTCGTTTGATTCCTCAAGATCCACTTTTGTTCCGTCGAAGCTCTCGCTGAGCAGTCCGGCTGAGATGCCTGTCGACAGTTGTCCGCCGAACAGCTTGAACTTGAACGCATACTGCAGGGCGAGACGTTTGTGGCTGAACAGACCTATCTGGTCGTTCATGAACTGCACGCCTGCGCCGTGGAACTGCTTCATGAGCAGAAACTGTGCGTCGGCTCCGGCGTACATCGTGTTAGGGTTGCGCTTGAATCCAGCCATTTGCATGGCGTAAGCCGCCGCGATGTTCAGCTTCGGCGACTTTCCCACGGCTGCGGCATTGAACGAAGGCTCCATGTCGAAGTAGTGGCTGAATGATACGTCGTACTGCGCTTGGCTCTTCATCGAGACAAGCGACAATATCATCGTTATTATTATGTATCCGCGTTTTAACACGTATGTATAACGTCTGTTTATTAATATTATTGTGAGATTCTTAAGTTTTTTGCTTCTCGTGGCTTACCAATGGCTGTCTTTGCCGAATATTTTGCGTATGCGGTTGCCTATAGAGCGCCATATATGCGCGAAGTTGCCGTAGCGCATATTGAGCACGAGCTCCTCCAAAGAGCGTCCGAACTTTATCCACGGGTGGCCGTAGGCGTACGTGCGGTACACCTGCTCCTTGAAGTCGACGTCCTCTATCACGTACGGCGGGTGCTTCAGTTCGCCCTCCAGCTCGAAGCGCTTCATGGTGAACAGTCTGCGCAGTCGGCGCGGCATGGTCTGCAGCGAGCCGGTATAGTGAGTCGACCCGTCGGTGGCTCCAAGGTTATTGATAAGGTTGTGCGAGGGCATGATGGCGAGTCCGGAGTTCATTACCATCGACGCCCAGAATATCGTTTCGTAGTATTCTTTACCCGACGCGCGATGGTCGTAGCAGGCGCGCAGCGTGTCCTCGCAGTAGCGTCGCTGTCGCATTATCTTCCTGAGCTGACGCATCGACGTGCGGTCGTCGAGGAACGGGTATCCGGGCTCCCACTTGTCGATGACGCGGCGCCACGACGCCCATCCCCAGATAGAGAACACGGAGGTAAAGAGATAGTCGTAGGGGTAGTCGGACAGCTGCTCCTCGGGGTTGAAGCCCGCAATCATCCAGATGCGCTCGTCGTGCTCGTAGCGGTCGAGCATCTCCTTGCAGAAGGTGAAGAACGACTGCGAGGGCACGTCGTCGTCCTCGAGCACTATGCACTTGTCGACGAACGAGAACGCCCACTTCTGCGAGATGTACTCCGAGGGGTCGCAGCCGTAGTTGCGCTCCTGGTAGAGGCGCTGCACGTCGCACTCCCAGTCGATGTTCTCTACTATGCGTCGGCATGCCTCTATGCCGGGCATGTCGCGCTCGCCGCGCGGTCCGTCCTGATAGAGGAACAGCTTTGATGGTCGCGCCTTGCGCACTTCGTCGAACACCTTGCCGAGGTGGTCGGGACGGTTGAAGAAGAGTATGAGTACTGCTACGTCGGTCTTGTATGATTGCATAAGCGTTGTGGTTTTTGTCTTTTCAATTCTACAAAATTACAGAAATTTGACTATAGAACGGCATTGGAACGCTGTTTTTTTCGCATAACCCAAACTTTTTCAGTAACTTTGTGCAAACATATCAGTATAAAAACATGAAACTTATCATCACGATAGACAACACGATGATGACGCTGCAGACCGACTCTGTCGACGGCGGCAACGACCGCGAGACGTATGCTCTCAATTCGGGCATCGCCGTGGCTGCCAACCTGCGACAGGCTCTCGCCTCGTGCGCTCTGCTGCGCCATCCGCGCCAGTACGACCGTGTGACGGTGGTGGTCGACACGCCCGTGATGCTCATCCCCGAGGACGAGTACAGCGCAGGCAGCGCCACACTGCTCTACCGCAACGCGTTCAGCCTCGCGGCAGCCGACGAGGTGCAGACGTCGCCGCTCGACGCGCTGGGCGTGGTGGTGGCGTTCGCCGTGAACAAGGATTTGCACTTCGTGCTCAACGAGAACTTCCGCTACGTGTGCTTCGAGCCGCGCATCGCCTCTACACTCGCTGACTTGAACCAGCGTGCGTACGGCGGTTTCCAGGAGAAGCTGTTCTGCGTGTTCCGCGGCAAGGACCTCGACATCATCGCCTTCCGCAAGCATCGCCTGCGCTTCTGCAACTCGTTCCACGCCGATGACACGCAGGACGCCGTGTTCTACATCATGAGCGTGTGGCAACAGCTCGCCATGCGACCCACCGACATTCTCGTCATCACAGGCAACGCCGAGGAGCCCGAGACGCTGAAGACAAAGCTCGGGCAGTTTGTGAAGAATGTAAATGAGTTGTAGGAGGCTACGGCATTCTTGCCGTAGCCATTGCAAATGGCTGTAACGATTATATTCTGTTGCCAATGGCTACGGCAGGAATGCCGTAGCTTCCTACACATCTCACCATCTCACCCCCACACCATAACACCATTTCAACATCATCTTATGCGTATAATAACAGGAAAATATAAAGGGCGCCACTTCGATATTCCGCGCTCGTTCAAGGCACGTCCTACAACTGACTTCGCCAAAGAGAATATCTTCAACGTGATTAACGGCTACATCGATATGGATGGCGCACAGGCGCTCGATCTCTTCGCTGGTACGGGCAGCATCTCGCTCGAACTGCTCTCGCGCGGCTGCGCTCCGGTTGTGAGCGTGGAGATGGATCGTGACCATGCGTCGTTCATCCGCGAGTGCATGACGAAGCTCGGCACGAAGGACAACATCCTCATCCGTGGCGACGTGTTCCGATTCATCAAGTCGTGCAAGCAGCAGTACGACCTCATCTTTGCCGACCCGCCTTACGCTCTGCCCACGCTGCCTACTATACCGCAGCTCATCCTTGGCAAGGGCATGCTGCGCCCCGGCGGTCTGCTCGTCTTCGAGCACGGCAAGCATAACGACTTCTCTGATGTGCCGGGCTTCATAGAGCACCGCGCCTACGGCAGCGTCAACTTCTCGCTGTTCCGTGCGCCAGAGGATACCACGGAGGAAGCGTAGATTGTTGGTTGCTTTCCCATAGAATTCTTTAGGGGGTGCACTTGTCTCAAGTGCACCAACCGATCAAGAATTGCATCAATCGATCAAGAATTGCACCAACCAATCAAGAATTGTACCAACCGAGATGGCGTACCATCTGCTCGGTTGGTGCAGCTGGGACAGCTGCACCCCCTGGGTGTGCTCCCACGGAATTCAGATGTTTAGGGTGCGTATCCATACGTAGCGGAGGTCTCCGGCCTCCGCAGCAAGCTGAGAACAATCATAACTGTGACTTGGTGCTGCGGAGGCCAGAGACCTCCGCTACGGTTGGCGCATTCAAAAATTCGTTAACCCACTTTCTATGTTTTCAGCAAGTGAGTCTGTTGTAAAGAAACATGTTATTTCCTGCGTTTTTTTACTTTTTTACCTTTTTATTCCTTTACTTTTACTCGCAAATATAATACAAGAAAACTTCCGCGAAAAAACTCATTCTATAGAAACCGAACGCGGAACCAAAATGTAGCGTGCCCATCCTCAAAGGGGGTGCACTTGTCTCAAGTGCACCACTTGCTGTGTTGATTTACCGCTTGCTGTGTTGGTTTATGGCTTGCTGTGTTGGTGCACTTGAGACAAGTGCACCCCCTGGGGAATTGCTGTGTTCTGAACACGAAAAAGCGGACTAAACGGACTTTATTGCTCAATCAATAAAAATCCGTTTAATCCGCTGTTTGTTTAGTGCAAATGCCGATTTGGTGTTGCGGAGGCCGGAGACCTCCGCTACGATTAGCAACGTATTTAATAACGAATCCGTTTAATCCGTTGTTAAAAAACGGGCGTCAAGATGCTGTTATTTAATTCCCATCGGTTTGATGTTCTTCACGATGTCAGCGCTGAAGCGTGCTTTCGGTTCGAAAGTCTTCGGAGCGAAGCGCATTGTCACCACGTGCTCGCCGGTAGGAGTCTTGAACTGCGGCAGACAAGAGTCGCCACCGCACGAGTGGTTGCCGATGCCACGCTGCCAGAAGTCGAAGTGAGCGAACACCTGCTCGCTGCGTGTCAGGTCGTACGGATGCTTGCCACCGTAGAACACGTCGTAGTTGAACTGCTGGTCGTCGTAGTGCGAGAGCGAGAAGGAGAGCTGACCCTCCACCTTCATGTTCAGTCCAACGCCGTTGCCGTTGTTCTTCAGCATCATCTCGCGCAAGCCCTGACGGTCGCCCATGGTCTGCGGAGCCGACTGCTCCTCGAACATCTTGTCTACCGATGTGCGGTACCAGCCGAGCAGTGAGCCACGCTGGCGGTCGATATAGTTGGAGCGCGGACCCTTAGCGTAGTAGAGCACGCTCTCGAAGCCCGGTGCGAACTGCATTGTGATGCCCACACGGCGTGTCTCCTCCGACGAGTTGTTGAACGCTACGCGCATGTCCACCTCGCCGTTCGGGTAGATGGTGTAGAGTATGTGGTGAGTGTCCTTGCCGTTCGACACGGCAGTCTCAACGATCACGTTGTTGCCCTGCTTCTTCGGAGCCTTTACGAGCGTCTTCTGACCAGTGAGCGCGCCCTCCTCCTTGTTCTCGTTCTCAGCTACGCCACCCGTTGCGCCGAGCGAGATGTTGTCGTTGGCGATGCGGCGGAAGCCGTTGAAGTCGGGACCTGCTGACGGCATGACAATCTGCTTGCCATCGAATGTCCACTCGGCGATGGTGCCGTCAGTGTCGAACTTGATGCTGAAGTTCTTGCCCTCAACGCTGTTACCCTTCACCTTCAGTTTGCCCTTCTTGTTGATGGCAGGCAGAGCGATGTGGTTCTGCTGCACGTATGTCGGGTCGGCTACCGACGGGCAGTTGGCTGCAACGTCGGGTGTGAGGCGGAACTGCTGTGCCGCAATCACATGAGCGCGGTTTGCCCATGCGGTCTTGTCTTTAACTTTGAGCTTGAAGGTGATGATAATCTCCTTGTCAGCCGGAACGTTCACGTCGTACGGAATTTCCACTACGCATGTTTCGCCCGGCTTGCACTGCAGGTCTTTCACTGCGCCGTGAGCCAAGTTGCTCTCTCCCTCGCCGCGTCCGCTGATGCTCCATACGAGCTGGTAGTCGCTCAGGTTGGTGAAGGCGAACTTGTTCTTCAGCGTGAGCTTGTGGTTGGAGAACGACACGAAGTCGACATCGCGATACACGTACTTCACCTCGTCGAGCTTAGCCGTCCACTCGCGTCCCGGAGTGATGATGCCGTTGCTCATGAAGTCGCCCTGGAAACCATAGTCGCCGCGGTTCATCTTTGTATAGTCGTAGCCCGAAGTGTAGTAAGGAATGCCTGTCTTCGGATCCTTCAGCGGTTCGCCAGCCTTGATGCGGCGTGTGTCGTAGATGCCCTGGTCTACCCAGTCCCAGATGCAACCGCCCACGATGCCCTTGCTGTTCTCTATCACGTCCCAGTACTCCTGCAGGTTGCCCACAGCCTGTCCCATAGCGTGAGCGTATTCGCAGATGAAGTAAGGCTTGTTGTTCAGTCCGTCGCGCTGCTCAACCACCTTGCTCACCACAGGGTACATGTCCGAACCGAAGTCGGAATATTTCTCGCCGTGGTTGTAGCCCTCGTAGTGAACCCATGCGTCGCGACGCGGCAGCAGGCGCTTCACACAGTCGTATGTAGCCTGGAAGTTGCAGCCGCCGCCCGACTCGTTGCCGAGCGACCAGAACACCACGCTCGGGTGGTTGCGGTCGCGCAGCACCATGCGTGCCGTGCGGTCTACGTATGCTCCCTCCCACGACGGCATGTTAGAGATGCTCTGGTTGCCGTGACACTCCACGTCAGCCTCGTTCATGCAGTAGAGTCCGTAGTAGTCGAACATGGCGTACATCTTAGCCTGGCGCGGATAGTGCGATGTGCGCACGGTGTTCACGTTAGCCTTCTTCATCAGCTCCACGTCGCGCAGCATAGTCTTCACGTCGATGGCGTGGCCCAAGAGCGGGTGTATGTCCTGCGTGTTCACGCCCTTGAAGTAAACGCGCTTGCCGTTCACGTAGATGAGGTTGCCCTTCTGTTCCACGCTGCGGAAGCCGTATTTTGTAGAGAATACCATCTCCTCGCCTGCGTTGCCCATCTGGCGCACTATCACGGTGTAGAGCCACGGGTGCTCAGACGACCAGAGCTTCAGGTCCGTCAGACCCTCGAAGTCTATAGAAACAGTCTTCTGTGCGTCCTTCGCTGTCAGCGCCACAGCCTGCTGCTTCTTTGCAACGAGCTGACCTGCTGGGTCAAGCAGCTCCACTTCGAGAGTTTTGCTTGCGCTCTGCTTCAGCGAGTTGTCTACGGTCAGCTCCACGTTCATAGAGCCTGCGGTGTAGCCCTTGCCGAGCTGCGATGTGATGTAATGGTCGCTTACAGCCACCTTCGGAGTAGCCATGAGATACACGTCGCGGTGGATGCCGGCGAGGTGCCACATGTCCTGACCCTCAAGATACGAACCGTCCGACCAGCGGTACACGCGCACCGATACGTTGTTCTCGCCCTTGCGCACGAGCGCCGTCACGTCGAACTCGGCGTCGGTGTTTGCACCCTCAGAGAATCCGGCGTATTTGCCGTTCACCCATACCACGATGGCACTGCACGCTCCGTCGAAGTGGAGCACTACGCGCTTCTCCTTCTCCCAGCCCTCGGGCAGGTTGAACGTGCGGCGGTACGAACCCACAGGGTTCTTGTCGAAGTTGTCGTCCATCGCCTTGATGCGCGGCGGGTCGTTGTGGAACGGATAGCCCACATTATTATATACAGGCACATCGTAGCCAGCCATCTCCCAGTTGAGCGGCACCTTGATGTCGTCCCAAGCCGATACGTCGGCGTTGTCGGCATAGAAGTCCTTTGCTTCGGGTTTGCCTTGCTTCCAGTCGGCTGTGTAGCGGAACTTCCACTCGCCGTTGAGCAGCAGGTAGTCGGCACGCTCCGGCGTGAGCCACGGCATGGCGTAGCATTTGTCTTGCATCATCTGCGATGTAGACGAGTAGGGTATGAACGTAGCGTGTGCCGGGAGCTTCTGGTCCTCAAACTTCTGCTCGTTCTCCACCCATGAGTCAACCACCTCGGCGATGTCCTTCACCTCAACCGAATGGACAATCGTAGGCACGTCCTTCTTTGTCTGACGCTTCGCCTTGCGTTGTCCGTAGGCAGTGCCGCTGCATACCAATGCTGCAACAGCCACTAACAATAAAGTTTTCTTCATTTATTTAGGTTTTTTGATTTGTTTCCTGAATAGTTGCAAATTTACTATTAATTTGGGAGTCGTACAAATTTTCATTGTTATTGTTAATGTAAATGAATTTATCTTCACAAAATTTGTGAATGTCAATTTGTTGCACTATTTTTGCAAAAGATAATAAATAAGAAATAATATGTCGACACCAAATATGATAGCAAATAATATAAATCCAGCTTTCCCCACACATCCGGGTGAAATTATTAAGGATGAGATAGAATATAGAGGCATCTCTCAACGTCAGTTGGCAGATGAAATGGGTATTGCGTATTCGGCACTTAACGAAATACTTAATGCTCGACGTCCCATTACCGAAAAGACAGCGCTTTTATTTGAGGCTGCGTTGGGTATAAACGCTGAACCATTGTTGAAGATGCAGATGCGTTATAATATTCAGACTACACGTAAAGATGCAACTTTTATGGATAAATTGGCAAAAGTGAGGAGAATAGCAGCCGCATTATAGTGTAAGCAAGTGCTCTTTCACTATTTTTGCGTTTGTTTTTACAGATAATGAAAAAAAACTGTGCAAAGTTATTGTAGTATCAAAATTAATTTGTACCTTTGCACTCGCTTTTAAGACAAAAGCTATCGGGTGGTTACCAGAGTGGCCAAATGGGGCAGACTGTAAATCTGCTGGCTATGCCTTCGGTGGTTCGAATCCATCACCACCCACAGAATAGCAAAAAGGTGTATCAACAATGTTGATACACCTTTTTGCTTTTAGGGGGTGCACTTGTCTCAAGTGCACCAAAAAACTAACAAGGCAGTCAAAGACGGGCTGAAAGCCCAACAATCACATAGCCCAGGGCAACGCCCTGGGTAAACATTATACCCCATATCTCCATTCGCCCTGTAAGGGCAACAGCCTAATTATTAAGCTGTTGCCCTTACAGGGCGCACTACTCAATATATACACTAAATACCCAGGGCGTTCTTGCTCTGGCAAGCGGCAAAGCCGAGCGGCCCTGGGCTATGTGATTGTTGGGCTTTCAGCCCGCATAGTTATAGACAAGCCCATTTAGCAAATATTACTATAAAACGTTGATAAACAAACCAATATAAGGGAAACTAATTGTTTACTGGACAGTATTTATGATAGGAAAACGCAGATATGAAAAAGTGAGATTGCGACTGATGCGCAATCTCACTTTTTATTTTTTATATGTTTGATATCAAAAGTTTACTTTGCAGCGAATACGAACTCGCCGGTGATGTCGTTGAAGAACACGTTGTACTTGCCTGCCGGAACCTTGATGTTATCGCCGCCATTTGTGCCAGTGCCGTAGTACTTCTCTGCTACGTTCACGCCAGCACCCCAGTTGTCGTCCCAACCGCCGTTAGCACGGAACTTCAGTTCGGTATCCGCAGCGAAAGTTACCTCCGCAGTCCAGTTGTGCGGTGCGGTAGCAGTCAGCTCCTCGTCGCCTCCCCATTCGTTGAAGCCACCGATGAGACCGATCTTCTCGAATTCTTTAGGAGTCTGGTTCTCGAGCTTTGTCCATGTGTACGACATAGTCTCGAAGTCAACCTTCAGTGTGTAGAAGGCGCCTGGCTCCGGACATACTATTGCTCCAGCATTGCTTGTTACGAGCTTGCCCGAAGCAGCGTTGTCACCGTCGGTAGCTGCGCCGATACAGTTGTTCCAATCGCCGAAGTTGTTCTCGTCCCAAATCTTCAGGTTGCCAGCACCAGTCCACTGTGTGGTGTAGGTCTGCACTGTCTGGCTCTGCGGGTAGAACATGCAAGTCTTAACCTCTGGTTTCCAGCCCTGCAACTCACCTACGAGATAATATATAGGTGTGTACTCCGATGCCTTTGGAGTGAGCTTCAGCTCGATTGTTCCAGCCTTGATGAGTGCAGCCTGTCCGTCCTTCATGGCGTTCAGCAGCACCTCGGCTTTCATTGTGCGCTCCACTGGACGTTTGCCGTAAGCCGCTACCACTGCGTCGAGCAGTTCGGCTGTGCAGGCACGTCCGTTTCCGCTCACGTTTACCGTAGTCTTTGCAGCGTTCTGTGCTGTCATTTCGAGTCGTCCTTTTTCGAGAGTCACGCCCTCGGGAAGAGTTGCGTCGTTGAGTGTGAACACTGTCACGCTGTCTGATGTAACCTGATCGAAGTCGATAGGCTGTGCCACTGTAGCAGTGAAGTTAGGCAGTGTGATAATCTCCTCCTGCGGGTTCTGCTGTGGCTGGCTCCAGTCGTCGTAGCTGTCGTCGCACGAAGCGAGTGCGAGTCCCATGAAGCCGAATGCTAAAAGCTTTGAAATATTTTTCATTTCCTTTGTCTTTTTAATGTTGAAAAGTTGCTTTGTACAAGTCTCGCAGGCAGAAGAACCTGCGAAACTTGTGAAACTTCATTTTCTTACTTGATGCTACCCTTACCTGTTGCGAAGTTGAGGTAGAGCTTCTGGCCAACCTTACCTGCCACGCGGTCCTGGTCGCCGCCCTTGCCACGGTAAGCGATCTCGCCGTTGAGCACCATGAACTCAGAGTGCCACCAGTCGTTGCCCGGAATCTTGACGTAAGCACGTACACCAGCACCATCAGGTGTGTTTCCAATGAATGCCGGTGAAACGAAGTCGGCGTCCATTGTTGCCGGAACCGTAAACTTGCAGTCCTCAGCCAGTTCCTTATATTCGGTTTGGCCCATTGCTTCGCCGATGAGGTAAACGTTCGGCTCGTTAAACTCTACTGTGTACTTGATATCGCGTCCGCTTACAGAAGCAGTAACCACCATGAGGTACCACTGCGGAGTTGTAGAGCAGATGTTGCCGTCGTCGTTAGTAGAGATCTTGTCAGCGAGGTCGCCGGCTACGGTGATGTCGTTGTAGCCCTTCTGGTTGCCGTCCCAATCCTTAGCTGTGTTGATCTTAACGCCAGCCTGGTCAATCCAAACCATGCGCCAGTACATCTCCGGATGTTCGTAAACCGGTACGAACTCGAAGCTGTTGCCCCAGTCCCAGCTGCAGAAGCCGCCTACTACGTAGAGGTGTTCAGGCATTGTAACAGGAGCCAGCGAGTAGTTGAGGTGAACGTTCTCAAGGCAGATGACGTTAGAAAGAATCTCGGTGTCAGCCACCGGCTCGCCGGTATCGGAAGTCATGTAGGCACGCATACGTACATATACCTTTACATCCATCGGGAAGTCGGCTTCGCTCTTGCCTGCGTTCAGCTCCATTGTGGTGAGTGTGCTTGCGAGCATAGCTGCGTCTACGCTGCATACTGTATTAGGGAACGACTGGTCGAGTTCTACGAAGTCGGTCATATCTTCCTTCAGCGATACTTGCACCTTATACATAGTAGATGCAGGGAAACCGTAGTTAGGCTGCGAGCATGTGAACACTATTGCTGAAGAGTTGGTGAGGTCGATATTCGTAGCAGCCAGTGCCGGAGTGTTCAAACGAAACTCCGTCGGTGTTTTAACGATAGGATTGCTGTCGTTGTCGTCCTCGCACGATGTGAACATCACGAGACCCATCATGATCAGCAATGCCGATTTCAATATCTTTTTCATATTGCTTATGCTTGTTTGTTAGGTTGATTGTAACGGTGGAGGAGAGATTGTCGCTCTCCTCCGGACGTTGTTATTAGTTGGTGTAACCAGGGTTCTGTTTGAGGTTTGTGTTGCTCTGGAGCTGTGTCAGAGGAATCGGGTAGATGTTCTTGTATGCCTCGAAGTTCTTGCCAGCCGACTCGCCGCCTTTCCAGTCCCAGTTGTAGCCAGTGTTGCCACCGAAGAGTCCGAAACGTACGAGTGTTGTGCGGCGCATACCCTCGAAGTAGAACTCGCGAGCCCACTCGTCGCAGATTTCGTTGAGCGAGTAGTTGCTTGACTCGGCGCGAGTGCTTGCGTTGGCGCGTTCGCGCAGCTTGTTCAGAACGCGTGTGCCTTCCTGCGATGTCTTGCCACCGTTGAGGCGAGCGTCAGCCTCTGCATAGTTGAGGTAAGCCTCTGCAGCACGCATGAACGGCCAGTCCATATCAGCGAAAGTCGGGTCGGCGTGTGTAGAGTTGTCGCTGTTGTAGTTGAGGAACTTGCAGACGCCGTAGCCCTCAGCCGACTTTGTGATGTTCTCAATCTCGTATGTGCGACCCTGACCCCAGAAGATAGCGCGGTCGTCGCCTGCCTGAGAAGTCATCTCGTAAGAAGGAACCTCAGGAGCAGATGTGCTCGGGAAGAACTTCTTGAGCAACGCAACGCGTGGGTGCAGACCGATCCACTGCTGACCTACCAAACCGTTAGAACCGTCCGGGTCGTTTGGATTGGCGTGCATAGACGGATCGAAGCAAGCAGCTATGAGGAATAGCGAGTTGCCGTAGCTTGCAGTCTTGCCAGAGATGTTCACGATAGGGAAGAGAATCTCCTTTGCGGCAGCAGATCTGTCGTTGTCGCCCATGAACACAAGCTGGTATGCGCTCCAGCGACCTACAGATGTAGTGTTGATGTCGTACGGAGAGTCCATAACCTTCTTGGCGTAGTCCTTAGCCTTCTGCCATTCAGCCTTGCCGCTGTAAACCTCAGCGTTGAGGTAGAGGCGTGAGAGAAGCATCCAGCAAGCAGCTTTGTCTACACGACCGTAGTCGGCGTCGCTGCCGGTCTTCACTCTCGGCTCGGCGAGGTCGGGCTCAATAGCGTTGAGCTCTTCTACGAGCCACTTGTAGAGTTCTGCGCGCTCCATTCTATGCGGTTTCTCGAGTGCTGTAGAGAAACCGACATTTCCGTAAGCGTCCATAAGCAGGTAGTACTGCATAGCGCGGAGGAAGCGGCACTCTGCTGTCTTCTGCTTGTCCTCGCCGCCTGCAACTTCGAGATACTGGTTGCAGAACGTGATGCCCAGAGTGAGGCGTGTGTAGTAGAGCTTCACCCAAGCGTGTGACGGGTCGAACTTAGCCGAGTTGAGCTCCTGCAGACCGTCGCCCCATGAGCATGTAGCCTCGTCGGTAGGCAGCTCGTTCATGTTGAACATAGCACGTACAAGACCGGTCATACCTGCGTCGTTGAATCCCTTTACGTCCGGATCGTCGTCGCTGTTCGATCCGCTACCGTTGCCGTTGATGCCGAAGTTGGCGTAACACTTGTTGAGCAGTCCGTCGTTGTTGACGTTGAGGTCGATCTTCGGGCTGATAGGCTCCTTGTCAAGGTCGTTGAGGCACGATGTCGAAGCGAGGCTGATGAGCAGCGCAGCGGCAGGTGCGAGAGCCGATTTTATATATCTTTTCATTGTCGTGAATCGTTTAAGTTATGTTTTTTGTTTAGAAGTTGAGGTTCAGACCGAACTGGAATGTGATAGGACGCGGATAAACGTCCTTGTCGATGCCGCTGTATACCTCAGGGTCGATGCCGCTGTACTTGGTGATAGTGAACACGTTGCTGCAAGAAGCGTATACACGACCAGAGATGCCCTTCCATGAGCCGCTCTTGAAGAGACGGTCGAACGAGTAGCCGAGTGTGATGTTGTCCATCTTCAGGAACGAAGCGTTCTGTACGAAGTAGTCAGAGAGCTTCGATGTGTTAGAGTCTGACAACCAGCCGAGGCTGCTTACAGAGCGGTTAGCCAAGTAAGAGTCCTGGCACCATACTGCACTGGTAGTCTTCAGACGCTGTCCCTGCTCGAAGTTGTTGTATACATAGTTGCCGAGGCTTGCACGGAGTGAGAATCCGAGGTCGAAGTTCTTCCACTCAACGCGTGTAGAGAAGCCCATTGTTACGGGAGCCATAGAGCTCTTGTAGAGATAGCGGTCAGCCTCAGAGATGACGCCGTCGCCGTTGCGGTCTACTACTACGCCCTCAAGCGGTTTGCCGTTCTTGTCGTAAACCTGCTGGTAAACGTAGAACGAGTTGGCAGCGTAGCCAGTCTGGTAAGCGAGCACCTTGTTAGAAGAGTCGATGTTGTCGCCAGCCATTACAGGGTCGCCATTGTCGCTCACGCCGTTGAGGTCGGTGATGCGGTTGCGGTTGTACGTGAAGTTGTAGTTCATCGTCCAGTACCAGTCCTTGGTGTTCACAGCTACGTAGTTCAACGAAAGCTCAACACCGGTGTTCTTCAACGAACCGATGTTCTGCAAGCCGCGGTCGGCAGAGCCGGCGAGTGCAGTTACAGGTGCGTCGTTGATAAGGTCGTCGGTCTTGCGTACGTACCAGTCGATGCTACCGGTGAGTCGCTTGCAGATGCCGAAGTCGAGTCCGAGGTTATACGTTGTTGTGGTCTCCCACTTCAGCTTGTCGTTGTAGTAGAGCGGAGTATAGATAGAACCGTCGCCGATAATCGGGTACTTGCCGAAGTTCTGTCCCTTCTTGTACTGCTTGAACCAGATGTAGTTGGAGATGCCTTCCTGCTGACCAGTCACACCGTAGCCGGCGCGGAACTTAAGTTCTGAGAGCCAGTTGATATCCTTGATGTTGTTCTCGTCCTTCATGTTCCATGCGAAAGCGAACGACGGGAAGAGTCCCCAGTGGTCCTTGAAGCGTGACGAACCGTCGTCGCGCACCGTAGCGGTGAAGAAGTAGCGGTTCATGAGTGTGTAGTTGGCACGTCCGAAGAACGAAACGAGGAAGTTCTCGTACTTGTCTACGTCCTTAGTGTCCTTGAACACCTCACCTGCATGTTCTGGGTTTGTCTGCGGGTAGTACTGCATCCACGAGTTGTTGTAGCGGAAGAAGAAGTGCTGATACTCGTAGCCACCCATGATGTCGAAGTGGTGGTTCTTGCTGAAGTCCTTGTAGTACTGAGCGTAGAGGCTGAGCAGCTCGTTGCGCTTGAAGTTCTCGTTGTCTGTGATGCCACCATAATATAATGTAGAGGCATAAGATGTAGGCTGCGACTCGTCCTCTGTGCCCTTAGCCACCTCAAGACCGAGAGTAGCGTGCAGACGCAGGTCTTCGAAACCGTGCACCTTATAGTCGATGTCAGCCGAACCGATGAACGATCTTACCTTCTCCTGCTTGTTGCCGAGTTCGAGCAGAGCGAGCGGGTTGGCAGGAGCGTCCTTGAAGCGTGTGAATTGCCATGACGGGTCGCCAAGTCCGCCTGCGGCGGTAAGCCAGTTGAAGTAGCCGCCGAAGTTCTGCAGTGTCTGCTGTGCGTTAGAACCGAGCATAGCGAGGTCGTGCTGCGATGTGAAAGCGTACGGACTCTGTGTCGGATCGAACGAAACGGCATTGCCGATGGCAGCTGTGTCAGCCTTCTTAGCCTTAGAGAACATGCCCTTGGCGTTGAGGTTGAGGTTGAGGTGGTTGTTCAGCAACGACGGGTTGAGGTTCACTGAAGCCGTGTAGCGGTTGTAGTCAGAGTTCTTCAAGATACCCTGCTGGCCTGTGTAGCCGAGAGATACGCGGTAGGGCAGATAGTCCTTTACAGAGCCAGATACCGTCACGTTATGGTCGTGGCTCACTGCCTTGCGGTAGATAAGTTCCTGCCAGTCGGTGTTGGCTGTACCGAGAGCCTTAACGGCATTGTCGTTCTCGTTGAAGAGGCTCTTGATGTAAGCACGATACTCGTCGCCGTTCATAACGTCCTGAGTCTTCTTCTTCATAGAGAGCGATACAGAACCCGAGTAGCTTATCTCCGGCTTCTGACCCTTGTGACCCTTCTTTGTGGTGATGATGATGACACCGTTAGAACCGCGCGAACCGTAGATGGCTGTAGCCGAAGCGTCCTTCAAGACGTTGAACGACTCGATATCCTGCGGGTTGATAGTAGAAAGCAAGTTGGAGCCAGTGTTGCCCACCTTGTTGTTGTCCATAGGCACGCCGTCGATAACGATCAGCGGGTCGTTGCTGGCGTTCAGTGAAGAGCCGCCACGGATGCGGATCTGTGTGCCGACGCCTGGCTCACCAGAGTTTGACGTTACGTTCACACCTGCCACCTTACCAGAGAGCATGTCCTGAGCGTTCACCACAAGACCCTTGTTCTTTGAGTCGGGCTTCAGAGCTGTAACCGAACCGGTAAGGTCTGACTTCTTCACAGCGCCGTAACCGATTACGACAACCTCGTTAAGTGTAGAGGAAGTGTTCTTGAGATGGATTGTGAGGTTCTGACCGGCCTGCATCTTTACAGGCTCGTAGCCGATGTAGGTCACTTCAATGGTCGACTTCTTGTCGGCATTGAGAGTAAAATTACCGTCGATGTCTGTAACAGTACCTAATGTACCGCCTACAACCTTGACGGAAGCACCGATAACCGGCTCGCCGGTTTCGTCTACTACGTTGCCTTTCACAACAACCTGCTGTGCGAAGGCGCTTGCCGATAGGAACAAGCCTGCTGAGAGCGTAGCTGTTCTGAGGGCATTAGGGAATTTAACCTGCTTCTTCATGTAGCTTTTGATTTTATAATAAATTGTTTTTAGTCACAAATGTTATTAGGATCTTTCCACGTGCAAAATTATGATTTATATCAATTCGTTGCACTATTTTTTAATATAAATCTAATGTATAGTGCATGTAAACGTTTACGCAAGCAAGAGGGCGTGTCAAAAATATTAAATAAAGAAATTTGAATCCTAATAAAAGTCATCGTGCAGCGTACGCAATCCAATCAGACGGCGTACGCAATCCGATTGGACGGCGTACGGAATCCGATCGGGCGGCGTTCGCTGCACGATGACAGATCGCTATCAATTAAGGAGTAATATGTATGTTCGTTAACAACGGATAGGTATATAATAAACGGATTAAGCGGATTATTTAGTAGCGGAGGTCTCCGGCCTCCGCAGCAGCAAGGTCCGAAGGGGCAGAAACACATAGGAGGGTGTATCAAAACTCACAAATAGCACGCCCCGAAGGGGCAGAATCACATAGCCCAGGGCAGCGCCCTGGGCTATGTGATTGTTGGGCTTTCAGCCCGTCTTTGACCACATTATTAGTTTTACCAGACAGCAATATAACATAATAGGTTGTTGCGGTGGCAAGAATACCACCTCTTTATTTCTTGATGCGAGCCACGCACAGGGCGCCCAGCACGAGCGACGCCGCAGCCACGAGCATCATGTTGCTCTGCACCGAGCCTACCATCGAGAGCAGCGTACCGCCGCACGCCGCAGCGATGATCTGCGGTATGCAGATAGTGCCGTTGAAGAGTCCGAGGTAAGCGCCCTTGTGTCCGTAGCCCTCAAGAGCGTTCGTGACGAAGGCGAACGGCATGGCGAGCATCGCAGCCCATGCGCAGCCGATGAGCATGAACGGCAGAGCGAGCAGGTTCTGGTCGTGCACGAACGGCACGAGAGCGAAGCCCACGGCGCCGATGACAAGGCTCAGCGCATAAGCCGCCTTCTCGTTCTTGAAGCGCGGCAGAGCCATAGCCCACAGCACAGAGCCTACAGCCTGCCAGCAGAACATCACGCCTACCCAGTTGCCTGCCTCTTGATAGCCCTTCGACGCGGTGTCGGTGGTGTGCCATACGGTGTCGGCGATGGTGCCGTTGGTGTATGTCCACATGAACATGAACGCCGCCCAGCAGAAGAACTGCACGAGGCCCACCTTCCAGAACATCGACGGCGCGTTGCGCAGCAGCTCAATCCAGTTGGCTTTGCCTTCGTCCTCCTCGGGCTTCGCCTCGTTATACTCGGCGTACTCCTGCGGGTTCCACTCCTTCACCTTCAGTGTGGTGTAGATGACGCAGAGGATGAGTATAGCGGCGCCGATGTAGAACGAATAGATTACGGAGTCGGGTATGACGCCCTTCTCTGCCTCGTTGGCTATGCCGATGGCTGTGAAGAAATAGGGGAAGAGGTAGCCCACGATAGAACCGGCGTTGCAGAGGAACGACTGTATGGAGTAGGCGAGCGACTTCTGCTTCTCGTTCACCATGTCGCCCACGAGCATCTTGAACGGCTGCATCGCCATGTTGATGCTCGTGTCGAGGAACATAAGCGAGACGAGACCGAACACCATTGCCGCGCCGACCGCCATGCCGAACGAACCGGCGTTGGGCAGCAGGCACATCACGGCTACAGCCACCGATGCGCCGATGAAGAGATATGGTATGCGGCGGCCGAAGCGACACCATGTGCGGTCGCTGAGTGTGCCGATGATGGGCTGCACGAGGATGCCCATGAGCGGCGGCAGTATCCAGAAGTAGCTGAGGCTATGCGGGTCAGCACCAAGTGTGGCGAAGATGCGCGAGATGTTAGCGCTCTGCAGGGCGTACGCAATCTGTACGCCGAAGAATCCGAAACTGAGGTTCCACAGTTTCCAGAAACTTAGGTTTGGTTTTGGTTTCATTGTTATTTGGTTTTTTATTTATTGGTCTATTCGTTGATTTCCCCACGGGTGCTACCTCGCACTACCAAACGTGTGCGCACCACTTTCTTCTCAATCTTATTCTTAGGCGACAGTCCTTCCACCTTATTCATAAGT
>ERZ1034680.545-NODE-545-length-18038-cov-9.581382_pt1 | contig 18038 bp, 10 predicted proteins | sample MGYA00520639_ERZ1034680 | MGnify/ENA primary metagenome ERZ1034680 (study PRJEB33766, sample SAMN09781760) | gut metagenome | biome: gut microbiome | host: Homo sapiens | place: Madagascar | study: EMG produced TPA metagenomics assembly of the PRJNA485056 data set...
TCGGTCAGTTTCTTTTGAAAAACGTTTCCTATCGGATTAGATAGAATACGTAGTAAGAGTGAAATGGTTGTTACTAACATATTTTTGTTTTTGATATTGTTTAACTAATGACGAATCCAACGGGCAAGTCCAAAGTTAATATAAATGTTTTGAAATCACTTTCATCTGTGTCAGGAAACCAATTTCATTTCTGCATCCAAACCGCTTGATATGAAATCAAATACATATAAATAGTATAAAATGGCGGATGCGCTCTTGCAGATTATATATAAAAAGGACAGATGCTTTCGCTGCATGACGCAGCGGAAGCACCAGCTTTCTATATTCTTATTGCTATGTAAGAAACTCTACTTCTTGTTCTCTCGGTAGTATTTCAGTCCGCCCTTCACGTTCTGTATGAGGGCCTTCGACGAGTAGGTGGCACCGCTCACGCCGTCCACCTTCATCTGCTCCGCCTCGTCGACACTCTTGCCCACGAACTTCTTCAGCAGCGTCTCCGCCTGTGCGAACACCGAGGGCGTGTCCTGGTTGGGCAGCGCCACTATCTTTTGCACCTTGCCGTTGCGGATATATATCTTCACCGGTGTCTTGCCCTGGAAACCGCGCGCCTTCACTATCGACGTAGTGTTGACTACGGCGGCGCCCTTCTCGTACTTTATGGCGTTCTTGCTGACGCAGAAGCTCATAAGGAGGAATGAGCAGAGAGCGATGAGTAATGTTCTTTGCTTCATAATTTATTATAATAAGTTGAGATTTTTTTAAGTTGAGAGTTGAGAATTGAGAGTTGAGAGTTATGATTACCTTTTAATATCGTACAAGTAGACATTAATCTTCAAAGCTAATCATAACTCTCAATTCTCAATTCTCAATTCGAATTACTTCTTGTCGTACGCGTGCAGCGGATAGTCGGTGGTGTAGTGCAGTCCGCGGCACTCCTTGCGCTCGATAGCCTGACGTGTGATGAGGTAGCCCACGTTAATCATGTTGCGCAGCTCGCAGATGTCGCGGCTCGCCTTTACGCGCTTGAAGAGCTCCTCGGTCTCCTCGTAGAGCAGGTCGAGGCGGTCCCACGCACGCTTCAGGCGCAAGTCGGAGCGCACGATGCCCACGTAGTTGGACATTATCTCGCCCACCTCCTTCACGCTCTGCGTGATGAGCACCTTCTCCTCGTTGGTCATCGTGCCCTCGTCGTTCCACTCCGGCACCTTCTCGTTGAAGTCGTACTCGTCTACGTGCTCAAGCGAGTGCTTTGCAGCAGCGTCGGCGTACACCACAGCCTCGATGAGCGAGTTGCTCGCCAGTCGGTTGCCACCGTGCAGACCCGTGCAAGAGCACTCGCCGATGGCGTACAGACGCTCTATCGACGACTGTCCGTTGAGGTCTACCTTTATGCCGCCGCACATGTAGTGGGCAGCCGGGCGAACGGGGATATAGTCGGTGGTGATGTCGATGCCTATCGACTTGCACTTGAGGTAGATGTTCGGGAAGTGCTTCTTTGTCTCAGCAGGGTCTTTATGCGTAACGTCGAGGCACACGTGGTCGATGCCGTGTATCTTCATTTCCTTGTCGATGGCACGCGCCACGATGTCGCGCGGAGCCAGCGAGAGGCGCTCGTCGTACTTCTCCATGAACGACTCGCCGTTAGGCAGGCGCAGTATGCCGCCGTAGCCGCGCATCGCCTCAGTGATGAGGAAGGCGGGGTGAGTCTCGCCCGGGTGGTAGAGCGCCGTCGGGTGGAACTGCACGAACTCCATGTCCTTCACCGTGCCCTTAGCACGATATACCATCGCCTCGCCGTCGCCCGTAGCTATGATGGGGTTGGTAGTGGTCTGGTATACGGCACCGCAACCGCCTGTACACATCAGCGTCACCTTGCTCAGATACGTGTCCACCTTCTGCGTCTCGGGGTTCAGCACGTACGCACCGTAGCAATTAATATAAGGTGTGCGACGTGTGACGCGCGCTCCGAGGTGGTGCTGCGTGATTATCTCCACGGCGAAGTGGTTCTCCTTAACGTCGATGTCGGGGCAGGCGCGCACAGCCGCCATAAGTCCGCGCTGTATCTCGGCGCCCGTGTCGTCGGCGTGGTGCAGGATGCGGAACTCGGAGTGTCCGCCCTCGCGATGCAGGTCGAACTCACCGTTCTCCTTGCGGTCGAAGTTGACGCCCCACTTCACGAGCTCGGCAATCTGCTCCGGCGCATTGCGCACCACTTGCTCTACGGCACGACGGTCGCTGATGAAGTCGCCCGCTATCATCGTGTCTTCTATATGCTTGTCGAAATTGTCGACTGCAAGATTAGTCACTGAGGCAACGCCTCCCTGGGCAAACGAAGTGTTTGCCTCGTCAAGCGAAGTCTTGCAAATCATGCACACCTTTCCCTTGTGTGCGCGAGCTACCTTCAAAGCGTAGCTCATGCCGGCAACTCCGGCACCAATAATCAGAAAGTCGTATTTAAAAACCATCTTTTCGGTATTTATTCTTAGACGCTGCAAATTTAGAGAAAAAAAAGAAGACACCGCAAGTTTGTCTACCTTTTTTTGCATGGAAGAAAAAAAACGACATTAATTTTTGCTCATATTAATAAAATGTATAACTTTGCAACCACCTATTCGAACACATTGTTTCTGTAATCAGACACATATTGTCGGTATGTTGTAACCTTTTTTATTATTTCAAGCAAGTTATAACCTTTAATTTTTTAGCAATATGAAGAAAATCAAATCAGCAATGCTTATTCTGATGGTAGCCATTGGCTTCGCATCATTTGTTTCATGTGGTAACAACAAGAACGCACAGCACAACGACGCAAAGGCAGTAGCCGAGGCGCTCGAGGACAAGGAAGTAGAGGAGATGTCGTCACTCATCAACTCCGTTTCGCTCTGCCTCGACTCTATCCAGGTGCAGGAGAACATGATCTTCAACAACCCTGAAGGCACAACAGACAAGCAACACATGCTCGCACAGCTGCGCGCATTCAAGGATCTGCTCGCACGCAAGCAGCAGCAGATAGCCGACCTCACAGCAAAGAGCGAGGCACAGAACAAGAAGTCGAAGAAGACCATCGCCAGCCTCAACAAAATGGTAGACTATCTCAACGCACAGCTCGCCGAGAAGAGCGCAAGAATAGAAGAACTCGAGAAACTCGTAGAGACAAAGGACGTGAAGATAAACGAGCTGAACCTCAACCTCAGCACCGTGACAACCGAGAATGAAGGTCTCAAGGAGCAGAACGCACAGCAGGACAAGGAGCTCAACACACGCTACTATGTAGCTGCTTCGAAGAAGGAACTCAGCGAGAAGGGCCTGCTCAAGGGCGGTTTCCTCAAGAAGAAGAAGGTAAACAACGCTGCTCTCGACAAGGGCCTCTTCAAGAGCGTAGACATGCGCCACTTCAAGACTCTGAAGCTCGACTCGAAGAAGGCGAAGGTGGTTTCGGGCAACCCTGAGGGCAGCTACACCATCGAGAAGAACGCCGACGGCACATCTACACTCACCATCGTAGACCCAGCCAAGTTCTGGAACGCATCTCCGTATCTCGTTATCCAGCTGTAAAGCAACGATACTATTGTTAGCCTTGTGTGAAAGCAATCAGGCATAGCATATAAAAATAAGAAAAAGTCCGTTCAGCATTGCTGAGCGGACTTTTTCTATATATCTCTGAGGAAAAATAAGCAGTGTGAACTGTCAGATAAGCAGCTCTGGCTGGAAGATAAGCTGGAAGATAACTCGTTTTCAGACTTATCTTCCAGCCCTTACTATGCTTATAACATGAGAGTTGCGGCGTTTCTGGAAGATATGGAAGATTTTTTCGCCTACTCGATTCTTTTAGCAGCCAATAGAGTTTCCATACCCCCAGCGTTGTCTTATTTCTTTCCCTTTGTTGCCACTACGAAGTAGCCGATGAGGCAGCAGTAGGCTGCGAGCGAAGCCACTTCAGAGAGCGGGTTGGCAAACCATGCCTCCTTGAAAGCGTCTGATGCGATGTGAACGTCGCAGAAGCGGAGGAGGGCAGAGAGAACACCCATGAGAGCGCCACCTGCGATGAAGCCGCTGGCGAGCAGTGTGCCCTTCTCGCCGCGCTCACGGTTCACCTCTGCATTCTTGGAGCGCGATGTCACGTACCAGTTGACGATGCCGCCAACGAGGAGCGGAGTGTTCAGCTCCAATGGGATGAACATGCCGAGTGCGAAGGCGATAGCCGGAATGTTGAAGTAGGTGAGCACTACGGCGATGACAGCGCCGATAGCGTACAGTGCCCACGGAGCACCTACGCCGTTCATGAGCGGGTCGATCACAGCCGCCATCGCGTTAGCCTGAGGAGCAGCGAGCTGTCCGCTTGCGAAGCCGTAAGTCTGGTTGAGCAGAATCATAACGCCGCCCACGGTAGCAGCCGATACGAGTGTGCCTAAGAACTTCCAAGTCTCCTGCTTCTTCGGCGTTGTGCCGAGCCAGTAGCCAATCTTGAGGTCGGTGATGAAGCCGCCTGCCATAGAGAGTGCGGTGCAGACTACGCCGCCCATGATGAGCGCGGCAACCATACCGCCAGTGCCCTTCAGACCTACAGCTACGAGCACTACCGATGCGAGGATAAGTGTCATGAGCGTCATGCCCGATACGGGGTTGGAGCCTACGATGGCGATGGCGTTGCCGGCTACGGTGGTGAAGAGGAACGCTATCACGGTGACAAGCAGAATGCCTACGACAGCGAAGAGCAGGTTGCCCTCCATCACGCCGAACCAGAAGAAGATGAAGGTGATGAGGAGCGTAGCGATAGAGGCGATGGCGATGAACTTGAACGGCAGGTCGCGCTGCGTGCGTACGGTGTCGGCAGACGCCTGTGCGCCGCCCTTCATCTCGTTTGCGGCGAGCGACACGGCGCCCTTGATGATGCCCCACGACTTGATGATGCCGATGATGCCAGCCATGGCGATGCCGCCGATGCCGATGCTCTTGCCGTAGTATTTGAAGATCTGCTCTGGTGACATAGCACCGACGGTCTGCGTAATCTCAGGGTTCCAGATGTTGAGCACTTGGTCGTGGAAGAGCATGGACATGCCCGGCACGATGAGCCACCATACGGCGAACGAGCCGAGACAGATGATGAAGGCGTACTTCAAGCCGATGATGTAGCCCAAGCCCAGCACGGCAGCGCCGGTGTTCACCTTGAACACGAGCTTAGCCTTGTCGGCAGCCACGGCGCCCCATTCTACGACGCGCGATGTGAAGCACTCGTTCCACCAGTAGATGGTAGCCACGATGAAGTCGTACAGACCACCGATGAGACCTGCGATGAGCAGCGGCTTAGCCTGCGAGCCGCCCTTGGCTCCGCTCACGAGCACCTGCGTGGTGGCTGTGGCTTCGGGGAAGGGATACTTGCCGTGCATGTCCTTCACGAAGTATTTGCGGAACGGAATCATGAACAGGATGCCGAGGATGCCACCGAGCAGCGACGACATGAACACCTTGACGAACGAGACGCTCATCTCCGGATACTTTGCCTGCAGGATGTAGATGGCGGGCAGCGTGAAGATGGCTCCGGCTACGATGGTGCCCGAGCAGGCACCGATGCTCTGGATGATTACGTTCTCGCCCAGCGGGTTCTTGCGCTTGGCGAGTGTAGATGCGCCTACGGCGATGATGGCGATAGGGATGGCTGCCTCGAACACCTGGCCCACCTTCAGTCCGAGATAGGCTGCTGCGGCTGAGAAGAGCATCGCCATGATGATGCCCCAGGTCACCGACCATAGGTTTACTTCGGGATAACTCCTGCCCGGTTCCATCACGGGCTTGTACTCTTCGCCCGGCTTCAACTCGGTGAAGGCGTTGTCGGGCAACTGAATCTGGTCTTTTTCGTTGTTTTCCATATTGTTGGGTTTTAAGTTATGTTGTCATGTTGAGGTGTTGAGGTGTTGAGATGTTGAGATGGTGAGGTGTTGTTATGTTGAGATGTTGAGATTTGATATATATTAACCCTACAAAGTTAGTTTAAAATTGGTGAAAAACGCATCGTCGTGTACATAATTATTTGAAAAACACTGAAAAATGAAAATTAAATCAGTAAATTTGCAACCGATTTAAATCTAAATTGCATTTTTATTTTATTACATCCAAATCTTATATGAGAAAGACTTTACTATCGTTGTGCATAGCTATGGCTTCGCTCTCTGTGTTTGCTGCTCCGGCAAGAAAGGGTTCGACGGTCATCAAGCTGGTCAATGGAACCGAACTGAAGGCTTCGCTTCAGGGCGACGAGTTCCTGCACTATTATCTCGCCGAGGACGGCAAGTGCTACAAACAGAACGCCGACGGGCTTTATGAGCTTATGGACGTGCCTGCGGCTCGCGAGAATGCGCGCATGAAGCGTGCTCAGATTAACAAGAACATGGGCGTAAAGCGTCAGCGCATGATGAAGGCTGACGAGAAGAAGGGCTACTTCGGACAGAAGAAGGGTCTTATCATGCTCGTGCAGTTCCCCGACCGCTCGTTCCAAAGCGCACACGACAAGAATTTCTACGAGAATTTCGCTAATAAAGAGAACTATACCGATGGCTCTTTCAAGGGCTCCGTACGTGACTACTACCACGCACAGAGCGGCGGACAGTTTGAACTTACGTTCGACGTTATTGGTCCGCTCACAGCTCCTAAGGAGTCGACATATTACGGCGAGAACAATCCTAATGGCGGTTCAGACAAGCACGTAGGCGAGCTTGTGGCATGGGCGCTCGAGCAGTGCAAGGGCAAGGTAGACTTCACCCAGTACGACTGGGACAAGGACGGATATGTCGACCAGGTGTTCCTTCTCTACGCTGGTCGCGGCGAGAACTACGAGGGCGCAGCCTCTACCAACATCTGGCCCCACATGTTCTACCTCCAGCACAGCGACTACGGCAAGGTGTTCGACACCGGTCAGGGCGTATACGTGAACACTTACGCCTGCAGCTGCGAGCTTAACCCCGACAAGGGCTGCGACGGTATAGGCACGGTATGCCACGAGTTCTCTCACTGTCTCGGCTTTGCCGACATGTACGACACCACCTACTCTGGCGGCTACGGCATGGACGACTGGGATCTGCTCCACTCCGGCTGCTACAACGGCAACGGCTTCTGCCCGGCTGGCTTCACAGGCTACGAGAAGTGGGTGGCAGGCTGGATAGAGCCTATCGAGCTTACGAAGGACAAGATTGTGTCTGCCATGAAACCGCTCAGCGAGGGTGGCGAGACATACATTATGTACAACGAGAACTATCGCGACGAGTATTATATCATCGACAACCGTCAGAAGACAAAGTGGGACGCTTCGCTGCCGGGTCAGGGCTTGCTCGTGACACACGTAGACTATCTGAAGTCGGCTTGGGACAACAACAACGTGAACGATGACCCTCTGCACCAGCGCATGACGGTGGTTCACGCAGACAACTTCATGACATATCGCAACGCGTCTTACGACACATATCCGTTCGTAGACAACGGCGTTTTGAAGAACGACAGTCTTACCGATACCTCGAAGCCTGCCGCTACGCTCTTCAACGCCAACATCGACGGATCGAAGCTCATGGGCAAGGCGCTGCTCGACATCAAGCAGAACGACGACAAGACTGTGGCTTTCCGCTTCCGCGGTCTGCCGGGCATGAACATCGATATCACTCCGGGTGCCGAACTCTTCTATGAGAGCTTCGACAGCAACACTGGCAAGGGTGGCAACGACAACGTCTGGACAGCTACTTCTACCAGCGCATTGAAGACCGAGGTTTCGGGCTGGGTTTACAACAAGGGCTATGCCGCCAACAAGTGCGCACGCTTCGGCTCAAAGGCTGTGCCGGGCGAGGCTTCTACTCCGACGTTCAACGTGCCGTGCAAGGTGCGCCTCACCTTCAAGGCGGCTCCGTACCAGGGCGACGACAACACCGTTGACGTTTACTTCGGCAACACGATGCTCGAGCGCTTCTTCATGGAGGAGGGCAAGTGGAACGACTTCAGCGTAGAGTTTGAGGGCAACGGCTACGACCGCATCTACTTCAACGGCGGACAGCGCTTCTTCCTCGACGAGGTGAAGGTGTGCGTGGCTGGCGAGACAGGCATCGAGGACGTGAAGGTAGACGTGCAGACCAACGACGGACGCATCTACACCGTAGACGGACGCTACGTAGGCAAAAGCTTCAACGCTCTCGGCAGAGGCATCTACATCCAGAACGGCAAGAAATATGTTAAGTAACTGTATGTGCGAAGCGACGCACAGCAAGTGAAACATCATTATACGTAAAAACAAGAAAAGGGGATATGGCAAAACGCCATATCCCCTTTTGTTTATATTATCAATCAATGTGAAGTGTCACCAATCAAATGTGCAGATACTGTTTTACGTAATCGGCAACAGCTTCCTTCAGTCCCTTCACGTCTACAATCTCTACGTATTGGGCGTGGCTCAGATAGAACACCATGAGCGGGTAGAGGTTGTATGTGAAAGTCTCCAACATCCACGTATCGCTGCCGTCTTGTCTGATGTAGCGCGATATTCCTGGATAATACTCCTTAAGAGCAGTCATAGCCTGCAGTTTCAGGCGGAGTCTGACGTCAATCTTCTTTTCGCCCGACATGTGGAACGGGTCGATGCTCAGTAGCTTGTGCTTCTCCTTGAACTTCCACGGTTCGTCGGTCATCACTATCTTTTCTGCGCGCGAGATGCGGAATATCTTCACCTTGTCCTGTTCAGCCTCATAGCAATGAACATATTCGTTGTCGTCGATATGGAACGGTTCTACGATACGGTTCTTGATAGTGCCGCTGTTTATCGACTTGTATCCCATAAACCGCACTCTGCGCTTCTTCTGTATAGCGTCCTTCAGAATGATTATCTTGTCGTCGGTCTTGCGCAGAGCCTCCTGTCGGCGTCGGCGTATGTCCTCGATTGTCGACTCGTCTGTTATCTGCGCCGACGAGTTGTTCTTTCTGAGGTATGTTGTTCCGTCTTTCAGATAGACCACGTCGTACGGATACGGTTCCACGACGATGCTCACCACGTTGTGCTCGTTGATAGGTTTCAGCGTTACATACTTCCAGTACGTTTCGCCGAACCACTCCTCGCCCTGTCGGTTGATTTGTATCATATAGGCATCAAGGGTAGGGCTCATGCCGAATTTACGTGTTAGTGTGTCGAGGTCGTTCTTCAAGCCTACAGGTATGCCCTTGTCGTCAACGCCCAGATAGAGCACGCCGCCGCGATTGTTCATCATGGCGCAGATGCCGCGGAAGATGTTGTACGACTGCAGTTGCACCTTGGCGTTTGTAGGCGCTTCGAAGAACGAAGTCTTGAACTCCTTCATATCGTCTTCCTCGCCGAAGATGCCCTCCAGCTCGTTAGATAGTTCGAGCGTAGAGTCGCCGTCGGTCACAACCGACAGCTGGTTGAGTATCTGTTTCTTTATGCCTCTGAGCGTCTTGTTCTCAAGAATGCCGCACAGGCGGTTGTACGACTGCACGAGCGAGGCAGTCTTGCTCAGCGTCTCGTTTTCGCTCTCGATGTACGGGTCGAGAATGTCGCTTGTGGCGTCGTATCCCTTGGCGAAGCACGAGAGAATCTTCAGGATGTCGGCACCGTTTGTCACGGTCTCCTCGTCCTTCAGGTCTTCGGGCGTGTCTATCACGGCGATGGTGTTCCACTCGTCGCTGTCAGCCTTGGCGAAGAGTATGAGTGTCTTGATATACTTGGCTATGTAGTTGCAGTATTTCTCGTCCTTTTCGCTCTCAATCAGTGTGCATAGTATGCGTATTACGCTGAGTATGCGGTAGCGCAGCATAGGGTTAGTTTCATGACTCTGCAATACGTTCAGCGTGTTGAGGTATTCCTTTACGAACTCCGGCTGAATCGCCTCCTGCTCCTCCTCCTTTTCGGTTATAGATATATGAGAGAGCGAGTCGATGAAGCGTCTGAGCATTCTCGGGCACACGTCGTCTCGTGAGATGTCTCGTTTCTCTACCTGGTAGTCAACGATGTTACCATAAAGACAGCCTTTGAATTCGCCGTAAGTGTTGCATTTCTCAATCTCAATGTATGCACTACGGTCGTTGTCGTCAAGATTCTCGTCCTCTTCTTTGGTCAGGTTGAGGTAAACCATGAAGCCCTCGTCGGTCCAGAACTCACGTAGCTTCAGTACGCCGTCCACAGCCTTGTGGTTATGAGCGTCGAAGCAATCGCCGGGCTGTGCGTTGTCTTCTATATATTCAACAAACAGGTCGGTAAGGCTGGACGTGCTGTTCGCCGGATTGACTTTTGCGTTGAAGCGGTCGCCCACATTCAGCACCTTCGCCCACACCTCAGGGCGGTATATCTTAGAGAAAATCTTCAGATTCTGCTCGAACACCAGCTGACCCTCAATCTGAGCATAGCTCGGGTCGATGGTCTTCACCGCAATGCGCAGCGGCGTCACCTCCGTCACCTCCACGGGCACGAGTTCGCCCTCGGTATAATTCAGAAGTCGCTTTGCGCTGACCTCCTTCTTGCAGCCCTTCATAGCCTGCAGAATGTCGTCTACGAACTCCTCTATAGCCTCCACGTCGTCTTTCTTAGACTCCTTCAGCTGCAGGTCTTGCGTATAACTCACGTCGAAGCCGTACTCGGGCAGCAGATGGGTAGTCGATTTCGGCATGTACTTCTTCTCGTGCACGTCCTTATTGTAGGTGGCAAGCATTATCTCAGCGTTCTTCACGGCTATCAGGCCCTTGCCCTCGCAGCAAGCCTCCGACTTGGTAGCGAACCTCATCTTGAGGAAGTTGACAACGAACATGTCGAGCGAGAAACCTATGATGTCGTTCCACGAGAAAGTGAACACGTTGGGCATGTTGTGCGTCATCAGTCGCATAGCCATGCCGATAAGCTCGGGCACACTTCTATAGGCGAAGGTGCTGCGGTTGAGAGCCGTGGTGGTGTTCTGCATGCAGAGGCACACCAGGTTGTTGATCATCGTGAGCAGCACCAGCTTGCGTTCCTGCATTGTGGCGTCCTTCACTGCCAGCAGCCATGCGCCGCAGAGCCTTGTGTTGAATGTGAGCACCTCCTGCGCCTTGTCCTGTCTGTACATGGGCGCACCGGTTCGTGCTTCGACAAGAAGGGCTACACGCTCCTTCAGCAGTCGCAGCGACTCGGTGTACAGCGTATCGTAGGCATTGCCCGACGACTTGAGGTAGTTGAGAAAGTCCTCAAAGTATTCGTCTATATGTGTTGGTTTAGGTTTGAGCCAAATAGTTCCGTTTTCCATTTTTGTATGTTGAATATATTCCACGAACAAAGGTATAGTTTTTTAGCGAAACATACAAATTAATTAGGTATAAAACAAAGCGAGGTAACAGCATTACCGCGTAGCGGAAATACTGTTACCTCATATCTGTAATATCGTTACCGCGCCTTGGTAATATGCTTACCAGGTGTCGGTAACAAGCGTTGTCTTAAGTGCAAGCAAAATCTTGCTTACGCTTTCCGCAGCATTTGGCTACGGAAAGCTAAAGATTTGGCTGCGGAAAGCCGCGATTTAGTTGCGGAAAACCAATCCGTTGCTGTCGGCGTCGATCGTAATCGGCTTCTCACGCGACACTTCGTCCGAAAGAATCTTCTTCGAAAGGTCGTTGAGCACGCAGCGCTGTATGGCGCGCTTTACCGGACGTGCGCCGAACTCCGGGTCGAAGCCCTCGTCGGCAAGGTAGCCGATGGCTGCCGGCGTGACGTTGAGCGTGAAGCCCTGCGGCTCCAGCATCATCTTCACGGCGTTCATCTGCAGCGTAACGACCTGGGCAATCTCCTCCTTCGTGAGCGGCAGGAACATGATGGTCTCGTCGATACGGTTGAGGAACTCGGGGCGGATGGTCTTCTTCAGCATCTCCATCACCTTCTCCTTGGTGTCGCCTATGACATGGTCGCGGTTCTCGGGCGTGATGCCTGCGAACTGAGCCTGTATGTACTGGCTGCCGAGGTTTGAAGTCATGATGATGATGGTGTTCTTGAAGTTGACGGTGCGGCCCTTGTTGTCGGTGAGGCGTCCGTCATCGAGCACCTGCAAGAGGATGTTGAAGACGTCGGGGTGAGCCTTCTCAATCTCGTCGAAGAGTACGACAGAGTAGGGCTTGCGGCGCACAGCCTCGGTGAGCTGACCGCCCTCTTCGTAGCCTACGTATCCTGGAGGCGCACCGATGAGTCGAGACACGCTGAACTTCTCCTGGTACTCGCTCATGTCGATACGCGTCATCATAGTCTCGTCGTTGAACAGATACTCGGCGAGAGCCTTCGCCAGCTCGGTCTTGCCGACACCCGTCGTGCCGAGGAAGATGAACGAAGCGATAGGGCGCTTCGGATCCTGCAGTCCGGCACGCGAACGTCTTACGGCGTCGCTCACGGCTCTGATAGCCTCGTCCTGTCCGATTACGCGGCGGTGAAGCTCCTCCTCAAGGTGCAGCAGCTTCTCGCGTTCGCTCTGCATCATGCGCGTAACGGGTATGCCCGTCCAGCGGCTCACAACCTCGGCGATGTCGTCGGCTGTCACCTCCTCGCGTATCATGGCGTTGCCGCCCTGCGTCGACTTCAGTTGGTTCTGTATCTGTCTGATGTCCTCTTCGAGAGCCTTCAGTCTGCCGTAGCGTATCTCAGCCACACGCTCGTAGTTGCCCTCGCGCTCGGCGCGCTCAGCCTCGAACTTCAGCTGCTCCATCTGCTGCTTGTCTTGCTGAATCTTGTTCACCAAGCCCTTCTCGCTCTCCCATTTAGCACGGAATGCCTTCTCCTGGTCGCGCAGTTCGGCGATGTCCTTGTCGAGCTGCTTTATCTTCTCGGTGTCGTTCTCGCGCTTGATAGCCTCGCGCTCAATCTCGAGCTGCTTCAGTCGGCGTGTAATCTCGTCGAGCTCCTCGGGCACAGAGTCGCGCTCCATGCGCAGCTTTGCAGCCGCCTCGTCCATAAGGTCGATGGCCTTGTCGGGCAGGAATCGGTCGGAGATGTAACGCTCCGAAAGCTTCACGGCAGCTATGCAGGCGTCGTCCTGTATACGCACCTTGTGGTGGTTCTCGTAGCGCTCCTTCAGTCCGCGGAGGATAGAGATAGCCGAGAGCTCGTCAGGCTCGTCGACCATTACGGTCTGGAAACGACGCTCCAGAGCCTTGTCCTTCTCGAAGTATTTCTGATACTCGTTGAGCGTAGTGGCACCGATGCTGCGCAGCTCGCCGCGCGCAAGTGCCGGCTTGAGGATGTTGGCAGCGTCCATGGCGCCTTCGCCACCGCCCGCACCAACAAGCGTGTGAATCTCGTCGATGAAAAGAATGATGCGACCGTCTGAGTTGGTCACCTCTTTTATTACGCTCTTCAGACGCTCCTCAAACTCGCCTTTGTATTTGGCTCCGGCTACGAGTGCGCCCATGTCGAGCGAGTAGAGCTGCTTGTCCTTAAGGTTCTCGGGCACGTCGCCGCGCACGATGCGCTCAGCCAAGCCCTCAACGATGGCTGTCTTACCCGTACCCGGTTCACCTATTAATATAGGGTTGTTCTTAGTACGGCGTGAGAGAATCTGCAGCACGCGGCGTATCTCGTCGTCGCGGCCTATAACCGGGTCGAGCTTGCCCTGGCGCGCCTCCTCAACGAGGTTCTTGGCGTACTTCTCGAGGCTCTGGAAGTTCTCGTCAGCCGACTGCGACTGTATCTTCTCGCCCTGGCGCAGCTCCTGAATGGCCTTCACGGTGTCGGCCTCGGTCATGCCCGCGTCTTTCAGTATGCGGCTCGCCGTAGAGTTCACCTGCAAGAGGGCGAGCAGGATGGGTTCGACGCTCGTAAACTCGTCGCCGTTCTTCGTTGCGAAGTCCTGCGCACGCTGCAAAACGGCGTTGGTATCGTTAGAGAGGTAAGGCTGTCCGCCCTGAACGCGCGGCAAGCGCTGCAATTCGGCGTCGGTTACGCTTTCTACCTGCATGGCATTCACGCCAAGCTTCTGGAAGATGAAGGTCGTCACGTCCTTTGCCTTCACAAGCAGAGCCTTCAGCAAGTGCATCGGTTCGATGCTCTGCTGTCCACTGCGCTGTGCGGTGTTCAAGGCCTCTTGAACAACCTCCTGTGCTTTGATTGTGAATTTGTCGAATGTCATATATTTCTCCTTTCTTTTTGTTTTCTTGATTTCTACAAACTATTACACAAACTATGTTCCAATGCTATATTGATGACAATATGTCGGAAAAAAGAGCGTTTACGTTGAAAAGCAACGACAATTTGTCAGAAAAGAAGGCCCTTTTGCCGACTTTGTTCTGATTTTCTATGACATTCTTCTTTGTAGTGTAGAAAAAAAATGATACTTTTGCATTTATATATAAGGTGCTGCGCGTCGCAGAGTGATGCTGCGCGCAGACCAAACCATGCAAACAAACAACTAAAAACAATCTCTATCAAAAAAATGAAAACCAAAAAGTTTTATCCGTGGCTGGTAGTGGCGCTGCTTTGGGTGGTGGCACTGCTCAACTATATGGACCGACAGATGCTCTCTACCATGCAGGGCGCTATGAAACTCGACATCGTTGAACTGCAGAAGGCTGAGGCTTTCGGCGCTCTTATGGCTGTGTTCCTCTGGATATACGGCATCGTGAGTCCGTTCGCAGGCGTTGTTGCCGACCGCGTGAGCCGCAAGAAGCTCGTCGTAGGCAGTCTGTTCGTATGGTCAGCCGTCACTTATCTCATGGGCTACGCTACAGATTTCACGCAGCTCTACTGTCTGCGTGCGCTGATGGGTGTGAGCGAGGCACTCTACATTCCGTCGGCTCTGTCGCTCATCGCCGACTGGCATGAGGGCAAGTCACGTTCGCTGGCTATCGGCATACACATGACCGGCTTGTACGTGGGTCAGGCTGTGGGCGGATTCGGCGCTACCATCGCCGCTACGTTCTCATGGCATAGCACATTCCACTGGTTCGGCATCATCGGCATAGCTTACTCTGTAGTGCTCGCGCTGCTGCTGCACGACAAACCGAAGGCTGCTGCGGCTATAGCCGCTTCGCCCGACCCTGCGCAGCAGATGAAGAAGGAGAGCATTTGGCGCGGACTCAGCGTCGTGCTTTCTACATGGGCGTTCTGGGTGATACTCATCTACTTCGCCGTGCCGAGTCTGCCGGGATGGGCTACCAAGAACTGGCTGCCTACGCTCTTCGCCGAGAACCTCGGTCTGGATATGGCGCAGGCTGGTCCGATGTCTACCATCACTATCGCGGCTTCGTCGTTCGTCGGCGTGCTTCTCGGTGGCGTAATGTCAGACAAGTGGGTGCTGCGCAACATACGCGGACGCATCTATACCAGTGCAATCGGCTTGGGCATGACGATACCGGCGCTCATTCTGCTCGGTTTCGGTCATAGCGTTGTGGCTGTAGTGGGCGCCGGAATGCTGTTCGGCATCGGCTTCGGCATGTTCGACGCCAACAACATGCCTATACTCTGCCAGATTATCTCGGCTAAGTATCGTGCTACGGCTTACGGCATCATGAATATGGTGGGCGTGTTCGCAGGCGCTGCCGTCACTCATCTGCTCGGCAAATGGACCGACGGCGGCAATCTGGGCATGGGCTTTGCGGTGCTCGGCGGCATTGTCATTGTGGCGCTCGCGCTGCAGCTGGCTTGTCTGCGCCCGACATCAGATAACGTAGAATAAATGTTGAGGTGGTGAGATGTTGAGGTGTTGAGAAGATGTTGAGGCGTTGAGATTGCTCTGTCTTAATTCTCTCAGTTCTTTCATCACTTTTCATCCAACAATTGAAAAACAATAAATTAATAACCAATTAAAATAAACAAGACTATGGAAAAAATCGTAGGACTTATCGACGCACCGTTTACACCGTTCTATGCAAATGGTGACGTTAATCTCGAACCAATCGAGGCTTATGCAAAGATGTTGCAGAAGAATGGCTTGAAGGGCGTGTTCATCAACGGATCGTCGGGCGAGGGATATATGCTCACAACCGAGGAGCGTATGCAGCTTGCTGAGCGTTGGGTGAGTGTTGCTCCCGAAGGCTTCAAGGTTATCGTGCATGTAGGCAGCTGCTGCCTGCGCGAGAGTGTGCGCCTTGCAGAGCACGCTCAGAAGATCGGTGCATGGGGCATCGGTTCGATGGCGCCTCCGTTCCCGAAGATCGGTCGTATCGAGGAACTCGTGGAGTATTGCGAGACTATTGCTAACGCTGCTCCTGAGTTGCCGTTCTACTACTATCATATCCCTGCGTTCAACGGCGCATTCCTGCCGATGGTAGACCTCTTGAAGGCTGTCGACGGACGCATCAAGAATTTCGCAGGCATCAAGTACACATACGAGGCGCTCTACGAGTACAACCAGTGTCGTCTCTACGGTGGCGGCAAGTTCGATATGCTTCACGGTCAGGACGAAACTATCCTCCCGAGTCTCGCTCAGGGCGGCGCTCGCGGTGGCATCGGTGGCACAACCAACTACAACGGTCGTGAACTCGTGGGCATCATCGACGCATGGAACCGCGGTGACATCGAGACAGCTCGCGAGAAGCAGAACTTCTCTCAGGAGGTTATCAACGTTATCTGCCACTTCCGCGGCAATATCGTGGGCGGAAAGCGCATCATGAAGCTCCTCGGATTCGACCTCGGACCGAACCGTGTGCCGTTCCGCAACATGACTGACGAGGAAGAGGCTCAGATGAAGAAGGAACTTGAAGAGATCGGATTCTTCGAGCGTGCTAACCAGTTCTAATGTCAACCCGTCAATATAACAACACATCACCTTTAAGAAAATGAACGTAAAGGAATATATCAAGTCTTGGGCTGAGTCTTACAAGAAAGATCTCACCGAGAATATCATGCCGTTCTGGATGAAGTACGGCTTGGACCGCGAGAATGGCGGCGTCTATACTTGCGTAGACCGCGACGGATCGCTCATGGACACAACAAAGTCGGTGTGGTTCCAGGGCCGTTTCGCCTTCATTTGCTCGTTCGCTTATAATAATGTAGAGAAGAATCAGGAGTGGCTCGACGCTGCAAAGTCTACACTCGAGTTCATCGAGAAGCACTGCTTCGACGAGCAGGGTCACATGTACTTCTCTGTAACAGCTGAGGGCAAGCCGTTGCGCAAGCGCCGCTATGTGTTCTCAGAAACCTTCGCCGCAATCGCGATGTCTGAGTATGCTCTCGCTACTGGCGACAAGCACTGGGCTAAGCGCGCCATACAGGTGTTCGAAGACACGCAGCGCTTCCTCGCTACACCGGGCTTCCTGCCCGCTAAGTTCGAGGCTGACGTGAAGCTGCAGGGCCACAGCATCGTCATGATTCTCATCAACGTAGGCTCTTGCATCCGCAAGGTTGTAGACGATCCGAAGCTCACTCAGCAGATTGACGAGTCGATTGAGAAACTGAAGAAGTACTTCGTCCATCCGGAGTTCAAGTGCTTGCTCGAGACGGTAGGCGAGAACGGCGAGTTCATCGACACCAACATGACTCGCACCATCAACCCGGGCCACTGCATCGAGACTTCATGGTTTATCATGGAGGAGGCTAAGCTGCGCGGCTGGGATAAGCCGATGCTCGACATGGCTCTGCAGGTGTTCGACTGGTCGTGGGACTGGGGATGGGACAAGCAGTATGGCGGCATCATCAACTTCCGCGACTGCAAGAACCTGCCGCCGCAGGACTACTCGCAGGACATGAAGTTCTGGTGGCCGCAGTGCGAGACCATCATCGCTTCGCTCTACGCTTACCTCGGAACGGGCGACGAGAAATATCTCTATCGTCACGAGCGCATCAGCGAGTGGACATACGCTCACTTCCCAGACGCTGAGTACGGCGAGTGGTACGGCTACCTGCATCGCGACGGAACTGTGGCGCAGCCGGCTAAGGGTAACCTCTACAAGGGTCCGTTCCACGTTCCGCGTATGATGATAAAGGGCTACATGCTCTGTCAGGAGATTCTGAAAAAGCTCGAAGCATAAGCATGGGAGGGTGTCAAAACTCGCAAGCAGTACGCCCCGAAGGGGCAGAAGCACATAGCCCAGGGCAGCGCCCTGGGTAAATATGC
>ERZ1034680.553-NODE-553-length-17927-cov-122.140163_pt1 | contig 17927 bp, 19 predicted proteins | sample MGYA00520639_ERZ1034680 | MGnify/ENA primary metagenome ERZ1034680 (study PRJEB33766, sample SAMN09781760) | gut metagenome | biome: gut microbiome | host: Homo sapiens | place: Madagascar | study: EMG produced TPA metagenomics assembly of the PRJNA485056 data...
TTTTTGTGTGTGGGTGTGGGCTTTCTCCTTTCTTTGTTTGTTTTCTTTTATAGGGGGTTCGGGGGAAATGTTTTCTTTTATTTGTTTCTTTCCTCTTATTTCTGTGCCCCTGATTGTGCCTCTATCTGTGCCCTCAACTTCGGCTGAATCTTCGGAATCACCTTTATTTAAAGGGGTTTCGGGATTGTTAATCTGTGCCCTAGACTGTGCCTTTTGGTGTGCCCCTTGTTTAGGGTGTGCCCTAGAGCGTGCCCCATCTTTGCCCTTAATCGTGCCCCTATCTGTGCCCTTGTTATCTTGAAGATACGCTGCACAATCTTGTGTATCAGTAACTTGCGAAGTTAAAATCTGTGCCCCTGATTGTGCCCCTATCTGTGCCCTAAAGAGTGCCCCTAGTGGTTTTTGATAAGGTAGTATGCAGTGGGAGAGGGGATGCGAACTGTTAACATACACTATTGTTGAGGCTTTTGGGGAGCTGCATTTTGTGATGATTCGCTCCTGTATGAGAACATCGATGGCACAGCGGATAGACTTGACCGAGGTGTGGAGCCGATCAGCCAACAGACGTAAGGAGAGCGTAGCAGCGGAAGCCTCATTGTGGGTGGCAGACAGGAGCACGTAGATAAGCACCTGTACCACCACCGGACGATGAAAGTAACGCCACTGCAGCAGCTCTGGAGTAAGAATGTAGCCATCTGTTTTCATTTGCTGTTTCTTTTATTTGGAATATAGAATTTACTATCTTATTTCTTTTCTTCTGCCTCAATAGCCCGGAATATCTTGTAGGCCACCTGAGGGACCCATGCATTGCCGTAGGCCTTTATTGATTCTGCTCGCCATTTAGTGAAAGAAATGGTAAGGCGGTCCACATCAAAGGGAATCCCATCATTTCTTCTACATACAGGGGATTGAGTTGGAAAGTCTTTCCAGAAGTCTTCTTTTTGGAAGATGGAGAAGGTATCATTCCACTGATTGCCAATGCCGTAAGACTTTTTCCCATCTGAGAATTTGGGTTGAAGGTCTTTGTGAACTTTGTTGCTTCTGTGGCGCAAGGAGTCGGCAAGAGTCCTTGTATTGCGGCAAGAGCCAAGGTTGGACGTTCTGCAGCACCTGGAGAAGGACTTTTGTTTATTCTTCCACTTCCTCTGTCGATTGCTGTTGGCGTAGGAAGGAGATCTAGAGGCATGAACTCTGTTTTTCCTTTCATATTGCAGCGTTTCAGCCCCTGTGTCTGCACGGTGGGCAACAATCCAGATGCGTTCTCTTTTGTGTGGCGCTCCGACACTGCAAGCTGGAATATTAAGCGGTTGGACGGAATATCCTGCTGCTTCAAGTTCTTGGCAGATTTTTTCGAGTGTGAACCTGCTTTCCTCTCTGTATATGTAATTCTCTTCGAAGAGATCGCCTGTGCGTCCCACTTTAGTCTCTTGGCCGGGCTCCACCATGGTTCGGATTCCAGCAACGTTTTCACCAACGATCCAAGTGGGCTTAATCTCCCGAATCGCTCGTAGCATCTGTGGCCAGAGATAGCGGTTATCGTCTTCTCCCTTTCTTCTGCCGGCAACGCTAAAAGGCTGGCATGGGAATCCTCCGGTGAGAACATCGACTTTTCCCTGCCACTGATGGAAGTCTGTTTTGGTAATGTCTTCATAACTTTCTGAATTTGGGAACCAGTATTGGAGCACCTTGCGAGGGAACTCTTGTATCTCGCAATGGAAGAGGTTCTGCCATCCCATCATGGATGCCGCTACCTCAGCACCACCGATTCCGCTGAATAAACTAGCGTGATTCATATTGCTTACTTTTGTTTCTGTTGTGTTCCAGGAGCCACTGTAGGTGAACAGTCTTAGAAGGATCACGGAAGAGGGATTTTGCCTTATCTATATCTGGATTCAGCATTATCTTCTTTTCTTTCTTTGCTGCTGCTCTTTTCTTCTGATAGTATCTGCGCTGGTACTCCTTCACCTTTTCGGGGTGATTCTGTCTCCAGCTCTTAGATTTTTCCAGCAATTTTTCTTTGTTGCGCTGATAGTATCTCTGATAATATCCAATGCCGTTGGCTCGTTTCTTGGCTGCATTTTCCCGATATAGCTTTTTCTTTTCGGGATGATCCTTGATGTATTTGCGAGAATAGGCGAGCATTTTATCACGATGCTTAAGATAGTATTCGTGCTGCCTGGCTATGCGGTCTGACTTTGCTTTTTCTGATTCCATAATGATTGAAATTATATAAAATCACATTTCTGTTTACCTAGAATGGGATAGCTGTGAATGCCAGTTTCTCATTTCCTTCGTATGGAATGCATTGGGTAAAGTCACCTACGTGCCCAGTAGATAATAGCAAAGCGTTGTACTTGTATGGGGATTCACCTATACGTGTTTGTACGAAGATAGCTGGTCTCCATTTGTGTACACCTTGGTTACGCACAAGAACCTTATCGAAGGTTTTGAATGATAGCCGTTCGGTCTCAATCTCATACTGATTTCCAAATGTCAATGTGTCTTGACTATCTTTAATTTTATCTGGTAATTCAAATTGAATTTGAAATGTTCTACGTATAGGATAGCCTTGATTTAAATACGTCTTCCCAAGATAAGCAGTAGTTGCAATACTTGCATATCCTAAATTACCATTGCTCTCATAACAAGTTACATCACAATTATCATATACTGTGTCTATATCTGCTATGATTTTTCTGAGTTCTCCTAATTTCATATCTCTATACTTTTAAGTTAACAACTTCTTCTTATAATTATTATATATATCACATGGAAGAGTACAATAACAATATCTCGAATCTGATTCTTGACACTCTTTATATTTATCAAAAGGACACTTAGCCATATCTACTTCCCTCCTTTGCCTTTAAGTATCTTCGCTTGAAATTTTTGAACTGTCTGTTTATTGCATAGGCCTCTTCGTTGAAGTCATCATCCAAAGTACCAGATATAGCCATAAGAGATTCTGTAGCTTGTAAGAAAGCTTCAAAGTCCTTTTCTGTTACATTCATTTTTGCCATATTATCTTCTTTTATATCCTTTACAGGATGGTTAGTTAATCTATTTTTCATTCACATGGCAGTTTCTCCTGATGCTCCACGTATCTTTTGTGCTTAAGGCAAAACTTGCCATTGATGCAGTTACGCCCATCATGGCAGAGGAGGCACTTGCGAGCTGCGGTGCTCTTACTTCTGGAATCGCTCATAATAGTAAGTTACTATCTGATGCTCGGTAGGCTGGAAGCCATTACGAGTTGTAAGAGTATCTACTATCTCATCATAGGTGCTCTGAGGCATCTGTGAAATGAGGTTCTCATCATGAATTCCCTGTGAGAGTTTACTGAGGCAGAGCCATCCAAGAACGAGCCAGATGGCAATGCAGAAGAAGATCTTAATTGTTTTCATAACTTTATCTTTTTATATTGTTTATATTAGCGGTAGGTAAAGGGAATCGAACCCCGTGCCCGGCTGCTTAGTCCTTCTTCGCAGTCTTTTTTGATTAACACCCAGAACTAAGTAATTTAAACGTTATAACTTGAACATCGCCCCCCACCATGGGCAAAGCAACTGTTACCTACCATAGTTTCGCATAATTTGTACTAATCGATATCAGCCTTATATCTATCCTAAAAGTAAAATCTTATTTGGGACACAGATAGTCTTGAACTTGGCAGGCACAGGCTTCCAGCTCTGATACTTTGTATTCGTGGCGAGTAATCTTGCCATTACTGCCTCTTGCGAAATCCTTCACCTTTCCTTCACGTTTCCATCGCTCTACGTTTTTTCTTCCGTAGATGTCGTATGCCTTGGCTTGTGTGAGGAACGGACGTTTACCCACAGCCTTGCAGACTTCTTCTTTCACAACGTTGCGTATGGCTGACAGGAATGTATCAAAGGATAGCATCTTATCTGCAAACTGGATTTGTACTACTTCGTTCATGACTATTATTTTTATTTTGTTCTTGTAACTGTGATGATCTCTTTCTCCCGGTTGATTTTGGTTCTGAACTTACGACAGTAAATTACACCTAATTCCGAGCAGGTTGTCTTGATCGTTCTCATTCTCCTGATAGGGAAACTGATTGATTTACCCAGCTCCAGTTCTCTGATCTGAGGTCTGAGTGGTACTTTTTCTTCTGACATATTGCTTAATTTTAATTATTATTTAACTAGTTCGAAATCGTAAACGAAAACGAGAGGATTGCTGTCCCAGTGGAGGTGAAGTTTACAGCTAAGCATCTTGTATGCTTCAATAGGAGTTCTGTACCACCATTTCTTCTCAAAACTATCATTTGTGGCATCGTATGAATAAGCATCATCAATTCCATCGATGTGGCTACAGAAGATTCCTTCCTTCATGCAGTCATCGGTGCTGATGGACTGTAGTCTTTCACACCAAATTTTGGTAATTTTAATTTGATGAGGCATCAAATCAGACTTCACAAACATCTTGTTTCCCCATCCTTCGGAAGTATTTATCCTTGGGTGTAGTTCTTTGATATACGGAATATCGCTGTATCTTTGTGCGACTGCTACGACTTCACCTATTTTATAAGTGGACTTTGCTACAATCTCATTTCCATCATTGATGGCGAGTTTGCCTTTGTCTTTTCCTTCCGTATAGAAACCGCAATTGCAGTAATACTTGAAAGGCTTTTCGTAAGCGATTCTTCTGGTTTGAGTCTTGCGACCATCTAGAACAGCTTCGGTGAGACCGTATCGGTCATTGAACATTATCTTTTTCATACGCTTTGTTTCGTTTGTTGTTTCAAAACATTATTCTGAATGGTTTGCCTTTCAAAGACGGTCTCTTATCGAGAACAAACTTTATTAACGCCTCGTATCTTATCACGAACAATGGACAATACATGTATTTCAGTGTGCATACAAATCTGTTATTGAGCATAATATCGAGGAATAGAGCTTTATTCTTTTTCATTTTGTGCCTCCTTCCTCAATAGTAGGAACTAAGTCCCTGATGTAAGCCCAGTAAGCGAAGCGAAAATCTTTTCGGATGATTCCGTTCCATTTCATCTTATCGCTTATGTTGACAGCATCATAAAACTTATGCAGGCATTTCTTTTCTAAGTCAATAAGAACCGGATGAGTGAAGTTTTTGGAAACACCAATGATATAGGTGTGCAAATCTTCTGGAACTTCCTTTGCTTTATGCCAAGATCGGCTGAGGCTGATATATTCCTCTTCTTCTTCATAACAATAAGGTTTTATATCTGGAGCCTTATGTTTGTGTCCGATCCAATATTCTCTGTATGAAACATTTCCCACTGATATTAAGCCTGAGTCGTGCATCAAAGAATTTGTTTGAACCCATAGCCTTTTAGGCGCATCGGGAACTTTTTTATCTTCATTCTTCATTTTTCTTCAAATTTATTTGGTACTTATTTATTTATTTACTAACTTTACGGTGCAAAAGTAATAAAAATAAATTGAACTGCAATAAGAATGTATTGTATTTTAAGAAATATACAATGTATTTATATTGCCTTAACACTATTTGGATATGAAAGTGCAATATTTTAAGATTAATATCGGACTTGCGATAGAGCAGCGTATTAATGAATTGGGTATTTCAAAGTCTGAATTTGGTCGAAGGATAGGCTTAGCTAGTCAAAACGTTAAGAAATTCCTCGAAAGAGAGTCTATTGACTCAAGTAAACTTGTAGAGGTCTGTCAAGCTCTAGACTACGATTTCTTTTCTTTGTATGTCGGCAAAACATGTGAGGGCAATACTTCTTTATTGAATGTGAATAGATTAAAGACAATTATTTTGGATAAAGGTTTATCTAATATAAGTTTTGCTTCTTCTATAGGCTTGTCAAGAAATGAACTTGATGCAGTTTTGACCGGAAGTGATTTGTCTTTAGGACTTGTTGAAAAAATGGCAGAGGTATTGGGAGTCAAACCTGCTGAATTGATAAATGGTGCATCTGTTACAGCTGAGGCTGCAGCAAAGGGTGATCAAGCTATGTATGAAGAGTTGATTGCTTTAAGAGCAGAGAATAAGGTGCTGAGGGAGATCCAGGGGCTTTCTGCAAAAAGTCAGGTACATGTAGGATAATACAAATGTAATATGGGAAAGTTGGTTATACGTTGGTTCTTTGCTATTATTGCTTCAATAATTATATTGTTAGTTGTTCTGCGTTCTGGTAGCATTTGGATAAGTTATCGGGAATATGGATATATAGGGCAATTCTTTATCTCTTGTGCCTCTTATTTTTTCGCTTGTGGTTTGAGCACAGCATTAGGCATATATATATCAAAATGTGATTACAAAAAAGGACTTGTTTTCGCAACAATTGATTGGTTGATAGTTATAGGACTTTTGTTGTTTTTTCAAATCTTAATTAGCAATAGTACTATTAACATGATATTGTACTTTTGTTATTTTGTGAGTTCGATTATTGGTGGAATTGCTGCAATTACTACCTATAAGCAAGACGAAGTAGAATAAATAATGATAAAAATGTGATTTTATGGGATTTACAAAAGAGGATTTTGAAAAGCATGCCTATAATGGTCCTGTGTATAATACAATAGGTGAAAGTATCACAAATGACAAAGGTTCACAAAAGGACTTAGACAGAAAGCTGAGGCTATCAAAGAAGTTCTTTTGCTTTGGTCTAGTGACCTTCTGTATAGGTTTCTTGATGATTGGCTTTGCAATAGGCAGGTTGTCTTCCTCTTCTAGTAATGCTGAGGCTGATGGCTTCCAAACTGAGGTAACAGCAGGAGACAACGTATATGTATCAGACAGTCCTGGATCTAAGCGATACCACAAGGACAGAAATTGCCCAGCTCTTAAGAGAAGTACAGGCAAGATAACTTTTACAGATGAGGCTAATGCCATTGATCAAGGAAAAACTTTATGTGGCTGGTGCGGTAAATGATATATAGATGAATTTCAAATGAATTAAGATATGAAGAAGATTTTATTTGCTCTTTCAATGTTTCTTTTGAGTGTTCCGGCAATGGCACAGAAAACATTTGAGAAGTATACTGTTGGTTATGAATCAGGAAATAAAGGTATACAGGTTGATGGTGATGATGGTGTAATAGTTGTTGTCTCTAAAAAAGATGATCGGAAGATAACCAAACATCAGGAGTTTTATGTTTCGATTATTAACCAAAGTCAGAATAGATTTAACTTTGATCCATCAAAAATACAAGTTGAGGCTATTAACATGAATAAGACTGAGTCTTGCGAAGTGTACACTTGTGATGAATGGGTGAAGAAAGAAAAGACAAGGATTCTGTTATGGGGTCCAAATAATGTAGAGGAGCAGTCTGTAAGCACTAATGTTAAAGGAGCTGATGGTAAGACTACAACCATCGAAACTAAAGCACAGGTTGTAACTAACGCTAATGATGAGGCTAGGGCACAAGCAGAGGCAAGTATCAATAGCAGATACTTCAAGCGTGTAACTATCAATGCAGGTCAAATGCGTTATGGTATGGTTGTGGCGAAGAATCCAAAGGCTCAGAACTTGATAGTGAAGGTTCCTGTTAATGGAAACATTTATATCTTTGATTTATCAAAAGAATAGAGATAGTTTAGAGAAATGCTTCAAAACTATAGTGGTTATAGGATATTACTATGAGTGAACCGCTAATATAAGTCATCTTGCGTTAACGTTCTGATTCTCTGATGTATAACGCAAAGTTTAAGGTATTAGAGGGTTATTTTAAATAAAAAAATACATCGTTTGGCAAGTTTAACGTGTCAAATTGAGGTGAATGTTTAGAAATTGTTTATAGAATTTTTGTGTATGGCAACATTTAAAGTAGTGGTACAACATCAACGTTCAGATGGACTTTATGTAGTCTATATACGTTTAACACATAAACGCAGAATAATCAACATCAAAACAGACAAGATGGTGAATAGTAAGGGTGTGGTTCCTGGTAAGCGTGAAGTGAAGGATCCGTTTGTACTTAACTCCTGTATGGTTACGATTACCAAGTGGGTAGAAATGCTCAATAAATATGATACTGCTAATTTGTCGGTGGAACAGGTTAGAGATCTTCTTTTGGCTTCTCATGATGATCTTTGCTTTTCGGATTATGCTAGAGAATATATTGATAAGATTTCTTATACGCATCAGCAAAGAACTGTAGAATTAAATAAAGCATCTTTGGTTGCTTTGGAAAAATTCGCTGGGACTCATAAGATAATGTTTTCTCAGATGACTACGTCTTTTATACAGTCGTGGATAGATTCATTATCTCGTTTCAAGCGAGTTAAAGAGACATACCCTGTCACAATAAAAACCATCTTTAAGGCTGGACTTCTTAAATATAATGATTATGATAATGACATCATTCGTATAAAGGTGAATCCTTGGGCAAAAGTGAAGATTCCTAAGCATGATGTACCTGAGAAAAAAGCTATTACCATGGAGGAGTGTAGAGCGTTTTTTGCCATTAATGTAACCCAGAAGGCTAGAAAGATGGCTCAGGATATTTGCAAAATGACGCTTTGCTTAGCAGGAATTAATGGTGTTGATCTCTATAGGATGAAGAAGACTGCCTATTATGATGGAATTTTGCATTACGAGCGCGCTAAGACGAGAACAAGAAGAGAGGATAAGGCTTATATAGAAATCAAAGTTCCTGACATGTTAATTCCTACCATTGAGAAATATCTAAGTGATGAGAAAGATGAGTATCTTTTCAAGTTTCATAAGATGTTTCTTAATGATAGAAATTTTGTTGCAAGCCAGAGTCACGAGATTCGTTTAATCTGTCTTAATTATCTTGGAATGAAACAAGGTGATAAAACATATTCTACCTATACCTTCAGGCACACATGGGCAACTATTGCTCAAAATGACCTTGGAGTTAGTTTCGATGATGTAGCATTCGGATTAAATCATGTTAATAGGCATAAAATCACTATGGGATATGTGAAACCGGATTTTTCAAAGATATGGGAGATAAACGAGAAAATTGTTGAGAAGGTGTTTTTCACTAACGACAAGAGCAAACGCCTGGAGGAACATCATCTGCCTGTATTCGATAAGGTAGAGGAAACATTTGAGTTGTCTGCTGATGCTTACTTCATGGGTGAGGTTGTGGCTCATGTGGATGGCAAGGGCTACAAGAACACAGATGAGATAATAGAACAGCTCATGGCCAGCATAAATGATACTGTGCCTACTAACTGTACGATACAGATTAAGGTGAAGAATATCACCAAGGACCAGACGAAGTACTTTGAACGAGTTAGGGACATAAAATAGCCATTTTGTGTTAATACAGATTAAAATTGACCCAATATAAGTTAAAATAGAGCGTTTTTGCTCGATAACCAAGTCAAGGGTAGTCTTCTCTAAAGTTGAAGAAAATTTAGAGAGGGCTACCCATTTTTTATAATTAGCCATTATTAACAATTTTGAGATTTTTGATGTTGATAGTGGTTTCTTGTTTCTCAAATTTCTCTTCCAACTGCATGAAAGATTCCTCCACAGATAAGTTTCTGGATTCATCATTATTGAAAGATACAGACTGGAGTTTTGGAGCCACGTATGGAAGGAACTTTGCCACCATCGCCAGACGTCCGGCAGGCTCTTCAATCTGCATGAGATCAGTGAAGAGGGAATACTTCTTCTCATTGATGCCATTGATGTAGCCAGTAAGAGCATCACGAAGGCTTTCACGCACACTTTTGGTAACCTTGTTAGGTGTGCCGGCCTTACGTCCGCCAGTCTTCTTCCTCTTTGGCTTCGGCTCATTATTATTTTCTTGTTTTACTGCCATATTCTATTGATTTTTAATGTTTACTGATAGTTTTCGGGTGCAAATATAGAAAAAAAATACGAAACTTGGTGTTCAAGTTACGGAACTTATCACAGATAGGTAAGAAAAACGCATTACTTTTGAACAGTTTAAACATTAAAATTCGAATTTTATGGGAATTATTGGAAGTATTGCTGGTGGACTGACCTCTGCTGTAGGTGGTGCTCTAGCAGCTAAAGCAAGAAACAAGGGATATAATGATTATATCAACATGTTTCAAGACCGTATGCAACAGGTGAAGGATCATCGTGACAACTTGTATTATCAGGATCCTACTCAGTCAGCGGAGAATCAGGTAGCCGTGACCAATGCCCAGAAGGTATTGGATAATGCTACAGCAACCGCAAAGAACACCAATATTGTTAGTGGTGGATCTGATGAAGCGGTTGCGCTGAGTAAGCAGGCTGCTCAGGAGCAGGTGGGTAAGATGATGCAAGAGGCTGCTGTGCAAGGTGCTCAGACCAAAGAAAATGTGTGGAGTACTGCTGATTCGCAGATAGACCAGATGACTAACTACATCGCCACTGCCAAGAAGGAGAAGGCTCTTTCTATTGCTCAGGGTATCACGGATGCAGCTGGTGGCTTGGCTGGAGCTGCAAGTAAATTGCCAATTTAAGGAAGGAGGTAATTATGGGATTTACATTAGATGATTTAACTTCTAAACGCCCGGCTACTGCCGTTACTCCTGTTACTAATTTCCCTGATGATAATGCGGTGAAGCCGGAGGTTGCAGTATCAGTTCAGACAACTGATACAGAACCGGGAAAGGGTACAGCCATAGAAACGACCGGTATTACTGGGAATGGTGGCAAGGAATCTTTTGCCCAGCAGCCAACCGAGGAAGTTACCAAGGTGGAGCCTAACCAGGGTATCAAGATAGACTGGAGCAGACCTTATAGCGAGATAGAACAGAATCCTATCTTGCAGCAGATGAAGCCTTATGACATTATGAGGGATTACCAGAAGAATGGTGATGGAAACTGGTCTGCCTTCATGCCTTGGCTTTCTTCACTAGGTGATGCCGATAAAACTGTTGCTGCAAATGCAGCTCTGCAAAAGAAGGCAGAGAATCAAGCCAAATGGGAACAATGGGGAAATCTTTTCATGCACTTGGGTAACTTCTTTGGTACGGTTCAAGGTGCTCCATCGCAGAAGATTGAATCTGCACAAGAACTTACCGACCGCCAGCGCAAGATAAGAGAAGCTACTGAGGCTCTTCGTGCCAAGGGATATAACCAGATGATGGTGAATATCTATAAGGACCGTCAAGACAAACAGGCACAGATGCAGGCAGAGGCTGCTGCAAAGGCAAATGAGGCATTGGCTGCTTATCGTGGTTCACAGAAGAATCAGACGGATGCTCTTACTCCTGTAAAGGTTCAGACGGAGAAGGAGAGAGGCAATGCTGCTGCAGCACAGGCTGCACTTAGTACATCGAAGAAGGAGACTGAGGATGCTTTGAGAGGCAAAAAGGGAAAATTACTTGATGCTCAAACTAATAATGCCAATGCCGGAGCTGCTGATCATAATGCTAGCGTTAACGTTAAGGGAGCGCAAGTTAGGCATATTAATTCCCAAACAGAGGGACAGAATCAGAGGAATGCCAACCAGAAGGAGGCTGATGATTTCAACACCAGGTATGTGAACGACCCTGTTTTCAAGAAACATGTAAACCAGTGGGCCAAGAATAATGGTATGGCTATCGGTGGTAATGATGGCCGAGGTGGCACTTGGGCGAATGAAAAGAATCGCCAGCAGGCTTCTAGATGGGCAAAGGCTAAGATGAAGTTAGACCGGACTCCTCCTTCTCGTAGAGGTAGGGGTGGCAGTAAAGTACCTCCTTCACGTAGAGGCGGCAGTAAGGTTCCACCATCAAGGAGAAGAAAGTAACTGATTATTAATCAAAAAAATAAGATAAGGTATGTTTGACGAGCAAGACAGACAATATTTTTATAATGAGTTCAAGAACAATGGCTATGAAGTAGGTAGCTATGATGACTTCAAAAAGGACTTGAACAACGAGGAAGATCGTAACTGGTACTACAATGAGGCCAAGAACATGGGGTATGATGTGGGAACACAGGCAGACTTTGACAAGATGGTGCTGGAGCCAGCTCCATCTACTTCTGGTGGTGGTAAGCAGGTAGATGCTTCTGCTACGACTCAGAGTGTAGAGCAGAAGGCTTCTACCGAGACTAAGCCGCAGGTGGCTCAACCAGCAAAGAAGCAGGAAACAACAGACAAGGAGCCTGGTCTTATAGCAAAAGTTTTGGATATGATTCCTACTGGTGTACAGACGAGCAACGGAACATATCAGCCATCACCAGAGATTCCTCAGCCTGTTGTAAAAGGTGAGGAAATGCCTGTGAAGGAAGAAGCTTCTTCTTCATCATCAGCTAATGCGGTTTCTCCTGAATCTAAAGAGGCGGCTCCTGTTACGACTCCAACCGGTGTGGTGAATAATGAGGGGTTGATGGATGCTAAACTTGCCAACTATCTGGAGAACTGGAAGCAGAGACCGGATAAGCAGAGTACTTACTTTGAGAATTTGGTTGCCGACTTGTTGGCTGATGGTACTGCCAATAGCAATGAGGAGGCAGTGAGCATAGTGAAGTCTGCTCTGGGCAGATATGCCAACCGTTCGGCTATGGACGTTACCAACCAGGTAGTTTCTTCTTTGCCTGATGATACCGTACAGGATGCTGAGCAGAGTATCGAAGCGCAATGGTATAGCCATGGCGTGCAGGATAAGTTGAAGCAGGAGGCATACAGCATGGGTATCAGTTATGATGACTATGTGGCTAAGTTCCTGAAACCAGCTATGGTACAGAGTCTGGTGAACAAATATGGTCCGAACTACCGCAATATAGCCGAGGGCATCGCAACACGCCTCTATTCTCACGATGAGAATGTACAGGACAGACTGATGAATCAGGACATCAATGATGCTCTTTCTAGTGTTATCAGTAAGTATGTGAATCCATCTGTAGTGGATGAGTACAACAAGGCTCAGGAGGCAGGCAGTAAGGCATTTACGGAGGGAATGGAAGGAAACCAGTTTATTCCGGCTAATCTTCGTCTAGGTACAGCACTTGGTGCTCAGTATGAGGCAAACGAGGCCAAGGATCCTGCAAAGGTGCTTTCTGGTTTGCTGAGGAAGTTTGGCAAGCTCTACCGGAATCCGGAGTTCCTGAATGATATGAGCAATGCGGCATTTAAGGTGATGCAGCAATATGGCTTGAATGGCACTCAGAGTAGTGATCCTAAGCAGTTCAAGCCGATGATTAATTCTGTTCTTAAGAATGAACTCGACCAGCTAGAGATTAAGGGTATGATGCCTAAGGGTAGTGCTGAGTACATCATGAAGACTGGTTTGGGTAACACTATTGTGGGTAAGATTACTCGCAAGGCTGTTCAGACGGACTACCAGAACTGGCTGGAGGATATTGCCAATCAGCAGTATCAGCCTGGCTTCTGGGAGAACGTGGCTAGTGGTGCTCTGACCTTTGCAGGAGATGCCTGGAGTTATTGGCTGCCGGGAGCCGCAGGTGGCAAGTTGACTAAGAGCATGGTAGCCAAGGCAGAGGGTAAACTGGCTGGTGACCTCATGGCTAAGGGTATGGAGCGCAAAATGGCTGAGCGAGCTGCCAAGGTGCTTATCGGTAAGAGTAAGGCCGCGGCTTTGAAGAGTGGAGCCGCGCATGGTGCTGTTACCTTTGGTGGTCAGTCTGCAATCTCGAAGCCTATTGATGAGATTTATCGTACAGGTCAGTTCGATGAGAATGGCAAGATTTACAATCCTTCCGTGGGTAAGGTTATTGCCAACACTTTGGGCGAAGTGGCTAAACAGAGTGCCGTAGGTGCTATCATGCAGGGTGGAACCATCGCTAACATGGTAGGTAAGGGCAGAGGCTTAGCTACCAATATTCTGGCTGATATTGGTGGTAAGGTTGCGGATTCCGGTATTATGACCGGTCATCAGATATTGGAGCGTATGGCGCAGGATCCGAACTTCAAGCCTACAGGCAAGGATGCTGCCGAGAGTTTCTTGGAGAGCATGGCGAACCTTACTGCTATCGGCTTGCCGGGCATGGTGGGCAAGTATGCTCGATTCAAGGACGCAAGGGAGTTTAACAAGAAGTTTGACTTCACGGATCAGGATATTGCCGAGTTGAAGAGATTCGGCTATGAGGATCTTCGTGATGCCTTCGAGAAGGTAGGCATCGGGGAGTATGCTGTGGTTGGTGAGAATGCTCAGCGACTTGATGGGCAGTTAACCCAGAAGTATATGGACCTGATGAACGACAAGAGTGTTCCGGAGATGTTGAAGGCTAAGATGATGGCAGTTGTAGAAGGCAAACGACCTTCTTCTTTCTCGCCTATTGTAGATTCCATCATCGTGCAACCAATGTATAATGGTGGCAAGGTTTATCTCGAAACCTTAAATAAGGATGGCGGTGTTGTTGACAGAAAGGAGTTTTCTTCTCTTGATGAGGCTCAGAAAGCAGATAAAAAACTGGAGTATGAGAAGACTCTTGGTTTGGCTTCTGTGCTGGAAGGTGAGTTCCACAATGAGTTTACACAGGAGCATCTTGATGGCTTATACAACAAGGCAGCCCAGAAATACAATATGGGTGAGAAATTGACGGATGAGGATAAGGCAGCGGTTTACCTTCATCAGAATGCAGGTGCCATCAAGGAGATTATGGATAAGCAGCAGAAGGGTATTATCCTTACTGACGAGGAGCAGAAGCAGGTTAACGACTACCGTCATTATTATGACAGTGCTCTGGAGAATAGTTCTGTGATGAGGGAGTTTGTCAACACGTTTGAGGATTCCCATGGCGTGGCACGCGGTACACTTCGTAAGGCTTTGGAGTCGAAAGATAAGAAATATGCGCCTTTGGTTGAGTCTTATCTTAAGGAGCTTTACAATTCCATTGAACTGAAACGTGAAATGAAGCAGATAGAGGATGATAAAAAACGTATAGAGCAGGGCGATGTTGATGGCGCAAAACCAGCTACTCCTGTTGAGGGACCTGCTTCTGTAGAGGGTTCTGCTAGTGGTCAGGAGCCTCCAGTTTCAGAGGAACCTGCTCCATATCAAGACCGTACCAACTCCGTACCAACTCCGAGTGATGCAGAAGTTGCTGCAAACCCTGCAAACTCTGCTGCTGAGGGTGTAGGAAATGAGCCTAAGGTTACAAGCTCTGATGCTTTTGTTATGGGACAGAATGCCTATAAGAATGGGGATTCTGAGGCTTTGCAGGCTATCGACTATAATAGTGATTTAGCTACAGGACGTTTGAAGCGAGCGTTTGCTGATAACGAGAAGATGCCTGATATTGTAGCCAATGCCTATAATGAGGGTAGAGATATGGAGCAGTTTGTGGCTCAGCGTGCCAGTCTGACCCCGGCACAGAAAGGGGCTATCAGTAAGTATGTGGAGGCTATGGATGCCAAGAAGGGTGCTATTGATGCTCTGCAGCATGCTGATGATGGCTATGGTGAGGCGTTGAAGCAGCAACTCTGGCCATACCAGACGGAAGACGGAAACATCGTGTCAGCTACTCTGGATAGCGGAAAACAGGTCTTCCTGAAGAAGGCTAACGAATATGGTGGAGCCTTTGTTGTCGTTCCTGATGAGCAGGGACAGCCTATGATTAAGCAGGTATCTAATGCCGAGATTAAAGAGGTAGGCACTCCTGTTTCTCTTGATGAATACATCGAAAATGCGGTGGCTCAGCAGAAGGATGCAAGAGCGCAGCAGTTTATTAGTCAGTTTGATGGCAGCGGTTTGAAGCCGAATGACCAGGTTACAGTTGCCATGGAGGAGGGTGATGCTAATATCAATATGACCTTTGCCGGATATAGCAAGGACGGAAAGATTGTACTTACTGATGGCAAAGATTATCTTCCCCTATCTAAAGAAGAGTTTGCAGCATGGCGCAAGAATGCGCTCGACAACACAATCAATGAGCATTTGGATGCCGAGGACGATGAACGTGAGCAGAAAGCAGCTTCTCAGGCTGAGGCTGATAAGAAACAGCGTTATGCCAATGGCATCGTGGGACTGAGCGAGGGCCAGCCGGACTATTCTTCTAAAGATACAGATCCAAATGTGGCGGCTGAGTATCTGCAGGAGCTGTTTGGGGAAGACCATGGCAAACTTTTGAATCTGGTTAATGGCAGCCGTGATGACATCAAAACGCAACTTGCCAACAAAAGAAAGGCTGCTATTGAATATCAGAACTGGCTTGATACCAATGCCGATCTTGACCCGGAAAAAGCTAAGAAGGTGGAGGATGAGTTGAGTCTGGTTAATGAGCAGATTGCAGATCTTGATGCTCGTTTCAAGAACTGGAATACTATCCGCAACAGTGTGATGACTCCTGATGAGGTGAAAGCTATGAAGGAGGAGCGCAAGGCTGAGGTAGAGAAGGCTGGTGTTGATGAATCAGCCATCGTGCCATCTGATGATTTCCATGTGCTCGTACTTGATGATAAAGAATTGAAGAAGCAATATCCAACTATGGATGAGGCTACCGACTATATTACCTCTCAGCGCAAGGACATCTATCATACCCAGGAGGATGTGGAGCGCAAGATAAATGGTGTGAATGATATGCTGGATCAGTATATCAATGGTGAAACAGAGCTGGACCCTAGCCAACTTATGGAATTGAATACTACAAAGGCTCAACTGGAGGCCCTGCAGACTAATTTGTCGGTTGCAGCAAAGGGTTTGAAGGCACAAGCTAATAAACTCAGCAAACTTTATAAAACAGAAGTTAGCAAGCAGGAAATGGAGAAACTGGGCATGACACCTTCAGAGCAACGCAAGGCATTGGTGGCTGATGCGCTGAAGAAGAACGATATGAATGCTATCCATGATATATATAAGGATGCTTCCGTTGATGTGATGGACTTAACTCCTCAGACTCTCGAAGAGGCTGTATCAGAGTCTTTGCTTCCTCATAGCTTGAATCCAGAATCTCTTCAATATGAGTTGGGCAAGAGCAATTTTAAGTTTGGTATTGGCAAGGGGTATGATTCTAATAAGTTCAATTATCTTATTGCAAAGAAAGGAACCGGTATGTCGGTTAACGAATTTGCTGTGAGAGTATATAATGACCTTCCTGTAAACTTGCAGGATATGGGATATACCGATCAAGATGTTCGTAATGCCCTTCTTGATATGTTCAAGTCTTATGACAGCGTGAAGGAAATGAGAAATGTGGCTCTAATGAACCGCATAGCTGCTGCAGAAGATGAACTTTCAAGCGAGGAAGAGTATTACGAAGCACAAAAAGAGCGAGAAATTATCGAAAGACAGGCAGAAATTGAGCAATATAAATCGTATATTCACGAAAAAGAGTTATCTTTGCCGTCTGAAAGCGAACTTGATCACATCAATGGACTTGAATTTGACCGTATGATGGAGATTGAGGATCGTGACCGGGAGTACAAACAATATGTTAAATCAATTTTACCAGAATTAGCTGATTATGATGACAGAAGCAATGAAGAAGGATATGGAGGAGGCAGTAGCCTGGGTAGCGACTCTTCACGGAGAGGAGTTGATGAAGGAAATAGCCAAGGCGAAGAAGTTGGTAACGGAGAAGCATCTTCTGAGTCCGAGATTGGAGAAGGCTCTGATAGCGGACGCAAAGGGCGACAAGAGACTGGCAGCATGGAACCTGGCAAAGGCTCAGCTGTTCGAGGCTCACATCTACCGCAAGAAGCATCCTTCGGAGAACGTTTAAAGAGTGCCATTGCCGAAACTGAGACCGAACCTACAGAGGCTCAGAAGAAGGCTGGCAATTACAAAAAGGGTCATTTGTCCTTTGGTGGCTACGATTATACCGTAGAAACACCAAAGGGCGTGACTCGTAGCGGTAAGGATGAGCAGGGCAAGCCTTGGAGCGTGACCATGCATGATACTTATGGCTATATTCTTGGTAAAATTGGCGTTGATGGTGACCATATTGATATGTTCATCAATGATGCTGCAGACCTTGATACTTTTGATGGTAACGTTTATGTTGTTGACCAGGTACCTCAGTTCGGGATAACGAGTTCTATCTAAAGGCTTTATAATGTTTTTATATA
>ERZ1034680.556-NODE-556-length-17873-cov-17.700640_pt1 | contig 17873 bp, 17 predicted proteins | sample MGYA00520639_ERZ1034680 | MGnify/ENA primary metagenome ERZ1034680 (study PRJEB33766, sample SAMN09781760) | gut metagenome | biome: gut microbiome | host: Homo sapiens | place: Madagascar | study: EMG produced TPA metagenomics assembly of the PRJNA485056 data...
AGAAAAGCCGCATCTCTGCGGCCTTCCGCTTATTTAAACAACTCCCTGCAAGCGCTGTACACTAACATTAGATCAAATATATGCCATTTCTGCAAGTTTTGACGCTTCCTCATACTCCATGCACGGCGTCCGCCATCTCCTTTACATACTCACCGACCGGCCCGGCTGCTTCTTTTCCATATTTCGCAATGATCTTGATGATGGCAGATCCCACAATGGCTCCGTCGGAGAGCTCTGCCATTCTGGCTGCCTGCTCCGGTGTGGAAATTCCAAAGCCTACGGCGCAGGGAACCTCTGAATTCTTCTTGACCAGATCGGTCATTGCCGAAATATCCGTTGCAATCTCGCTTCTTGTGCCGGTTACGCCAAGGGAGGATACCATATAGATAAAGCCCTTTGCTTCCTTTGCAATCATCGCGATACGGTCCTCGGAGGTCGGTGCAATCATCGAAATCAGATCCAGCCCGTAGCGGTCAAAAACCTCTGTGAATTCTTCCTTTTCCTCATAAGGCACGTCTGGAAGAATCAGGCCGTCAATTCCTGCATCCGCGGCCTTCTGTGCAAACTTCTCGCAGCCATAGGAGAAGACCACATTGGCATAGGTCATGTAAACCATCGGTACCGTGATGGTCTCGCGCAGCTTCTTCGTCAGCTCGAACACCTTATCCGTTGTGGTTCCTGCCTTTAATGCCACTTCATCGGCTTCCATGATGACCGGTCCCTCTGCCGTCGGATCCGAGAACGGGATTCCCAGCTCAATCAGATCCGCTCCATTCTCCACCGCCGCGTGAACCACCCTTTCCGTGGTCTCCAGATCCGGATCTCCTACGGTAATGAAGGCAATAAATGCTTTATGCTTCTGAAATGCTTCCTCTATCCGGCTCATTCTGAAATCTCCTCTCCGCGGTATCTCGCAATTGCTGCGCAGTCCTTGTCGCCTCTTCCGGAAACCGTAATCACGATTACTTTGTCCTTATCCAGCTTCGGAGCAAGCTTCATAGCATAAGCGATGCCATGTGAGCTCTCAATGGCCGGGATAATGCCTTCCATCCGGGATGTATATTCAAAGGCGTTCACTGCCTCATCGTCTGTAACCGGAACGTACTCCGCTCTTCCGATGTCATGCAGGTACGCATGCTCCGGCCCGATTCCCGGGTAATCCAGACCTGCCGAAATGGAATACACCGGTGCAATCTGTCCGTATTCATTCTGACAGAAGTAGGACTTCATTCCATGGAAAATACCAAGGCGTCCTGTATTTATCGTTGCGGCTGTTTCAAAGGTATCGACTCCGCGGCCTGCTGCCTCGCAGCCGATCAGCCGTACCGAAGGATCATCAATGAAGTGATAGAATGAGCCGATGGCATTGGAGCCGCCGCCGACACAGGCAATCACTGCATCCGGAAGTCTTCCCTCCTTCTCCAGCATCTGCTCCTTGATCTCCCTGGAGATCACTGCCTGAAAATCACGGACAATGGTCGGGAACGGATGCGGGCCCATGACCGAGCCCAGGCAGTAGTGCGTGTCCTCAATGCGGCTCGTCCATTCACGCATTGCCTGTGAAACCGCATCCTTCAGCGTTTCGGTTCCATCGGTGACAGGGACCACATCCGCTCCGAGAAGCTTCATCTTGTAAACATTCAGCGCCTGCCTTTCTGTGTCCACCTTTCCCATGAAAACAACACATTCCATTCCAAGAAGTGCTGCCACCGTTGCCGTTGCCACGCCGTGCTGGCCTGCTCCGGTCTCCGCAATCAGGCGGGTCTTTCCCATCTTCTTCGCCAGAAGTGCCTGGCCGAGGCAGTTGTTGATTTTATGAGCTCCGGTGTGGTTCAGATCCTCACGCTTTAAGTAGATCTTCGCACCGCCAAGGTCCCTCGTCATCTTCTCCGCATAATACAGACGGCTCGGGCGCCCGGCATAATCATTGAACAGCTGTGTCAGCTCCGCGTTGAACTGCGGATCGTTTTTGTATTTGTTGTAAGCCTCCTCCAGCTCGATCACTGCATTCATCAGAGTTTCCGGAATATACTGTCCTCCGTGAACTCCGAATCTTCCATTCTGATTCGTCATCTCTGTTATCCTTTCTTATTTTTCATCCGCGCCGCGCACAGCGGTCACAAATCTTCTTATCTTGCAGGGATCCTTCCTCCCATCTGTTTCCAGAGAGGAGCTGACATCCACTGCATATGGCTTTGCCTCCTCAATGGCGAGCTGCACGTTATCCGGCGTCAGTCCTCCTGCAAGGAAAAATCGTCTTCTGCAGTTCTTCAGAAGGCTCCAGTCGAAGCTCTCTCCCGTACCGCCTGCTCCGTGATCCAAAAGGATCTCATCTGCCGCCGAATTTTCCGCTTTCCGGACATCCTCTTCGTTCTCAATCCGGAAGGCCTTTACAATGCAGAGCTCGCTTCGTCCCTTATATTCTTCCCGGAGTCTCCGGATTTCTTCGTCCGTCTCCTGCCCGTGGAGCTGTACCATATCCAGCCGGCAGATTTCCAGCACCCTCCGGATTTCTTCGGTCCCGGCGTTCACAAATACGCCGACCGGCCGGATTCTCGCATCCAACCTTCTGCGAAGCTCCTCTGCCCGCTCCGGAGAGATGTACCGTTTTCTCGAAGGATCGAAGATAAAACCGGTGTATTCCGGAAGCTGTCCGTTGACGGCCTGTACATCCGATAAGGTGCGGAGACCACAGATTTTTATTTTTACAGGTTCACATGCCGATCTCATCCTGGCCTCCTGCTCCTTCTTCTCTCTCATACCGGTCCGCGAAGCCGGTTCAGCTCCTCCTTCGGACTTCCGGCCCGCATCAGCTGCTCTCCGATAAGGACCGCGTTTACGCCATTTTGCCGAAGGGTCTCCACCTCCTCCGGAGTCCGGATCCCGGACTCTGCAACAAAGATGGTTCCTGCCGGTGCACAGGAGCGCAGCCGGATGCTGTTGTGAATGTCCACCGTAAAATCCTTCAGATTCCGGTTGTTGACACCGATGATTCTTGCTCCCGCCGAAACGGCCGAGGCAACCTCTGTCTCATCATGCGCTTCCACAATTGCGGAAAGTCCCAGAGAATCCGCAGCTTCAAGGTACTTCGCCAGCGTTCCGGTATCCAGAATTGCACAGATCAGGAGAACGGCAGAGGCTCCGAGGAGTTTTGCCTCATAAATCATGTACGGATCCACGGTAAAATCCTTGCGAAGGCAGGGAACCTTGACTTCTTCTGCGATCTCACGAAGGTATTCCGGAGAGCCGAGGAACCATTTCGGCTCGGTAAGAACCGAGATGGCAGAAGCTCCCGCCTCTTCATACTGCCTTGCAATTTCCAGATAGGGAAAATCCGGGGCAATGAGGCCCTTGGAGGGTGAGGCTTTTTTGCATTCACAGATAAAATGAATGTCGCCGTCTGCTGCCAGTGCCTTCTCGAATCGGAACGGTTCCCGGAAATCCGGAGCAGAAGTGCCCGGCCCCGGAGCCGGCCGTCTTGAAGCAGCCAAGGCTTCTTCCCGGATTTCCTCCAGCGGCTTTTTCTCCTTTGCTTTTTCCACACGATATCTGGCGTAATCCGCCAGCTGGTCCAGAATTGTACTCATCGGCCGCTGACCTCAATCACCTTGTTCAGGGTTTCCAGTGCTTTTCCGGTATCGATCAGCTCGGCAGCAAGCTTCACGCCTTCCTCCAGTGTCTCTGCCGCCTTGCCGGCATAGAGCGCCGCCCCTGCGTTCAGAAGAACGATGTTTTGCCTGGTTCCTGTGATGGTTCCGTTCAGGATGCCTCTTGTAATCTGCGCATTCTCCTCTGCCGTGCCGCCGACAATTTCATCCTTGCTTCCTCTTTCAAGGCCGAAGTCCTCCGGCTGAATCACCGAGGTCCGATAAAAGCCGTCGCGCAACTCACAGATCGTTGTCGGTGCGCTTGCGGAAATCTCATCCAGATGATCCTGTCCGAAAACAACCAGGCCCCGCTTGACGCCAAGGGAGCTCAGCACCTTCGCAACCGGCTCCACCAGATACTCATCGTATACGCCAAGAAGGAACATCTCCGGCTTTGCAGGGTTCGTCAAGGGTCCCAGAATGTTGAACACCGTGCGGAAGCCCAGCTCCTTGCGGATCGGTCCCACGTACTTCATCGCGGAATGATACTTCTGTGCAAACATGAAGCAGAAGCCTGTCTCCTCCAGCATCTTCCGGCAAAGCTCGGGATCCTGCTGAATGTTGACGCCGAGTGCCTCCAGGCAATCCGCTGTACCGGAAAGAGAAGAGGCTGCGCGGTTTCCGTGTTTTGCCACCTTTACGCCGCCTGCTGCCACAATCATTGCTGCTGTCGTGGAAATATTGAAGGAATGCGCACCGTCTCCGCCGGTTCCGACAATTTCCAGAACCTCCATCCCGGGATGCTCCACCGGAGTTGCCAGCGAACGCATCGCACAGGCACAGCCCGAAATCTCATCGATGGTCTCTGCCTTGGTCGATTTTGTCGACAGCGCCGCAAGGAAGGCTGCGTTCTGCGTCGGAGTGGTCTCGCCACGCATGATCTCCAGCATGGTTTCCTTCGCCTCGTCATAGGTGAGATCTTCCTTGTTCACAATTTTGATAATGGATTCCTTAATCATGATCTTTCTCCTCCTTGTTTCCGCTCCTTTTGCACTCTTTTGCTCACAGCTTCAGGAAGTTTGCCAGAATTTTTGCACCGTCCGGTGTCATAATGGATTCCGGATGGAACTGCAGTCCGAACACCGGATACTCCGTATCCTGCACCGCCATCACCTCATCGTCCTTCGTCTTCGCAATGACGCGAAGGTTATCCGGAAATGTTTCCTCAACTGCCGCAAGCGAGTGATATCTTGCAACCGGAATTTCCTTTGGCAGCCCCTTGAAAATCGGGCTTTCCGTATCTATCTCCGCCATGGACTGTTTGCCATGCATCAGCCTTTTCGCATAGCCGATCGTCGCGCCGTAGGCCTCACAGATCCCCTGCTCACCAAGACAAACCCCGAGGATCGGGATCTTCGTCCGAAGCTCCCGGATCACATCCTCACAGATGCCTGCATCCGCAGGGCGCCCCGGGCCGGGAGACAGGATAATCTTCTCCGGCTTCCATTCTTCGATCTCCTTCACGGTCAGCTCATCGTTCCGGATCACCCGGATGTCCGGCTGAAGGGCTCCCACCATCTGATACAGGTTGTAGGAGAAGCTGTCATAATTATCAATCAGCAAGATCATTGGCCGCCTCCAGTGCCGTCACAACGGCTTTTGCTTTGTTGATGCACTCCTGGTATTCCTTGTCCGGCACCGAATCCGCGACAATCCCGGCTCCGCTCCGGATGAAGACCTTTCCGTTTTTCTTATAGGCAATCCGGATTGCGATGCAGGTGTCCAGATTTCCGGTGAAATCCAGATATCCGATGGCTCCTCCGTAAATGCCCCTCTTGTTGTTCTCCAGATCGTTGATCAGCTGGCAGGCCCGGATCTTCGGGGCTCCCGAAAGCGTTCCCGCAGGAAGAATCGAATCCACCGCATCAAGCGCATCCAGATCCTCCCGGATCTCTCCCCGAACCGTCGAGCCGATGTGCATGACGTGGGAGAAACGAAGGACCTCATGATAACGCTCCACCTGAACCGTCCCGAATTTTGAAATCTTTCCGATGTCGTTTCGCCCCAGATCGACCAGCATGTTGTGCTCTGCAAGCTCCTTCTCATCCGCAAGAAGGTCCTTTTCCAGCTCGTCGTCTTCCTCCTTCGTCTTTCCTCTCTTTCTCGTCCCCGCAAGCGGGAAGGTATGAAGCACGCCGTCCTCCAGCTTCACCAGCGTTTCCGGCGATGCACCTGCAACCTCCACATCCGTTCCGGAGAAGTAGAACATGTACGGCGACGGATTCAGAGTTCTGAGAATCCGGTAGCTGTTCAGAAGGCTTCCTTCATATTCCCCCTCCAGCCGGTTCGAAAGAACGATCTGAAAAATATCGCCTTCCTTGATGTGGTGCTGCGCCTTGCGGACCATCTCGCAGTAATGCTCCCGGTCAAACAGCGGCCGGATTTCGGATCGGAGCGTTCCTGCCGTCTCCTCCTTCTCTTTTCCGGTCCGGATGAGACGGATCAGATCCTCCAGCTCCCTCTCGGCCTTCCGATAAGCGGTTTCTGCTTCTGCAAGATCGATGTTGACGATCAGAATGATCTTCTGTCGGAGATTGTCAAAAGCAATCACCTTGTCAAACAGCATCAGATCCACGTCCTTGAAGTTCTCCGTATCCTCTGCATCCAGATGGAGGGACGGCTCCGAATACTTCAGATAATCGTAGGAAAAATATCCGACCAGGCCTCCCGCAAACGGCGGAAGAAACGAAAGTCTCGGCGACCGGTATTCCTTCAGGATCTGACGGATCGCAACTCCCGGATCCTTTGTCTCAAAGGAAAGTGCGCCTGCCTTCATGTGACCGTTCAGACACGTGATCTCCATGGTCGGATCAAAGCCCAGAAACGTATACCGTCCCCACTGCTCCTGTGCCTCCGCGGACTCCAGAAGATAACAATGGTCGGAAACATTCTTCAGCTTCCGAAGAATCTGAATCGGCGTATAAAGATCGGCAAGAATCTCCGTGCTGACCGGAACCCTCCGATATTCGCCGCCTGCCGCATACTGCAGTACTTCCTCCAGGGATGGTCTGATCTTCATCTTTCCAGGTGCTCCTTTCTTTCCTCTCTCTCGACTTCGTAGAAACACGAAAAAATCGTCCTTGACAGAACTCATCTTGAGTTCCATCAAGGACGATCTGAATTCATTGTTCTCAGCCGCGGTGCCACCTTGATTCACAGAAGAAAGAATGGATTCCCCCTGTGCTCTTAACTGGATACCAACATATCCATGGCAGCTTACGCGTGCCTTACGTCGCAAAATACTTGCCTTACGGCTTTCCTCGCGCCCTCGGCGGTCCATTTGCAGGCAGGTGCTACTGCCGGGTTCCCATCATCCCCGGCTCTCTGGGAGTTCCTTTGCATGCGTTATTTCCGCTTCATCGGTTTAAAGTGTTATCAAATTGTTGTGCTTATGATACTGCTGCTCCCGGGGAAATGCAAGGATTTTTTCAGCTCCGCGAATTATCTGACTCTATGAGCCAGGTAATTCTGTTAATGTCATGATGCCTTATCAAGCATGTCGTGGATATATGTCCGCAGCCCATCCTCCCTATCTATGCCGTATTTCTGGTTTATCAGGATATAGTACTTCATAATTCTATCTTTCGGCAGAAGCTCGCTGGAAGGCATACTGTCTTCGTATCCTTTCCTCGCTTCCATCCACGGTTTCTCATTGTGCGTGATCTTCTCCAATACCTTTCCGCCATACATCCCGAATGTATTCACAACAAGGTCAATCACACGCTTCTCGTCATCCGTCAGGGCATCCTCTGTGCCTTCCAGAAGCGCAAACCTCGCGTCATCGATGGGATTATATTTGAAATCCCGGAACAGATCATAAACCTCCGGATAAACCGGACCATGGATCCATGCCCTGCAATCCTCTTCAAAGATCGGACTTCCGTACAATGCAGAATACACGCCCTGAATAAAGTAAAGCAGCTTTTGAAGCATGAGGGGCGTCACCTCTTCCAGCTTTTCAAAGATATATGCAATGACCCGAAGCATCTTATCTGATACGGAAAACAAGCTCTCTATGCTTTCTGCTGCCAAAAAAGCTTTCCTGTATGCCGCATCCGTCAGCTTCTCATGGTTCTTCATAAGTTTCTGCTTCATATAAGCCGGGGATGAAAGCGCTGCCTTAATGATATCCGAATATTCTTTCGAAGGCACCTGTCCTTCCAGATATCTCGGAATCGTCACCTCTCCGAACCCGAGCGCAAGGGACAGTGGAGCCTTTCCAATCTTATAGATCTTCATCAGCCTTTCGATATCATCAATCGACACAAGCCCTTCCACAGCCCTATACTGCTCGTCGATTTCCTGAACATTTCTATCCATAAGACCCGGAATACTCATTTCCTCACCGCACTCTGCGCAGACAGCCACGGTGATTGCAAAGGTATATTCCTTATCCCTTATATTCTTTACAATGTCCTTCTTCCGCAAAATGTACTCGGTCTCTTTCCTGCACTCTGTACAGAAATCTCTTCTTCCCCTCTCTGTCATAATGGTCACCTCCGATTTGCCCCCTGATTATCTGAAATAGTACGTAAGCGGATGCTTCTGTTCATGGAACGATATTACGATCACAAAACAGTTCTCAAGCTTGTTGAACTTAATATACAGAGATACTGTTTTTTCTTCTGTCCCGTTCCTTTCCAGAAGGGTTACATCCTTGCCGAATACATACAGATTCTCGTGTTCATATCCCTTATGCTCATTCTGCAGGATCTCCGAAAAATCCATTGCAGTCAGACTCAATATGATTTTCTTCGCTTTCGCTTCGTCAATAACATAATCCAGAAACAAATTGATGTTATCCTGCCGTCTGGCGTTCCGATCAAGCCGATAATGATCTTTCTCAACAGCATCCTTCACCTCGGAGAGATACTGCTCTATGTCTTTCTGATCTATGTTCAATACTCTATTCTCCGCAGAACTCATGATGGAAATTTTGTTATTTCCTATCATGAGTATAACTGAACGATCGCTTTTTTCCAATATTCAATCATCAAATGACGGCAGGAATATTTCCTGCCGTCATTTAACACAGAATAGATCGTCCATCTGCGACTTCTCCATCCGCGTACACTTTTTTGTTTTGTAATTCGGTCTATGGTTCAAATCGGATTTGCCAGTGATCGCATCACGAGATCAACATCCTGATTCTCAAGCTCCTGAATGATGTGAAGACACGTTTTCTATGTTGTTATCATGCTGACATGTCCCAGTCCTTTTGCCACACTTCCTCTTGAAACGCCAGCAAATAAAATCTCATACGAAGGCAGTTCCGAGAACGTGGTTCCTCGCTGATGCGGATTTCATCCCTGTGGATAAAACACCTCGCTATATTGTTCCATGTGGGATCATGTTCACGACCTCGACCGCCACTTTGCAGATGGTCACATAAGATCCACCCTGAACCGCCGTTTACTTCTTTTAGTACATACATAATTCGATATGGTGCTGCTATATATTGTGCCTCATCAGGAACACCATCCACAATAATTGAAGAGTCCAACTGCCGTAGCTTGTCAAAAAGTTCTTTTTGGCACATCGCGATACTCATAGCGGTTCACTCCTTCACTTACAGATACTTTTTAATAACCACGCAATCCCTCTGCCGGTCTCGCCGGTTGGCAGGCTCTGCATTTCGTTTCCCCTGCACATTTTGAATAATCCATGTCCGAAAAGTACAAGCACAGCAGGAATATTCTGTGATATGGTTACATTACAATTTGTATCTGTTTAGCACCTGCCACATTTCAATGTGAATTGACTGCTTGCAGGCAAATTCACATTGAAATTGGCAGGCGGCCAAGGCCCGAAGGGACTCTGGCCAGCCGCATCGAGGATTTGCGAAGCAAATTCGAGATGGGTGCTAAATAGATACTACAATTTATTCTGTACCGGGGGAGGGTTATCATGGCATTGGTAAATCTTAATATGAACAGTAAGTATCTCGGCGGAAACACCGAAGTGACCATCATTCTTCCGGATCGTCCCTGGGGCGACGAACCGGAAAAGTTTTACCGAAGCGGAAGAAAATACAAGGTTCTGTGGCTTCTGCACGGCACATTTGGTGATCACACCGACTGGCTTCGCAAGTCAAACATTGAGCTCTATGCCACCGAAAAGAATCTGGCCGTCGTCTGTGCATCAGCGTTAAACTCCAACTATTCCAACTGGACTACCGCCATGATGGGCTACAACATGTACGATTTCATGATCAAGGAGCTGATGCCTGCGATGTATGGATGGTTTCCGATCTCTGACAAACGCGAGGACAACTTCATTGCAGGCCTGTCCATGGGCGGACGCGGAACCATAAAATTTGCCGTAAACTATCCGGAAAAATTTGCCGGAGCTGCCGTTCTCTCTGCTGCACCGGTCGATTTTTCTCTCCTTGGGCCCGGCCGGAAACGTGCTTTCCTTGACACGGAGAAACCGCGCCTCAAAGCCATCATCGCAAATGCCGGAGGATTGGATGCCTATGTGAACTCAGAAGAAAACGTATGGGCAATCCTGGATGGCTTTGCCGGAAGAAAAGAACTTGATAAGCTTCCCCGGCTCATGTTCGCGTGCGGCGAAGACGATTTTCTTGCGGAAAACTTTACTATTTTCAGGAAACATGCGGAAGAAATCGGAGTGAAGGCAGAATGGTTCACGCTTCCCGGATACGGGCATGAGTGGCGCTTCTGGGATCTTGCAATTCAGCATGCACTCACATTCTTTGGACTGGATGCAGACGAAGGAGGAAATCCCTTCTGAGGAGGCAGTCCCTTCTGATCTGCACAGGGACATTTCCGACGGATCGTCTGCAAAGGGATGAAGCAATCGCGATAATAAAATTGCCTGCAAAGAGATGAAGCAATCGCTGTCACGCGATCATATGCAAGAAATAAAAGAAAATGGAGAATATGCAGAATGAAAATTCGAACCGCAACAATAGAGGACCTGGACGCAGTAACCGCCGTGGAGGCGGAGTGCTTCCCTGCGGCAGAAGCGGCAACAAAAGAGGAATTCCAGGATCGGCTGATCCATTATGGCAGCCACTTCTGGCTGATGTTTGAGGATGAACGGCTGATCGCCTTTGTGGACGGAATGGTCACAGACGAGTCCGATCTTACCGATGAAATGTATGAGAAGGCGCAGATGCACGATGAAAATGGTGCCTGGCAGATGATCTTCGGCGTAAACACGATTCCCGCCTTCCGCAATCGCGGCTGTGCCGGACAGCTGATTCAAAGAGCGATTGCGGATGCCAGAAGCCAGGGACGAAAGGGCCTGGTGCTTACCTGCAAGGACAGACTCGTTCCCTACTACTCGAAATTCGGCTTCCGGAACGAAGGCGTTTCCGAAAAGTCCATCCACGGCGGCGTCACCTGGAATCAGATGCGCCTGACGTTCCAGGATGAATCAGGCTGTGCACCTGCAGTATAATCTGCCTATGCAGTTGCAAAATACAACCTGGCAAGCCTACGCACAGTGCATCTCTCAATGCATCTCTGTGCGCTGGAATTGCCGTTTTCGGATGCTTTTTTGATCTCCAGAGCATCCTGAAAATGGTTTTCAGGTCTCTGGGGATGACTTTTCTATTCCCAAAGCATCCCTGATCAGAGATTTTTCCGAGCAGGGATGCTTTCCATCCCGGATAAGTCATCCCTGAACGAGCTTTCTCTCAAATGAGGATACTTTTCATCTCCGAAAGTTATCCCTGAACAAGCCTTCTTTCAAATAAGGATGCTTTCCACCTCCGAAACTCATCCTTGAACAGACTTTTTTACAAAGAGGGATGCTCTTCGCCTTCGAAAGAGCATCCCTCTTTAAATATCCTGTCAATTTTACGCCTTCGATGTTTCGTCAGGCTTCGGCGTTTCTTCAGGCTTCGGTGCGGTTTCCGGCTCGATCTCCGTGCTTGCATCTTCCGACTTTATTTCCTTCGGATTCGTTTCTTCCTCTTCCGCCTTTTCCACCGTTTCTGTATCAGGCTTCGGATCCGTTGCCCTTCTGAACCTTGACTCGTATTTCCGCTTTTCTGTTTTCCTGGACTTTACCTTCGTCCTGCGATTTTTCAGAGCCTTCCGGATCACAAGCACAGCCAGAAGGATGATGACTGCTGCAACGATCAGCTGAGGAATGTGGATAATAAACCAGATTCCGAAATCCGCAAAGCCTGTGCCCACTGAATGCAGCGAGTTCCGGAAGCCTGTCGAAATCTTCTCCCAGGCAGTGGCATCCGGTGCCTGCTGGTAAATCGTTACTTCCGAGACGTCAAGTCGAACCGTGCTGTAGTCCACCTTGTTGTCATACGTGCGTAGCTGGGACTCAATGCTGTTAATCTGATAGTGCACCTCGGTCAGTCTGCTCTGAATCTTGACGATATCGTCCAGCTCCTTCGCCTTTTCCAGCATTTTTTCCAGAGATCTTGCCTCGGTCTGCAGAGCCTTCTTATGCGCCGCCGTATCCACGTAGTCAAGCGTGATGTCCGTCACGCTCTTGCTCTCTTCTGTGACATTGGAGCCGTCATGAAGTTTTGTCAGAAACTCGTCCAGCCTCTTCTCCGGAATCCGGAGAACATAGGAGGCGCTGCGATCATGCGGCGTGTAGTTCGAAGGATCCGAGGAGCGGTAATAGCTGTAGCTGTTGTAATAGATTTCACTGCTCTCAATGTATCCGCCAAGCTCCTCCACCGAAGTCTCGATGGATTTCTGGAGCACATCAAATTCCTTCGTCTGGACACTGATGTTGACGGTTGTGATCAGCTTTCTCTTCGATTCCGGAGAATCCTCATGGTCCTTCCCATCCTCCAGAATCACGTCCTCTTCTGTAATTCCTTCTTCAGGAGCTTCCTCCGAGTAGGCTTCTTCATACGAGACATCACTCGCATAATCGTAAGAGCCCACTCCCCCCGCAGCACCAGTCTCACCGAACACTCCATAATCCGATTCCGCGGCCGAGTAGGAATATTCCGCACTTTTGCTGTTCTGCACCTGCGAGCTGGAGCTCCCGCAGCCGGAAAGCAAGAGCAGCACTCCTGCGGCAAGAAGCACGCTCCGGAATCCCCGGCAAGGCATCCTGCGCTCGCCTGCATTCTCCTTTCGGTTTCTGTCAGGATGGATCGTTTGGTTCGTCATGGCGGTCACCTCCGTGTGTTTTGTACAGGTCCTGTAAGGGAAATAAATTGTAGAAGCTTCTCCTTCCTTATCAGTGTATCATAAACGTCCCTGCCGGCCCTCTGATTTCAATAAGAATCTGCCTGTTTCCTTATCTGACACTCACACCTTTGCATTGAATTGCTGCGACGCTTGTGTTTTACACCTTCTGCTGTCAAAATATTACTATCTCAATTATTATTTAAAAAAGGAAAGTTCATTGTGTACTACGAGGAAAATTATCAGTGGAATATTGATATCACCACCATGGATGCCGTCAGTGTCTTTTATATGACAAGTGACGGCACCGGCTTCCCGTCACATTCTCATTCTTTCTATGAAATACGCTATAACAGAAATGGGCAGCACGAGATTACTCTCAACGATCAGCATATTTTTCTTCCCAAAGGTTCACTGACTTTTATCTCACCTCTGACCATTCACTCTTTTTGCAAAGAACTGCTGCCGGCCGATCTGCTGCAGATCCAGTTCCTTCCGAAAATACTCGGTGTATCGCATCTTGCCAAAATGATCCCTGTTATCTCGCCTTCCGGTGATCTGGCAAAGAACGGGTATCTTCCGGTTCCGGAGGGATCTCCGCTGCAGGAAATTCTAAATTCCATGATTTCCTATGTTCCTCGCATCGGGCTTGCAGAGAGACCGCCGACTTCATGCACACGAGTTATTATGATTTCTCTCGCAATTTCACAAAGAAGTGCGGCGTCTCCTACATCCGTATGATCAACCGAGTCAAGGTTCAACGGGCGAAGGATCTGCTGAACAGCACAGATCTCAGTGTCACAGACATTGCATCCATCTTAAACTACTCTTCCGTCAGCTATTTCAATCAAGTGTTTCGGAAGTATTCTGGTTTTTCTCCGCTTGCCTACCGGGAGCTGAATGGCAGACACGCTCCCTGACACAACCGTCATTATTTCTTCACAGCATTTTACTCATCAGGCCGCAGAGAAGCTGCAGCCGGAAAGGAACGTATGAAAGAACAGCAACTGACCGAACTGTTACACGACATGAGCCTCCAGGAGAAAATCGATCAGATGTTTCAGGTAATGGGACTTTTCTTTACGGAGGACGAGGAAGGAACGCTCACGGGCCCGGCACAGAACTTCGGTGTAGATGTGAAGGACCTTCAATCCGCAGGAACGATTCTCGGATCCTACGGTGCAGATACCTTAAAGGCCATTCAGGATAAGGCAATGTCTGTGCAGCCTCACCACATTCCCATGCTGTTCATGCTGGATGTCATTCATGGTCTGAAAACCGTCTTCCCGGCACCTCTTGCCCAGGGTGCCACCTTTGATCCGGCTTTGTCCGGCGAGTGCGCTGCTGCCGCCGCAAGAGAAGCCGCCGCAAGCGGCCTGCATGTGACCTTTGCACCCATGGTGGATCTTGTGCGGGACGCCAGGTGGGGCAGAGTTATGGAATCCACCGGAGAGGACCCGTACCTCAACCGCCTGTTTGCCGCTGAAATCGTGAAAGGCTTCCAGGGCGATGACGTGAAGGCCTCCGGCAAAATAGCTGCCTGTGTCAAGCATTTTGCCGCATACGGCGCTGCACAGGCGGGCCGTGATTACAACACCGTAGAGCTCTGCGAACGGACACTGCGCGACTACTATCTTCCCTCCTACAAGGCGGCCGTGGATGCAGGTGTAAAGCTTGTCATGACCAGCTTCAACACCGTGAATGACATTCCTGCAACCGGAAATCAGTGGCTGATGAAGGAGATCCTTCGCAGGGAATTCGGCTTTGACGGGGTTCTCATCACAGACTTCACCGCCATCCCGGAAATGATCCGTCACGGCTATGCCGCTGACGAGAGAGATGCTGCCCTGAAGGCCATTCAGGCCGGCGTGGACATCGACATGATGTCCGGCTGCTATGCAGGGAATCTGAAATCTCTCGTGGAAGACGGCGAAGTCGACGAATCCGCAATCGATGAATGCGTGCTTCGTATTCTGAAGCTGAAGAACGATCTTGGGCTGTTCGAGAATCCCTATAAGGATGCAGATGCGGAAAAGGAAAAAGAGGTGATTCTCTGCAGAGAGCACCGGGCGCTTGCAAGAAAAGCGGCTTCGGAGAGCTTCGTTCTTCTGAAGAATGACGGTCTTCTTCCTCTGGATCTGTCGAAGAAAATCGCCTTCATCGGCCCCTATACACAGAACACGGAACTGCAGTCCAGCTGGGCCTTTACCGGCGATCCCAAGGATACCGTTTCCATTCAGGACGCCGCAGAAGAATGTATGGATGCATCTCGCACGAGCTTCACTCCGGGCTGCCCGGTTCTTGGAAATGACGTTGTGCTCACCGGATTTACCGGATCGGTCAATCAGACATTTTCTGCCGAAGAACTGTCTGAAATGAAGGCTGCCGCAATCCAGGCAGCCAGGGAAGCCGAGCTTGTTGTCATGCCGCTTGGCGAGCATTTCCTTCAGTCCGGCGAAGCAACGAGCCGTGCCTTCCTGGATCTTCCGGAAATTCAGATGGAGCTGTTCCGTGCCGTATATGAGGTGAATCCGAACATTGTCGTGGTTCTCTTCAACGGTCGGCCGCTTGACCTTCGCGAGATTTCGCAGAAGGCCAAAGCGATCCTGGAGGTCTGGCTTCCCGGAACCGAGGGCGGGCACGCCATTCTGGATGTTCTGACCGGCAAAACTGCTCCGCAGGGAAAGCTTCCGATGAGCTTCCCCTACTGCGTCGGACAGCTTCCTGTCAGCTACAATCATTTTGCAACCGGAAGGCCCGTTGGACCGAATGCCGATCCCCGTTTTTCCTCCAAATATACCGACATTCCCAACGAGCCCTTGTATCCGTTTGGATTCGGTCTGTCGTACACGGACTTCTCTGTTTCCGGAGTATCTCTGTCCGATACCGTTCTCGGTAAGGACTCCGGTACTAACGGCCTGCAGGCCTCGGTTGAGGTGGAAAACACCGGCTCCTTTGCAGGAACCGAAACTATCCAGCTCTACCTGCAGGATGTGACAGCAAGCGTTGTCCGTCCGGTCAAAGAGCTGAAGGGCTTCCGAAAGGTGACACTGCAGCCCGGTGAGAAGAAAACGGTAAGCTTTCCCATTACTCCGGATATGCTCGCATTTACCCGCGCAGACGGAAGCTTCGGTTCGGAGCCCGGTCTATTCCGCGTCATGATCGGAAATTCCAGCGCCGTATCCGAGTACGCGGAGTTCACGCTTGAATAAAAGGGAGGCAACTACAATTTTCTTCTGGTGGATCTTCTGATCCGTCAGGCCAGAATGTATGAAAAGAAGATTGTTTTCCTACGGTTCGGAAGCCTTTCCGGACACAACAAGGCTCCGACCTTTCTTTTTCAGACACAGAAATCCCCCGGATGCAGCTTTTCCACTGCTTCCGGGGGATTTTCTTTCAAAAGTTTTTCCAGATTTTTATGTATTCTGTTCCTGTTGGTTCTGTTCCAGCTTCTTAAGCTTCCGGAATTCGCGGAGCAGAGCTCCGACCAATACCAGATCTGCACCAACCCATGCCAGAATCTCTCCCCACATCACGGCAACTCCTCCAAGGAATCTTGTCATCACGATTGCCATGAAGGTTCGCATGGCAAACTCGGCAAGCCCGGAAATCATCGGCATTCTGGTGTTGCCAAGGCCCTGAAGAGTGCTTCGTGCCACATACAGAAGGTAGAGAATGAACAGCGCGGAGCTCATAATGATGAGATACTGGATTGCATAGCCTGTCGCCTGCACCGCTTCCTCTCCGGACGCAGGAATGAACAGTCCGATGATCTGATGCCGGAGCAGAATCATAACGCCCCCGATCAATGCACTCGTCGCAAATGCAATCAGCAACGCATCACGAAATCCTCGCCGGATTCTCTCGTAACGCCCAGCTCCGAGATTTTGCCCAATATAAGTCAGCATGGCATAGCCATACGCAAGCGCCGCCATTTCCAACGCCCCGTACAGCTTATTGGTGGCAGTGTATCCCGCAACAAAAGCAACTCCAAGCTGATTGACTACGGAATTCACAATCATTCCGCCGATGGCAATGATATTATTCATCAGCATCACAGGAAGAGCCAGCTTCATCAGCCTTCCGTCCATCTGCGGATTTCCTCTTCCATCCTCTGCAGAGAAATGAAGGTATTCCACCCTCCGCACAACGAAAAGGCAATACACGCCGGAAACAGCCTGTGCCAGAATCGTCGCCACAGCTGCTCCGCCGATTCCAAAAGGAATGACGAAAACAAACAGAACGTCCAGCACGATATTGAGCAGTGATGAAATCACAATCGCAATCAGCGGGTCTCTGCTGTTGCCAAGGGCCCTCAGCTCTGATGCACAGAAGTTATACAGCATCTGCGCCGGAATTCCTGCAAAAATGATCCGGATATACAGCTCTGCTGCTCCGCGTATTGCCGCATCCACATGCAGAATCGTCAGCACCGGTCCCACCGAAAGCTGCGCCACAACCGTCAGAAGAAGCGCACTGATCACAGAAAGCCTCACAGAATGAGCACAGGCCTTCCGAAGATCCCCATACTCCTTCCCGCCAAAAAACTGTGCCATCAGGATCGCAAAGCCCTGCGTCAGTCCCTGCACCGTTCCAAGCACCAGATAATTGTACCAGTCCGCTGATCCGAGCGCCGCCAGCGCATCAACCCCTACGCCTCTGGAGACAATAATGGTATCTGTGATCGTATACACCTGCTGAAAAAGATTTCCCAGCATCAAAGGAATGGCAAAGAAGAAAATCAGCTTCGCCGGATTCCCCTCTGTCATATTCCGAACTTCCCTCACTTCTGTTTTCCCACTCATTTGCAGACAACTCCCTCTCTTCTTATCCGCCGCGCCTGAAGGCAGACGTATCTTTTTATTCTACACTATTCTTCCAAAAACCATACTCTTTATTGGCACAGGAGGGGGATAAAATGTCGAAGGTCAAAGGTAATTGTGGATAACGATAAAAATATCTACAAATCAGCCCCCCAAATCTTTATGAAGTTCTTCCAATATTCAAAGGATCCTCTGCCTGCTATACTTCAAGCAACAAGTGCATATCTGCGTTCCTTTTCTTTATCCGGACCTTCTCTATCGGCTCC
>ERZ1034680.561-NODE-561-length-17699-cov-18.711120_pt1 | contig 17699 bp, 9 predicted proteins | sample MGYA00520639_ERZ1034680 | MGnify/ENA primary metagenome ERZ1034680 (study PRJEB33766, sample SAMN09781760) | gut metagenome | biome: gut microbiome | host: Homo sapiens | place: Madagascar | study: EMG produced TPA metagenomics assembly of the PRJNA485056 data set...
TAACGCGGTAAACAGAAGAACATAAGAACATAAGGACATAAGGGCTGACGCCGTAACGTTACTATATGTAATACTACGGCGTCAGCCCTTATGTTCTTGAGCCACGCAGACGTCAGTCCGTGGCTGTCAGCCGCGCAGCGGCCTTATGTTCTTTTGTCCTTATGTTCTTCTGTTTCCCGCGTTAGCGGCTAACACACTCCACAACTTATGTTCTTTTATTTTCCGCGTTAGCGGCTGCCAAGCAACGCTACTACGTCAGCACATTACCACATCAACACACCAGCACATTGACTTATTTTTATTACTTTTGCACACAATAAGTCCGACGGATTAGGGAAACGGGTGTGAATCCCGTGCAGTCCCGCTGCTGTATGCCCTTTGTTCCGGCGCTCCAATGTGGCCACTGCTTTGTGTCGACACGACCAAAGTGGGAAGGCGGAGCTGCCGGGGGATAAGCCAGAATACCTGCCGCCGGCCCTGGCAAGCACACTTGCCGGTGACGTACGACCAGGCTCCCGAGGAGGGGCTGGCTACAACACATCACCCAACACACTACACACATCAAGCATTGATAGCCCTTATTGTATCCGCATGTATCACCCTGGCGGAGCCTGACACGCTGCGCACTGCCGAAGTCACCGCCCAACGGCGCGTGGCCGGACTGGCCACTGCCGTTACCGTGCAACGCATCGACTCGGCCGACATCATGCGACGTGGCATCACAAGCACCGCCGACGCGCTGCGGCGCATGGCGGGTGTCAACCTGCGCGACTACGGCGGGGCCGGCGGACTTAAAACGGTGAGCGTGCGCGGACTGGGAGCCGGACACACGGCCGTGAGCTACGACGGACTGGCCGTAACCGACACGCGACAGGGGCAAATTGACATGGGACAGTTCTGCATTGACAATCTGGCGGACATCGAACTGCAAACGCTCGACAACGCACAACTGCTCGTGCCTGTGCGCAACATGGCCTCTGCCGTGGTGAACATGCACACTCCCTGGAGCCTCAACCCCGACCACCGATGGCACGCCACAGCCACTCTGCAACATGCCTCGTTCAACACCTGGGCACCCGCCCTCACGCTCAACAAGGCGTGGCGCAGCGGCACAGCCATGAATGTGAGCAGCAACTACTTCTTTGCCGACAACAACTATCCCTTTACGCTGAAAAACGGACTCACCACCTCACACCTCACTCGTAACAACAGCCGCATGCAGCGCGTCACCACCGAGGCCAATGTGAGGCAGACACTCAGCCACGGGGGCATGGTCACCGCCAAAGCCTACTTTTACCACAACTACCGCCACCTGCCCGGCATGGTGCACTACTATGTGAACAATGGCACGGAGCGCCTGCTCGAGCAAACGGCTTTTGGCCAGGCACACTGGCAGCAGCAGTGGCAACGGCTGAGTGTGTTTGCGGCAGCTAAATACAACTGGCAAACAAGCCAGTACACCGACATAGGGGGGCAATATCCCGGCGGTGCACTGCACCAAAACTATTGGCAGCGCGAGGCATACGCCACAGCCGGGGCGGCACTGCACCTCACGGCATGGTTGCAAGCAGCCTACACCACCGACTATTCACACGCCTCACAGAACAACAACCTGCCCACCGACCACGCCGTGAGCCGCGACACCTGGCTGCAGGCCCTCGCGCTGCAACTGCACACCGCACGCTGGCAACTGATGGCACGCGGCATACTGCACTGCTACTGGAACCATATGCGCCACGGCACGGCGGCGGCCAACGCACAACGCCTCACCCCAAGCCTTACAGCCTCGTATCTGGCTGTGCGCGCACCGCTATGGCTCTACCTCAGGGCGGGCTACAAGGAGAGTTTCCGCATGCCCACCTTCACCGAGAGCTATTACTACCACCTGGGCTCCGCCACCCTCAAGCCCGAACTCACGCGCCAACTCTCGGCAGGGCTTACCATGCAGGCCGCTCCCAGCCGCAGGTGGTGGCCACTGGTGGCCCTTACGGCCGATGGCTACTACAACCGCGTGGCCGACCGCATCGTGTCGGTGCCCTACAACCTGTTTGTGTGGCGCACGGTCAACATGGGCGATGTGCGCACCGCCGGACTCGATGTCACGCTGCAGAGCACATGGCAACCTGTGCCACGCCACACCTTGCTGCTGGCTGCCAACTACACCCTTCAGCACAGCACCGACCACACGTCGGACAAACTCTCCACCTGGCACAAACAACTGGCCTACACCCCGGTGCACAGCGGGGCGGCCTCGCTCACCTGGCAGAGTCCGTGGGTGGCTGTGGTGGGCAGTGTGTCGTACGCTTCACTACGCTGGTGTAACAATGAGCATATAGCCAACACCAATTTGCCGGCCTACGCAGAGTGCGGATTTGCCCTCTACCGCACACTGCAACTGCATCATTCACAACTCACTTTGCGTGCCGACTTGGTAAATGCCTTTGACAAACGCTATGAGGTAATCGGGCGCTACCCCATGCCCGGACGCTCCTACAGACTCAGCATCAAATACCAATTATAGGGTGACGGGCTGACGAGTTAATAAGTTGACAAGTAAGAATAACACAACTATTATATTAAATCAATTATGCTTAAACAACTCAAGTTTGCAGCCATTGCGCTGCTCGTAGCGGTAGGTTTCACCGCTTGTTCTGAAGATGACCCCGCACCCGCTCCCGCCCCCCTGCGCGGTGAGGCCGGCATGTACGTTATCAACCAAGGCAACTCTTATGGCAACGTGGCCGGTGCACTCGACTTCATTGCACAGAACGGCACCAAAACCGACAGTGTGTTCTTCAAGGCTAACGGCCAGTTGATTGGCGACGCACCGCAAAAGCCCATCATCTACGGTTCAAAGATGTATGTGCCAGTGTTCGCTTCGAACCTCGTATGGGTGCTCGACGCCAACACAGCTACTGTAATAGCCAGTGTGCAGACCAACCAACCTGAAGCCGTATGTGCCAGCAATGGTCATGTGTACATCAGCAACAACGACGGCTTTGTCACCCGCATCGACACCACTACCTACACCAAGTCGGCCCCGCTGGCTGTAGGCCCCAACCCTTATGGCATAGCTGCCGCCAATGGCAAGGTGTACGTGGCTTGTAGCGATGCCAACAATTATGGCACAGGTTATGCCAACTCGGCCATCGCCGTAATTGACGAAGCTACCTTCAGCAAGGTGAAGAGCATCACCAACGAGGGCATTACCGACCCTTGGGAGATGGCTGCCGACAACTCGGGCAATGTGTACGTTACCACGCCCTACACCGCCAACAAGGTGTGGAAGATTGATGCCAACGACAATGTGTCGGCACTGTGCGACGGTACTTATATTGCCACCAACACCCAAAACCGCACATCGCGCGCTACGGGCAAGCAAGACTTGCTCTATGTTATCCATGCCGTGACCGACTGGAGCACTTACACCACCACCATCAGCAGCAGTGTGTACAATGCGGCCACTGGCGCACAGTTGAGCAACAATTTCCTGCAAACTCCCGCCAACACCACCGAGTACACCTTTGCCCCTATCTGTATGGACGTGAACCCGGCCAACGGCGACATCTATGTTTGCTCTGACAACGGCTCTAATGGTTATGCCAAGCCCGGCTACATCAACGTATACACCAGCAATGGTGCATTCAGCAAGCGCATTGCCACAGGCATTCACCCCTATGGCGTGATATTTAAGTAAGCAACGCTCGCGCTGCGAGCAAATGTGCAGATACAAAGATGTGCAGATGATGTAATTGTATATCATCTGCACATCTTCGTATCTGCACATTTGTGTACATCAGCAAGCAGCACCCGCCTGGCTCTCCAAATAATGTGCTATTCCGTCCTCATCATTCGAGAGCGTTACAAAGTCAGCTTCGGCGCGCACCTCGGGGGCAGCGTTAGCCATAGCCACCCCGATGCCGGCCAGTCGCAACATTGAAAGGTCGTTATAGCCATCGCCAAAAGCTATCATGTCGGCCGGCTGCTGCCCAATGAGGCTCAGCAAGCGCATGAGCGACTGCGCCTTGTCAATGCCCTTGGGCACCAGTTCGAGAAAGAAAGGAGCTGAGCGGAACACCTCCATGTCATTCCCCACCACATCAGCCAGTTCAGCCTCGGCACGCACCATGTCGTCGGGGTGTCCCGTCATGAGCAGTTTGGTAGGTTGCGGCTCAATGGCCTCGAGCAAGTTATCCACACCCCGTATAGCCATATTGTTAATACGGCTCTCCTCATGCACATATTCATCGTCAGGCATTTCCGTCACAATGGCGCTTCCCGCATATCCCAGCAGGGCAAAGTGGTGCTGGCGCGCATACTGGTGCAGCACCGGAATGACCTGTGCCGGCAGGTGTTTGGCATAGATAAGCTCTTTGCTTTTCCAGTCCACAATTTGTCCGCCGTTGTACGACAGGATATAGCCGCCGCGTTTTTCCATTTCGAGGCATTCGGCCACCGGCGCAATGCCATAAGTGGGGCGTCCCGAAGCCAGCACCAGCACAGCCCCATTGGCCTCAGCATCGAGCAGTGCCTGGCGTGTGCGCGGTGTTACTTTCTTCTCGCTATTAGTAAGCGTACCATCAAGGTCTAAACTGATTATCATGAAAAAGGTGTTGAATTATTGTAGAAATTGGCATCAAAAGCGAGACCGTTTCTTGGAACATTTTAAGTTGCTTAAAAACGCGCTGCCAAAAATCGCAAGCACTAATGGGGGCGACGCGTAGTAGCGTTGGGTGCTTGAGTTTATCACAGAATGGCATCATTAGGCAGCACAAATCGCAAGCACTAATGGGGGCGACGCGTCTCGCGTCGGGAAAAGATGCAGATTTATTTAATAGAGTTCGTATTTTCCTCCTTTCTCTACCCCGACGCGAGACGCGTCGCCCCCATTAGAGGTAGCGTTGGGTGCTTGAGTCCGTTCACATGCTTACGTTTTACCAGACAATAATTGAGAAATTATCACATTGCCACATTAACGAAACGCGCTCGTCGCCTCCCACATCACAATGCCAGCCGTCACGCTCACATTCATGCTGTGCTTTGTGCCATACTGCGGAATTTCGAGAGCCTGGTCGCAAGCGTCCACCACGTCCTGCCGTACCCCCTTCACCTCATTCCCCATCACCAGGGCATAGCGCTTTGAAGGGTCGAACTTGAAGGCACCCAGTTTAAGGCTGCCCTCCACCTGCTCCACCGCCAACACCACGTAGCCCGCCGCCTTGAGTTCGCTTACAGCCTGCAGCGTGTCGTTGTAGTAGCGCCATGTCACAGAGTCCTCAGCCCCGAGAGCCGTTTTGTGCATCTCGGCCGAAGGCGGTGTGGCCGTAATGCCACACATATACACCGCCTCAATGCGCATGGCATCGGCCGTGCGCAACACACTGCCCACATTGTGCACCGAGCGTATGTTGTCGAGCACCATCACAAGCGGCACCTTGGGTGCCTGCTTAAAAGTGTCAACGTCTATGCGGTTAAGATCCTCAACAGTAAGTTTTCGCATTGCTTGTATATTATTGAAGTTTCCGATTTAGGTTCGCACGGTCTGAATCATCGTGCAAGGCGAATGCAATCAAGTTTGCTTGAATTGCTGAGCCGCAGCCGATGATGTCAATAAAACGCGCTGCGAACAAACGCAAGCACTAATGGGGGCGACGCGTCCCGCGTCGGGATAGAGAAAGGAGGTAAATACGAACGCTACTAAATAATAGCTGCATATTTTCCCGACGCGAGACGCGTCGCCCCCATTAGTGCTTACGTTTGTTGCTTGGGGCCTTTCAGTCCGTACCCGTCTTGCCTGCAAAGTTACGAAAACCCCGTGGATAACCCCGTGCATAAACTGTGGAAAAGCTGTGGAGAGGGGTGGGGATAACCCATGCCCCCGCATGGCCGTATGGCCCAATATGGTTATCCACGAGTTCACAACGTTTTACGCAGTATTTCACCACCATAGTCCACAGTTTTCGGCCACTTTCCACAAACTTTTTTTGTACACCTAAAAGTTTTCAACAGGGTGTGGAATAGTCACACCCCATGCCGCCAACCCACCTTTATAAATAGGCATTTTGCCCCAACCACAGGCTGTGGATAAAAATGTGAGTAACCCCGTGCAAAACGGGGATAACTTACTTGCCAAATTTTGAGCTAAAAAACTATGCACACTTTCCACAGCCATATATACCCAACATAGGTATCTTTAATTTTAATCTATAGAATAAAAAAGAAAATAGAATAATGAGTATATGAGGGAATGAGCCGGTGTGTGGAAAAAGCGTTCGCCCCCTTGTTGGCAGTGTGGTCGTACCAGGGTGTTTCGCCCCGTGCCCCACCGCGCGGTTACGGCATGGGGCGAGCGGGTTTTCTGTTACGGGAGGGCGGTATTTCTGTCGGAGCAAACCGAATGCCGCTCCCCCGTAACCGGAAATCGGCACAGCCAGTGCCGTGACGCGGCAGGGGGGGGCAGAGGCCATTGGGCAACGGCTGCCAGGTGGTGGCACACGGCGTGAATGAACATCGCTCTACTTCCATATTTTACCACCTATGCCGTGTTTTCGACCACTTATGCACACCAACTAAATTATTTTTAAGAAAAAGCAGATTAATACGTGCTAATAACAATAAATATTCATACCTTTGTGGCATAAGGCAAACACTTATTTACATCTAAAGGCATACGCTTGCCAGTATGATACAAGTTAGTTTGCGGAACTTATAGCGACAATTAAACACATTACTTAAACCTATAACCCCTCTACAGATTATGGCAAACCCACTATTCAAGCACCTATTGGTAACGGGAATGCTCTGTGCCGGAACAACCTTGTTGTTCACTGGTTGCATTGACGATTCCTACGATCTCGATAAAGTAGACCTTACCATGAAACTTAACACCGACGGACTCGGTGTGAAACTTGGCAATACCGACCTCATTGCGCTGGCCGACATACTTGACGAAGACGAAACGGTGAAAACCGAGGCTAACGGACTTTACTACCTGGTGAAGGACGGCACCTCAAACTTCAACGTCAAGGTGGACAACATGACCACCAGTTTTAACGACACAAAGCTCGACATGAATACGCCTGTACTTCAATACAACGACGTATACGAGCAACTGAGAGATGCCGGCATACCCGTAACACATGGCAGCACACTGCCCATACCGGCCGACTTTGAAATGCACGGCAGCGCCGAGGGTGATCAGGAGGTTGACTTCAAAATTACGGATGTGAGCGACGTGAAGCAAGTTAAGACCATCGACCTGCAACGCTCGAAGGTGGCCTTGACACTGACCGAGGCCAATCAACCCGCCACACTCAACCTGGGTGTGACACGCCTTAAAAATATCCGCCTCTATCTGCCCAAATTCCTCGGCGTGACCGACGTGGCTCCAGGCTGGGAACTGAAAGAAGGCAATGTGCTTGTGTACACTCTTAACGGCGGCATATATAACTACAACCGCAACAATTCTGAAATTTGCTCAGTCTACCTCAACAAGGTGGCGCTCGACAAAACCGAACATAAAGGCAAGGTGGAGAATGGCGGCATAGAACTGACCCCCAACGAACTCAATGTGACAATGACGGCCGAGCAAGTGTTCTTTGAAAACCGTGCCGGCCGCGAGCTCAGCATGAACGTAGGCGACCAGGCTTCGGTGCGCCTCGACATAAAGGTGCCCAACAATGTGCTCAACATCAGCCAGGTGACGGGTATATTCAATCCGGCCATCGACCCTGACAACGAGCGCATCGACGTGAGCAACGACCTGCCCGACTTCCTGCAGGACAAGGACGTGCGCATTGTGGCCACCAACCCCACCATACGTTTCCATGCCAACATGAGCACACTGCCCGTGGGCATTGACATGAGTGGTACGCTCACAGCTGTGAAGGAGAATGGCGCCTTTGAAAACGGTGCCCCCACCAAGGTAGTAAAGCTTGACAAGAGCGTGATGGACATGGGGCGCGACAACTATGTGTACTACTATCAGGGCAATGCCCCCTACGACCCCGAAGGGGCCAAGGCCGGTGCTGCCACGGTGAAGAACACGGCTAACATTGGCGACCTCATTACCGAACTGCCCGATTACCTGGAGGTAAATCTTAAGAACAATCAAATCAACGTAAAGGAGGAGTACTACACCGTGCAGCTTGGCCGCGACTATCATGTTGATGCCGACTACAGCGTGTTTGTGCCATTTGAGTTTGACCGCGGCCTGAAGGTGGTGTACAACGACTCTACCGAGAGCATGCACAGCGACCTCAAGGACCTCAGCGCCACTGGTACACTCGAGGTGATGGCCGATGCTTACAACACCATTCCGCTCGAGCTGCTTGTGGGCTTGAAGGCTGTAGATGTGGACGGCAATGAACTGCCTGTTGAGTTCAACACCGCCGAGGCCCATGTGGCTCCGGGCGATGGCAGCACCTACACCATGAACGGCGAGGTGAAGCAGCGCAGTGGCTCAGAGGTGATGACACCTATTAAGATTACTGCCAAACTTGATGACAAGGACCTGCTCAGCCGCATCGACAAGTTGTGTTTCAACATACATGCCGACGCTACTGGCAGCAACAAGTTGGTGTCTACCCAGTACCTCAAGCTTAACAATATCAAGATCAAGCTCCATGCGGGTGTGATTGCCGATTTCAACTAAATCCCTTTCATAGTCTAATACAATACTCTGACCAATATGAAACTACGTCATATACTCTCACTGGCCGCCATGCTGGCACTGCCTGCTGCGGCACAGACCGAAGTGAGCACCACTTACTTCATGAACTCTTCGACCTCACGCCACGACATCAACCCTGCCTTGCTCGACAAGCCGTATGTGTCGATGCCGTTATTGCCACTGGGCGACTTCAGCGTGGGGACAACGGGTAACATCGGACTGAAAAAGTTTGTTTATAAAATGGGGCCCGACTGGCAGGGCTACGGCGAGAACGGCAACACCCTTACCACCTTTATGCACCCCAATGTGGACGCTGGTGAGTTCCTTGGCGGACTGAAGGACAAGAACCGCCTTTCGCTTAACCTCAAATATCAGTTGTTCGGCTTTGGCTTCAAGGCTTTTGGCGGCATCAACTCGGTAGAGCTCAATGTGCGCTCCAACACCAATCTGTGTCTGCCCAAAACGCTGTTTGAGTTTATGAAGAACATCGGCAGCCAGGAGTACGACATTACCAACCTGGGTGTGCGCACCGAAAACTATGCCGAGTTGGGCTTGGGCCACTCGCACAAAATTGACGACAAGTGGACTGTGGGCGGCAAGCTCAAGTTCCTCTTTGGTTTGGCTTATGCCGATGTGTCGGGCAAGGACGTGCGTTTCCAGCTGGCCGAAGACAAGTGGCAGGTGAGCGGCGACGTGCAGGCTGTGGCCTCGATCATGAAAACCGAGTTCAAGCAGTCGGACAAGACGGAGCCTGTTGAGGATGTGCAGCCCGGCGAACTGCCGCGCCACCGCATCAAGGAGCTTGGCGACTTTAAGGCCGGTTTGGCTGGCTTTGGTATGGCCGTTGACTTGGGTGCCACCTACAAGGTGATGGAAGACCTCACGGTGAGCGCAGCCCTTACCGACCTGGGCTTTATAAACTGGAGCAATGCGCAGCACGCCTCATCGGCCGGCCATTGGGAATTTGAGGGCTTTGGCAATGGTAACTATGGTGAGGAAATACCCATCAACCAGGAAGGCCGCGACCTTGGCGACCAGTTTAAGGACCTTGGCGACGACCTTGGCGATGCCTTTGCCGTGTACGACGATGGTGTGAAGTCGGCCACCCGTGCCTTGGCTGCTACCCTCAGCCTCGGTGCCGAGTATACGCTGCCGGCTTATCGCAACCTGCGTTTCGGTTTCCTCTATCAGAGCCGCATGGCGGGTCGCCACAGCTACCACCAGGGTCGTTTCTCGGCCAACGTGGCACCTGTTAAGTGGTTCGATGCCTCGTTGAGCATGGGCTTTACCAGCACAGGTGTGCAGGGTGGTCTTGTGGCCAGTCTCCACGCCAAGCACTTCAACTTTACCATCGGTACCGACCGCTTCTTTGGCAAATTGAGCAAGCAGGGCATTCCCCTCAACCGTGCCAACAGCAACATCGCCATTGGCATGTCGTTCCCGTTGTAGGATAATGTGCTAATGAGTTAATATGGCAATGTGCCAATATGTTAATGAGCTGACGCCGTAGCGTTGCTTGTTGGCATATTGGCACATTGTTATATATTGCTGTAGGGTGAAACGTAAACTTGCGAACAGACTCAAGCGCCAAACGCTACCTCTAATGGGGGCGACGCGTCTCGCGTCGGGCATTTTCAATACGCGTCCCGCGCGTCGGGATTTAAGGCAAAGGTTCACAGACAGGTGTGTAATTCGTGCTGTTTGTGAGCCTTTATTCTGTGTGTGAGCATGGCATTTTTCCCGACGCGAGACGCGTCGCCCCCATTAGAGGTAGCGTTTGGCGCTTGAGTCTGTTCGCAAGTTTACGTTTCACCGGGCAGCGATAATTGCCATATCAGCCCATTGGTTCATAGCCATTTGCGAGCATATTAGTGGGGAAAGCAAGCGTAATTGCGCAGAAAGCAGTATATTTGCGGTTAATAACCACCTTTTATTTAATACCACAACTTATAATAGTAACAACAAATGAAAGTAATAAACCTGGGCGAACGGAGTTCGGTTATAAACTCATACATGGCGCAGCTGCGCGATGTGGAAGTGCAGAAGAACCGCACCCTCTTTCGCCGTAACATGCAGCGTATAGCCCGCGCCACAGCCTATGAGGTGAGCCGCACACTGCAATACTCTGAAAAGACCATCACCACACCGCTGGGCGTGAAACAGGTGCCCACCTACGACGACCGCATTGTGGTAGGCACGGTGCTGCGTGCCGGTGTGGCATTTCACGAGGGATTTCTCGACACGTTTGACCAAGCCGACTCGGCTTTTGTGGCCGCTCACCGTGACGAGGGCAAGCGCGAGGACATTAAAATACACGTTGACTACATAGCCGCTCCGCAGTTGGACGGCTGTACCTTTTTGATGGTGGACCCCATGCTTGCCACTGGTGGTTCGCTCGAACTCTCTTACAAGGCTTTCCTTACGCACGGCACACCGGCCAAACTGCACATTTGCTGTGCCATTGCCGCACAAGAGGGCATTGACCACTTGTGCCGCGTGTTTCCCGACGATGTCACACTCTGGGTGTCGGCCGTCGACCCTATCCTTAACGACCAGGCTTACATCGTGCCAGGACTTGGCGATGCCGGTGACTTGTCTTTCGGTCCGAAATTGGATTAGAGGGTTAGGGTAGGTTAGAGGGTTATGAGGTTATAAGGTTATAAAGTAACCTTTGTGTGTTAGGTAGGTTATGGTAATCTTTTAACCCTCTAACCTCATAACCCCTTAACCTTCCTCTAAACCTCATACCCCCCTTACCTCATCTCCCTCCTCCTTGCTTGCCTAACACAAAGGTTACTTTATAACCTCATAACCTCCTAACCCCATAACCTCCTCCTATATATGAAGAAACTCTTATCCCTTTTGTTACTGCTTGCCCTTGGCTGCGGTACAGTCTCTGCCCACGATTTCAAGATAGAAAAGGGGCAATTTGTGCTCGATGGCAAACCCATCACTCTGGTGTGTGGTGAAATGCACTATCCACGCATACCACAGGAATACTGGCGCGACCGACTGTTGCGTGCCAAAGCCATGGGCCTTAACTGCATATCAACCTACGTGTTCTGGAACATTCACGAGCGCCAGCCGGGCAAGTTCGACTTTACCGGCGAAGCCGATCTGGCCAAGTTTATACGTACAGCGCAGGAACTTGGCCTCTATGTGGTGCTCCGTCCCGGCCCCTATGTATGTGCCGAATGGGACTTCGGCGGCTTCCCCTATTGGTTGCAGAACAACAAGCACATGAAGTGGCGCAGCGACGACCCCGACTTTTTGGCCGCTTGCCAGCGCTACATCACGCGACTGGGCAAGGAAGTGAGCAAGTACTGCGTGGGCAATGGCGGCAATGTGCTGCTTGTGCAGGTAGAAAACGAGTATGGCTCATACAGCAACGACCGCGTGTATATGGGTAAAATACGCGACATGTTGGAGAAGGCCGGCTTTAATGCCCCCTTCATCACCTGCGACGGCGCAGGACAAATGCCCAACGGCTACATGAAGGGTGTGCTGCCCACAGTTAATGGTTCGGTGGGCGAGGAAGTAAAGCGCGCCATCGACCGCTTCTATCCTGGCGGCCCCTATTTTGTGGCAGAATTCTATCCCGCATGGTTCGATGTGTGGGGACAAGGACACTCACGCCGCGACTACCGCTCGCCGGCACAGCAAATTGACTGGATGCTCGGTCATGGCGTGTCGGTTAATATGTACATGTTCCACGGTGGTACGAACTTTGCCTATACCAATGGTGCCAACACCATAGGTAGTGGCTATGAACCACAGCCCACCAGCTACGACTACGATGCACCGCTCAGCGAGTCGGGTGTGGCCACACCCAAGTATTATGCTTTCCGTGAGGTGATACAGAAACACTTGCCCGCCGGCGAAACGCTGCCCGATGTGCCTGCTGCCAACCCTGTGGCTACCTTTGCACAGGTGCAGCTGCTCGACAGTGTGCCCCTGCGTGCCGCCTTCGGACGCAGCATGCAGTCTGAACGTCCGCTCACAATGGAAGAGGCCGGACAGGACTTTGGCTATATTCACTATCAAACTACCGTTGAAAAGGGTGGCAAGGGCCGACTCGTTCTGCGCAAGTTGCGCGATTATGCCATTGTCTTTGTCAATGGCAAGCGTGTAGGGTCGCTCGACCGCCGTTTCAGCCAGACGGGCATGATGGTAGACATACCCGATGGTGCAAAACTCGAAATATTGGTGGAGAACGTGGGCCGCATAAACTATGGTCCCGACTTGCTCGACAACCATAAGGGCATCACCGAGAGCGTAAGTTTCTGTGGCAAGGAACTGAAGGGCTGGACCACCACGCCGCTTCCGCTCTATCAGCTTACCAAAATGCCGCGCTGCCAGGCTCCCGAAAAGGGTAACCACGACATGGAGGGCGTAGCTTTCCACCGCGGTACCTTCAAACTCGACAAGCGTGGCGACGTATTCCTCGACATGAGTGGTTGGGGCAAGGGCGCCGTGTGGGTTAATGGCCGCAGTATAGGCAAGTTCTGGCAAATTGGTCCGCAGCAAACGCTTTATGTGCCGGGTCCGTGGGTAAAGAAGGGCCGCAACGAGGTGATTGTGTTCGACATGGAGCCTACTGGCCACTATGGTGTGGCTGGTTTGGCCGACCCCGTGCTCGACAAGTTGGGCCACGACCACAATGCTCCCAAGGCTGGCGGTCGCGTTCAGCCCACAGGCAAACCTATCATTGAAGATGGCGACTGTGTGTTAAGCGCCACCATGCAGAAGGCTGATGGCATACAGCACTTCGACTTTAAGGCACCTGCCACCATGCGCCACCTCTGTGTTGAGGTGGAAAGCTCGTACGACGGCAAAAACTCTTGTCTGGCCGAGATCAACCTTATTGGCGAGGACGGCAAGCCGCTGCCTAAGGACGCTTGGTCTGTGGTGTATGTAAGCACAGAACAGGCTGACGAAGGACCGGCTGAATACCTCTTCGATGAAAACAAGCGTCAATACTGGCACTCAAAGTGGAAGGGCGTAGACCCCGATGAGTTCCCTCACCGTGTCATTATCGACCTTGGCGAAATTCAAACTGTCAAAGGCATTGAGCTGCAACAGCGTAACCCCAATATGCCGGGTTGTGTTAAGGACTTCCGCATCTACGGCCGTCCGCAGTTCTTCCTATTTAAGTAAAGGTTAGGGGGTTAGAGGGTTATGAGGGGGTTATAAGGTTATGAGGTTATAAGGTTATAAAGTAACCTTTGTGTGTTAGGTAGGTTATGGTAATCTTTTAACCCTCTAACCTCCTAACCCTCTAACCTCCTAACCCTCTAACCTCTTAACCCTCTAACCTCTTAACCCTCTAACCCTCTTAACCCTTGACGTAACCTGTGTGTTAGGCAAGTTATGGTAATCTTTTAACCCCCTAACCTCTTAACCTCCTAACCCCTTCTCCCCTCCCTATATTCTCATGAAACAAGCTGTCATATTATCTCTGTTATTAGCCTATGCCCCAAGTATGGCACAGGCACAAGTAAAGGTGAGTCAGACGGCCACACAAGTGACCATTGAGAACCAGTATTTGTCGCGCACCTTTAATATAACCGGCAACCGCCTTACGCCAGGCGTGCTTGTAAACAAGCGTGCCGCAGGAGCCACCTTCACACCTGGCCAGGGCAGTGAGGAGTTTGCACTCAATCCGCAGGCCCGTCAACACACCCTTGTCAGTCGCAAAGGGTGGAAGGCCGAGGCCGACTCGTGGTGTAACGAGTCGGCAACAGTGGGCAACCCCAACCTGGCCATCGATGGCGACAACGGCACCATGTGGCACACCTGGTACGCCACCCCCACACCAGGCGGGCAAAAGGGCAACGACAAATTGCCGCACAGCCTCATCATATCGTTGGGCAAGCGCACTGCATTCCGCGCTTTTGGCTATCTGCCGCGCCAGGGAGCCTATGGCGCCATGTCGAACGGCAACATCAAGGGGTACGAATTCTACATATCGAACGACAAAAAGAACTGGACGCTCGTAAAGAAAGGCAAGTTCAACTATAACAGCGTGCAAACCATTTGGGTGGCCCTCGACAAGGAGTACAAAGCCAAGTATGTAAAGCTCACCGAAACCTCGTCAACTAACGGCGGCGCATTCGGTGCCTGTGCCGAGTTCTACCTCACCACCGATGTGGTAAAGTCTGCCGCAGCACCCGCCACAGGCTTGAAAGCCTCGGCCATGAAAGTAAAGGGTGTGCATGTGGCCAGCACGGGCAATGGTAAACGCGTCACCTTCGACCTGGCCCCGACGGCCTATACCAACCCTGTCGACGGCGTGACATCGACGTGGGACATCGACATGGTGGTGGAGATGAACGACAACGACCACTTTATGCGCAAATACTTGCTCGTAAAGGCTGCCGATGAGGCTACCCGCGCCCTGCCCATCGACTACATTGAAATGGAAAACCTTGGCACACAGCAGGTGCCAGCCAACAGCAAGTGGACCCGCCAGCAGGCTGCCGGCGGCGAGGGTGGCATGTCGGCCTACACCATTACGCTGGGGCAGCCCGTGTATGTGGACGGCATGTTCTTCGGTTCAGAGTTTCCGCAGGCCGAAAACGAGATTGACGACCAGGGCATGTACCACACCCGCTACTACAGCGGCAAGTCGCTCAAAACGCTCGACCTTAACGAGCACCGCGTCAATGCCAACGGCCAGTTCCGCACATGGCCTAATGTGACGGGCGCCACACGTTCGGCCACCGACCACAACGTCATACGCACCGACTTCTTCAAATACATCAACACCATAGCCCGCCCCATCAAGGCACGCATGCAGTACAACTCGTGGTACGACTGGATGATGAACATCACCGAGGACCGCATCAATGCCTCGTTCCGCGAGATGGAGCGCGGTTTCACACAGTACGGGTTGCGCCCCATGGACTCGTATGTGGTGGACGACGGCTGGAACAACTACGACCAGGTGGGCACCGTCGAGTCGGGCACCACGCACAACACTACCGGATTTTGGGAGTTCAACTCAAAGTTCCCCAACGGCTTGAAGGGCGCCAGCGACATTGCCCACCGCTATGGTTCGGGCTTTGGTATATGGCTCGGTCCGCGCGGCGGCTACAACTTCAACCAGCAGTGGGGCAAATTCCTTGAGCAACACGGCAACGGCACCTACAGCACCACCACCTACGATGTGGTGACGGGCGACTCGGTGTATGTGGCCAAGCTGCGCGACTTCTTTATCAAGCAGCAGCGCGACTACGGTGTGAACTATTGGAAACTCGACGGATTTGCCACCCAACAGCCGCAGGCATCTACCAACGGACGCTACATTACGGGCGGCAAAAACGGCAATTATTACTTTACCGAACACTGGGAACGCTGGTACCGCAACCTCGATGCCATGTATGCCGATGCCAAGAGCCGCAACCAGGACTTGTGGATTAACCTGACCTGCTATGTCAACCCCTCACCCTGGATATTGCAGTGGAGCAATTCGGTGTGGATACAGAACTCACGCGACATGTGGCATGCCGTGGTGGACGGCCGCGAACGCGAAATGGACCAACAACTCTCCTACCGCGACGACCGCTATTGGGTGTTTATCAACAGTCAGCAGCTGCAGTTCCCGCAGGCCCACATCTTCAATCACGACCCCGTGTATGGCAAAACCGGTGCCGTGGCCCCCAATGCCATGACCGATGCAGAGTTCCGCGCCTATCTGTATATGATGGCAACCCGCGGCACGGCCTTTTGGGAGATGCTTTACAGCTATAACCTCATGAACGAGGGCAACAAGTGGCTCATCAACGCCGAGGCCCTCAACTTTGTAGACAGTCATTACGAAACCTTGCGCAACGCCATATACTTTGGCCAGTCACCCCTCAAGGGCGGCATCTACGGCTACTCGTGCTGGCGTCAGGGCAACAATGGTGCGGCTGATGGCATCGTGTCGTTCCGCAACCCCTCAAATAGTGAGCAAACCTACACCTACACCCTCGACAAGAGCGTGGGAGTGCCCGAACAGGCTGCCGGCTTGTGTGCCTCGCTGGTGATGGAGTATACGGGCAATCCCGAGCAGCAGACGGCCGAGGCCGCGGCTTATGCCGCTGCAGCCAATGCCAAGGGGCTGGCCTATGGCTCAACCCTCAGCATCAAACTCAAGCCGGGTGAAATAAGGGTGCTGCGCTTTGCTGCCGACAGTGCGGTGGCTGCACAACCCGTCATGGCACGGGCCAACAAGCAGCACGAAGTCACACTCGTGATGGACCAGCCCGTATGCACCGACGGGGCCACCTTCGAACTGCTTGCGGGCGGCAAGCGTACCGGAAAGCCTGCCACAGCTGTCACCACCGATGCCGACTACCGCACACTGCACCTCACCTTTGGCAGCACCTTGGGTGAGAGCAAGCCATACAGCATACGTATCAAAGGACTGAAAAACTGGCAAGGTGCTGCCACTGCGGCCGAGTCGCCACAGTTCTACTTTGCTCCCGACAGTGTGCTCGAGTGCATCGAAAAGCCTGTCACGCTGAACGAGGCCGTGCGCCTTGGTTCGCACAAGGCTGTTGTGGGCAAGGGCGATTTCAGCATCGACTTTACGCTGACCACCAACGATGCCGATGTGCAGTTGGCCAGCCAGGGCGAAGCATGGAGCTTGGCGCTCAAGGGTGGCAAACTTTGTTTCAAAGCAGGCCATGTGGCGTACACAACCCCCATCAGCGTGCACGATGGCAAAGCCCACCACATTGTGTGCTGCCGCGAGCGCAACGGCATGGTGAAGGTATATGTCGACGGCCAATTACAAGGCACGGCCTATGACAAGGCTTACGTAAATGAGCCCTTGCAGGCGGCCCCCATCGTGCTGGGCCAGGCAGGGCGCACCTTCACTTTCGACACCTTCACCCTGCGCGATGGTGCCCTGTCGTTCGACAGAGTACGCTAAGAGTGGGTTATGAGGGTGTTTCAAGTTTCGGATTTAGCAAGTGCGGGCTGAAGGCCCAATGTTCTTCATAGCCCAGGGCAAGCGAAGCGGCACCCTGGGTTGATATGA
>ERZ1034680.566-NODE-566-length-17591-cov-5.903171_pt1 | contig 17591 bp, 5 predicted proteins | sample MGYA00520639_ERZ1034680 | MGnify/ENA primary metagenome ERZ1034680 (study PRJEB33766, sample SAMN09781760) | gut metagenome | biome: gut microbiome | host: Homo sapiens | place: Madagascar | study: EMG produced TPA metagenomics assembly of the PRJNA485056 data set...
CATCATGTGGTAACAAGACTGCAGCTCCTGCTGCTAACGCTGACAGCGATACCGTACAGGTAGAGGATACAACAGCTGCTGCTGATACAACAGCTGCTACTGACTCAGTTGCTCAGTAATTCGATAGTTCGAACAAAAAAATGAGAGATTAACCGCTGGTCCGATAGGGCCGGCGGTTTTTCGTTTTTATATATAACCGACTTTTCGTTTAACACAACCTATGTATGAAAAACATCTTACATATTCTCGCCACCACATCTTTATGCACTCTGCTACCAGCTTCGTCAGCCACTTGCAGCCAGCCACGGCATGACAATAACCAACAAACTGTTGTCGCATGTGCGCAGCAATCTGCCAACACACGCTCTGTCAGCATGCAGAAGACAGACAACAAGCCGACATTCCGCATACTTGAGGAATGGCAGGTAGGCAAAGAGGTGTCGGCAGAGGACGTGAGAAAGTATGGCACGGACCGCTGCTTCGCCTACATGCCCATAAGTGACGCTGTGTTCGGCAGAATTTATGGCAACTCGTATAAGAAGGACTGCCGCGTCCTACGTTCCTCGTTGCGCTACCTTCACCTCCTTCATTACACAGAGGACGGACGCATTAAATTGGGTGAAATGATTTGCCATAAGGACATTGCCGACGACCTTACGGACATTTTCCGTAAGCTCTTTGAAGCCAAGTATCCCATTGAGAACATGCAGCTCATCGACAATTATGGAGCTGACGACATACGGTCTATGGAGCATAACAACACCACGTGCTTCAATTATCGCACCGTAGCCGGATCAAAGAAGCTCTCCAATCACAGCCTCGGCAAAGCCGTTGACATCAATCCGCTCTACAATCCCTACGTAAAGCGCCGTCAGGACGGTACGTATAAGGTCAGCCCCGAAAAGGGAAGAAAGTATGCCGACCGTACCAAAACATTCAAATATAAGATTGACCGTAACGACCTTGCCTACCGTCTCTTCAAGCAACACGGCTTCAGATGGGGCGGAGACTATCGCTCACTGAAGGACTATCAGCACTTCGAGAAGGAAGACTGATAAGCATAGGAGAACCGTACGGACTACTTGAACTTTATGTAGGTTGGTTAATAGTAGCTGTCTTGATCCGTAATGGCACAAAAAAACGGGAGCCGTAGCTCCCGTTTTGAGTGGCGCTTCATGTGCGCCGCCCTACTTGCAGGTGTACTTGATCCGCTTGCCTTCTCCTCTAACTCCATGTCTGCCCAAGAGCTTCAATCGCAAAAACGAAAATCCAGAGCAAGAAAAACCCCTTTCTGTCTAAGCAAACTCTCACAAAAACAAAATGTGAGGCAAATTCTTCTCCTTCTTCCCATTTAAGAGAAATCCGTCTCAAGAACAGTCCACAGAAAGAGTAAGTGATGGTTCAACCGGGTTCTTTCACAAAATTTTTTCTGTTATGTCGTACTGTCCTTCACCTGCTGAAGGCTCCTCCGACACCGCCAGTTGGCCTGGCGGCGCGGATTCGCTATTTATGTCGCAAATATACGAATACTTTTTTGTTTGTGCAAGTTATTCGTTCACTTTTTCGCGTATTTTCCTATAAAACATTATTTTACGGGATCCAACAGCTTATCGAAAGCCAATCCGGAATTTGCCTGCATGTTTCCGAGACGCTTTTCTATGCCTAACCAGTTGAACGATTTGCCGTTGAACCAACGTGCACGCTGATAGTTCTTGATGAGGCGGGTTCCTGTCTGAAGTATTTCCTCTTCGGCAATATACATCGGCTTCTCCTTTATCTTGCCTGAAACGGAAGTATAGACCCCATTGAGCAGACTGCTTATCGGACGCACGGCGTAATAGTCGCCGGTCTGTCCAGCTTCGTCGTAAACATAGAATGGCATCTTTCCTCTTCTTAACGCTATCTCCTTATGCTGACCGGGAAGCTGTTGTGGCAGGAACGGAATCCAATTGAGGGGCACATCCGTGTGCAGGACATACCTGAAGTCAGACTTCTTCGTACGCTCCACTTCCACGTCACCATCAGCCGACTCGCTTACAGTAACCTTTCCCGGCACCTCGCGCTTCTCGTTCTCGTCGTCTATCTTGCTTGCTATATTATTGGCAAGCTTGGCTGCGTCCATCACACCTCCACATCCGTCCTGCACCTTGGTCTCTATACCCCAGATCATGTTTGCCATTTCGTCACGGACGAACATCACTTCCTCCACGGCCTCGCTCTCCACTGTTGACGGCAGCACCGGTGGCAGCAACAGACCGTTCATATCTATCTTCGAGATGTTGCTTGCCGGAGTATGTGTGAACATCTGCCATTTTACGTCGTCCGTAACGCCCTGCTGGCTGTTTTTCTGATTCTTTATGGTGCTCTTTACGCCGAACGTATCCCAGACAGTAAGCTCTTTCACTTCTATGTAATCGCCCACCTCTACGGTCAGTGGCATTATCATCCAGTCATTGCTGTACATTGTTGCATATTGCATCATCACGATGTTGCCTTGCGACTGCATATCTTTGGAGTCGCCCATATACACCATGTGGTCCTCAAACTCCCAAAGGCGTTTGTTCGGTGCTCCACTGTAGGTGGCAAGTGTTGGTATGCCGTAAAATTCGTGCTCTTTCGGAGCGGGCTTGTTGTCAGCTTCTTTCTTTACCTTATCGTCCTTCACGTCTGCTTCGTCAAAGCTATACCATGACAAGTGTCCGCCTGCGTAATCCTTACACTTCAGCGAGTTGTTGCCGATATTGAAAGTGCAGTCATAGCGCATCGACCTTGTGTCCCAATAGTCTTGATGAACAATGCCGTAGTTCTTGCGGAACCATTCTGCATATTCTCTATCATAATCGTTTTTGCAGCCATGAACGGTCAGATCCTCGAACAGCTTAACACCGTCAAAAGCCTTACCGGAGAACGCTTTGGCAAAACTCGTAAGCTGCGTATTCTGCTTCTTTGAATACTCCACGATGTCTTTCAAGGCTGGAGTCACGGCTGAAGGTTGATTGTCGAAGCTGGTAGCGCCATACTCGCAAATGAGGGGATAGCGCGTTCTCAGTTCACGTAGCTTCTTTGCCATCTCGTCCTTTTTCATCCGTTTTTTGAGGATGATCATATAGCACATTGCCGATTCCACCCTGACCATCGGAGTCATCTCGTGTCTGAGTTGCTCTATCTGCGGTTCGATAGGATACTGACAAAGGTCCTCACCTGTATCAACCACGCTTTTCACGGGATTGCTCATCTTTGTTTGCCATGCTTTGCATTTCACGGCAATGGCAGTACCAGCATCGTTGCCCTTAAACTCGCCCAACTGCCACTGACGGGTGAGCATCCACAAGGCATCATGCACACGAAAACGAAGCGCATCCGTGATATCTCCGTTTCGGGTACGTGTCTCAAGACGGGTGGTCAGGCTGGTTGAAATCTTGCTGTTAATATCTTGGTTTGCCATAATCATTTACTGTTTAAGGTTTGACAATTAGGATAACAGTTCCTTCGAAGCCCATCGGTTTCGAAGAAGATCATCAGGTTCGAGAGCACGCAACTTCACCAGTTCGAGCGTACTTTTCAGTGCGCCTGCCAACTCTTGATAATTCCAGCGGTTGCCCCATCGCACTCGTGGGTTAACCGCATAAATAATAGTCTGTGGAGCTTCCGCGTCTGGCTGGTCATAGCTGAAGGTTATGGCTGCAGTCTGTTCCTTGAGCGGAATGCTCTCCGTCCAGAAGTCGACAACCAGACCCGCAGCATAACTGTCGTTTCTGAGATTATCGGCAAAGTCGCAGGAATTGACTATGATGTATGAGTTGGCATCACAGACCTTGTCCTCGTCAACCTCCACACCTATCCATTGCTGGTTCTCCATGCCATCAACCGGCATCTGCATTGCCTTCATATCAAGGTCAGCGCCGTCATTGAAGAATGCGAACAGATTAATCTGATGAAGCAGCGACACCTGCTTTCTTACCCTTGCCACCTGCTCCACATACTCGTCATAGGTTTCGGGATTGACATTCTTAAAGAACTGCCTGTCCTTATTTAATTGGTAGGCAAGTCCCTTCGTGTCGAGATGCTCCTTATCCAAAGAGAATCGTGGCACCACCATCACCTCATTACAGAGAATATCCCTGATGGCTTTCTGACAGTCTTCTGCCGTAGAAGACGGGCTTACAGTCTTAGCCGAAGCCACTGCCTCACGCAACGTACCGACAATCTGCCTTACGTCGTCGCATGTGACATCCTCAGGATTCTCAAGCAACTTATACGCAGAATGATTGCCAAGCGAAGCCAGATGCTTGAGTGCCACAACAATGTCTTCCGTGGGTGTGTAGTATTCGTCGTCGTTCGGACCGGCATCGCCAACGATTACATGTACTTTCTCAAGAACATCCTCCACCATTGACGCCACCTTACCCACACGTGAGCTGAGTTCCTTGATGTCAGGATCGCTCACGCAGTCGCCAGCAGATGTATGCTCAAGTTCGTCATGACGTAACGGATGGGCATTGCCTATCATCTCACGCAGCGCATTGAGCATAAGCTGATATTCCGACAGCTCCTCGTCATACTTATGGTCGAGTAATGCCTGAAGACCGTTCATGTTCTGCGACATATAGACGATAGCCGAAGCTGGCATTACTTTATCCTTTACTATGCTCATACTTGAGAGCAGCCCCGTAAGCCATCCGTCTACGGCAGGGTCGGCATACTGGAACACGCTGCCCGAACAAGCCGCTTTCTCTACATACGCCGAAGCGTCAAGACCCACAACCACTCTTTGCTCTATTCGTGCACATGACATCGGCTGCTCCACGAATTCCGGTGTCGGGAAGTTGGTCTCGTTATTCATACTCTTCATTATTGCGTCCACGGCAGCAGTGTTTCCTTCACATAGTTTATATATGCTCTCAGACATCACCACATCGGTAAGCGCATCATAGCTGTCCGCCATGTCCATAACGAGCTTTTTCAGCATATCTCTCTTTTTTCCGTTCAGAGTCTGATGAAGTCCGTCAATGCCATTGACAAACGCCTGCCATTCCTTGTCGTTCCGCGTGAAATACTGACGTAGTGTGAGTATGTTGTCCACGTCGCCCTTAATCTTTATCTCGTTCAGGGCGTTTATCAGCTTAGTACCGTTTATTACTGCCAAAGCATAATTCTTCGAGTCTTCCTTCGCATTGCCAGTGTTAAGGTTGGAGGATGTGGATGTGCTTCCGTCCGTATTCAGACGTGACGACAAGAGAGTGAACTTCTTCCTCAACGGCAGAATACATACATCGAGCATCTCCTCATGTATGCTCCGCTCAAGGTCAGCCCCCAGAATGGCTCCAATAGCCAGACCGCTCTTGACGCCGTCAATTATACGCTTGGCAATGCGCACTCTACGTGCTGACAGATTTATTGCCAGCGTATTGTTGTCGACATCTTTATGGCTGTCGCCTCTCTGACTTTTGGCGTAGGCGCTTCGCAGTACGGCAGCTGTCTTTGCATGCGTTATTGACGGTGCGATGATGTATTCGTCAGATATAGGTTCTGCCTTGTCCTCTTTCAGGTCAAGCACCCAACCGTAGGCACCGAGAATATAGTCAGCTCCATTTCTTATCATAGAATGAGCCATCTTTGTGAAACTGGCGTCCAGACGATAGGTTCTCACATCCACACATTCTGCCACCAAGTCAAACAACTCATCGTCGCTGATGTTCAATGCCTTCACTCGTGGAAATTTCTTTATCTCCTCACACACTGCCACGAGTTTATTGGCTTTACCCTCAAGTGACTCCACACCTGCATCGCCATTTACTGGCACTTCCACTGTTTCGCCATATTCGCCCGCCTTGGTGTTCTCCATTGTCAGGACCTGACGTTTTTGGAATGTTGTGCTGGTTGGAGTCATGCTCATCACCTTCATATACCTTTGATAGGCATCGCCGGTTATTCCGGTAAGAGTCTTCTCTGAAAGGAAATTCCAATTGGTGACATAATTTATGTCCCTATATATCTGATCCCACGACTCAAAATCAAGATACCTATCACGTTGCTTATACTGATCATAGTAAGAAGTAAGATCGCACATTCTGTACCGTCTAATATCCATAACGGGAAGTACTCCGAAAGGCTGCTTGCCAACACGAACTACCGGATAATAGCCGCGAGCAAGCAGACCATCACTATTTCCATCGCCAGTTAATTTTTCCCTTAGGTCAGATAGTCTGTCATCAATCTTTCCTCTAATTGCGGCACTCACCACCTGTGCCTTGTGAATCTCCATATTGTCAGAATCAGCGGCGTATGTAAGAGGACTCGTGGCGTTGTCGAATCCGAATAAGGCGTTCAGTCTGAAGGAATCTGATTTCTTGGTGATATTTGAGTTGAGTCCCCAGCTGATGACATTGCCTTTTCCATCCTGCCTAACCATAAGGGGATAGGTAAGATGATCACTGACAAAGTCGAAATACTTGTCCATCATCTTTGTTTCAGAGGTGTCGTAATCGGACTGGGCGTCTTCGGTGAGAATGTTCGTGGGCGTTCCTGTCTTAAGGAATTTCAGTCCACCGTCTTCGTACAGATATGACGTCAGCATATCCTTAAGCTCTTTCTTCGACTTTGTGCCCTTGTTGTCATCGTCAATGACTCCGCTGACGATGATATGCTCAAATTCGTACGTACGGAGCATTTCCTTTCCGCAGTTGTTCTTATCCTTGTTCTCACGGTAGGTCTTACGACGATGCTTCATCTCGTCAAGCGGAATGGTCATTGCCATACCTATACGCTCCGCCTCATCAAAATCGGTCATCCATGCAAGACCCTTATTGAGTTTCAGCCTGCCTTCATCGGTCTTGTCGTATATGTCATCACCGGATTTTCCCATCTCAAACATATTGAATCCCACCTGCAGCTCTTCCGGCAGACGACGACCGATGAATGAGAACTCGCGACTGCGTCGAGCGTCAAGCTTAACCTTAGCGTTCAGAACGAAACGGTCAGGCAGCATACGTGTCACTGGTGTGACATTCTGAAAACCTTCGTTACCTTCTTCTTTATAGTCCGATGGATTGAAATTAGGCGCAGAAGCCTGGGCTACAATCCAGGCAGAACGGACTGCGCCATAGGTCTGACACATCAGACGCCATTCACCTCTCAGTTCATTCCATGGAATCTTGATGTATTTATTCGGCTTGTCGATTTTCAAATATCTCTTCAGGTAGTCCGCCATCTTTTTTCCTTCAATGGCCTCTTCACGAGTCAGCGGTTGCTGTGCTTGAGTTATGGCGAGGGTGTCAGGATAGAATCTTACAAGAAGACACTTCTCTGCTGTACGCTCATACTGTATTTTGCGCTTCTTGATATATCGGAACTTTCCACCTTCCTTTAAAAGATCTTTATGATTTATATCGACGATATCTCTAAGCCACTCCATCTCCTGATGATAATCGAAGTATGTTGCCTTGAGAACCTCAAGAAAATCATTAGAATAGACCGAGCTTTCGTCTGTATCCCAGAATCTGTTCTTGATAAGGACCGTAGCTGGATACGTGTAGCGATAGCCGGGACGAACCTTTCTTGACAGGACCGTCCTTAACTTATCCAAATCGAAAGAATCGAAGAAGTCTGATATCTTCCGTGTAGACTCAAGGAATTCCTTTAATGGCTTTTCTGCACGTTTGTTTCCAGTCAATAGTGAATCCCTTTGATATGCCTCTGCAATATACGGATACGGGCGCTCCACCTTTTTACCTTTTATTAAGTGTATTCTCTGCGACAGCTCTCTTATGTGCTCCACATCTCTATATATGCAATCTGCTTGGTCTTTTGAGAAATAAGGTATTTCTTTAATTTCCTCATATATTCCCTCAAGAAACTTACGCGCATCATCAACATGCTTTTTCATCCTGCGACATCTGACGGTAGAAGAGAACGCCCTATCGCCTTTGTTGCGTGCCTTGCCGCTAAAGGTCCTTGCCGCATTCACCTCATTGATACGTCTGCACACACGCTTCACCCTGTCAGCGAACAGTGTGGCACGGTTAGGTTTTGTTCGTGTAGTGTTGGAATATCTCTCCACGACAGCCCACATCTCTTCCTTTAAAGACCTAAGCTCCTTATCCTTTTCCTTCTGGTCTGACTTGCCAAGGCTGTCAGGGATTGACTCGATAATTTCTTTCAGATAACGGCAGTCTTGGGCATACACAACGTCCAAGTCTTCCATCATCCTAAGTATTCGCTGCATCTTTTCTATGCTTACGTCCTCGTCAGCCATCTGCCATAACTCCATGAATACGAATAAGACAGAATCAGGCTGGTTATGCACAATCACCTTTCTGTTTTCGGCAAAACGGGTCTCTATGCGAAGGGGCAGGAGCATCAGTCCGTTACGGGCTGGGACCTTCTTTATCTGAACCTCAAAGTATTTCTTGAGTATATCTTGATTCTTGTTCATAGTTCTACTGTTTTTAGTAATTCCTATTTTTTCTTTATGATGCCACTTACCGGCAGTCCGAACACGGTGACATCCACGCGATGATGCCTTGCATACATACCGCCGTTCTCATAGTTGCATGTCTTGCCCTCATGACTCTTATGGCTGAAGCGCAATGAACGGTCAAGCTCCTCGAAGGTAAGATAATAGTTGATTATCTCTTTTTCGTTCTGTACGTCGAATCCCACAAGGTAAGTATTGTCCCTTGCCCACCCCATAATGCTCGGCTCCATGACATGAATGAGCTGACCGTTGCGATAAGACGAGAGATATACAGTGGTGTTAGGATAAACACGCATAAGATCGCCGTTCACCACAAACACCATCCTCTTGGAGTTCTTCATGTGGTTCTTTCCAAGACGGTCATGCCATTTATGCAGCTCCTTAACGTCAAAGTAAGTTTCGTCGATGGTGTCCGGATCTTCAGGAACGTCCCAGAACTTGCGGAAGTAAGATCCTCGCTCGTCCGTAGGATATTCTCTCCACAGAAGCTCCTTGCCCATCTCAGTGTTCATACCAGCCAGATATGCCTCTTCAAAGGCAGGATTGGCATAGAAGCAGGAGATGGTGTTGTTCTTCAGACTGTCCACAGATGGTATCATAAACCTTACTGACTGTTCCTTCAGATAGAAATATGTGGGGTCTGGCAATACGGGATACGCCATTACCGGATATTTCTCTGAGATTCTTGCGTCAAGGTCTTTTGTTTGTATATTATAGTTTTTAGCTATTTCGTCACGTACATTATCTGTAGAATACTTCTTTGTGCCGACCCGTTGCTTTTTGTAATTAATGGGTTTAAGTCCCGGCAATCTCTTCATATTCTCTATTTTCTTCTTCTCTGCAAGGAATTCTTTCTGACGTTCCATTATCCAAGAAGCATAGCCGTTAAGCCATTTGTCGCCGTCAGCAAGCACCCAGGCACCGACAGAATACTTTCTGCATGTGAAAGCGTTCTTAGGGACTGAGAGCTCTGCATTCGTCGGCAACCAGAAGTTTCTGTCTATGGTTGTTATCATGTCAATGCAGTCTTTGACGTCTTTATTTCGTGTCAACTTGCACAAACTCTTATAGCCAGGCAGATTCAGTAACGGACTGTCTGATCTTACTGACATTTTGTTAGTCTCGTATCTGTTTGCCTCGTTAAGACACATCACATTAATGTTCTGATTTCCGCGTGATGACGGTGCGAAACGCTTTGTCTGCTTGTTGTAGGTAAGCGATGTACGTCCCATTTTCAGCTTTGCGCCTGATTTTAGCAGATGGCTCAGTGAAGTGACGACAAGGTAAGAGTCGGTACCGTCAATACGCGTTCTTACGAAAACATAATCGCCCTGTACGGCAGCATGCTTCGAGAAATCCTTGTATACATCATCATTAAGCACGATGCCTGGATATTCGTCATTGACCTTCAGGAATATCGGCATTCGGTTTTGGGCATTCCTGCCTGTATTGCTTTCCGCTTTAGGATTGAGAAAATCCTTATAGCGTCTGACATTCTCCTCCAAAGCCATGTGCAATGCAGGAATGTCTGACTGCGTCACAGTATTGCTCAAAATCTTCAGATAGTTGTCCTTTCCGCTTATCTTGACTTCCGCTTTTTGTTCTGTCAGATATTCATGGGTTTTCGGTTCGATAACGAAAATCAGTCCCTGACCATTTTTTTTAATGGTGGTCTCTTTATACTCCAGTCCGCTAACACGCACAGCCAGGATGTCACGCAAGAACTCATACCCTTCGAACACGTCGAAATAGCCATCCTTACCCGAAGCCACTACGACAAGAGGATGTCTTCTGCCTAAGTCTTTCTGTAGTTCGGGAATGCTGTTATAGTCGAAAAACTGCTTAATCTCTTCGATGGTCTTGCCGTTCTTCGCATTCACGTTTCCAAGGATGTCGTCTTCCATGCCGGGCACCTTTCTTACGAGCGTGTCCACACTCACCTCATCACTGTAAGCCGTCGAAAGATTGGTGACTCTCAATGCTGCATCAGAAAGCAGTCCTTCGAAGCGCTCATCGTTCACACGTGATGCCTGGTCCAGATAACGGCTTCTGCCGCTGCGTCTTTCGTCAGCAGCCTTGTTCACCTTCTCCGCCTCACATGCCTCGCGTATCTTCTGGTTAGCCTTAAGAACTTGCTCCACCTGCTGCCATGCACGATTGACAAAGTCTTCCTGATTATTACGTACAGCCTCAGCACCCATACCGGCAGGTATTCTGTTGCGAAGCTGCATGTTTAGTTCGTTAACGACATTCTGACTGTAACTCTCGTTAAGGACATCATCCAATACCAGTTTGTGTCTACCGCCATATACAGGAGGAACCACCCAAGGATCTTCATCCTCGGTATATGTCACTCCGGTCAGCTGGCTGGCGTTCTGTACAAAGACAGGACTCTTGCGCAACAGACCGCGCAAATCTTCCCTTACCTCCTTGCTCTCCACCTTCGTCACTTCATTATTCGTGGTTGGCATCAAGACAGTAGGCACTTGTATGATGGAATTTCCGCTTTTGTCGCCTTCCACCCAAGAGTGCTTTACGTTCATCAGTCCACAGCCTTCGATGTCTACATTCAGATGAGCCTGCAAGTTGAGATAGTCGGGGTCAGAAATTGGACTGAGACGTCTGGCGAGAGTAAGGAAGCTTGCTTCACCGGACGTGAAGTTCCACCTGAAATATACGGGCAATTCAAGGCTTGACAAGCCTTCCGGATTTCCCCATGCTGCCTTCTGCACCGGCACATCGTCATACTCCATGCCAAGACCTGCCAGCCTGCCCTGTTCGAAGGTAGGCACGACAAACGCCGTGTATTCGGTATTCGGATCCATCTGACGGTTGCACAACAATCTTGCTACGCCTCTCTCAGGATAATCTTCAAGAAATCTGCCAATGTCATTCTTGTAGGAATTATTGAACAGATTCATCCTTTTATCGTCGAAATTCACTTGCACATGGGCAAGCTCATACAGTTTTTCGGGATCAGGAACAATACCCTTCAAGCCGTTCGGAGATGATATTACGACATATTCCTGATTGTTGCTCGTCCGCTTTATCTGAAACTCGTCAGCCTTAAGCACGATGATGGTGAGCCAAGGACGCAACTTTCCCTCACTTGTAGCTTTCAGGGGCGTATAGCGCCACGGGAAGTCTTCGTCTGCAAACTCAATGAACGGCATATACTCCATGCTCACCTTCACGAGACTGCCCTTTGGCGAATAGGTGACAATCTGCGCTGCATCCAGCCGTGTCACATCACCGGGACCCGCAACGGCAAATTCCTTCTCGGCAACAAGGTCACTGCTCACAGTATTGCCGACAGCTTTATCAGCATCAAATTCAACGTGGAACTTGATGAGTGTAGAGGTCTTGCCATCAGAACCGGATTTGCCAAGATTGTCTTCCTCTAATATATATCTACTATATCCCTTGCGGAGATACGGTATGAAAAGCATCTTGTTTGCCATATCTATAGTTGTTTTTCTTGTTTTTATACTTTGGTATCCAGGTTTTTCACATAGCGCCTGAACGAAGCCTTGTCATTGCGTATATGCAGGACGTTTCTCGATTTACGATTTCCAGACAGTTCACTCTCGCATTCCTTTACATAGAACTTGGTTTGTGCCTCGACAAAATCGTTGCCGTCGAATGACATCACAGAAACAGCTTTATTGTCCTTTGCCTCGAAACCGCTGGTAACGCTCTCATACGACGGATTGCTAAGTCGCTCTTCGTTGGACAGCTCCTTGTAAAGCGACGGTGCGAAATCGTTATTAAGACATGAAGTCTCAAGAGAGAATTCCTCATTGTCCGCAATTATCGACACCTTCTTGAGACGGAACGAGGTGTAGTCTTCCGGTAGGGCGTCATTACAGAGGTCCATCGGATAATCGAACGGCACTGCACTCTGATTGAACGAGAAGGTATCGTTGGGCTGAAGCGTCAACATCGCATTCACATCCTTTTCCTTACCGTCATTGTTTTGCTCCGCAGAAGACGTAATCCAGTTGTTGTCACGGAGAAGTTCTGGCAGCAGAATGTCATTCCATACAGCAATGGTGGCTCTTCTTTCTTCCTTAGGACTCTTGCCCCATGCAAGGCTGAAATCGCACTTGTATGGGATAAAGAGCACCGTGAAATAAGCCTTACCCTTGACACGCCATTTCGCCGGACCTTCTACAGACAATGCAAGGTCAACGCTGAACAGCTTTGCTTTACCAACCATAACAGCTACGCCTACTTCCAGTGAGAACGAGAAGCGGAACGGCTTGAACACGAACAATGCGTCAAAGCCCGCATAACCGATGAGGCCGAACTTCTTCCATCCCACCTGTAAATCCAAATGTGCACCTATCTGGAAACTGTTTGACGTAACGGCAAGGTATGTCTCCAGCTTTATCTTCACGATATCATAGTTGAGACTCAATGACAGACGGCGCATATTGGGTGCGAACTTCAGTCCTTCCTCTGGCTTATAAGCCGGATGGAAACCACCGATGGAAAGTCCGAAGCCCTTATATGGTCCACCCCAGAAGAGGCGGAACGCCATGTCGCCCTCAAGCTTCAAGCCGACAATCTCAGAGTCGACAATAGAGGCATCAAAGCGCAATCCCTTGTCAAAGTCTATATCGCCGAAGAAATAGACGTTAATCTTTATCAGATTGGTATCGCCAACTCTCACCTTCAATGCACCGACAATGCCAATGCTCGTCGGGGCTGGAGCCTGTATGAGCAGACCAAACTCGCACGTCACCACGGGTTCGAAGCAGATCTTACAGAGCACGCCCAGGAAGAACTGCTTTTTCTTCTCCGGGAAGAATTGCTTCACGGCTGTCTTCATCTCTGTGAGATGATTCATCACATTGTCAACAAAGAAGACGCTGCCGAATACACCGCTGCGCACTCCGCCGCTAACGGCATCGGCGTCATACATTCTGTTCAGACCCAGACAGCCACCTACACCGTTCAACGAGAATCCCATGCCAAGAGGTATTCCGGGGCTGAACGAGGTGGATATTAGTGCCACCAGACTGAAGTAATGTCCGTCCTTAACGCCGAGGTCAGCATCGACGATACAGCCCACGGTGAACTTCTTCAGCACCTCAAGCGACAGGGCTGAGAACAGTGTGCCTTCCGACTTGTCGTAGCTGATGAGGCCCGCTCCCTTAACCACTGGTGTTTCAATACTGATGCCAATGCCGTCCGGGAACTTGAACGAACCTGAGAAGTCGTAATCGCCGAGACTTCCGTCAGGTTTAAGGAAATTGATGTCAAACGAGATACCGAGGTTCTCGAACGACATGGTGAGGCAACTGAAGTCGAGCGCGAATGTCGAGCCGAGCGTCATACCCAGATCGCCGAAGCTTCCCGAGAGGTTTCCGAGGTCCACAGAGAGCTTGTCGAACTTCACCGGTCCGATTTCAAGTTTGCTGATGTCGAAGTCGAGATGGAATTTCGCTCCACCGTCTATCTTAAGACCGTTCTGCATATCATACAGCAGAGAGGTGCTTATCTTCATTGTTGGGTCGTCCTTGAGGAACATCTTGAAGAAAGAGTTTGCCGAGAGCTTCATCCTAAGCTCCAGGTCTTCTATTCCTCCGTAGTAACCGAGAGTGAGACCCTCGTCCTTATCCGTAGTGCTGCTTTTGCTATCTGTGTACTTTGCAGGATCGGAAGGTTTGCGGTTATAGCCCACATAGAACAGCTGAGGATAGTTGCGTATGCCGAAGTCAACATATTCGGTATTCACGATGTTAACCACCGCAGACGAATCCTTCCTCTCAAAACGTACATAGAATAAGCCTCCCATGTTGTCTACGTCAAGCAGACCATGGAATGTTCCGCCCTTTGTCAGACAGAAGCCCAAAGCCTGGCCTTCTGCAAAGTCAGCATTTTCCGATACATTGTCAGTCATCTGCCCTACGCTGCCATTAGCTCCAAGACGCAGGACGTGCTTTTTGCCTATGGGCACATTAAAGTCTGCCGACGCACTGACAGCCGAGCAGAAATACAATGCCGGCAGCGACTCCTTGTCTTCGCCGGGCGAATAATTGCCGACGAACATCAGCACTTGCAGCTTGCATGCTGCATCCACCTTCGAATCCTTGTCGCTTGGAGTCTTGACGTCAAGCAGCGTGAAACATGCCACACGGTTATTCAGGTCGTACTGTGTGTCTATGCTCTTCACATAGTTCTTCAGTCCTTCGTTTACATGGAAGTCCGGCAGAGAAGGAAGCAGATCTGCTATCTCGTCTTTCACCTCCTGCGGTATCGACTTATACAGCGCTATGACATAGACGACTACATCACGCGTTGTCTTGTTGGAGGTGGTGAACTTGATGGTCTCCTCCAACACTTCCTTCATCCATAATACATAAGTAAGCGGTATGCTGATTTCTATATCGCCAATGGCTTTTCCTGCCTCGTCTATTCCTTGGCTTACGAGCATCTTTACTTCCAGTTTGGCATGCTCATGAAGCTTCTGGGGCGACTTAAGGTCGTCAAGCGTCAAGCCCTTAAGTTCCTTCTCGATATCACGCAGTGTTTTCGATACGTTGTTCAATGCGGGGAATCTGTCAGCGAGGTTCTTCACGGCATTGTTGACAAGATTGAGAAGCTTGTTGACAATCTGCTTTCTGACAATCTCGAGGAGAAGCTTCTTGAGATGATTGATGATAGGCTCGAGGATTTCTCTTCTGATGTTCCTCCATACGGCATTGACGAATCGTCCGATGATGGCATCAAACTCCTTCGCTTCATCCTTCATCTTCTTCTTTAACGTCACGGCAGCATCCTCCACTATCGCACGCAGACTGGCATAGTAAGCCTTCGGATTAGGAATGACAACATCACTGACGCTCGAATACACAATATTCACATAGTCGTTGATGTCAATCTCGTTCTTCAGATTCCTCATTGTCATGCCATGTTCGGTAAGCAGCTGTCTGGCTCCTTCCTTAGACATCAAGGCTCCAATCTTGTTGATGTCTTCCTTCATACACTTCTGCATGTCCGTGAGGGCAACTGCAAGACGCTGCTCCCAACTCTTCGGATTCACGAAGTTTACGACACTTGCCTTGACGCCGACAGCCCACAGATTGAGCTTGGGCTTGACCTCCTTGAACACCGCTTCGGCGTCTGAACCATACTTCTCGAGTTCCACCTTGAGCGTTTCGTTGTATGCAGGCTCAAGCACCAAGCTGTTAAGCTTCGTCTGGTCATCAAGGAGAGCAAACACATTAGCAATAGCCCTTGCCGCCTGCACCTCAATGTTCTTCAGTTCCTTGCCAATGGCACTGAACTCCTTGCCTATATCGTTTATTCCGTTCTTGGCGTCGTTGATAACATCTATCGCGTCACGCTCCACGGCATCCGCCATCTGCTTGACGCTGTTTTCTATCTTCTTCACCTCGCTCTCGATGGCACTTACAGCATTGTCCAGTCCTTCCCTTATCGTATTATATACCTCGCCGAATGTCTTCTGCAGGTCGGAGTATATACCGTCGATTACCGTCTCTATGTCTTCCTTCAGACGCAAAGCCATCTCTTTGAGCATCTGGATGGTCTGCTTGATAGTGGCAATGACAGGACGCACCTTTACCCAAACCTTCTTTGCCACCTCCTTGCCTTTATCCTTAAGAAACTGGATGACACGGCGCTCAAGATTGCGTAGCAAGTCCTCAAGCATATTGCGCAGCGTAGAGAAGTCTGGTATCTTCGGAGTGATGGTATGTGCGATGTCAAGGATGCGCTTCATCACCTCCTGCACGTCATCCGCGCATTCCACGGGGTAAAGCTCCTTGAAATAGCTGACTGGCTCGCTGAAGAGCTTTTCAAGCGCACTCCAGCGTATGGTCTTGTATTTATATGTGTATGAGTATTTGCTGAGAAAGTCGGATGCTTTCTTGCTTCCGTTCACAGCATTGTCCATAATGCTGTTCACCTGAGCCAACATCACGTAGTTTCCCGGACTGAGGTCGAGCTGCTCCAGCTGGATGGAGAATTCGTTGTTAAGCTTTTGGTATGCTTTGTTGGCTGTGACGACGTCCCTTGCGTCATTCGCCACTTCCGACACTTTCTTTATCTTATTGTTGATGTTGCTGTCCACATATTTTGTGGCAGACTTGATGTCGCTGACTGTCTGTGCAAACACGGAGTGGATGTCCTTGTATGCGTCCTGTATCTTCTTCGGTATCTTTATCTCTATCTCTGCATCGCCGATGATGCCGAGGAAGTCGAGCACGGCATATATGTTGTTGATGGTCCGATAAAACTTCAGCAGCGCCGCTCTATTGTCAGGAATGAGAAGGTCCTCCTTAAATTCCTTCAGCTGCTCCTTCACATTGGATTCCACCTTGCGCAAATCGCTCAAGGCATCGTCCATAAGCACTTTCATCTCCTTCTCCGCAATTCCCAGTTCATTATGCAGCTGCTTCTCAAGGCTTTCCACAGTAGCAGTCACAGTGGTTTTAGTCTGAGAAACCAGGTTTTCCAGATAGTCAATCTCATCCTTGAACACCACCTTGGCATTCTTGAGCAATGCTATGATAATATGGTCGAACAGTCTATGGAGCGTCTCCAACTTGAACACTACTTCCTTTGCAGAAGATACGGCACTGTCCACCGCATCGTCCATCTCAATACGGCTGATCTCAATGTTCTTCAAGTCCTTATAGAAGCCGAGGATGTCCTGTGCCACACCTCCCGCATTAAGCAGGAATGTTGCCGTGCTTTCTTCATCGAATCCTTTATTGCTGGCATCATTGTATGATGACGCCAGATTGTCCATTTTGTCTGCTACGCCGAGAAAATCATTCACGGTTTTCCTCAATCTGGTGATGTTCTTGTATTCAGAAAGGTCATAGCCTAACTGAGTAAAGATAGCATCCACCATCTTTTCTATATTCTCAAACTGGTCCTTGCGGGTTTGGGCGTTGTTAGTAGCCTCAGCCCCTTCAAGTAAAGCAGTCCGAATCCATCCGAACTCCCTTTCCGCGTCAGCAACCAACGAATCCTTGGTCATTGCGAGGAGTTGTTGCAGCTTCTTTATTATAATCTCGCCTGTTGTCATAACGATAGATTTTTAGAAACTCGATTCCACAACTAAAAGAAGAATGTAAAA
>ERZ1034680.568-NODE-568-length-17566-cov-18.052824_pt1 | contig 17566 bp, 14 predicted proteins | sample MGYA00520639_ERZ1034680 | MGnify/ENA primary metagenome ERZ1034680 (study PRJEB33766, sample SAMN09781760) | gut metagenome | biome: gut microbiome | host: Homo sapiens | place: Madagascar | study: EMG produced TPA metagenomics assembly of the PRJNA485056 data...
TGAGGGAAGAGAGGCTTGGTGAGAAAGGTGGAGCCTTCCTTAACGGTAAGGAAGGTTTCTGTCCCCTGTAAGGGGAACCGAAAGGGTCGCAAAGACTATTGAAGGTAGGTTTTCGAAAATCTTATCATGTCCCTAATCCCATGTAATTATAACTCGAACAAAAAGGTGAATGTCAAGGCTGCCTAATAGGTAGCTTTGGCAATACCAATTAATAATATGCTTTTTTTGAAAAATGTTGGATGTGCTAACTGCTGAAAATCAGTAGTTACGTTCTAACGGTGATTTACTTAAAATTGAGATTAGACATGGCAAAGTATTATGTTGAAGTCATATTTACGAATAGAAGACCAAATTGCGCAATAGGCATACGCAACTCATCCTATTATAGAAGTAATGGACGACAAGATACCTTTACTTTTAGAAATAATGGTTTTACAATTGAGGCAGAGAGAAGTTGCAGCTATTCTGATGGTAGCATATTGAATAGTAGTCAAAACTCATTGAATGGACAAATAATGAAAGGCTTACTTGTTTATTATGCGCTTGCGTCAGATTTTCCTAAGTTGAAGAATATTTCTATTCTGAGAAAGCGTCAGCGAAGATTGGGAGATTTTGTTTATACTGAGACTTTAGAGTTTCAACAGCCGCTTACTCCAAGAATTGTACGAAATTTACATTTGTCACAAGCGGATGTTAATGAAATCCTTGAAGAAACCGATAAAGGTATTGCTGTAAGGACCGCTTTAAGTTACTGGCTTAAAGGTGTTAATTCACAAGATAGATATTTTAAGTTTGATAGATATTGGAAAGCATTTGACCGTCTTTTGTTGCATCAAGGAAATACAACACGAGAACGTGATGGAATTCAAGCAATGAAAGCTTTGATACGAGGAAATGCAGGATTGTTTGTGAAATCTACAGCAATGACAAATACTGCCTCAGATGGTTACATCCGTAAGTTTAGCTGGAACAAATTACTATATAAATGTAGTAAAAGATATACAAAACCTGAAGATATTTGTAGGCGTGCAACTGAATATTCTGATAGTCGTGCAATAAGGTTGTTTCAGAGTTTAGTATATGGACCAAAAGTACAAACTGCATTGAGTAGTAAGGGGCTTTGGACAAATGTAGTAAATCATTTTGCTGCTAATACTGCTACTATATGTGACATAGATATAGTTTTGTTATTGTCGCTTTCTTATACATATTATCTTCGTTGTAAACTGTTTCATGGCGAAGTTCCCGATAGTACGTTTAAATTGAAACCTACTGATGAAGATTGGGAAATTGAGGAATTGGGCAAATTACTAGAAATAGTAGTGTTTGAGCTATTAGAGCATAATCATATATTTAGATAACAGGGCAATTTATGATTATACAGTTTAAAATGTCAAATATCAAGTGCTTTGGTGAATTATGACAAAAGAACAAGTTTTAGCGCTGCAACGTGCTGACTTTGCCGTAGCAAAGTTCATAGAAGAGATATTAGAATCTGGTCATATAAAGGAATATACCTTTGATGAAACCAGAGACTCTGCTTTAGAATGTGCTAAGCAAAATATTGAGGCTTCATCTCTTACAGAACGAGAGAAATATGTGGCAAAAGAGAGTGTAGATAAAGCTGTACATGAAATTGCCAAGATATTTAAGAAAGGGATGATAGAATCAGGAAGATTAATAAAAACAAAATGAATGGTAATGATTAAGGCGGTCCCATCCCGCACAATATGGCGAGGGCTTTGATGCCCCGCCAACCTTATAGCGCAGCGGTTCCGAGCACCGGAGGGCGGTTACATCCTCTCGTCCCTGAGGGAAGAGAGGCTTGGTGAGAAAGGTGGAGCTCCCTTTGGCTAAAGGGAGACGGAGAAATTCGAAATGATGACTTCTTTAACGGTAAGGAAGGACGGGTAGGTTTTCGAAAAGATGACTTCTTTAATGGTAAGGAAGGACGGGTAGGTTTTCGAAACGATAACAATATTATTTGGTAGGCGAAGTACCACTATCATTTTTTATGAGCTACTTTTCGCTTTTGGCGTGGAGCCTGCCTTTTAAATAACGATATAAAGTTAAAACAAAGATATAAAGCCATGAAAGGAATTGTATTAGCAGGTGGTAGTGGTACACGCTTGTACCCAATCACCAAAGGCATCAGCAAGCAGCTGATTCCTATCTTTGATAAACCGATGATATATTATCCTATCTCGGTGTTGATGTTGGCAGGTATCCGTGAGATACTGATTATTTCAACACCTTTCGACTTGCCTGGTTTTAAACGACTCTTAGGCGATGGAAGCCAGTTCGGTGTCAAGTTCGAGTATGCCGAGCAGCCTTCGCCTGATGGCTTGGCCCAAGCCTTCATTATCGGAGAAAAGTTTATTGGTAATGATAGTGCTTGCTTAGTACTTGGCGATAATATCTTCTATGGTGCAGGATTTAATCAGATGTTGCATCAGGCTGTAGTAGATGCTGAACAGAATAATACAGCAACAGTTTTTGGCTATCGTGTAGGTGATCCGGAGCGTTATGGTGTAGCTGAGTTCGATGAGCAGGGCAATTGCTTGAGTATAGAGGAGAAGCCTGAGCATCCAAAGAGTAATTATGCTGTAGTAGGCTTATACTTCTATCCTAATAAGGTAGTAGAGGTAGCTAAACATATCAAGCCTTCTGTTCGTGGAGAGTTGGAAATCACAACTGTGAACCAGGAGTTCTTGAAGGATAAGGAACTGAAGGTACAGACTATGGCAAGAGGATTTGCCTGGCTTGATACCGGAACTCATGATTCCCTTTCAGAGGCATCTACCTTTATTGAAGTCTTGGAGAAGCGACAGGGCTTGAAGGTGGCTTGTCTGGAAGGAATTGCATACCGTCAGGGTTGGATTTCTGCAGAGCAATTGAAAGAGAATGCACAGCTAATGTTGAAGAACGATTATGGTAAGTATCTGCTTTCTGTTCTCGATGAAGGCCAGGAAACATTGAAGAAGAATTTGGAATTCTAGATTATAATAATAAAGAAGCAAATAATTTAAGTTTAGTGATTAGTTAGAATAAAATATTCCAAAGGTAGGCGAAGCATCATAAGCATTTTTATGAGCTACTTTTCGCTAATGATGCGGAGCCTACCTTCCATATAGTAATATTTAAAGTGATATGAAAAAAATAATGTTAGTTTTTGGCACTCGTCCAGAGGCCATTAAGATGTGCCCACTAGTAAAGGAGTTCCAGAAGCATAGTGAAGAGTTTAATACTGTTGTGTGTGTAACAGGTCAGCATAGAGAAATGCTTGATCAGGTTTTGACCATTTTCGATGTGAAGCCAGATTATGATCTTAACATCATGAAACAGGGGCAGGATTTAACTGATGTAACAGCCCGAGTTCTCACAGGTCTTCGTGATGTATTTAAAGAGTGTCGTCCTGATGTCGTACTTGTACATGGTGACACAACAACATCTACTGCAGGAGCTTTGGCTGCATTTTATGCACAGATTCCAGTAGGTCACGTTGAGGCAGGTCTACGTACTCATAACATCTATTCTCCATGGCCAGAGGAAATGAATCGCCAGATTACCGGCCGTATTGCAACTTATAATTTCTCTCCAACTCCTCTTTCTGAGAAAAATCTTTTGGAAGAAAAGGCTCACGGTGATATCTATGTGACTGGTAATACCGTTATTGATGCTCTACATTTAGTAGTGGATAAACTTAAGAACGATGATGCCCTTGCGAAAGAGCAGGAGGAGATTCTTACAAAGGCAGGTTATGACGTAACTCGATTGAAGGATGATAAAAAACTTGTTCTCATAACAGGTCATCGTCGTGAGAACTTTGGCGACGGTTTCATTCGTATGGTAACGGCAATGAAGGATCTTTCTGAGAAATATCCTGATGTTGATTTTGTTTATCCAATGCATCTGAATCCAAATGTTCGCAAGCCTATTCATGAGGTTTTTGGTGAAGATTTAACTCGTCCAAACTTCTTTTTTATTGAACCTTTGCAATATCTTGAGTTCGTATATTTGATGGAGAAGTCAACCATAGTTCTTACAGATTCTGGTGGTATTCAAGAAGAGGCACCTGGTTTGGGTAAGCCTGTTCTTGTTATGCGAGATACAACTGAGCGTCCAGAGGCTCTCGCTTCCGGTACTGTTCATCTTGTAGGAACTGACTACGATAAGATAATTAATGAGGTAAGCACTCTTCTTGAGAATGAAGCTGCTTATGAAGAGATGAGTAAGGCTGTTAATCCTTATGGTGACGGCAAGGCTTGTTCTAGAATTGTTGCAGTTCTCAATGGTGAGAATCCTGCTCCTTATGGAAAATAAATTTATTTGAGCTAGTTTACTTAGGCTTTTACTAAATATGGAAAATGGCTGAGGGTTGTTCCTCTGTTATTTTATAAAATATAAAATCATATATCTTATGGATAAGAAATTGATAACAGTAACCTCTCCGTTACTGCCAAACTTGGATGATTTTCATGCTGAACTCCAAAAAATCTGGGACAGCAAGTGGATAACAAATAATGGTGATTATCATAAGAAACTGGAGACTGCTCTTGCCGAGTACCTCAAGGTTCCATACGTGAGCCTCTTTACCAATGGTACCTTGCCATTGCTTACTGCATTACAGGCACTTCGTATTACAGGTGAAGTTATTACTACACCATATAGCTTCGTAGCTACTACCCACAGTATTTGGTGGAATGGTTGTAAGCCTGTATTCGTTGACATTGATCCTGCAACAGGTAATCTTGATCCTAACAAGATAGAGGCTGCCATCACTCCTAAGACTACCGCCATTATGCCTGTGCATGTGTATGGCAAGCCTTGTGATACCAAAGCTATTCAGGATATAGCTGACAAGTATGGATTGAAGGTTATTTATGATGCAGCTCATGCTTTCGGAGTAGAAGTTAATGGTGAGAGCATCTTGAATGCTGGTGATATGAGTACTTTGAGTTTCCATGCTACTAAGGTATATAATACCATCGAAGGTGGTGCATTGGTTATGCACGACGAGAAGACCAAGAAGCGTATCGATTACTTAAAGAACTTTGGCTTTGCTAATGAAACTGAAGTTGTTGGTCCTGGTATCAATAGTAAGATGGATGAGATGCGTAGTGCGTATGGCTTGCTCAACTTAAAGCAGGTGGATGCCGCTATTGAGTCTCGTCATCAGGTAGCTATTAAGTATCGTGAGGTTTTGCGCAATGTTGAAGGTATCACCTTCTTTGATGATATGCCTGGTGTTCGTCATAACTATAGCTATTTCCCTATCTTCATAGATGCACAGAAGTATGGTATGACCCGTGATGAACTTTATGCAAAGATGAAGTCTCAGAATGTATTGGGGCGTCGTTACTTTTATCCGTTAATTAGTGAGTTCTCTACTTATCGTGGTTTGGAAAGTGCTGCCCCTACAAACTTGCCTAATGCTCATAAGATGGCAGATAGTGTAATCTGCTTGCCTATGCATCATGCTTTGAGTGATGAGGATATTCAGAGAACTTTGGATTGTATTACTAAATAGGATAATTATGAAACAGAAAAAAATAATGCTCTTAGGAGGCATTAGATATTTGCTCCCTGTAATTAAAGCTGCTCATGAACAAGGCTATTATGTAATTACAGCTGATTATCTTCCAAATAATATTGCCCATAAATATTCTGATGAATATGTCAATGTAAGCATTATTGACAAGGAGGCAGTCTTGAAGGTTGCACGAGAAAAGCAGATTGATGGTATTATGTCCTTTGGCGTAGATCCTGGTGTTGTTTCTGCTTCATATGTACAGAATAAGATGGGATTACCTTCATTTGGTCCTTTTGAGTCTGTTGAAATTCTCCAAAATAAGGATAAGTTCCGTACTTTCCTTAAAGAAAATGGTTTCAATGTACCATGGGCTTTTGGCTTTGCAAATAAGGAAGAAGCGTGGAAGTCTCGTTCTAAATTTGCATATCCTCTTATTGTAAAACCAACTGATTCTGCAGGAAGTAAAGGTTGTACTCGTGTAGATTCAGAAGACGAATTAATGTCTGCTATTACTTATGCTTTCAAATTTACAATTAGTGGTCATATAATCATAGAAGAGTTCCTGGAAAAGAAAGGTTGTTCATCTGATACAGATAGTTATGCTCAAGATGGTAAGTTAAGATTCGTAAGTTTTTGTGCACAACGTTTTGACCCTAATGCAACAAACCCTTATACCCCTGCAGCTTACTCTTGGCCTTCAACTTTTACTAAAGAGGAAGAAGAATATCTAACTAGTGAAATTCAACGATTAATAACTCTTTTAGGTTTAAAAACATCTGTTTTTAATATAGAGACAAGAGTAAGTCCAAATAATAAACCATATATAATGGAACTAACTCCACGTGGAGGTGGTAATCGACTATGTGAAATGCTTCGCTATGCAACAGGTGTTGATATGATAACTGCCATAACACGAGCAATGGTGGGGGATGAGCCAGATGTTATAGAACAGAAGCCGTATAATGGGCATTGGGCAGAGATAATACTTCATGCTGATAAAGATGGAGTGTTTGAGGATATACATATAGATTCTTCACTTCCTGCAGAAATCATAGAAAAAGATCTTTGGGTAAAAACTGGAGATTTTGTTCATAGTTTTGAAGCAGCTAATGATGCAATAGGAACATTAGTGCTTCGTTTTGATAATGAACAAGATTTAGAGAAAGCCTTAAATTCTCAAAATCAGTGGTTGAATGTAATTGTAAAATAGATATGAAACTAGCTATAATAGGTGCATCACAAGGTCAATTACCTATATGCATAAAAGCTAAGGAAATGGGGATTGAAACCCATTGTTTTGCTTGGAGCAAAAATGCTGTATGTAAAGATGTCGTTGACTTTTTTTATCCTATATCGATTTTAGAAAAAGAAAAAATTGCTGAAAAATGTAAAGAGTTGGCTGTTGATGGTGTTGTATCAAATGCATCTGAACTTACGGCAGAGATTTCTGCTTTTGTTGCAGAAAAATTGGGATTAAATGGAACTCCTTGCAGAGTTTTAGAACAATTGCATGATAAACACTTTGTAAGGCAATTGTCTGAAAATGTAGAAACTCTTTCAAAACCTCGTTTTTATAAATATGAAGGTGAGGATTTAAATATTTATCCTTGTGTTGTTAAACCTTGCGAAGGAAGTGCTAAGGCAGGGGTTACTTTTGTTGAAAAGTCGTCGGATTTTCAAAAGGCTATAAAATATGCCCAAGAATCGTCGGATGGAGAAATATTAGTTGAAGAGTTTATTGAAGGAAAAGAGTTATCTATAGAAAGTATTTCTTATAAAGGAAAGCATCATGTTATACAGATTACGGATAAAGATAGTTCTTCTGCCCCACATTTTGTAGAATTAGGACATCATCAACCAGCAGATTTGCCTGTCTCTATGCGAGAAAAAATAAAAAAGATGATACCTCAGTTATTATCTGTGATAGGTTATAATGATGGTGCATCTCATATTGAAGTTAAATATAATGGTGATAAATTATATCTCATAGAGGTAAATTTGAGAGGCGGAGGTGATGAAATATCTAACAAATTAGTTCAAATGAGTTCAGGTATTGATTATCTCAGATGTATGATAGAAGTTGCTTTGAATACATTTGAACAGCCAAAACATATTTCAGCACCTGCATATGCAGGTATCTATTATTTGTGTAAACAAACTGAGAATTTGCTTCCTTTTTTCGAACAGGCTAAAGATAAAGAATGGTTTGTAGAGGGTGAAGTATTTTCAAAAAAATTAAAAGAGAGTCATTCTAATTATGAAAGAGATGGCTATCTTATTTATAAGTCGAATCATAAAATAACTCCATTAGATTTATGAACAAAAAACGTATTGTAGTATTTGGAGCCACAGGAAATCTTGGCGCTAATATATCTATTTATTTAAATAAATTGAATTATGATGTCATTCCTGTAGGGCATCGCAAGAGTGATAATGGTTTTTTTGAAGAGCATGGTATGCCATATTATTCTGTAGATGTGGAAAATGAGGCGGATTTCAAAAAGCTACCCCATGATAATATATATGCAGTTCTGCATTTCGCAGGAATGCTGCCTGCTGTAATGAAAGGGTTTTCAGCTACTCCATATATACAGTCTATTATTCAGGGGACTCTGAATGTTCTTGAATATACACGTAATGTAGGTGCAGATAGGTTTGTATTTCCTCAGACTTTATTTGATATTCATTATTTGTTCGGTTCCAAAGTTCCTATCCCTGCAGATGCACAACGCAAAGTTCCAGAAGGAGATCATTGGATGTATGTAATAGCAAAGAATGCTGCTTGTGATATGATAGAGCATTATTATAAAGAATATGGTATCAAACGTTTCATAATTCGTTTATCACGTATATATCTCTATCATCCTAATCCATATACATATACAGATGGAAATAAGGTTCTCGTCTCAGACCGTGCTCTTATTTATAAGGCAATAAAGGGAGAACCTATTGAAATTTGGGGTGATCCTAATAGATTGCTTGAAACCATTAGTGTTTATGATTTCCTTCAAATTATAGAAAAGGCACTTGTGGCAGACGTTGATGGTGGTATCTATAATGTAGGAAGTGGTGGTACAACTCTCGAAGAACGTATTAGAGGTATTGTTGATGTATTTTCTCCTGCGGATAAAAAGTCGGAAATTACTTATTGTCCAGAGAAGCAGAACTGTACTCAATTTGTTCTAGACATTCAAAAGACTATTTTTGAATTAGGCTATGAACCAAAATATAGTTGGCATGATTATTTGGTTAAATTTAAAGATGAAATGAAAACTCAGCCCTTTGCAAAGCTTTGGGGTAGAGAAGAAGATTATTATCAAAAAGATTAATTACTTATGGTACAAGAAAAATATTTTGCCATCTCGCCACGTATTGCGAGATGGAAACTGAATACATCGTTTGAAAATTGGCTCAGTTTTAAATCTGATTCATCCGAGTTTTGGAAGCATATCTACATACTTTATTATAATATTTTTGATCATAAATATTTTGCTAAAGGGGCAGAAATGGCAGCCAAAGCTATTACAGCTCATGAAAGTGGTAAAGATATAAAGGATTTGAAAAGTGTAGTCCGTGATATGATTTATTGTTTGCATCGGTTCGGATATAGTTTTCAAGATTATTGTATTTATGATTTTGTGCATAATAATAATATTCAGTATAGAAGCTCTTTCGTTGCAGATAAATTAAGATACCACTACTGTGATATGCTTAATTCTCCAGACGTTTATCAGATTATGACAGATAAGTATGCATGTTATTTGAAATATGGAGAATTTTTCAAACGTGATATGGTTGGTTGTTTCAAAGTAGAGGATGAAAATGTTTTTCAAGCGTTTATTTCAAAACATGATTCATTTATATTTAAGCCACTTGATGATCATTCTGGTCATGGAATTGGAATTTTTAAGAAGTCTCAGATAGAGCCTTCCACGTTCTTTGCTGAAAAAATATCTAATGGACCTTTCGTCCTGGAAGAGTTGATAATTCAAGGACCTGAAGTTGCGTGCATGCACCCACAGTCTGTAAACTCTTGTAGGGTGCTGACTTTTACTAATGGTAATGATGTCGAAGTTATCGGTACAACTTGGCGAGTTGGTTCTGGAGGCGCAATAAAGGATAATGCTGGCTCTGGTGGAATGTATGCATTTATAAATCCTTTGACAGGTGTAGTAGAGACCGATGCTATAAACTATACAGGAGTCCATTATCAAAAACATCCAGATACAGGTGTTCAATTTGAAGGCTTTAAGATGCCTAAGTGGGATGAAGCTATGGCAACAATAAGGCAAATGGCGACTCATGTCAAAGGTTCAACTCTTATAGCTTGGGATATTGCGTACAGCACAAAAGGATGGGTTATGGTTGAAGCCAATGAGAATGGAGATTGGAGCATAATACAATCAAATAAGAAAAAAGGAAAGAAAGACTTCCTTTTTTCATTAATGGACAATTATTTCAAATTAAATAAATCTTATAAACAATGAGTAAATTAACACCAGAAGAAAAAAGTAAGTTCTTTGTAGAACGTACAAAAGACCTTTGGCCAGCAAATTGGGATGGGTACTTAGAGTTAATTAAACATGAGACTTGGACTAAGGAAGAACTGGCTGCTTACAATTTTCAAAAGAGAGTAGAAATGCTTCAATATGCTTATGAACATACAGCTTTTTATAAAAAACTGTATGACGATGCAGGTCTTAATCCTTATACTGTAAGGACAGAGGAAGATTGGGCAAAAGTACCTATCGTGACTAAGCAGATGATAGCTGACCACTCAAGAGAATTTGAAGTTGATGGTTTGATTGAAAAGTATGGCTTTGCTGCACATACTGGAGGTTCTACAGGAAAGCCTTTGCGTGTTTTTAGGGATAAGCGTCACTTTTGGCAATCACCATGGTGGAGATTTTATGGATGGCATCTTGGTAGAAAGTGCGGTGAGCCAGAATGTAGTGTTCCTATTTGGGGATTAGATGAAGGTTCGATAGACCGTTCATATTATCGTTCAACAGAGGAATGGATTCGTCAAAGAGATGTTTCTTTTTGGCCAAAGAAATTCTTCAATCTTACACCATATGCAGAATTTGAAGATGGAGTTGAGAAGTTTATAGAGGATCTGTCAAAATCACCTCTGGCTCAAATCTATGCGTATGCAGGTGGTTTAGATATGTTTACTGATTATTGTATTGAGAATGACGTCCATTTTAATAATGTCGCTTTTATCAATACATGTGCATCACCTTTAACACCTATTATTCGTGAAAAAGTAAAGAAGGTTTTTGGATGTGGTGTTTTCGATTTCTATGGTTCAAACGAGATGGGACCAATGGCAATTGAGTGCTGTAAAAGTGGACATGAGCATCATCTCCATGTGCTCAGTGATCTTTTGAGTTTAGAACTTGTTGATGATGATGGTAATTTAGTCCAAGGAGAAGAAATGGGTAGTACCATTATTACTTGTTTTACAAATAAGGTGTTCCCATTTATTAGGTATAATCATGGTGATAGAACACACTTTATCCAAAAATCATGTGAATGTGGTCTTCCGTTTCCTTGTATTGCGCCAGTTAGAGGTCGCATAACAGAGTATCTGGCTACTAAAGATGGTGTACGTTTAGATGGAGTAGGATTCAATGAAGCATTTGATTTCTTTCCAGAAGCAGTAAATGCCTTTCAATTCCGCCAGAAGACAGATGGTTATGCTACTTTGGTTGTCGTGCCTAATGAGAAATATACTAATTCGAATGAAGAAATAAATTTGGTTCTTACAAAACTAAATAATGATTTCGCTGGCAAAATAGTATTTACTCTTCAGAGTGTGAAATCTATAAAATATGATGGAGGCAAAATGCGCTATATAGTGCATGAATAATAAAATGGATAAGCAGTCATACAGGTAGAGCTCTTTCTAGAGTTTGCAGTTCGATACTGCTGACTGCTACTATAATAATTATAAGACTATATTATGAGCGAATTATCAATATCAAAACGTGGAGAATTGATGCCACAATCTCCAATTCGTAAATTAGCGCCATTGGCATATGCTGCAGAAGACAAGGGCGTCAAAATTTATAGGTTAAATATAGGACAGCCAGATTTGCCTACACCAAAGAAAGCACTAGATATTCTTAAGAATGTTGATCGTACAACTTTGGAATATTCGCCATCACAAGGCTATCGTTCACTTCGAAAAGCATTAGTTAACTATTACGAACGTTATCAGATAAAGCTAACAGATGATGAGATTATTGTTACGTCAGGTGGTTCTGAGGCTGTACTTTTTGCTTTTATGAGCTGTTTGAATCCTGGTGATGAAATTATTGTTCCAGAACCTGCTTATGCTAACTATATGAGTTTTGCCGTTTCGGCAGGTGCTGTGATTCGTACAGTAACAACTACCATTGAAGAGGGCTTTTGTCTTCCCAAGGTTGAAAAGTTTGAAGAACTTATCAATGAACATACCAAGGCAATACTGATATGCAATCCGAACAATCCTACGGGCTATCTCTATACCCAGAGGGAAATGAATCAAATCAGAGATTTGGTAAAGAAGTATAATCTTTATCTTTTTTCTGATGAGGTTTATCGTGAATTTATCTACACGGGTTCACCATATATTTCAGCAATGCATCTTGAAGGCATAGAACAGAACGTAGTTTTAATAGATTCTGTTTCTAAGCGTTATTCAGAATGTGGTATAAGAATCGGAGCATTAATTACAAAAAATGAAAGAGTTCGCAAGACGGTTATGAAATTCTGTCAAGCAAGATTAAGTCCTCCTTTATTAGGGCAGCTTGTTGCTGAAGCTTCTATAGAGGGTACAGAACAATATTCTAGAGATGTATATGATGAGTATGTAGAGCGTCGCAAATGTCTCATAGATGGTGTCAATCGGATTCCTGGCTGTTATACGCCAGTGCCAATGGGTGCTTTCTATACTGTAGCCAAACTTCCGGTGGATAATGCCGAGGATTTTTGTGCATGGTGTCTTACTGATTTTGTTTACAAGGATGATAAGACACCAGAAGGCTGTATAGGAGAAACCATTATGATGGCTCCAGCTGCAGGTTTTTATACTAATCCTGATTTAGGAAAAGACCAAGTCCGCTTAGCCTATGTGTTGAAAAAGAAGGATCTTCAAAGGGCTTTATATATATTAAGTGTAGCCATAATTAGATATAGAGAAGTGTTTAAATAAAATAAACGTTAATTTTAAATGCAAGAGGAAACATTAAAGAATAAGACAATAAAAGGAGTAGGATGGAGTGCTGCTGATGCCTTTCTTGGGCAGGGAGTAACTTTCATCGTCGGTTTAGTGTTGGCACGCCTTCTCTCTCCTGATGAATATGGATTGATAGGTATTTGCTTAATCTTTACAACTGTCCTCAATGGCATTGTTGACAGTGGATTTAGTAATGCCTTAATTCGAAAGAAAGACGTGACAGATGAGGATTACAACACAATGTTTATGACCAATATGGCAATTAGCATAGTATTGTATATTCTTCTTTTTGTAAGTGCTCCATTTGTATCTGATTTCTTTCATCGTGTAGAATTAACAGCATTAGTAAGAGCCACAGGATTAATACTCTTTTTTAATGCATTATCTATCACGCAAGTTACAATTCTTACAAAGAAAATAGATTTTAAGACAAAAACAAAGGCTTCTTTAGTATCTGCCATAATTAGTGGTGTTATAGGTATTGGTATGGCGTTTATGGGATATGGAGTTTGGTCTTTAGTAGCTCAACAACTTTCTAAGCAGTTATTATATACTTTATGCTTATGGGTATTGAACAATTGGTGGCCCAAGTTTACATTCTATAAGGATAGTTTCAAGTATATGTGGGGATTTGGCTGGAAACTATTGGCTAGTGGTTTACTGAATAATATATGGAATCAACTATATCAAGTTGTTATTGGTAGATACTATACTCCTTCAACTCTTGGACACTATACTCGGGCTAATGAATATGCAAGTATATTTTCATCTAATCTTACATCAATAGTCCAGCGAGTTAGTTATCCGGTTTTGGCCGAAATACAGGATGATAAGAAACGAATGGTTCAAGGATATAGAAAATTAATCAAGGTTACAATGTTTGTTACTGCAGTATGTATGATTTCGTTAGGAGCTGTTTCAGAACCCTTGATATATACTTTAATTGGAACAAAGTGGTATGAGGCTGCAACATATCTTCCTTTAATATGTATATCAATGTCTTTGTATCCTTTGCATGCTATCAATCTTAACATTCTTCAAGTATTAGGACGTAGTGATATATTTCTTTATCTTGAAATTTTTAAGAAGATTGTTGGGTTAGTTCCGCTTGTAATAGGAGTTTTTTGTGGTATTTATTATATGCTATTGGCTTCAATCTTCACTGGTGTTTTAAGTTTATATCTTAATACTTGGTACACTGGCAAAACACTGAATTATACTTTTTGGAAGCAGTTGCATGATATTGGACCATCTTATTTTACTGCATTGGTTATCGCCGTTGCCGTTTATTTTTTGAAGTTTTTGATTTTACCATGTTATGTAGTATTGGTACTTCAGATAATTGTAGGAATAATTGTCGGTTTAAGTATTAGTGAACTTCTTAAATTTGAAGAATATATTGAGTTAAAGTCTATTGTGATTAAAATGATTAAGATATGGAATATCCGAAATTTAAAGTGTATGTAAGTTGTTTTACCTTTAATCAGGCAAAATACATTGAGGATGCAATGAATGGTTTTGTCATGCAGCAAACAGACTTTCCGTTTGTTTGTTGTATTGTAGATGATGCTTCTACAGACAAAGAACAAAAAGTTATTAAGAGTTATATGGACAGAAATTTTAATCTTTCAGATTCTTCTGTCTCATATAAGAAGGAAACGGATTATGCCAATATCATATATGCTCAACATAATAGCAATAAAAATTGTTTTTTCGCAGTTTTATTCTTAAAAGAAAACTTGTATTCGAAAAATGAAAATTTAAAAAAAATCGAATATATTTCAGAATGGAGCCAAAGTTGCGAATATGAGGCTATATGTGAAGGAGATGATTATTGGACGGTTTGTGACAAACTTCAGAAGCAAGTACGTTTTATGGATGATAACCAAGATTATTCATTTTGTCATACTGGTTTTGATATTTATATACAAAATTCTAAGAAGCTTGAGAGTGGTATCGGTATTGTAAATAATAATCTCGGTATAATAAGTAAAAAAAACAATCTTGCAGAATGGATTCTTGATGGAAATAGCTATAGAATTCAGACAGCTACGGTTTTGTTGCGCAACAAATATAGTCATTTAGTTGCAGAATTACTTAGACCATATAGAGGCAAATTTTTAATGGGGGATACTCAGATGTGGTTAGCATATCTTTCTTTTGGTCGAATCGGATTTTTACCAGAAATTACTACCGTATATCGAGTTAATAAAGGAAGTGCTTGCCGACCTGACAATTTTGAACATCAAATTCGTTTTGATCTTTCATGTGCAGAAATGCGTGTCGAAATGGCTGATTTATTTAATCTTAATGAGAAATTTAAAAGATATCTTCAAAAGCAATATCATAATAAATTAAACTTATATTATTGTTATAATGAAAATTATAAGCCCTTTGTAAAAATCAAATTTAATAATGCGGTTGATATGATACAGTATCATTTATTAAAATTCTCAATAATGAGGGTACTGTTGAGAAAAATATATGAATATCGTATGCTTCAATATGAAAGAAAAAATGAAAAATAATATGGTAACAGCAAAACGTGATTCTGGAATAGAGTTATTAAGAATAGTGGCTATTTTTGGGGTTATTATGATTCATTTTTATGAAGCTGCAGGTGATTCTCTCCCTTGGTTAAATCATCAAATACTTTTGCTCCTCAGAACATTAAGCTCCGCTTCTGTTGATGTTTTTCTTATTATTTCTGGATTCTTCTTGTGTAATGGAAACAAACGAAAAGTAGCTAAAATTATTGACTTGGTTCTTCAGGTCTCTATTTATAATGAAATAGCCTATTTAATTGAGGTCTATTGTGGAATTTGGCCTTTGTCTTTTAGGTCGATAGTCTCTAGTGCTCTACCTGATTGTTACTATACAATATTATTTGTTGTATTGTATTTGATATCACCTTATATAAATATAGTGATAAATTCGTTGTCAAAAAAGGAGTTCCGTATATTTTTAACGGTAGTATTCTTGATCTTTTCAGTATATGCAATAGGGGTTGATCTGTTAAATGAAATAGTTGGTCAAGAAATAGTTGGTTTAAGTTCTATAGGAGCATGGGGGGGGCAGTCAGGTTTTACTATAGTTAATTTTTCTCTTTTGTATTCTTTAGGTGCCTATTTACGACTTCATGGCTTCCCTAATCTATTGGTAAAAAGAGGAAAAATTATAGCGATATTACTAATTGCTCTTATTGCTCTCTGGGCCGAACTAAATCAATTTCTACCTAATTTTGGTATGGATAGTGCATGGAAATATAACAATCCTTTGGTAATTTTATATGCTGTGATTTTGTTTGGCTTCTTTTTACGACTGAAAATTAGTAGTAGCTTTATTAATTCTGCTGCTAAAATTGTATATCCGCTTTTTCTTATACATTGTTGTGTAATTAAGCATATTAATATTTCTTATTACTGTCAAAAATCATTTTATGATATAGTCTTTTGTTATTTAGTATTTTCATTTTCGATGTATATTTTATCATGGCTTGTCTACTACTTATATAAACGTACAGTAGGCTTGTTAATATACAAAATGTTTTCGTATAATATAGATTATTTTAGAATGAAAGAGTCTAATGTTAAGTGTTAACTATAATATCAATGAAGAAATTTTTGCCATTTTTGTGTGTATTTATGTATTTTATGTCGCCTTATAGATTAGGAGGACATGAAATGCCCGAAATTATTGGTCTCTTTGCTCTTTTTTTAGCATTTCTATCAAGATATAAGTGCTTTTTACCTAAGAGTTACGTTTTTTACTTGGTATATATATGGCTTATTCCTCTTTTCTCTTCATGTATTTGGGGAATTCCTGGAAAATATCTTTTATCAGCCATTCCGGTAGCATTGATTTTGTCAACTTGTTATATAGGTTTTTTGATACCTAATTTAAATAAGAAATTAGTGCTAAAGTATTATCGTTGGCTTGTTTATATTGCTGTAGCATTTTTTGTCATTCAAGAATTCTCACATATAATAATAGGATATCGCCCTGTTTTCTTCTTGCCATTTTTAGAAATGTATTATGAGGGATCAAATTCTTCTTTTATGGCGGCAATTGAGGTAAATAGTGATCGTTCTGCTTCATTTTTCCTAGAACCATCCCATTTCGTTCAATATATTATTCCATATTATTGTATATCATTATCAAGATATTTAAAAACGAAAAAAAATATTCTAGAGGTATTGGTATTAACGCTTGTCATCATTTGGTTACGTGCAGGAGTTGGCTATGTTGCACTTTTGGCAATTGGTAGCTTTTATTTTTTGCGGAGCGGCGTTATGAAGATGTATCAAAAGATAATTATCGTAGTGCTTGTTTTTGCTGGTTATATTTTGCTTACGACTGTATATGTAAATAATGAATATGTTTCAGCAATATTTGATAGAACTTCAGAGTTTTCTATGACAGTTGAAGAATCAGGATCTCAATCTGGTTTTTTGCGTATTTGGCGAGGGTATTTTATATATGCATCAATGAATTTTGCTAGCCAATTATTTGGTGTTGGTCCAGGCTGTCTAGATTATGTTTGTAATGCTGTTATAATACCAGGTTGTAGATATGAAGGTACCTATATGAATGGTATTCAATTACTGCTAGTTACTGGTGGAATTGTGGGTCTAATATTATTTTTCAATTATCTTTTCCGATTCGCTCGTAAGCTTGATGTTACAGGAAAATGTATATTAATAGCAATGATTTGTATATTCTTGATGGAGCATATGTATAATACACCTAAAATGTTTTTATATTTATTGCTTGCGTCTTGTTTTACAATAAAAAACAAAGGTGTAAATTTA
>ERZ1034680.579-NODE-579-length-17397-cov-30.337677_pt1 | contig 17397 bp, 9 predicted proteins | sample MGYA00520639_ERZ1034680 | MGnify/ENA primary metagenome ERZ1034680 (study PRJEB33766, sample SAMN09781760) | gut metagenome | biome: gut microbiome | host: Homo sapiens | place: Madagascar | study: EMG produced TPA metagenomics assembly of the PRJNA485056 data set...
CGCGACTGCTCCAACACGCGATACCCAGGGTGCCGCTTCGCTTGCCCTGGGCTATTGGCTCCATTGGGCTTTCAGCCCGCCTTTGCTAAATCCGAAAGTTCAATAACTAAAAAGTTCAGATGTCAACAGTTTATGAAATCAAGGCACACGTTTTGCCACTGCTTAATAATTGCCTGATTGGAGGATTTTACTAATTTTGCGGCAAACAAACATTTGAGACATGAACTTTCTTGAACTGACACAGAAGCGTTTCTCGGCACGCAAATTCACAACCGAGCCAGTAAGCCAAGATGACCTTGACTACATTATGGAGTGTGTGCGACTGGCTCCATCGGCCTGCAACAAACAACCCTGGAAATTCATTATTGTGCGCAGCAATGAGTACAAGGAAAAGCTGTGGGGTGCTTACAACCGCGAGTGGTTCCGCACCGCTCCGCTCTACATTGTGTGCATGAAGGACAATACAGCCTGCTGGACACGTCCTGAGGACGCAAAGGCTCATGGCGACATTGATGTGGCAATAGCTACCGAACACTTGTGCCTTGCCGCAGCTGAGCGCGGACTGGGTACCTGCTGGGTTTGCAATTTCGACCCCGAGGTGACGCACCAACTTTTTGCAAGCGACAACTTTGAAGCCGTGGCCATCATACCCGTGGGACACACGGCCGACGACTGTGTGTGTACCGAAAAGAAACGCAAAACGATGGCAGAAATAACAGAGGAGGTGTGACAGCTATGAAGAAGACTTTCATAACAACCCTGCTGATGGTTCTGACCATAAGCCTGGTTCATGCACAAAATGCACTGAAAAGGGTGTATAACGAGACCATCGACCCCATGACGCAAATAGACGATGCACTTGTCAAGGCTAAAGCTGCCAACAAATACGTTGTGTGCCAAGTGGGCGGCAACTGGTGCCCGTGGTGTTTGCGCTTTGCCGATTTTGTTGAGAAGAATTCTGTGGTTAACAAGACGGTGAACGACAACTTTGAATTTATCCACGTCAATTATAATCCGCGCAAAAGCAGCACAACCACTACCGACAATTCGGCTGCGCTGATGCACAGATTGGGCAATCCGGCCCGTTTTGGTTTCCCCGTTTTTGTGGTGCTCGACACCAATGGCAAGGTGCTTCACATTCAGGACTCCAGTTTTTTGGAGGAAGGGAAAGGCTATAGCGAAAAACGGGTGCTGAGGTTCTTCAATAACTGGACTCCGAAGGCCGTTGAGCAATAACTTCTGACTTTATCACTTCTTTGCGCCATTATATAGTGCGTATTGAAAATCAAGGAGTTACGTAATTAATTTGGGTAGCGCAGGGTGACGCAAGCAAAGAAGCAAACCTTGTTTTGCTCTTTTAAGGGCTGTTCGCCCTTGTACCGCTTACCGCGAAGACATAAGTACATAAGCTACATAAGTAACATAAGGCTGACGCCGTGGTTTTTACATAAGCTGAGGCAGGGCTTTCCGCCCTGCTTGTAAGAGACATAAGGCTAGCGCCGTGTCGTTGGCTCTAATGTAGTTTGTCGTGATAACATAATGGAACAGAACACAATTAAAGCGTTCTCTTTATCAGGCGTCAGCCCTTATGTATCTTACAGGCTGGGCGGAAAGCCCTGCCTAAGCTTATGTAAAAAACACGGCGTCAGCCTTATGTTACTTATGTAGCTTATGTACTTATGTATCCCGCGGTAAGCGGCACAAGGGCGAACAGCCCTTAAAGCAAAGAACAAGGCTCGTTGCTCCCAATGTAGGATAAGACATATTCTACCTTGTCAGCCCGCTATAATCGATTTGGGTGACGCGTTGACGAAGTCAGGAATAACTCCAAAATCGAGAAGAGCCGAATATAAGTACAAAAAACGATGCGAGGCAAGCCACCATTTGCATGGAGACTTGCCTCGCATCGTTTTATACATCAGTTTGTTACTTCATCACCTTAAACACCTTGCTGCCAACCTTTACAAGGTAGGCGCCACGAGGTTGGCCGGCAATCGAAGCGGTGAGCTGCTGCACAGGCACTGAGGTGTGTGTCACGCCTACGGTGCTGCCACCAAGGTCGTAAACACTCAGAGTGGTGCCGGCGGGCACGTTGCCCTTGCAAACAACATCGTCGCCCACTACGCTGACTGTCAGCATTGACGAGGTGGCTGTTGTCGGTTTGACGGCTGTTTCGTCAACCTCAATAGAAGGTGTGAAACGCAAGGTGTGGGTGAATGTGCCCACGGGGCAATAATACTGGCTCAGTGTGCCAGTGCCTCTGCCGCAACTGCCATTGCCAAGTCCCTTCTGATAATAATCGAAGTGGAGTACGACATCGCCGGTTGCCGGCAGATTCCAACGGTGCTGCACAGATGCCATTGCGGCATCGTCATAGTGAAGGGCCGAGAAGGCTACCTGGCCATCGGTCTGCACATTGAGCGTGAAGTGCTTGACGGTGTCGGTCAGTGTGAGTTCGCGCAGGTCGAGACGGTTGCCACACGACTGCGGACGCGGAGTGGTCTCGAAGAAGTCGGTCACTGTTGACTGGTAACGACCAATCCATGCGCTTGACTTGCGGTCAACATAGTTCTCCCATGGGCCACGGCCATAATAGCTCACTTGCTCGAGAGCTGCCGGCAGAACAAACTTGGTGCCGATGCGGCGCAAGTCGTCATTGTCGTGCGAGGTGTAGGTGCATTTCATGTCCATCACGCCATTAGGATAGATGGTGTACGAATACACCACATCGCAGTACTTGCCGGTTTCCCTTACCGTATACACAGCATTACCGTCAGCATTGATTGCAGGCACTTGCGTGAATGTACGGCTGCTGATACCGTTTGTTGTAGCAATATCATTGCCCGATGCAGCATCGTTCTCAACCCAACGGAAGTTGTCGTAATCATAGGCATTGGCCATTTTGCTAACCAACGCATAGTCGGCATACGACCACTCGCGCACACGGGTGCTCGACTTGTCGATGAGGTAGTGCACCTTGTCGTTCTCAATCAGATAGTTGCCATACTGGTTAACCGTGACAGCAAGGGGCTGTGCCTTGTCGGCTGCCACCGCGGGCAAACCAGCCTCGCGCTCGGCCAAAGTGTACTGCACCTTTTTAATGGGATAGTTGGCCTCAGCCCACAGACTGGCTTCTTTGGTCAAGAAAGTGAGGTCGAGCATGTAGTCATTGCCATCACTTGTGTCGGTGGTGTAGCGCAATGTGGTGCGCATCTGCGTATTGGGCTTGGTGTCGGCCAGGTCGAGCGTGTCGGTTTCAACAACCTCGCCATTTTTGAGCACAGCGTAGGCCATGCGCAGTGCGTTGAGGCTGGTGCTGTGATAGCGGTTGGTCAGTACCAAAATCTTTTTCTTGGCGTTGAATTGCGTCACCTGTACGGGGGCATATACATTCTTCACCTCGGCCAATTTAGGAGTCCATGCACGGTTGGCAGGTATCAAACCATTGTTTACAAAGTTGCCTTGTGTGGGGCCGGGGTAATCCTTGCCCTGACGGTACTTAGGATAGCCATTTTGCGTAAGTGTGCCATTCTTGATGTCATCTGCGCTATAAATGCTTTGGTCAACCCAGTCCCATACACAACCGCCCATGCCGTTGGTTGACGAGAGAATAGTATTCCAATATTCGCTGAAGTTGCCATTGGCGTTACCCATTGAGTGGGCATATTCGCACATAAAGTAAGGACGGCCTCCATCGTTGGTATTGGCCTCGCGCTGCACGTTGCTCAATGTGGGATACATCACACTGTGCATATCGGTGTATGATGCGCCGCCGCGGGTTGCGCCCTCGTAGTGGACGAGACGTGTGGGGTCGGCCGCCTTTATGGTGTCGTAAGCAGCCTGCATGTTTTGACCCACACCACTTTCATTGCCCAAACTCCAGAATATAACAGACGTGAAGTTGCGGTCACGCTCCACCATGCGCATTGAGCGGTCGATAAATTGTGGTTTCCAACTGTCGGCAGCGGTAATGGTGTTGCCGCTCTGCTCCCAGTTGAAGTGGCATTCAATGTCGGCCTCGTCCATGCAGTAAAGTCCGTAATGGTCGAACATGGCATACATCTTGGGCTGGCGCGGCATGTGCGAGGTGCGCACGAGGTTAACATTGGCCTGCTTCATCATGGTCACATCGCGCAGCATGGTGGGCACATCGATAGAACGGCCGCGCACGGGGTGCGTGTCCTGTGTGTTGACGCCGCTAAAGTAGGTGCGCACGCCATTGACATATATTTGTCCGTTTGTACACTCCACCTTGCGGAAGCCATGCTTGGTGGCAAAGGCCATTTCCTCGGTTGTGCCATCGGCTGCCAGTTGCGCCACCTCGACGGTGTAGAGGTTGGGGTGTTCTGACGTCCAGGCCTGCAGATTGTCAACCACGGGCAGTGTGGCATAAGCCACAGTGGCGGTGTCGCCAGCTGCAAAGTCGAGGTTTGCCACAGTTTCGGCCAACTGTTTGCCGTCGGGAGCAATCAACCGCACACGGGCCTTTTTACTAACGGCCTGTGCGCCCGGGTTGGCTGCATTTATCTGTACTTTGACTGAGGCTGATGTGTAAGGTGCGTCAAAGTCGTCGGTAATGATATGGTTGCTGATATATGTCTTGGGGGTGGCATAAAGGTAAACATCGCGATGTATGCCACTCATGCGCCACATATCCTGGTCCTCGAGATACGAGGCATCGCTAAAGCGGAACACTTGCACAGCTATGTTGTTGTGGCCCTGGCGCACAACATTGCTCAGGTCGAACTCGGCATCGTTGTTGGCACCCTGCGTATAGCCCACATACTGGCCGTTAACCCACACATAGGCTGCACTGTAAATGCCATCGAAGTGCAACACCACACGCTTGTCGGTCCAACCCTCGGGCAACGTAAACTGGCGGCGGTATGACGCCACAGAGTTTTGGCAGCCGCCCTTCATCTGCAAGTACGGATAGTTGTCAACAAACGGGTATTCTACATTTATATAATAAGGTGAGCCATAGCCTTTCATTTCGAGGCATGAGGGTACGCTGATGGTGTCCCACTGCGCAGCGTCCACATCGTCGGCATAGAAATCGGCGCCCGGACGGTTGTCGATGTCGGTTGTCCACTTCAAGTTCCACACGCCATTGAGCGAAAGCCATTCTGCCCCAGTGGGGTCAACCCACGGGTGGGCATAACGCTCGGCGTCGGCCTGCAACAGCTGTGTGCTGGCATAAGGCATGAAGGTGGTGTGTGCGGGCAGTTTGTTCTGTTCGTAGAAGGTCTCGTCCTCCCAATTATTGCGGGCCACTTCGGCCTGCTTTGTGGTTTCTTCAAACACGAATTGGGTGGTTACACCTGCACTTGCCGCTTCGTCTGAAATATTGAGTGTGTTACCACTCTTCTCCATAAAACGTCGGTTGGTGTCGCCTGACCACACTATCTGATAGATGCTGTCGGAACCCTCAACCGGCAATATCTGGAAACGTTGGTTTTCAGAATTCACATCGGCGGCCCACTGCACGGGGTTGTACCACTTGTTGGGAGCTGCGTCAATGGCCAAAGTAGGAAAGGCTGCACTGCAAATGAGGTATTCATTTTCGTTGCCTGTGCTTTTCAAAACCCATTTTTGGCCTCTTGAAAGGGCTGATTTGTCCTCAAGTTTGATTGATTCGCCACTGGAGGCCTTTCCACCATTTGAGAATACTGTGCCCGATGCCGAGCTCTTGATGTAATAAACCTTCTGCTCACTCAACTGTGCCAACGATGTGAGCGATGCACTGCAAAATACAGCCATCGCAAACATTGTCTTCAGTTTGTAAGCTGGTTTACGATTAGTTTGCTTCATTTATTTGTATTGAAAGGTATTGTTATTTACTTGTTTGCAAAGACAAGCACGGATGTTTGGCTTGTCTGTGTTTTTCAGTCTGCACTGCGGATGACAGTTCGTCTGTTGGTTGCAAATTTACATGATTTTATGTGGCGAGCAAAATTAGGGTCGGATAAATTAAGTAACTTTGTAACCGACAACAAGCATATAACGTAGCAGGTGTTCACTATTGCTTTCATGCTGTCGGAAAGCTGATGCGCCAAAAGACGTGCTTTCTGTGTGAGGATAACACCTGCTTAAAAGACACTCTGTACAGTTCCATGCAACTCAACGAACTATTACATACATTTGCCCGACACCCGCAAGTAGGCGCCTTGGCAAAGGTGGTGTGCGACGGCAAACCTGCCCTTACACATTTGCAAGGCTTACAAGCTTCAGCAGCTGCCGTGGCCTTTGCCGCGCTCAGCGAACGCAAGCAAAAGGCGGAACGCCCCTTCCTTATTATACTTAACGATGAGGAAGAGGCGGGATACTTCTATCATGACCTGACACAGATGTTGGGCGATGAGATGGCACTTTTTTATCCATCGACCTACCGCCGTGCCGTGAAATATGCCCAACGCGATGCTGCTAACGAAATATTGCGCACCGAGGTGCTCAACCGTCTTTCGGCACAGCACAACAAGGCGGGCATGCTGTTTGTGGTAACATTTCCCGCTGCCTTGTCTGAACGGGTGGCGCCGCTGAAGGACATGGCCGAAAACACACTGCACCTGCAAACAGGCAGCGAATATGACCTGACGGAGCTGACAAAGCGACTGGCCGCCATTGGCTTTGTGCGCAAGGACTATGTGTATGAACCTGGAGAGTTTGCTGTGCGTGGCTCAATACTCGACGTGTACTCATACGCCTCGGAATATCCCTTCCGTATTGACTTTTTTGGCGACGAGGTGGACAGCATACGCACCTTTGAAGTGCAGACGCAGCTGTCGAAGGACAAGAAGGAAGAAGTGAGCATTGTGCCTGACACCGAGCAGCATGCTCGCGAGGCGCTTGTGCCATTTACCGACTATCTGCCTGACAATACTGTGTTGGTGGTGAAGGACTTGGGGTATGTGCACGATGCCATCGAACGCATTTACAATGAGGGTTTTGCACGTCAGGCGCAGCAGGAGCTGGAGGCTGCATCTGAGATGGAGGAAGCGGAACAACTGGCACGGCTCAAAAAGGAGTCGCTGCTCACCACAAGTGAGGCTTTTCTGCGCGGTGTGGCACACCTGCAGCGCATCAATATTGGCGCACAGCCCCTTGGCGAAGCACAAACAGTGATACGGTTCAATACCTCGCCACAACCGCTCTACCACAAGAACTTTGATTTGCTCAAACAGAACCTGAGCCAGTTCAAGGCCGACGGCTATGACATTTACATACTGGCCGACAGTGCCAAGCAGACTGAGCGATTGCAAAGTATATTTGAGGAGATGAATACTGCAAGCCAACTGTTCAAACCGGTACTGCGCACGCTGCATGGCGGATTTTCGGACAATGACTTGAAGGTGTGCTGCTTTACTGACCACCAAATCTTTGACCGTTTTCATAAATACAACCTGAAGAGTGACCATGCACGCGATGCCAAAATGGCGCTGTCGCTCAAGGAACTCATGCAGTTTGAACCGGGCGACTATGTGGTGCACATCGACCATGGCGTAGGACGCTTTGCCGGACTTGTGCGCATGCCTGGCAATGACGGCGAAATGCAAGAGATGATAAAACTTACATACAAGAACGACGATGCCGTGTATGTGAGCATTCATTCGTTGCACAAGGTGTCAAAGTATAAGGGCAAAGACGGCGAACCGCCACGTATCAGTAACTTGGGCACTGGTGCCTGGGACAAACTGAAGGAGCGCACAAAGAAGAAGATTAAGGACATTGCACGCGATCTTATCAAACTTTACTCGCAACGCAAGGAGGAGAAAGGCTACGCTTTTAGCCCCGACTCGTTTATGCAACACGAGCTTGAGGCTGGGTTTGCCTATGAGGACACCCCCGACCAACTGCGCGTAACACAGGAGGTGAAGAAGGACATGGAAAGCAGCAAGCCCATGGACAGACTGGTGTGTGGCGACGTGGGATTTGGCAAAACCGAAATTGCCGTGCGCGCTGCCATGAAGGCCGCTGCCGACAACAAACAAGTGGCGGTGCTCGTGCCAACTACGGTGCTGGCCCTGCAACACTACAAAACGTTTGCATCGCGCCTGAAGGACTTCCCCGTAAGGGTGGACTACCTCACTCGTGCACGCTCGACGGCACAGACCAAGAAGATACTTGCCGACCTGGCTAAAGGCGACATCAACATTGTTGTCGGGACGCACAAACTGATTGGCAAGAGTGTAAAGTGGCACGACTTGGGATTGCTTATTATTGACGAGGAACAGAAATTTGGCGTGGCGGTTAAAGAAAAGTTGCGCCAGCTGAAAGTGAATGTGGACACACTGACCATGTCGGCCACCCCAATACCACGCACACTGCAATTCTCGCTCATGGGGGCACGTGACTTTAGCGTGATACAGACGCCTCCACCCAACCGCCGGCCTATCCAAACTGAAATTCACACCTTCAGTCACGAGGTGATAGCCGAAGCCATTAACTTTGAAATGAGCCGCAACGGACAGGTGTATATTGTGACGAACCGTGTGGCTTCGCTGCAAAGTCTGGCAAACTTGGTACATAAGTATGTGCCGGACGCACGCATTGCCACCGGACACGGACAAATGCCGCCCGACCAACTTGAAAAGATAATTATGGGCTTTGTCAATTATGACTACGATGTACTCATATCTACCACGATTGTGGAAAACGGTATTGACGTGCCCAACGCCAACACCATCATTATTGATGCCGCACACCACTTTGGACTATCGGACTTGCACCAGATGCGCGGACGTGTGGGACGAGGGTCGCGCAAGGCTTTTTGCTACCTCATTGCCCCACCGCTTGCCATGCTGCCCGATGAGTCGCGCCGCAGACTTGAAGCTATCGAGAACTTCTCGGACTTGGGGTCAGGCATACACATTGCCATGCAGGATCTTGACATCCGCGGCGCAGGCAATTTGCTAGGCTCGGAGCAAAGTGGGTTTATTGCCGACTTGGGCTATGAAACCTACCAAAAGATTTTGGCGGAAGCCGTGACAGAACTCAAGAATGACGAGTTTGCCGATTTGTATGCTGACGAACTGAAAAAGACGGGGCACCTTGGCGGCGAGAAGTTTGTTGACGACTGCACTGTCGAATGCGACTTGCACGCTTATTTCCCCGAAACCTATGTGCCGGGGGCTACGGAACGTATGTTGTTATACCGCGAACTTGATTCGCTCTCGGGTAATGACGACGAGATGGCTGCATTCAGACAACGTATGGAGGACCGCTTCGGCCCTCTGCCCCCCGAAGGCGAAGAGCTGCTGCGCATTGTACCGCTGCGCGCCCTCGGGCGCAAACTTGGCGCTGAACGTTTGACACTAAAAAACCGACGCATGGTGCTCTACTTTGTGTCAAACACCGAAAGTGCCTTCTATCGAAGCGACACGTTTGAACGCATCATAAACTTTGCCACCGCTTCGTACCAACGCTGCAAGCTTGACGAGAACCGCGGTCACCGCCGCATGATTATCAACGATGTGCCCACGGTTGAGAGTGCATTGATTACGCTTAAAAACATTGTGGAAGCTGACCGCAAAGCGTGAGAAATGTGCCCGCACAGCACACAGCGGCACGTTTTTGACACAAAGCTTTCAGGGTGGTTCTAATAATTCTGAAATAGGGATTTGTGCGCTATCGGAAGTGTGTTTTTGAAAGTTTGTGAGGGAGCATAGCGGGCTATGTGACCGAAAAAACTTTCAAAAAGGCACTTTTGAGAGCGTGCAAATCCCTATTTCAGAATAGCAGAACTCTAAAAACAGAATTTTTAGAACCACCCTTCAGCCAATCGGCAATAAATTCGTAACTTTGCCGCGCAATAGTAGGCTTTGGAGAGCCAAATAAGACACAACACAAAATGAAACGACTCCTGACTATAATATGCCTGGTGCTGTTGCCACTATTGGCACTTGCGCAACAAAACAGCACAGACAACACCGCACCTGCCGAAAAGGACTCGGTTGTGGTGAGTTTGCTCACTTGCACACCTGGCAATTTGGTGTATGAATTATATGGCCATACGGCCATTCGCGTACGCGAGGTCGGAGCACGCCAAAGCGACTGGGTGTTTAACTATGGCACTTTTTCGTTTAACCAGCCTCACTTTATGTGGCGTTTCATGTTGGGCGAAACAGACTACGAGCTGGGAGTTGTGCCGTACTACTTGTTTTACGAATCATACGTGCGCGAAGGACGCGGCATTGACGAGCAGGTGCTGAACCTGACACCGGCCGAAGCTAAAAAACTGGTTGATGCCCTGAGCAAGAACCTTGAACCGGAGAATGCCACCTATCGCTACAACTTTTTCTACGACAACTGCGTGACACGTGCACTGCGCGTGATAGAGCAGTCGGTTGACGGACAGGTGGTATGGCCAAAAGCTGACGCCAATAAATCGCTGCGCGACATGGTGCACGAATTTTCGGAACCCAGTCCGTGGAACAAGTTTGGACAAGACTTGCTGCTTGGTGCCGAGGCCGACCAACCCGCCGACATCAACAAGCAACAATTTGCACCAATGTATGCCGAGCGCTTTGTCAATGATGCCACTATAAAAGGTGCTGACGGCAAATTGCGCCATCTTGCAGCCCCATCACGCACTCTGCTGCCCGAGCAACCGGTTTTAGCAGAAAAGAACTTCCCTGTCACACCGATGTGGACGTTTGGCATACTTCTTGCTCTGACCATTGCCATCAGTGCGGCAGATATTGGGCGCAAAAAGTACCATTGGCAATATGACGTGCTACTCTTTGTGGCGCAAGGACTGACGGGCTGCATTATCACCTTCTTACTGCTGTTCTCATCGCACCCCGCGGTTGGCAGTAATTGGTTGGCATTGCTTTTCAACCCCATGCCACTTGTGCTATTCCCCTGGTTTATGAAAGCCGCAGCCAACGGGCACCGCAGCTGGGTCATGTACATACAAATTGCCATGGTAGTGATGGCCCTCATAGTTGGTATAGCCGGTTTACAATACTTCCCCAATGAGGTGTATATCATTGCATCAATCCTGCTTGTGCGCGTTGCAACACACTTTTGCATGACAAACAAAGGCAAGTAATTGGGTGCTAAAGTATGCTATCACTCGATTTTAGCAGACTGAACGCTATATATCATGGCTAAAACACTCGCTATATTCCTATATTATTAAAACACATACCTTCCTACGTAAGCATACGAATATGAAACAATCTCGCCACATAGCACCGCAGCGCGCCTCGGTTATGCGTCTGCCCCTGCTCATGTCGTTGCTCACCGCAATGACTGTGCTTTCGGGGCCCGAAGCATCGGCTGCCGGAACGGGAGTGCCCCGTGTGGTGGTAAGCATATTGGTAGACCAACTGCGCACCGATTATATGAATGCCTTCATGCCGCTTTACGGGCAGGAAGGCTTTGTGCGTTTGTTGAACGAGGGACGTGTTTACTCACAAGCAGAATATCCGCAATACCGCCCTGACCGCGCTTCGGCCGCAGCCACTTTGGCTACAGGCACCACGCCTTACAACCATGGCGTAGTGGGCTTGAAATGGCTCGACCGTGAGACTCTGCGCCCCGTATTTTGCGTTGACGACAAACGCTACCCAGGGGTGCAGACAAGTGATGCGTCATCACCCACTTTTCTGGGGGTATCGACCCTTGGCGACGAGCTTAAAGTGGCCACCGAAGGCAAATCGTTGGTTTATGCCATCGCGCCTTATCGCGATGCGGCCATATTGAGTGCCGGACATGCCGCAGACGGAGCATTGTGGATTGATGACCGCACCGGACAGTGGTGCAGCACATCATACTACGGAAAGACGCTTCCGGCCTGGGTCACCGTGCTCAACAGCCAAAGCCTTGACAGCAGGCTCAAGTCGCTCACATGGCGGCCTTCAAACGATTTAGTAGGGAACTTTTCCTACTTCTTGTCTGGCGGCATGAAAAAGCCCTTTGCCCACAAGTTTACAGGCGACGGGCGGTTTGCCACATTCAAAACAAGCGGACTGGTGAATGAGGAGGTGGTGCACGCTGCCACACAATGCCTCAACAGCACCCTGATGGGGACTGATGCCATTACCGACTATTTGGCTCTGACACTCTATGCCGGCAATATTGACCACCGCACTGTGAGCGAAAGCCCAATGGAGCTGCAAGACACTTATGTGCGGCTTGACAATGCTTTGGCACAACTCGTTAAGTCGGTTGAACATAAGGTGGGACGCGGCAACGCATTGTTTGTATTGACGTCGACCGGATATGCTGACGAGGAAACTACCGACCTGACCAAATACCGCATACCAAGCGGCACCTTTGATGTGGAACGTGCGGCAGCATTGCTCAATATGTACTTTGTGGCCGTTTACGGACAGGGGCAATATGTGGAGTCGAGTTTTGGCACACAATTATACCTTAACCACAAACTGATAGAGCAGAAGCAAATCAACCTGGCAGAAATGCTTGAACGCGCACAGGACTTTTTGCTGCAACTATCAGGGGTTAAAGATGTGTACACCTCGTCACGCCTGCTACAAGGGGCGTGGACTCCTGGCATCAGCCGTATGCGCGGCAGCTATAACCCGCGCTACTCGGGCGACGTGCTGATTGAGGTGGCGCCAGGCTGGCATTATGTTAACAACTCCACGCACGAGAAACAGCTGGTGCGTGAGTCATATATTCCTTTTCCCATAATATTCCTTGGCGAAGGGTTTAAGGCTGAAACTATCAGCACACCCGTCACCATTGACTATGTGGCTCCGACACTGTCGAAGGCCATACGCATACGTGCACCGAATGCCTGCAGCGTGGCACCGCTATAAGACTGCCGTTTTGACACACACAACATATCATAACGGCGAGGTGCCCCTCGTATACATCCCTATTTAATTAAACGAAATAATAAACAACACAATAATACCCTGTATTATCCCCACTCGGCTTTAGACAACTTCATGCACGAGAAAAGGATCAGGGCCATCATTATGGATATTAACAAATTCCTCAGCAAACTATTCGGTAACAAGTCTACACGCGACATGAAACTCATTCAGCCGTGGGTGGAGAAAATCAAAGCGGCTTATCCCGCTATTCAGGCTCTCGACAATGACGCGCTGCGTGCCAAAACCAAAGAACTGCAGCACACCATTCAACACTCTGCCGACGACATCAAGGAGAAGATTGAAGAGCTGAAAGGCAAAGTGGAGGAAACTCCAATTGAAGACCGCGAAGTAATTTTCAGTCAAATTGACAAGCTCGAAACCCAAGTGCTCGACCGCATGGAGGTTGCCCTCAACGACGCGCTGCCCGAAGTGTTTGCCATTGTAAAGGATACCGCACGCCGCTTTGCTGAAAACGAGACCATCGAGGTGACTGCCAATGACTTTGACCGCGAACTTGCCGCAAGTCACGACTTTGTAACCATTGAGGGCGACAAGGCCATTTACCAGAACCATTGGGTGGCTGGTGGCAACGACACCAAGTGGAACATGGTGCACTACGATGTGCAGCTGTTCGGTGGTGTTGTACTGCACCAAGGCAAAATTGCCGAAATGGCAACGGGTGAAGGTAAAACCCTCGTGGGTACTCTACCTGTATTTCTCAATGCCCTTACCGGTAACGGTGTGCACGTGGTGACAGTGAACGACTACCTGGCCAAGCGTGACTCAGAATGGATGGGCCCGCTCTACATGTTCCATGGCCTGTCGGTTGACTGCATCGACAAGCATCAGCCCAACTCTGAGAGCCGTCGCCGCGCCTACCAGGCAGACATCACCTTTGGTACGAACAATGAGTTTGGCTTCGACTACCTGCGCGACAATATGGCCATGAGCCCCAAAGACCTTGTACAGCGCCGCCACAACTATGCCATCGTCGATGAGGTGGACTCTGTGTTGATTGACGATGCCCGTACACCGCTTATTATATCAGGCCCTGTGCCCAAGGGCGATGACCAGTTGTTTGAGCAATACCAGCCTTTGGTACAACACCTTGTTGAGGTACAACGCAAACTGGCCACACAATATTTGGCCGAAGCCAAACAGCTCATCAAGTCGGGTGACAAGAAACAGGAAGAAGAAGGTTTCCTTGCCCTGTTCCGCAGCCACAAGGCTCTGCCTAAGAACAATCCGCTCATTAAGTTCCTCTCTGAAACTGGTATCAAAGCCGGTATGCTCAAGACTGAGGAAATCTATATGGAGAACAACAACCGCCGTATGCCCGAGGCTGTTGAACCTCTTTACTTTGTTGTGGACGAGAAAATGCACAGTGTCGACCTTACCGACAAGGGTAACAAATGGTTGGCCGACCAGGTGCATGACGACCAGCTCTTTGTGCTGCCCGACATCACTACCGAACTTTCACAGCTCGAGACAGACAAGACATTGAGCGACGAGGAACGCTTAAACAAAAAGGACGCCCTGCTGCAAGATTACGCCATCAAGAGCGAGCGCGTACACACCATATTGCAGTTGCTCAAAGCCTACACCATGTTCCGCATCAACGAGGAATATGTGGTAATGGACGGCCAGGTTAAGATTGTCGATGAACAAACAGGCCGTATCATGGAAGGCCGCCGTTGGAGCGATGGCCTGCACCAGGCTGTTGAGGCAAAGGAGCACGTAAAGGTTGAAGCCGCCACACAAACTTTTGCCACCATCACACTGCAGAACTATTTCCGTATGTACCACAAGTTGGCTGGTATGACCGGTACTGCAAGCACCGAAGCTGGCGAATTCTGGAACATCTACAAACTCGATGTAGTGGAAATTCCAACCAACCGTCCTATCGCGCGTATTGACATGAACGACCGCGTTTATAAGACCAAGCGCGAAAAGTACAAGGCGGTTATCGAGGAAATTGAAAAGATGCGTCTGGCCGGACGTCCCGTACTGGTTGGTACGACCAACGTCGACGTGAGCGAACTCCTCAGCCGTATGCTCCAACTCCGTGGCATACCCCATCAGGTGCTTAACGCCAAACTTCACCAAAAGGAAGCCGACATCGTGGCCAAAGCAGGACAAAGCACTATGGGCAAAGTGGTGTTTACCGACGAGCAAGGCAACAAGATTGAAGAAGAGCGCATGCTCGGTGCCGTAACCATCGCCACCAACATGGCCGGACGTGGTACCGATATTAAACTTACTGACGAGGTGAAGGCTGCCGGCGGTTTGGCCATTATTGGTACCGAACGTCATGAAAGCCGCCGCGTCGACCGCCAGTTGCGTGGTCGTGCCGGTCGTCAGGGCGACCCGGGTTCTTCAGTATTCTTCGTTTCACTCGAAGACAACCTCATGCGTCTGTTCGCCTCTGAACGAATTGCCCGTGTAATGGACAAGCTCGGCTTTAAGGACGGCGAGATGATTGAGGCCAAGATGATAAACAACAGCATCGAACGTGCACAGCGCAAGGTCGAAGAGAACAACTTCGGCATTCGTAAGCGCTTGCTCGAGTACGATGACGTAATGAACAAGCAGCGCACCGTTATCTACGAAAAGCGCCGCCACGCATTGATGGGCGAACGTGTGGGCATGGATATTGCCAACATGATATGGGACCGCGTCATCAACATTATCGAAAAGAATGACTACGAGGGCTGCCGCGAGGGCTTTATCGAAATATTTGCCATGGAGGTACCCTTCAGCGAGGCCGACTTTGACAACATGAACCGCGACGACCTCTACGAAAAGGCCTTCGAAGCTGCCATGGCTGCCTTCAAACGCAAGACCGACCGTATGGCCGAAGTGGCAATGCCCGTTATCAAACAGGTGTACGAAACTCAAGGCGAGGTGTACGAAAACATTCTCGTGCCCATCACCGACGGCAAGCTGGTTTACAACATTCGCACCAACCTCAAAAAGGCTTACGACACAGAGTCAAAAGAAGTTGTAAAGGACTTTGAAAAGGCCATCATTCTGCACAACATTGATGATGCTTGGAAAGAGAACCTGCGCGAACTCGACGATTTGAAGAAGTCTGTACAGAATGCCTCATACGAGCAAAAGGATCCCCTGCTCGTGTTCAAGCTTGAGAGCGTTCAACTCTTTGACAAGATGGTGAACCGCATCAACAACGAGACTGTGGCCACCCTCATGCGCGGACAAATCCCCGTACAGGCTCCGCAGGAGGTGCAGGAAGCCGCTCCCGAAGAGAGTGCACCGCAACAAGGACTCACCACATCGCACGAGACACTCGACGAGGCTGGCGACCCCGAAGCTGCTGCCGCCGCATCAGCCGACACACGCGAGCACCACAACCAACCCATTGTAAAGCAAAAGGAACCCGGACGCAACGATCCGTGTCCATGCGGAAGTGGCAAGAAATATAAGGACTGCCACGGACGCAACAAATAAAGGGGTGTTCAACATCATTCAGAACACTTACTTATAACACTATCTCCGCACAAACGGGTGCGGCCAACCACAAGCAACGTGGTCTGGCCGCACCCGTTTGGCTTTAAGCAGGTATTTCGTTGTTCGACACCACCGAGACGGGGGGCTATACGGGCAACACCCTTGCTCCACAAGCTGCGCTCGAACGGGTGCTCGCCCGGCAGTTTGATGGTTTGGACATTTTGAAAGAAATCTGCAGCGCGGTGTTGTCACAACATATTGCCGCCCGCTACGAGGGTCCGTTGGGTGTGGACATGATGTTGGTAAAGACGGTCCAAGGCATCATGTTGCACCCGTGCATCGAGGTGAATTTGCGTCGCACCATGGGGTATGTGGCACTCGATGTGGCACGTGCCGAATACGACTTGCCCTCGGTGCTGAGGCCGTTGTTTGGGTGATTTTTGTTGATGTGAATGCAAAAAAATGTGTGTTTTGTTGGGATAACTTGTTATATTGGGTATATTTGCAAACAATATATTGCAATTTTATAATCTAACATCAATTAAGCTATGAAATTTACATTCAACAAACAATTCATGGTACTCATGTTCTTGTTGCTAAATTGTTTTGCGGGCTATGCCGCAAATGAAGACTTGATTACCAGACAAATCACCATCAAACTAACAGAGGCAGGTACATTGCCTGACAAGATTGGGCGTAGCGAGAAGAATCTTGTTACGAACCTAAAAATAATCGGTGAAATAAATGGTTCCGATTTGCGCTTTATACGTGAGATGGCTGGTAGTGAAGTAAATGGACATCGCACTTCTGGTAATCTCTCTGTTTTAGACTTGTCAGAAGCAAGATTCGTAGCAGAAGGTGATACATATTATACCGGCAATGATATAATTAGTGATCGCTCCTTTCAGGACTGCAAATCTTTGACAAGTGTAATTATTCCATCAAGCGTGACAGAGATTGGAAAGTTTGCCTTCTCAGGTTGTATTTAGAACCTTATAACTAACCATAACTTACTATGACTAACCAAACATAAAGCCTTGATTTTCAATACTATTTGATTTTTAACACTTTCTGAGTGCTTTTT
>ERZ1034680.580-NODE-580-length-17396-cov-5.545297_pt1 | contig 17396 bp, 9 predicted proteins | sample MGYA00520639_ERZ1034680 | MGnify/ENA primary metagenome ERZ1034680 (study PRJEB33766, sample SAMN09781760) | gut metagenome | biome: gut microbiome | host: Homo sapiens | place: Madagascar | study: EMG produced TPA metagenomics assembly of the PRJNA485056 data set...
CCTTATAATACTGTATGGGGACGCGGCGAGAACGTAGTGAACGGCGTTCAGGCTGGCGCTCTTTCCAATCCCGACCTAAAGTGGGAGGAGAGCATCCAGACCGACCTCGGACTCGACCTCGGATTCTTCGACAATGCCCTCACTTTCTCTGTAGACTGGTTCAAGAAGAAGACCAGCGGCATGATCATCTCTATGCCCATCCCTAACTATGTAGGCTCGGAAGCACCGCTCGGCAACGTCGGCGACATGGAGAACAAGGGCGTGGAAATGGAAATCGGATATAAGTGGTACGTAGGCAAAGCCAAGTTCCACGTCAAGGGCAACGCTTCTTATCTGAAGAACACACTGACCAATCTCGGCAACACATCAGGATACCTCGAGCTTGACAATATGCAGAACACCGGCACCATCACACGTGCCACCAACGGTGAGCCGTTCCCTTACTTCTACGGATACAAGACCAACGGCATCTTCCAAACTATGGACGAGGTGAAGGCATACGTCAACGACAAGGGAGAAATGCTGCAACCTAACGCCAAGCCCGGCGACGTGCGCTTCGTGGACGTAGACAAGAACGGAACCATTGACGCTGCAGACCGCACAAAGATCGGTAAGGGTATGCCTGACTGGACATACGGATTCACCTTCGGAGCGGAGTACAAGGGATTCGACTTCATGTTTATGATTCAGGGAACCATCGGCAACGACATCTACGACGCCACACGACGCACCGACGTTCGTCCCGCCAACCTGCCGTCATACATGCTCAACCGCTGGACCGGTCCTGGCACAAGCAACAAGTATCCGCGCTTCGTCGTAGGTGACGGCACCAACTGGCAGAGCTCAGACCTCTACGTCACGGACGGTTCGTATATGCGTCTGAAGAACATTCAGCTCGGCTATACGCTGCCGAAGAACATCACACAGCGCTTCTACGTCAACAATCTTCGCGTGTATGTAGCTGCAGAGAATCTCCTTACCTTCACCAAGTATGCCGGATATGATCCTGAGATATCGTCAGGCGGCACCTCACTTGGCGTCGACTATGGTGTCTATCCGCAGAGCCGCACATTCACTGTAGGCGTGAACGTCGGATTCTAAGAGAAATACAGATGTACGCAAATACGTTAAATCTAAAAAAACAGAAACCGTTATGAAATCAATAAACAAATATATAATCGTCGCAGCACTCGCTACGCCGCTCGCACTTACAAGCTGCTCGGACAGTTTCCTTGAGGTCACACCTCCCGACAAGGCCACCGTCGACGAATACTTCAGTTCATACGACCATATCATCGAGGCTATGGCTGCCACATACAATCCTATGCGCCAGTACGACTGGAACAACAGCCAGTATGCTCCGCTCACACTCTGCTCTGACGTTATGGGCGATGATGTGTGGCCCGGCGGTTCGGGCATCAGCGACAACCAGCACCTGCACAAGATGTTCAACTTCGAGTCGACGCAGAATTCTTCCGACGCTCTTTCCGGCATCTGGGACCAGAGCTTCAAGGGAGTGCGCAATGCCAATGACGTGCTTCGCTACATAGACAACTCAAAGCAGAGCCTCACTGACGCACAATACAACACGCTTTCTACAGAGGCACGCACGCTTAGAGCGTTCTATTACATGCAGCTGTGGAAGTTCTATGGCAACATACCTTTCTATATGGAGAACCTCAAGGCTCCTTACATTGCCGAACAGAAGCAGGCAGATGAGGTTTACGAAGCAGTGATCAGCGACCTTGAGTCAGCCATCAGCCTCAACGCCCTGCCTATGAAGTGGGACGACGACAACATCGGACGTATTAGTCAGGCTGCAGCATACATGATTTACGCCGAAATGGTGATGTATCAGAACGATGAGGCACGTTATCAGAAGGCTCTCTCGTTCATGCAGCAGATTATTGGCGACACCGACAACTACGACCTCAACCCTGACTATGCAGGCATCTTCCTTGAAAGCGGCGAATGGACAAAGGAGAGCATCTTCGAGATTTGCTATAAGGACGACAATGCTGTGCGTGCATGGGGCGACGGCGTGGTCAACGCAGGCGGAACCATCTATCCGCGCCTTATCGGTCCGGCTGGCGGTGTGCCAGAGGACGGAGTGGACAACGGATGGGGATTCGAACCCGTTCGTGAGGAAACTTACAATATGTTTGCCGAAGGCGACAGCCGTCGCGACGCAACAGTATATGATGCCCGCAAGGCTTCTTATACGAAGCGTTATCAGGACACCGGACTGTGGCTTAAGAAGTATCTGCCTTACACGGAGAACAACAAGGACCAGAAGGCTGACGGCGACCTCAACTTCAACAACAACCTGCGCATCTATCGCTTTGCTGAGACACTGCTCAATGCCGCCGAACTGCTCGTACGTACCAACGGCGACCAGACCAAGGCACAGGAATATCTCAATCGTGTTCATCACCGTGCAGGACTGACAGACAACCGTGCAGCCACCATCGACAACATCATCGACGAGCGTCATCTTGAGTTTGTGGGCGAAGGCAAGCGTTATTGGGATCTTGTACGCACCGGCAAGGCAGCCTCTACACTTACTCCTGATGCTTACGGCTACCGCACAAACACATGGAGCGAGAGCAAGAAGTATCTGCCTATACCACTGAGCGAGATTGACGCCGCACACGGAACACTAAAGCAGAACAATTATTAAAATCTAAAAAAACAACGAGACTATGAAACTCAACAAGATATATACTCTGGCTCTTGCCGCCCTTTCCTTGGCGGCTTGCAGCCCCGAGGATTTCGACGGCGTGTCGGAAGCAGGTCTGCCAGTAGCCGAAAACGCTAAAGTGACAGCAACCGTAGACGAAGCCACCAACACCGTAACCTTCAATCTCGAAGGCGACGGCATCTATCCGATGTGGTACATTCCGGTGGACGGCAAAGAAGTGACAAAGAATCCTGTATACTCCACTCTCAATCCTCTGCAGAAGATATGGAGCAATGCCGGCGACTATAAGATTTGTTATCGCGTGGGCAACCATAACGGTCTGTCGCAGGGTATGGGCGAGACAACGTTCCACATCGCCAACTCACTGACCAACTACGACGAGCTGCTTGCCATGCTTTGCGGCAAGGAATGGCGCATTGCTTCTACCGAAGCAGCCCACATGGGTTGCGGTCCTTCAGGTACGGACGGCACAGAATGGTGGTCAGCCAAGCCTAACGAAAAGGCAGATTTCGGCGTTTACGATGACCGTATCAGCTTCGGCACCGACTATTCATACACATACGATCCGGGCGAAGGCGGAACAGTATACGTCAACAAGGATTGTAGCGTTCTCGGCGGACCGCAGTCAGAAGACTTCATGGCTCCAGTAGACGGCAAGAAGAAGAGTTCGTTCAAGCTCTCAACAGAGGGCGAGGACATCTATATGACAATGCCTGCCGGCACTTACTTCCCTTACATTCCAGCAGACGGCGCATTCAACGGCGAGCTGAAACTGCGCATCGAGAGTCTTGTGGGCAGCACAATGACGCTCGTCTGGGACAACGGCGAAATAGCTTGGCATTACATTCTGACCAATGCTGATGAAGGATTCCAGGGCTTTAACGCCTCAAGCGACTGCAACCTATGGAAGTCATGCCAGTACAGCAATACGTTCTACTATGCTCCGGGTTGGGCGCAGATAGCTGATCCTACGCTTACTGCCGACGGCAACAAGTATGTCATAGAGCTGCCCACCGCCACTACAGACCAGTGGCAGGCACAGGTGCACTTCCACACTGATATGGCTACCAACGCAGACAATTCGTACGACTTCTCTGCCAAGCTGCTCTCTTCCACCGACCACAACAATGTTACTGTCAAGCTTACCAAGGAAGGCGATGACAATACTTACTACTTCATGGAGAACATTCAGCTCAAGGCTGGTCAGGAATACATATTCTATAAGAGCAATATGGCTGGCATAGATATGGACAAGATTAATCTCGTGTTCGACTTCGGTGGAAATGCTGAGAACACAAAGATAACCGTACGCGACATCGATCTGCAGGAGCATGGCTGCGATGGCATTGAGGCACCGGCAGAGGATGAAGACAAGACAGTGTATACGTATGACAGCGAGTCGAACCTGTGGAAGACATACGTAGACGATAAGGGCAACGAAGGATTCACCACCACATTCTTCTATGCGCCGGGATGGAACCAGATTGCAGACCCCGACTTCTCTGTCAACAACGGCAAGTACACCGTGGTTCTGCCTGAGGCAACAAGCGACCAGTGGCAGGCTCAGGTGCATGTAGTGACCGGCATCCCTGCCGAGGCAGACACCGAGTACGACTTCTCTTGCAAGTTCCTCGCAAAGAAGGACATCAATGGCGTGACAGTAAAACTCACCGACACAGCCAGCGATGACAACTTCTTCTTTGCCAACCGCTACGACCTCAAGGCCGGCACAGAGTATCAGGTGAAGATCCCTGCCGTGAAAATGGGAAAAGGCAAGGCAGATGCCCTTAAACTTGTGTTCGACTTCGGTGGTTGTCCTGCCGATGAGAAGATCGACATCTACAATATTATATTACAGAAGACAGCAAAATAAAAACGCAATACATTTATGAAGAAGACAATGATTCTGACATCTCTCTTCGCTGCCGCCATCAGTCTGATGGCGTGCAGCAACGAGACCGACATAACATACGCTCCGCAACAGAACATCACGATAACACAAAAATCTGTATCGATGGGCAATAACGGAGGCAGTATCAGCGTTGAAGTATCAAGCGACCATGAATTCGCAGCATACACCAACGACGCTTGGCTGACAGTTTCGCCGACAAACAGCACCGGCAAAACAGCCACGCTCACCATCACAGCCGAACCTAACACGGGAGCAGAGCGCACCGGTAAGGTGATGGTTTGGTCGGGAGGCTCACGCGACAGCATCAGCGTTGTGCAGTCTACAGGACAGCAAGAAGACATCAAGTGCCCGTTGAGCGGCTACGAGCTGGTATGGAACGATGAGTTCAGCGGTTCGAAAGTAGGCAGCGACTGGACGTGGGAAGTGAAACCCGCAGGATGGGTGAACAACGAATTGCAGAACTATGTGCAGGACGACAAGGTGGCGCAGGTCAGCAACGGCACGCTTAAGATAAACCTCATCAATGACGGCGGCACCATAAAGAGTGCCCGTCTCTACGCCCGTCAGACCACTGGATGGCAGTATGGCTACATCGAAGCAAGCATCAAGTTGCCTAAGGGCAAGGGCACATGGCCCGCTTTCTGGATGATGCCCGTCAACTTCAAGACGTGGCCCGGCGATGGCGAGATAGACATTATGGAGGAAGTTGGCTACGATGCCAACGTCGTCGTGTCAACAATCCATTGCAACAAATACAACAACGGCGGCACTGCCATCGAGTCGGCACGCAAGAAGGTCTCCACCGCACAAAGCGAATTCCACAAGTACGCAATGGAATGGACCAAAGACTACATGACGTTCTACGTTGACGGCGAAAAGCTCCTCACCTACAAAAACGACGGAACCGGCAAGGACGCATGGCCGTTTGACGCAGCCTTCTATCCTATCCTCAATCTCGCTTGGGGCGGTGCTTGGGGCGGACAGCAAGGCTTGGATGAGAGTTGCCTTCCCGCCACAATGGAGGTTGACTACGTAAGAGTGTTCCAAAAGAAATAGAAAATAAAACGAAAGAATGAAGAAAACCAATATAGCATTGGCAGCCCTGTTTCTCCTCTCTCCTGCAACCATCTTTGCAGGAAAGAAGAAGCAGCTGCCTCCAATGAATGAGTTCGTTACCGAACTGATGCAGAAGATGACTCTGGAGGAGAAGATCGGACAGCTGAATCTGCTCCCCGGAGGCGACCTTACCACGGGCGCCGTAATGAATTCGCCGCTTGCAGAAAAGGTGGGAGCGGGCGAATTGGGTGCAATCCTTAACGTCAAGGGCGTAGAGAAGATAAAGAATCTGCAGGAGATAGCTGTTAAGAAGACACGTCTCGGCATCCCTCTTATCTTCGGACAGGACGTCATTCATGGCTATCAGACCGTATTCCCATTGCCGTTGGCTCAAGCCTGTTCGTGGGATTTGGCGATGATTGAGCGTGCCGCACAAGTGGCAGCAGCCGAAGCCACAGCCTCGGGCATCAACTGGGTGTACAGTCCTATGGTGGACGTTGCCGTCGATCCGCGTTGGGGACGAGTGGCTGAAGGTGCGGGCGAAGACCCTTACCTGACCTCGCAAGTGGGCGCCGCAATGATTCGCGGCTATCAGGGCAACTACTCTGACCATAACGCAATGGCTTGCGTCAAGCACTACGCTCTGTACGGCGCCTCTGAGTCAGGACGCGACTACAACACCGTGGACATGAGTCACGTACGCATGTATAATCAGTATTTTGCTCCTTACAAGGCTGCTGCCGAGGCTGGAGCCGGCTCGTTCATGACCTCGTTCAACATCGTTGACGGCGTTCCTGCCACAGCCAACAAGTGGCTTATCGACGATGTTCTGCGCAAGGAATGGAAGTTCGATGGATTCGTAGTCACCGACTATGGCTCTATAAACGAGATGATGATGCACGGCATAGGCAATCCACTCTCCAACACAGCACAGGCTCTGAAGGCTGGCACCGATATGGACATGTGTTCGGAAGCATTCGTACGTAACCTTAAGACCTGCCTTGAGAAGGGCACTGTGAAGATGAGCGACATCGATCAGGCTTGCCGCCGCGTGCTTGAGGCGAAATACAAGCTCGGACTCTTTGCCGACCCCTACCGCTTCTGCGACGCCAAGCGTGAGAAGACAGAGCTTTACACCGCCGCCAACCGTAGCGTTGCACGCGACATGGCTGCCGAGACATTCGTCCTTCTGAAGAATCAGAACAGCCTGTTGCCACTTAAGAAGCAGGGCACCGTGGCTCTCGTAGGTCCACTTGCCGACACCCGTAACAACCTTCCCGGTTCATGGTCAACTGGCGACAAGCCTGAGAAATACTCCACTCTGCGCGAGGCAATGACCCGTTATCTTGACGGCAAAGCCACAGTTCTCTACGCCCAAGGTTCCAATATCTATCTGGACGAGAAACAGCAAAAGGAGATTGAGTTCGGTCGACCTATAGAACGTGGCGACCAGAAGCGTATGATGCAGGAAGCACTTGACGTGGCACGTAAGGCGGACGTAGTGGTGGCATGTCTCGGCGAGATGGCAGAAATGAGTGGCGAGTGCGCCTCTCGCACCAATCTGGAACTGCCAGACGCACAGATGATACTCCTGAAAGAACTGGTAAAGACGGGCAAGCCCATTGTGCTGCTCAACTTCTCAGGCAGGGCAACCGTCCTGAAATGGGAGTCAGAGAACGTGAATGCCATTATGAACGTATGGTTTGCAGGTTCTGAGACAGGTGATGCTGTCTGTGATGTGCTCTTCGGCGACAAGGTTCCGACAGGCAAGACGGTCAACAGTTTCCCGCAGAACGTGGGTCAGCTGCCTCTCTATTACAACCACATGAACACCGGACGTCCTGTTCCCGAGGGCACAGACCGCTTCTTCAAGTATCAGAGCAATTACATGGACGTGCGCAACGACGCTCTCTATCCCTTCGGATACGGACTGTCTTACACCACGTACGAGTATGGCGACCTTACTCTCAGTGCTCCCTCTATGAAAGCAGACGGCACTGTTAAAGCTTCGCTCACCGTAAAGAACACTGGAGAACGCGACGGCGACGAGATTGTTCAGCTCTACATCCACGACGTCAGTGCAAGCATTGCCCGCCCCGTAAAGGAACTGAAAGGCTTCCAGCGCATCCATCTGAAGAGCGGCGAAGCCAAGACCGTGACCTTTGATATCACACGCAAGCAACTCGAATTCTACAACTCTGAACTTAAGCAGGTGGTAGAACCCGGCGAGTTCACCATTATGGTAGGTCCCAACAGCCGCGACGTCAAGGCGGCAAAGCTTACTGTGGAATAAATAACCAAAATATTATTAAGCTCCGAAATCTTAATGGTTTCGGGGCTTTTTTATTGCAAAAATCAAAGCTATATCTTATTATTTTTGTAATTTTACGTTCCTAATCCTAAGAACGAATGAAACCATCAAAACCCAACAGTATCACACTTACCCATATATTACGTCCCCACATAGCCGTAATGGTCATCTTGCTATGGTTCGGAATGTCCGTAGCCCGGTCTGCCGCGCATCCCACAGCCGCATCCATTGACTCCATCCTGCAATGCATAGACGAAGCCATAGCTGCCTCAGACCAGTACGTTCAGAAGAAAGAGGAACGCATTGCGTACCTTAAAAGCCAGGCTGATCAGGCAGAAACCTTGTCCGCCAAGTACGAACTGACCTATCAGCTCTACGCCGAATACCTTCCCTTTGTCAACGATTCTGCCATTTATTACCTTGAGCGATGCTCTGATATAGCACTACAGATGGGTGATGACTCGAAAGCAGGAGGCTGCCTGTCGCTTACTGCGCTGTGCTGTTCCAACGCAGGAATGTACGTAGAGTCAGAAGCAATTCTGAAAACCATCAATCCAGAGAAGCTCCACGGCATTGATCTCGGACTCTACTATTACGCATCCGGTCATATTTCAGGCGAGCTGGCTTACTACGGCAAGTTCGAGAATATGCGCAGACAATACGCCGAAACTTCCGCCAACTACTTCTTATTGGCACAGAAGTATCTGCCCGTCGGTCATAAATACTACAATCAGTGCCGCGAGATGTTGGCACAAGGCAGGAAAGACTATCGTCAGGCACTCGCCATCAACAACGAATGGCTGCATAACGTAAAGCCAGGTTCCCCGGAATATGCCCTCATATCCTTCTATCGTTATCTTGACTATAAGGCATTAGGCGACTCCATACAGATGATGTACAGTCTGGGCGAATCGGTATTGGCGGACATAAGGAACGCCGTAATGGACCAAGGTTCGATGTGGGAGATGGCAAACCTGCTGATGGCAAACGGCGACGTCGATCGTTCTTACCGCTACATCTGCTTCACCTCTGACTGTGCCGACCGGTTCGGTTCGCGCCAGCGTTTGTCCCACATATCGCCACTGCTAACACGCATAGCAAAGGAATATAAGGCCAAAGAGGAAAAGTCAGGTCGTTCGCTGCGCTTCACAGTCATAGCCATAAGCATCCTCTCACTGATGCTTCTCGCCGTCCTTGCATACGTCTATCGGAAACGCAACCAGCTCGCCGTGACGCGTGACCAGCTGGCAAAGTCGAACGCGCAGTTGCAGGATTCCAACGCGCAGTTCTCGTCGCTCAACTCACAGCTCTCATCGCTCAATTCGCAGCTCACCATACTTAACTCCCAACTCTCTGAAGCCAACAGCGTGAAGGACATGTATGTGGGACGCTTCCTCAGACTGTGCTCTGTCTACATTGACAAGCTGGAAGACATTCGCAAGAAGGTCATAAAGCGCGTAAAGAACAGACAATACACCGAACTGGCTGAGCTGACACGCTCCGCCGAGTTCACCAGCAAGGAGACTGACGAGCTGTACGCCACCTTCGACACCGCTTTCCTGCAACTGTTCCCGACGTTTGTGGACGACTTTAATGCATTGCTCAACCCAGAAAGCCACATCTTGCCTCCCGACAACAAGTCGCTCAATACAGCCATTCGCATATTCGCACTCATACGTCTCGGCATAACTGACAGCAGCAAGATAGCCGAATTTCTGCATTACAGCGTCAACACCATATATAATTACAGAGCCAACGTCAAGAACGGAGCCGTGTGCGACCGGGCTGACTTTGAGAACCGCGTGAGACAGATAGGCATGCCGCACAGCAAGGCATAACCAAGAGCATTCTGGAAAGTCTCGGCGCCAGCATCAGCGTAACGTCAGACATAGAGAAGGGAACAACATTTAAGGTTACGTGGGTATAAGACTGTGTGCTTATATATAAAAAAGGGTGTGTCGTCACGACATACCCTTTTTTCAACAAATCTAAAACTTACCTTATACCTAAAACTAACTACTAAACCATTTAAACTAACTACTAAACCAAAATTACTAACTACTATAACTTAAAACAATCAAATTATCTTAAATACAAACTAACTATTCCCTAATACGCCTATTACAACTTTCTTTTTTGTTCTTACCTAAAGAATCTTTGAAGCTGATTTATCGTTTTCTCTGCTGCAAAGTTAGACAAAAGTCCCAAACCTCAAGTACACAAATCGTTCACAAAAGAGTAAAATATGATAAATGTTATTTTTTTATATCTTTATGAACGATTTATGTACATCCATGACCGAAAAAGAATCGTTTTTTCTTTCAAATCACTTGCAACATTGGATATAAAGTTATAAGTTTGCAATAGTAATCATATCTTTTCAATTACATTATAATATATATATGGCAAATTACATACGATTCGACTGGGCTATGAAACGCCTGCTTCGCAACAAGGCCAACCACGCCGTGTTGGAAGGATTGATGTATTCTCTTCTTAACGAGAAATTCACCATCAAGCGTTTTCTGGAAAGCGAGACAAACCAACAGTCTGAGAACGATAAGTTCAACCGCGTGGACATTCTTGCCGAAAACGAGAAGGGAGAGTTGACCATCTTTGAGATACAGAACACACGAGAGTTGACTTACTTCCATCGCATCCTCTATGGTGTGTCTAAAGTGATAACTGACTATATCAACCTTGGCGATGACTACGACAAGGTAAGGAAAGTATACTCCATAAACATCGTTTACTTCTCACTCGGTCAGGCTAAAGATTATGTCTATCATGGCAAGACCGTATTCAGCGGACTGCATGAGCCGCACGACATACTGCGCCTCTCCAACCGTCAGAGCGAAATGTTCTTCGGAGATGACATCAAGAAGGGAGAGAGAACGAAGCGTGAGGCTGGCGACATCTTTCCCGAGTATTACCTGCTTTGTGTAGACAATTTCGACAAGCTGGCAGTCAACAACCTTGACGAATGGATAGCCTTCCTTAAGACGGGAGAAATAACGGATGAACCCAAAGCCCCAGGACTGGCAGTCGCAAGAGACTGTCTTAATGTTGACAAACTGTCCGTTGCAGAACGTAACGACTATGTAAGACACATGGAGAACTTACGCTATCAGCGCAGCGTCATCATGACTGGATATGATGACGGACTGCAAGAGGGTAGAGCCGAAGGTAGAGCAGAGGGTAGAGCTGAGGGTAGAGCTGAGGGTAGAGCCGAAGGTAGAGCCGAGGGCGCTGACCAACAAAAAATGCAAACTGCCAAAATGATGTTGGAAGACGGTGAATCTGTAGAGAAGGTTATGCGTTATACCGGACTTACACAAGAACAGATAGATACGTTATAACAAAAAACAAAAAGAGAATTTAAAGATGGAGCAAACATGCATCTTTGGGTTGCAATAGCGCCTCTTTTACACACCAATAGTGGCACTATTGGAGTGCAAAAGAGGCTGTTTTGATAAATCAGGGTGTCACAAACGCAACAAAACCCCACAAGAACAGCCAAACAAATCTCTAAAACAGATTTTTATTTTGTAACAGGTTTTTACTTGTTTGTACGATATTTGCATATCTAAAATCTTACTTATCGAGCATCTTGAGCGACTGCACGAACCATACATTCATCTCGCCTGCACCACGATGGTTCCATGCGTAGTAAGGGATGAGCGTCAGCTTCTGCTGCTTCACAGCCACGCCGTCAGCGTTCTCCTCAAGCATCTGCGCATCTGTGGTGATGGCCTTTACAGCGAATGAGGGAGCACCGGCTGTCTCGGTGTTATCCACCTTATAGTCATTTACTACTGTGAACTTCGGCTGCTTGTTCATAACGGCACGAAGAACCGGCTCGCCCTGATTGTCGGCAGCCTCAGCACAGTAGACTATCGGACCGCGCTCAACGGCTACGCGTCCCTCGTCGTCCTTTACGTTCTGATTGGCAACAACGGTGCGGACGGGCATGTCGAAGTGGATGCGGACGACGTCGCCCTTCTTGATGTTCTTCACCGGCAGGTAACCCTTGTTGGCGACAAGGTCAGCCTCCACCTTCTTGCCGTTAACAGTAACGGTGTAAGCGGGACGCTCATTGTCGCTGTACTTATAAAGGTCGCTCGGCAATACCTGGTTCTGCACCCATCCCGGGATGCGCACCAGCATGTTGGCGTTCTTTGCAGCAGACTTCACCACGCGAATCTGGATGTCGCCATCCCAAGGATACTGTGTGGTCTCTTCCAGCACTACGTCCTTGCCGCCCACCTGAATGGTGGATGTGTTGGCAGCGAAGAGGTTCACGTATATATTGTTGTCCTTCACGCCGTACAGATAGCCCGGTACTGAAGGGATGAAGCGGCTGAGATTGCTGGGGCAGCAGGCGCAACCGAACCAAGGCTGACGCGTGGTGTTGTTGTCAGCGTTGAAGGCATACTTGCCGTCGCTTGAGAGCGGATTAGGATAGAAGAAGCGACCGCCGTCCATACTCATTCCCGAGATTACACCATTATACAGCGTACGCTCCAGGCAGTCGACATACTTGCTCTCGCCGTGGAGGAGGAACATGCGCTCATACAGATAAACCATGGAGATGGCAGCGCAGGTCTCGTTATAGGCGGTCATGTTGGGAAGCTCATAGTTCTTGCCGAACGCCTCACCCTCATGGCGTGCCCCCACTCCACCGGTCAGATAAACCTTCTTGCCGATGATGTTCTGCCAGATGCGGTCAATCACCTTGATGTAAGCCGAGTCCTGTGTGAGGGCAGCGATGTCGGCAATGCCGGCATACATATATCCTGCACGGACGGCATGACCCACAGCCTCGTCCTGATTAAGGATGGTCTTGTGGCTCTGCGAGTATTCCTGACGGATGTGTGTCTTGCCACGGAAGTCGAGCAGAAACTTTGCCTCGTCCAGATAACGCTTCTCACCGGTGAGAGTGTAGAGGCGTGCGAGTGCCATCTCTGCTATCTGATGGCCCGGCACTACAGTTGCCTGACCTGAGCCTGAACCAACCTCACGGCATACGCAGTCGGCATAACGGCGAGCGATGTCAAGGAACTTGTGGCTGCCCGTAGCCTGATAATGTGCGCAGGCAGCGTCCACCATGTGACCGAGATTGTAAAGCTCGTGGCTGAGGTCTTCCTCTTTCTCCCAACGCTTCTTGCCAGACCATCCGTGAGGATGCTCGGGATTGATGGTGCGAGCGGTGTAGAGATAGCCGTCCGGCTCCTGCGCAGCTCCAACGACGTTAAGCACGCTGTCAATGTAAGCCTTGAGCTTCTTGTCGGGATAAGTCTGAAGAATGTAGCTGGCACCCTCGATGGTCTTATACACGTCGGTGTCGTCAAACGAGAATCCCATAAACTTAGCCACGTCCCATTCCGGTGTCTGCAGTCCTGCATGGCCCGGATGCTTGAGCGTGTAAGCAGCCATGTCGAAGTTCTTGTAGCGGTGTTCGCTCTCACACTTCGAGAAAGCAAGGGGTACGGTCACTTCGCGAGCAGCCTTGAGGCGTGCGCCCCAGAACGAGTTCTGTGCCATCTTCACACTTGTGAACGGCACCTGTGTGTAGGGATAGCCGTTTGCCATCACCTTAGGAGCATTGCTCTTGGCTGACACCGATGCTGATGTAGCCACCAGCAATGCTGCAGAAAGAATGAAGTGCTTCATTATTTATTATTTGATATTTAGTATTTATTATTTTCTAACAATGCTTGGCGTGCTGTCTATGGGCTTTATTGTGCCGTCGGCGTTATACTCCAGCTTCTTCATCACCACGCTGCGCTTGTATGAGTGACCGTCGTGCAGCGAACCGTCGTGGGTGAAGTAGAGCCACTGGTCCTTGAACTTCACGATGGACGGGTGCGTGGTGTTGCTGTTGCCAGAGACTCCGTCGATGAGTCCCATCGGACGCCACGGTCCCATGATGTTGTCGCTCATGGCATAACCCATGCGCTCCGGCCAGCTTACTGCGTATGTGAGATAGTACTTGCCGTCACGCTTGTGCACCCACGGTGCTTCGGTGAAGGGGAAGTCATTGCCGAGGTCTATCTGATGTATCTCGCCGTCTATCTCCGTCATGTTATCCTTCAGACGGGCGATGTAACACTGGCGGTTGCCCCATATTATATAAGGTGTGTTGTCGTCGTCGATGAAGATGGCAGGATCGATGCATGCCCAACTGTGCTTTGAGCCGCGACAGTCCTTGTTGGTGAGCAGCGGCTTGCCGATGGCGTCCTTGTACGGACCCGTAATCTTGTCGCTCACTGCCACGCCGATGCCACACCAGTTGGTGGATACGTACCAGTAATACTTGCCATTACGCTTTGCCACGTGTCCGGCGAAAGCCTGCTTGCTGTCCGCCCACTTGAAGGCAGAGATGTCCAGCCCCACGGGATGCTGGTGCCAATGCTTGAGGTCGGTGGTGGAGAAGGTCAGCCAGTCCTTCATCTTATACTCGTTGTTCGGAGCGTCGTCCTCGTCATGTCCTGCAAAGAGCCAGAGCGTGTCGCCCTCCACGTAGGCTGCAGCATCGGCTGTGTGGACATGGCGGAAGAGCGGATTGCCGTCGGTGATGAGGTCAATGGAACCGTCCTTGTTGGTCACGGCGTTGGTCGGCGTAACGGGCTTGATGGTTCCGTCGGCGTTAAACTCCATGCGGTCTATGCAGACCTCGCGGTGAACGCCTGGCTGCTCGTCAGCCTTGATGAAGTATTTGTTGATGCGATGATAGACAATATACCATTCGTCCGTGCCAGGAATGTTTATCACGGAGTTGTGAGCCGTGCCGTAGATGGCGTGCGCAGGATCCTGCTGGATGACAATAGGCTCCTTTGCCACGGTGATGGGACCGAGCGGCGACTTGGATGTGCCGTAAGCCACATGGTAATTGGCAGAGCCGGTGTCGTCAACGGACCACATAAAGTAATAGATGCCGTTACGATAAAACACGTACGGTGCCTCGCGATAGGCATAGTCCTGCAGCGTGCCGCCCTCGGGAGTGAGCACCTTCAGCGTCTGCGGCTTGATGGTGGTCATGTCTTTCTGTAGTTCGGCGCCAGCCATATAGCCGTTGCCCCAATACAGATAAGGCTTCTTCGAGCGCGGGTCGATGAATACGTCCACATCAATCTGCTGTCCCTGGCAACCTTCTGGAGCCTTTGAGACAATAGGTGTACCGTGGTCAACGAAGGGACCTGTGGGGCTGTCGCTGACTGCCACGCCTATCTGCTTGCCGCCGCCAGCCTTGGGGTTGGCGCTGTAATAGAGATAATACTTGTATTTTCCCTTGCCCACCTTCACTTCCTGTACGGCTGGCGCCCACAGATTGCCGTCCGCCCAGGCTATCTGACCGTTCTTGGCATTGAGCACTTCGCCCTCGTCACGCCACTCTTTGAGGTCGGCAGACGAGAAGCACTGGTAAGTGTAACCGCCCCAACTGGGTGTGCCGTCGGTGGTGGAATAGATATAATAGCGGTGTGTCTGATTGCTGTACGTTATCTCCGGGTCGGCATGAAAGCCGGGGAGAATGGGGTTCTGCTGCGCCTTCATCTGCGACGGGCAGAGAGCGAGCGTGAGAAGAACGGAAATAAAAATATTCTTCATATATCTTTTGTTTTTATTTGTCAAAATTCATAATTCAAAAGTCTTTTAGCTTCCTTCTCAGTTATGTGCACCACAGCTCCGTGCTTGGGCTGGTCGAAGTTGGTGGCGAACATTGTGCCTTCATTGAAGTGACCGAGCGGACGGAAAGTCTTGAAGTCCGAGGTCTCTACGAAGCCGAAGTTGTGAATCTCCTGTCCGTAATGGTCGTACATGAGCACCCACTTCTCCTCGCCAATGCGCTTCCATACGGTCGGAGCTTCGCATGCCGTAGGCTCAGGATCGCACCATGCGGGCAGGTATTGCCAGCCACTGTTGATGCTTTCAGATGTGGCTTGCTTGATGCCGGGCGTGCCGTCGTGCGCCACATAGAAGAGATGATACTTGCCCTGTGCGTAGCAGATGTCGCCGTCAATGGCAGTAATCTTCGTGTCGGGATATTCAAAAAGGAGTTTAGGAGTGGTCTCTATGCGATTGAAGTCGTTGTTGGCATAGACGTAATAGAGCTTGTTCGGTCCGTTCTTGTGGCGCATCGTGAAGTAGATCATCAGTCGTCCGGTCTTCTCGTCGTAGATGGTTTCGGGAGCCCAGGCGCAACCGATGTCTGCCAGTTCGGGCGACATCTCGTTGATGTGCACCACGGTGTGGGTCCAATGGATGAGGTCACGCGACTTCATCAGCACCAGTCCACGATTGTTTCCCCAACCGTATGTCTCGCCGTCGCGCTCCCACTCCGTCGCACGCTTGCCCTCTCGCTGGGCGTAGATGTGAAGGTCTGTGGCTACAAGATAGAATGCGCCGTCGGGTCCGCGATAGATATGGGGGTCGCGGACGCCACGCTGCTCGGCAATGGTGTCGCCGCTGATGACGGGACGTGCATTGTTGAGAGCCGTGAAATGGTATCCATCACGACTCAATGCCATATAAAGGCTGTGCGTGTCGTCACGATGAAACACCATAAGGTAAGCCGACATACGCTTCTCGCTTACCTTTTTATTGCTTGCTGCAGAGGCGAAAGCCAAGGGCAGCATGAGCAAAAACAAAAGAAGTTTCGTTACTTTTTGCATTGCTTTGAAATAGGTTTAATTAGTAGGTTTACCGCTTAGTTATTATTTATTATGCGGCAAAATTACAGAAAATACCCCTCGTAAGGGTGGACTATTTGAGAGAAAAAAGGGGATAAATCGTGAAATAAGTGTAATAATAACAACATCTACCCATTATATCACTATTTGTCCCTATACGAAAGGTATATTCTATGTAATTTTGCATGCTTTGGTATAACAGCAACGGAACAGCCAACGAGGCTCCGCAGACTCCGCGCAACTGCATGAACACGGTCATCGCACGCAAGAAGGAGATGAAGTGGATGAAGTCTATCGGCGTGAAAGGCATCAAGGTGGACTTCTTCGGAGGCGACAAGCAGCACGTCATGCAGCTTTACGAAGACATCCTCAGCGACGCCAACGACTACGGCATCCAGGTGATCTTCCACGGCTGTACGCTGCCGAGAGGCTGGGAGCGCATGTTCCCCAACTACGTGTCGAGCGAGGCTGTGCTTGCGTCTGAGAACACATTCTTCCAGGAGCATCACGCCAAGCAGGAAGGCTTCGAGCTGACCATGCACCCGTTCTGCCGCAACACCGTAGCAGCAATGGACTGGGGTGGCACGATAATGAATCGCTACATGTCGCGCGACAACAAGAGCCGTCACCGCCGTTACACGTCGGACGTGTTCGAGATGGCAGCCGCCATCGTCAATCAGGCAAGCATCCAGTGCATCGCCATGTATCCGAACAACCTTTCAGAAC